>Ga0208692_1000118_pt1 | contig 78206 bp, 65 predicted proteins | sample June2015DPH_20_1_3_FD_184721 | JGI IMG/M metagenome (GOLD analysis project Ga0208692, IMG submission 184721) | Peatland microbial communities from SPRUCE experiment site at the Marcell Experimental Forest, Minnesota, USA - June2015DPH_20_100... | ecosystem: Environmental > Terrestrial > Soil >... | reverse complement strand
CGCATGTCTAAAGCGGAAGGCTAGCCTTCTGACGAGAGATACGTTATTCTAGTACAGAAGCTCCACGTACCACTAGACAAACGAGATACCCACATAGGTCGCGAGTTAAGAATCTGAGCGGGGGGAGACCCAATTACGGGTAAGGCTGAGAGCGAGGAGCGAAAGAATAAGGTGCGGACGGCCGGGGGGGATTTGGTGGGGGTCTTTAACAGAAGTGAAGAGAAAACGGTGCGGGCGGCCGGGGGGTAGTTCACAGATTATACCCGGCTACCATTGGGAGCGGAAAGATTAAGGTGCGAGCGGCCGGGGGGTTCTCGCACAAGTTCGTACCAGGTACCATTGGAAAACAGGAGAAAAGGGGGGAGCCCGGATATTCTCATCCCCGCATCTTGCGCGGGCCGCCTCATCCCGTTATATTAATTTTAGCAATTGATATGGGCCATTGCTAAGGCACGGCATGGGCGATTACGAGAGGAGCTTTACCCTCTCGGACGAGATAGACAGGGACGCCATTCAGGCCTCCGTCAAAAACGGGGTGCTGAAACTGGTGCTGCCGAAAGTGGCGGCGGCAAAGAGCAGGAAGATCGCGGTCACCGCGGAATCGTAAGACTACCGGGAGGGGGTGATTATATGGCGGGCAAGGACATCACGACAGAGAACCAGACAGGGAAAACGCTGGCCGAGAGGCGGGAATGGATGAATCCCTTCGACTCCTTCCGTCACGAGATGGGAAGGCTTATGGACAGCTTCTTCCATGGCTTCAGCCTGCATCCTTTCGAGACGAGGGCTACCGTTTTCACGCCTCACGTGGACGTCGTCGATACGGGCAAGACAATTAACGTATCGGTCGAGCTGCCCGGGATGGACGACAAGGACATCGAGGTGTCGCTGACCAGGGACGCCCTGGTCATCAAGGGAGAAAAGAAGGAGGAGAAAGAGGAGAAGGGGAAGGACTATTACCGCAGCGAGCGCTCCTTCGGCTCCTTCACCCGGTCCATCGCGTTGCCTGAGGGTATAGACACGGAAGGCGGCGAGGCCTCGTTCAAGAAGGGGGTGCTGACCGTGAAGCTGCCCAAGGCGAAACAGGCCATGAAGGAGGCCCGGAAGATCGCCGTAAAGGCCGAGTAAGAGACCGGCTCTACCTTTTACAGCAACAACAGTGCCGATACTGCGGCCAGTCCCGCCCCAAGGGTGGTCGTGAGGAGACCGGCCGAGGGGATTGCGAGAAGACCGGCGAGAAGCGCGGCAACGCAACCGCCGAACAGGTCGGCTGCATAGAGCGATGATGCGGCCCTTCCCTGTTCGGCAGGATTATAGCCGGCGGCGCAGACAAAGAGGCCCGCCACCACGAAGCCTGCAGCGGCGAGCATGGAGCCCGTCTCAAGCAGACCGGCCGCATGGCCGGAATAGAGCTGCCAATAAACAAAAGCGCAAAGGGCGCAGAATCCCAGCAGGAGGCCGCCGGTCACCAACCTGGCCCCGTTCGTCCTTCCGGCCGCCCTGGCCTGTGCTTTTTCTATCGCCCAGGCGCCTGAGGCGAGACCGGCCATGAAGCTCATCAGCAGGACGCCGATGTCCTGATAAAGGACGCCGTACTTCACCTGGTAGAACAGTATGAGCACCGATTCCAGGGCCATGCCCGCAAAGCCCGCCGTGCCGGCCAAAAGAATCCTGCGGATCCCCTTCCTTTTCCGGATCGTCAGGAAAAAAATAGCGACCGCGGCGCCGAAGAGCCAGGCCCCCGATGAGCCGAAGGAGATAACCCCCCAGCCGGACATGTCCTTGGAAGCCAATGAAGGGAAGAGCTTTGACAGCCAGATCATGAGCGTATATTTGTAGCAGATGGGCCTCAGGTCCGTGTTCATCGGCGCTTTGACTTTCTTGAGCATGTCCCGGATCTCGAAGAACCTGTCGTTCGAGTAGAGGTAACGGATGTAGGGTGGGGAGATCAACAGGGTAGGTATGGCGAGCCTCCGCCAGCGGTCGACCAGGATCTCCGGATCGGTCGGCAGGGGGGAGGAAGAGCCGGTCACGACGTTTGTCTCTCCGGGCAGAAAGAGCACCTCGGGGAAGACAGCATTCAAAGCCGCATGTATACTGGCCACCCGGCCCTTGGCGGCCGGTGTCCAGAGATTCTCGCCGCTGCGCAGCCGCAGGGCCAGGATGCCGTCGGGCTTCATAAGAGAGGCGCACGCTGAAAAGAACTCCCTCGTGTAGAATCGGTTCGCCTGGCCGGAAACCGGCTCGGCCATGCCAACCATGACAAGATCGTAGTCCCCGCGGCCCTGCACGAAGCGCCGGGGATCGGTAAATCTCAGGCTCACGCGCCCGTCGCAGGCCGAGGCCCTCGTCTCGGCAGGCAGGTGCGGCATCACCAGATCGACCTCTGTCCTGTTGAGCTCCACCCAGTCGATTCTTTCAGGCCCGTACTTGAGGAGCTCCTTGACCGTGCCGTCCATGCCCCCCAGAACGAGCACTTTCCGCAGAGGAGACGAGTGCTGAAGGGCGGGAAGGTGGGAAAAGGCCTCGATCTCCCTATCCTGCGTCTCGAATGCCAGGGCGTCATTTTCGAACACGGCGATCTGGCCGGACGACCCCGTGACCGTGATCCGGCCGTACGGCGTATCCCTCACGGCAAGCAGACCCCGGTGGTTCCAGGAGGAGGTCATTCGCTCGACGGGGCCTGAGAAGGCCAGCGCAAGGACCAGGATCGGAGCGAGGACGATGGCCGGGGAGCGACCCGACAGGGCCGGCCGGGGATAGGCAGCGGGAATCATGCAGACCATCGCGCACAGGATGGCGAGGGTAAAATTCTGGAAATCCCACCTTACGACAAGCGTTGAGGCAAGGCCGCCCAGGAGCGCCCCTGCGCTCTCGACCGCGTAGGCGAGCGCCATGCCCCTGCCCTTTTCCACGTAAAGCCGCGCCGCCCATTGAAAGAGCAGCCCCAGGGGGATACCCGCGGGCGCCACGGACAGGAGCATGATCGCGAGCTGACTGAAGAAAGATAGATAGGCGCCGGGGACGCCGGAGAAGATTACACGGCTGCCGCGCAGGAAGAATATGTCAAGAGGCAGAACCCATGCGAGGAATAAAAAGAGAAAGGCTATTCCGGCCCGGGAGGCCTCGCGGCTGCGCAAGATAAGGGCGCCCGTCGCTGTCGAGCCGAGCCATGCCCCTATGGCCAGGGCATAGATCAACTCGATCCCGTAGAAGGCGACGTTGAGCTCCCGCAGGATGACAACCTGGGCGAGCATCGATACGAATCCGACCAGGAAGAGGCGGAATGTCATCGATTTTCGCCGGCGCTCTCTCCGAAGGTGATAGCCCGGAAGGTGGAGAACCGGGCCCCGTCACGCCAGCAGGTGCCTTCCAGGCCCGCCTTGAGGCACAGGTTCTCGAGCATCGCCTCGAGTCCCCAGTGCTGCTCCACCGCCACCTGGGGAAGGAAGAGAGCCGACCTTCCGCCCTTGATCAGCTGGACGCCGTCTCTTCCGGCGACGATGTCGGCGGCTCTGGAGACCGGCCTGAGCCTGGTAAGGACCGAAATCTCTATCTCTATTTCCGGCACCTCGCGCAACCCGACGGGCTGAAAACGGGGGTCGAAAAAGGCCGCCTGGATCGCCATGGTGCCGACGGCCTGGCCGAGGGGCGTGTCGGGATCGGTCTTTCCTATGCAGCCGCGCAGCTCGCCGTGCTTTTTCAGAGTCACGAATACGGCTCGTTTTTGCTCCAGGTTGTCCCCCAGCCCTCTTGCGAGGGGGACTGTCCGGGTCGAGACGGCCCGAGTGATGCTCTCCCTGGCAAAGGCGAGGAGCCTCCTCCTATCGGGTCCGCTGAAGGTGTCCGAATAAGGGGGCTCCTTGCTCTTCTTTTTTGAAACCGTCACCCCCCTTTCCCCCGTCATGACTACGGCCCCGTAGCCGACGACCCGCGACGGCTCGCCGAAGGCCGTCTGCCCGGTATGGGCGTAGCTCACTACCCTTCCTCCCTTCGCGCCGAGCCTTTTGGCGGCCTCTATGGCGGCCAGTATCGGGGCCTCGCCGCAGGCGCACGTTATCAGGTTGGGGACCCCCCGCTTCATATTGGTCTCGATGGTCGATCTCAGGCTTTCCCCATCGAGGGCGGCCACTGCGCCGAGCACCTCCCTGTCCAGGTCCTCCGCGACCGCTGCGGAAGGATAATGCGACAGATCGGAGCTTGCCACGATGAGGGCCCGCCTGTTCTTCAGCAGGGCCGCCAGAACCTCGCCGAACCTGGCGCACCGGGCTGCGTCGGGGGATGCGACGATCGCCGGGACTATCCGGCTTGCCGGGAAGAGGGCCTGGATGAAGGGCAATTCCACCTCGATCGAATGCTCGTTCACATGGACCCTTTCGTCGGCCACGCAATCGTCGTCGGCCTTCAAAAGGGCGCCCGCGATCTCCCGGTCGACTTCGACGACCCCCATGGGCGTGCGAAAGCCCCTGCCGGTATACACCGATATCTTCCTGAAATCCGGCGCGGTATGGTTTGTGCCGAGTATTACGATGACATCGTAGCTCTCGCCCTCCACCTGCTTGAATCCGTCGGCCGCAATCTGGCCCGAAAAGATATATCCGGCATGAGGCACGACCAAGGCGATCGGTTTCTTCGCCTTGCGGGGCACGCCATCCCGGAGAAATTTCTCCACGGCGAGTTTGAGGGCTTCGGGAGAGTCGGGATAGAATTGTCCTGCTACTGCCGGCGGCCTGACGCGGTCTTCCGCGACGGTGCCCAGACCCGACCGGACAGCGACTAACGCTCCGGCGCACAGGATCACAAGTAAAAGAAAAAAGGTTTTTATTTTCATCGCTACCTCCACACGCCGGCGATCTTTCCGTCGCAATAGACGCATCTGCCTTCCTTTAGGTGCATTTCGACGAGAAAAAAGGAATCGCGCTTTATAACGGTCTTTCCGCAGGACGGGCAATAAGTGTTATTGCCCGGATGGCCGGGCACGTTGCCGACGTAGGCGTACCGCATCCCTTTGGCAAGGGCTATCCGGCGGGCGTGCTCGAGGGTCTCAACCGGCGTCGGGGGAAGATGAGGCATCTGGTAATCGGGATGGAAGCGGGTGAAATGGACGGGCACGTCGGGTCCCAACTCCCCCACCACCCAATCCGCCAGACCTTCGAGCATCTTTTCCGAGTCATTGAGCGTCGGCACCACGAGATTGACTATCTCGAGGTGGGCCCGGCTTTTGGCTATCTGCTTGATGCTTCTCAATACCGGGCGAAGCTCCGCACCGCAAACGTCCCGGTAGAACTGATCGCTAAAGCCCTTGAGGTCGATCTTTATTGCGCCGAGCACCCCGCACATCTCCTTGAGGGGCGCCTCGTTCATGAAGCCGCATGAAACCAGGACGGACCGGATGCGCCTTTTCCTTGCCTCCATTGCTATGTCGAGCATGTACTCGGTAAAGACTGTCGGCTCGTTGTACGTAAAGGCGATCACCGGCGCGGTGCGGGACGACGCTCCATCGACGACGGAGGCGGGCGGCGTGAAGGGAGCTTGATAATCCTCCGGCGAGGCCTGTGAGATCTGCCAGTTCTGACAGAACTTGCAAGTGAGCGGGCAGCCCGATGTGGCCAGGGAATGTGCGGCCGACCCCGGCAGGTAATGGTAGAAGGGTTTCTTTTCTATGGGATCGGTGTGGACGGCGATAGGGCGGCCGTAGACGAGGCTGCGCAACTGGCCGTCGACATTCTTTCGGGCCCGGCATTTTCCGCGGCTGCCCGGGAGGATGACGCATTGCCGGGCGCAGAGAAGGCATTTAACGAGATTTTGGGCATGGGTATGGGGGACTTTCGTCAGGGTTTCTTTTGCATCGTGACACTGGCGGCAATCACGACCGGCTGAAGCAACCGAGGCCCAGAAACGGGCGCGGGGTGCGACCCGGAGCATCTCTTCCTCGTAATCGGACGCAAATGCCCTGTCGCCGAACGCGAGCCTCGACGTCCCCGGTGCAAACAGGCGGGAACCTGCCAGGCCTAAGCTTCCGAGCAGGGAGGTTGCCTTCGCCGCCATAACCAAGAACGAACGCCGCGAGATCATCTCGTTCTGCTTCCGTAGTACTATCGCATGATTCAGCGAAAACGTAAAGGCGAGTTTCCCCATCTTTCTCCCTTATTTTCCTCTTGACGAAGCCGGTCGGGTCACTGTACCCTATGATGTGGTACAATTGCCTAAGATTTGTGCCAGGCGTCGGTGCGGGAAAAGGGTCGGCCGAAAGGCTCGTGCGAGTTCCCGCAAAAGGAAGGACCGGTGAGGCTGGAGGAGACTTTGGCGACCGGGAAGGGTGTAAAAGGGGGCGTAGCGAAGAGGACTCCGGGGTAGCCGGTCGGGGCTTTCCGTTCTCCGCGGTATCCGTTACATTTAATAGTTTACTGAAGAAATCTTGCAACTGTGTCAGGTCGTTGCCGTGATATCTTACGGCTGTCCGGACCCCCCGGTTGCATACAACACGGTTTACGGGGTTCGCAGTTTGCGGCATGTTTTATGCTTGGTGCGTGATCGATAGAAGAGGGTTCGGGTGTAGAGGGCCGTCATGAAAACGTGTTTAACGCAAGTCAACTCCAGAAAACAATACTAAGGAGGCTTATATGGCGTACGATGCAACAAAGATGGCAGACTGGCAGATTTCTGAGGCCGCAGAGGAACACATGAAATCCATCTGGCAGTTGGGCGAAGAGATGGGGCTCAAGAAGGATGAGATAATACCTTACGGCAGGATAGGCAGGGTCGATTTCATGAAGATCGTCGACCGGTTTAAGGATAAGCCGGATGGCAAATATATAGAGGTAACGGCCATCACGCCGACCCCCCTTGGCGAAGGGAAGACGACCGTTTCCATGGGTCTTGTCGAAGGATTGGGCAAAAGGGGATATAAAGTTTGCGGTGCCATCCGCCAGCCCTCCGGCGGCCCGACCATGAACATCAAGGGCAGTGCGGCAGGCGGCGGCAACGCCCAGGCAATACCTTTGACCGAGTTCTCCCTGAGCCTTACGGGCGACATAAACAATGTTATGAATGCCCACAACCTCGCCATGGTCGCCCTCACATCGCGTATGCAGCACGAGAGGAACTATTCCGACGCGGAGCTCGCAAAAAGGAAGGTGAAAAGGCTGGACATAGATTCGAAGAACATTCAGATGGGATGGATCATGGATTTCTGCGCCCAGTCCCTCAGGAACATCGTGATCGGCCAGGGCGGCAAGATGGACGGCTACCTCATGCAGTCCCGATTCGATATCGCCGTCAGCTCCGAGGTAATGGCCATCCTCGCGGTCGTGAGGGATCTGAAGGACCTCCGCGAGCGGCTCGGCAGGATCACCGTTGCCTACGACAGGTCAGGCAAAGCCGTTACATGCGAGGACCTCGAGGTGGCAGGGGCCATGACCGCTTTCATGAGAGAGAGCATCAATCCGACCCTCCTGCAGACCGTAGAGGGGCAGCCGGTGTTCGTCCACGCCGGGCCTTTCGCGAATATCGCCGTGGGCCAGTCTTCGATTATAGCGGACCGCGTGGCCCTGAAGCTCTTCGATTACAACGTCACGGAGAGCGGGTTCGCAGCGGACATCGGCTTCGAGAAGTTCTGGAACGTGAAGTGCAGGGTCAGCGGCCTGACGCCCAATGTCTCCGTGCTTACGACCACGATCCGCGCCCTCAAGATGCACGGCGGCGGACCGAGGGTAGCCCCCGGCCTCCCGCTTCCGGAGGAATACAGGAAGGAGAACATGGGCCTTCTCGAGAAGGGCTCGGCCAACATGGTCCACCACATAAGGACCATCAAACAGTCGGGGGTGAAGCCCGTGGTCTGCATCAACTGGTTTAACACGGACACGAAGGACGAGATAGCGCTGCTCCGCAAGATCGCGGAAGGCGAAGGCGCCCGTGTTGCCATATCGACGCACTGGCTGAACGGCGGTGACGGAGCGCTCGAGCTGGCCGACGCGGTCCATGACGCCTGCGAGGAAAAACCGGATTTCAAATACCTCTACCCTCTCGAGATGCCGCTCCGCCAGAGGGTCGAAGCAATAGCGAAGAACGTCTACGGCGCGGACGGCGTCTCCTGGGCGCCGGAGGCAGAGGCCAAGGCCAAGGCCTTCGAGGCGGATCCCTCGAAAAAAGACTACTACACGATGATGGTCAAGACGCACCTGAGCCTGACCCACAACCCGGACCTGAAAGGCGTACCCAAGGGCTGGGTGCTGCCCGTGAGGGACGTCCTCATTTTCTCGGGCGCGAAGTTTCTCTGCCCCGTGACAGGCGCGATCAGCCTCATGCCGGGCACGAGCTCAGACCCGGCCTTCAGAAGGATAGACGTGGACGTGAATACCGGCAAAGTAACAGGGATGTTCTAAAAGGATAGAAGGCAAAGGGCGCACCGGGCGGGAACCGGCCGGATGCGCCCTTTGTGGGAAACTGCTCTTGAGAAAGCGAATGAGCCGGAGTCGACCGTGAGAAATGGCAAGAACGGAAGTGCCTGAAATTTTTGCCTTCGCCGGGAAAGGCGGGGTGGGCAAGACCACTACGAGCGCTATGCTCATCCGCTACCTGGTGGAAAGGTGTAAAGGAGGCCCCCTGCTGGCGGTAGACGCCGACCCCAACGCCAACTTGAACGAGGTGCTGGGCATAGAGTCTTACTCAACAATAGGCGAGGCACGGGAGATGATGAAGGAGGCCGTGCCTTCCGGGATGACCAAGGAAACCTGGATGGAGCTCAAGGTACATCAGTCGCTCGTCGAGAGCAAGGGCTTCGATCTCCTCGTAATGGGCAGACCCGAGGGCCAGGGCTGTTATTGCGCGGCCAATACGCTGGTCAAGAAGCACATCGACCTCCTGAAAGAGAACTACGCTTACGTCGTGGTGGACAACGAGGCCGGCATGGAGCATATGAGCAGGCTTGTGACCCAGGACGTGGACCACCTCTTCGTGATCTCCGATGCCACTTCCCGGGGGCTCATGACCGCCAGGAGGATACTTGAGCTCGCAGGGGAGCTCGAGTTGCGTATCGGGAGCACCCACACGATCGTCAACCGGGTGGGGCCTGAGAATACCGGGCTGGCCCGGTTGGCCAAGGAGCGGGGCATCGAGGTGGACGGCGTCATTCGCGACGACCCGTCGCTTTTTGCCATGGACGCCGGGGGAGGAAGCATATTTTCCCTGGACGGCAGCGTGGCCCTCCTCGACGCCTATGATATCTTCGAAAAAATCCTGAAAAGAAAGGAGTAATTATGGCTGCAAAAATTATCAGCGGTACGGCGGTCGCGGCAGAGATCAGGGAGGAGATAAGAAAGGACGTGATACAGTTGAAGGAGCAGCATAACCTGACTCCGGGGCTTGTCACAATCCTGGTCGGTGAGAACCCGGCCTCGGTAAGCTATGTCACTGCCAAGCAGAAGACGTCGAAAGACCTGGGTTTCTATTCGATACAGGACAGCCAGCCGGCGGACATAACGGAGGAGGCGCTCCTGGCCCTCATACAGAGGTACAACAAAGACCCCAAAATACATGGTATACTTGTTCAGCTCCCGTTGCCGAAACATGTGAATGAGACAAAGGTGCTCTATGCCATCGATCCCGATAAGGACGTGGATGCCTTCCATCCGGTCAACGTCGGCAGGCTAGTTATCGGTGAAGCGAACTACTATCCCTGCACGCCCTACGGCATCCAGCAGCTCCTTGTCAGGAGCGGGGTCAAGACCGAGGGCGCGGAGGTTGTCGTGGTGGGAAGGAGCAACATCGTCGGCAAGCCCATCGCCAACATGCTCCTCCAGAAGGCGAAAGGGGCCAATTCAACGGTCACCATTTGCCACACGGGAACGAAGGACATGGCCTTCCATACGAAGAGGGCGGACATACTCATCGTTGCGGCGGGAAGGCCCAAGGCGGTTACGGCCGATATGGTGAAGGAAGGCGTAGTGGTCATCGACGTAGGCGTCAACCGGATAGGCATGACCCCCGAGGGGAAGGCCAAGCTTGCGGGCGATGTGGACTTCGAGACGGTCAAGGAGAAGGCTTCCTTCATCACGCCCGTGCCCGGCGGGGTGGGCCCGATGACGATCACGATGCTCATGCTCAATACGGTCAAGGCGGCTAGATTAGCGGGAGGAATAAAGTAAGGAGGAGATAATGGCGGATTACAGCTACGAAGAAAAGGAAGACTTTGAAGGCAAGAAGGTGAAGGTGCTGGGTACGACCTATGAGCCGGGCAAGCCCGAGGGAAGGGCCAACTGGACGGAGAAGCTCGGAAGCCCCGACGAGCGGCTCGGCTACCTCAAGACTGCACTTCGTTACTGGTACAGCAACGATTGGTTCGGCAGCGAGAAGAGGAAACAGGAGGCCTGACAGGGCAGCTTTTTCGCGCCCGGCAGCTCGCTTATGCGAGGGGCCGGAGGCGCCTGGGCAGTCGCCGAAAGCGGCCCTGCTCAGGCACAGGCAGCGGCAATAAGAACCCAAGGGAGGTAACCCATGGCTTTTGCGATACCAAAGATCAATTATACCGGAAAGATCAAGGAAGTGACCATCGGCAGCGGCGCCTCTTCCGTTACTATCGGGGGCGAGGCCTGTTATCCCTTCTATACCTTCGAGGGGCCCATGCCTCACGCACCCCGGATCGCTTTCGAGGTGTGGGACTATCAGCCCGAGGACTGGCCGGCCTGGGCAATCGAGCCTTACAAGGACGTAATCTCCGACCCTGTAGCCTGGGCTAAGAAGGCCGTTGAGACCTACAAGGCCGAGACGGTCGCCCTTCTTCTCAAAAGCGCGGACCCGAACGGCATGAACCGGGATGCGGAGGCCGTCGTGGCCACCGTGAAGGCCGTCTCGGACGCCGTCTCCGTTCCGCTTATCGTCTGGGGCTGCGCAAACGACGATAAGGACGCGGTGATGCTCAGGCGCGTGGCGGAGGTCTGCGAAGGCAGGAATCTGGCCCTGGGTCCCGTAACCGAGAAGAACTACAAGCAGATCGGCGCTATGGCCATCGGGTACAACCAGGTAGTGATCGCCTCTACGCCCATCGACGTCAACCTCGCTAAACAGCTGAATATTCTCCTCGGCAACCTTGGCGTACAGGACGGCCGGATCGTGATAGACCCGACCACCGGCGGGCTGGGCTATGGTCTCGAGTACTCCTATTCGGTAATGGAGCGCGACCGCATGGCTGCCCTTACGCAGGAGGACTTGAAGCTCCAGACGCCGATTATCTGCAACCTCGCGAACGAGGTATGGAAGACGAAAGAGGCGAAGACGAAGAAAGAGGAAAACCCGAAGCTCGGAGACGAGAAAAAGAGAGCTATCCTGATGGAGTCGGTTGCAGCGATGACACTCGCCATGGCCGGCGCCGACATGCTGATAATGAGACACCCTGAATCCATCGCCTACACGAGGCAGATGTTCCAGGAATTAACGTAAGGGGGAAACCATGCCAGAAGAAAAGATACGGAGTATCGACAAAGCAACCATCGAGCTTCTGGACAAGGCGGAAAAAGAAAACATATCGACCGCCTTCTCCAGGGCCGACGACCTGAAGCCCTGCCCAATAGGGGTGGAGGAGAGCTGCTGCAAGATCTGCGCAATGGGGCCCTGCAGGATGCCCAGACCGAAGAAGGATGAAGGGAAGAAGAGAATGGGCGTCTGCGGCGCCACAATCGATACGGTTGTGGCGAGGAACTTCGCCAGGAAGGTCGCGGGCGGGACGGCATCCCACTCGGACCACGCCCGCGAGGTAGTGGAGACTTTCATCAAGGCGGCGAAGGGAGAGGCCCAGGGTTTTACCATCAAGGACGAGATGAAGCTCATGGAGGTGGCCCTCGACTTCGGCGTACCCACGGAGGGCAGGGAAACCAATGAGATCGCCCTCGAGGTAGGAGAAAAGGCCCTCGCAGAGTTCGGCAGGCAGCACGGCGAGGCGGTCTATATAAAGAAGGCACCCCTGAAGAGACAGGATATATGGCGGAAATGGGGCGTAGTCCCGAGGGGCATCGACAGAGAGGTAGTCGAGATGATGCACCGTACCCACATGGGCGTCGACCAGGACTACAAGCACATCATGCAGCAGGCGACGCGCTGCGCCCTCGCCGACGGCTGGTCCGGCTCCATGATCTCGACGGACCTCCAGGACATCATGTTCGGCACGCCCGTTCCCGTCCTCGGCAGCTTCAATCTGGGCGTCCTGAAGGACGACCAGGTGAACATAATCATCCACGGCCATGAGCCGCTCCTTCCGGAGCTCCTCGTGATCGCTTCCCGCGACCCGGAGATAAAGAAGATGGCGGAAAAGGTGGGCGCCAAGGGGATAAACCTGGCCGGCATGTGCTGCTCCGCCAACGAAGTGCTCATGCGCCACGGCGTCCCCGTAGCGGGCAACTTCCTCCAGCAGGAGCTCGCGCTGATAACGGGCGCTGTGGAATTGATGTCGGTCGACGTCCAGTGCGAGATGCAGGGGCTGGCCGACGTTGCCGCCTGCTTCCACACTAAGCTTATAACGACATCCGACAGGGCGAAAATCCAGGGCGCCGAACACTACGAGTTCCACCCCGAGACGGGTCTCGACACGGCAAAGAAGGTGCTCAAGCTCGCCATCGAGAACTACCCCAACAGAAAACACAGCGTCACGATCCCACAGTACTCGCAAGACGGCGTTGTCGGCTTCTCCCACGAGACGATCAATTACCTCCTGGGCGGTATCTTCAGGGCAAGCTACAAGCCGCTGAACGATAACATCATCAACGGCCGCATCAGGGGAGTGGCGGGCGTCGTCGGCTGCAACAACCCGAGGACCCCTCACGACCAGGGTCATATAGAGATGATAAAGGAGCTCCTGAAGAACGATGTCGTCGTTCTCACTACAGGCTGCTCCGCCATGGCCTGCGGCAAGGCGGGTCTCCTCACGCCCGAGGCGGCCAAGATATATGCGGGCGCCGGTCTGGCCGAGGTCTGCGAGACGGTCGGCATCCCGCCTGTCCTCCACATGGGTTCCTGCGTCGACAACTCGCGCATCCTCATAGCGGCGACGGCGCTGGTCAAGGAAGGGGGGCTCGGCGACGACATCTCCGACCTTCCCGCGGCGGGCGCGGCGCCCGAGTGGATGAGCGAGAAAGCCATATCGATCGGCCAGTACTTCGTTGCCTCCGGAGTGTTCACCGTCTTCGGCGTCACCTTCCCCAGCCTCGGCAGCGAGGCCTTCACGAAGCACCTGTTCGAGGAGCACGAAGAGATGTACAAGGGCATGTGGGCCTTCGAGGCAGACCCTGTAAAGGCCGCCTCCATGATGATCGCCCACATCGACAAGAAGAGAAAGGCCCTCGGCCTCGACAAGGGGAAGGAGAGGGTGCTCTACGACATGGCAATGAGAAGGGCGCTGGAATAAGACGACATAGCGCGCTGGCGCGGGCAATAGCATAAAGGAGGCAACCAATGTCAAAGATAATTGCTTCAGCGGCCATAAGAGGGGCCCAGAAGATATTCGACAAGGCCGAGGCCACTTACAAGGAGGCCCTTGAGAAGCACGGGCCTGACCAGGAGATAGGCTTCCCCAACACGGCTTACTATCTCCCCATCATATACTCGATGACGGGTATGCCCGTCGCGAAGCTGGGCGACATGAAGAAGGTTTTCGACCTCTGCAGGAAGCTTATCCCGCCGCCTGTCAGGGAAAAGACCCCTCTGCCCTACCTCGCCCCCACCCTCGACGCCGGCATGGCTACGTTCTTCGTCGAGGAGATGGTCGAGGCTATAAAATACCTGGAGAACCCGAACATCTATGTCAACGGGGAAGACCCGATTGACGGGAACATCTGGCTGGGCGCCGCTTCGGACCTCATATTCAGGAAGAGGGGCGTCGAGTTCGTCGACGGCACTGCCCCGGGCTTTGCAGCGATAGCGGGCGCAGCGCCGGATGCGCAGACGGCGGCAAAGATCGCCCTGGAGCTGCAGGAGAAGAACCTCTACGTTTTCATGTGCGCCGAGAACAAGGGCAAAAGGTTCTCCGAGCAGCTCGTAGAGGCGGGCGTCCAGATCGGCTGGCCGACGCGCCTCGTCTCCTTCGGTCCGGAGATACACCAGGCCGTTTTCGCCATCGGTTTTGCCTGCCGCGTGGCCATGGCCTTCGGCGGAATCAAGCCGGGTGATTTCAGGAAGGTCCTCATATACAACAAGGACAGGACGTACGCCTTCGTCATGGCCCTCGGGGACGTGACGGACGAGTGGTACGCCAACGCGGCGGGCGCCATCAACTGGGGGTTCCCGACCATCGCGGATACGCCGATCCCCCAGGTCCTGCCGACTGGCATCTGCACTTACGAGCACGTCGTCTCGAACATCCCGCACGCGACGATCGTCGAGAAGGCGGTCGAGGTCAGGGGCCTCAAGGTCCAGGTCGCGAAGGTCCCCATTACCGTCTCCTACGGCCCCGCCTTCGAGGGTGAAAGGGTGCGCGGCGAGGACATCTACCTGGAGGTCGGCGGCGGCAAGACGGTAGCCGTCGAGTGGACCACCTCGAAGGGCATGGATGAGGTGGAAGACGGCCGCGTTGAGGTCATCGGACCCGAGCTCAAGGACATCACCCCCGGCACGCGCCTCCATTTCGGCATGGTGGCGGAGGTGGCGGGCAGGAACTTCCAGGAGGACTTCGAGCCGATCCTGGAGCGGCAGAACCACCACCTGATCAACCAGGCCCAGGGCATCATGCACATAGGACAGCGCGACATCGCCTGGATCCGCATATCGAAGCAGGCGGTGGAGAAGGGCTTTAAGCTGGCCGATATCGGAAAGATCATCTATGCCAAGTATCACCAGGACTTCGGTGCGATCTTCGACAAGGTCCAGGTGAAGATCTACACGGAGGAGGCGAAGGTCCAGGAAGTGCTTGCGAAGGCGCGCGCCTCCTACAAGCACCGCGACGAACGCGTTGAGAACATGACGGACGAGACGACCGACACCTTTTACTCCTGCACCCTCTGCCAGTCCTTCGCTCCGAACCACGTCTGCGTGGTCGCGCCCGAGAGGACGGGCCTTTGCGGCGCCTACAACTGGCTGGACTGCAAGGCCTCCTACGAGATCAACCCCGAGGGGCCGAACCAGCCCATCCAGAAAGGCGAGGTCCTCGACGCGAGGTACGGCCAGTTCAAGGGGGCCAACGACTTCGTATTCAAGGCCTCCAGGCAGAAGGTCGCCAACGTCAGCTTTTACAGCCTCATGGTCGATCCGATGACGACCTGCGGTTGCTGCGAGTGTATAGCGGCTGTTTTGCCCATGGCGAACGGCGTGATGACCGTCGACCGCGACTACGCGGGTATGACCCCCTGCGGCATGAAGTTCACCACGCTCGCCGGGTCAGCGGGCGGAGGCGCCCAGACGCCGGGCTTCCTGGGGCACAGCAAGTACAACATCACCCAGAAGAAGTTCCTCAAAGGCGACGGCGGCCTTCTGCGCATGATCTGGATGCCCAAGAAGCTTAAGGAAGATCTGCGTGAGCGCCTGCAGAAGCGGGCGGACGAGCTGGGCGTGCCCGACCTTATAGACAAGATCGCCGATGAGACGGTGGCTACGACCGAGGAAGAGGTCATCGCGTATTGCACGGAGAAGGGACATCCGGCTCTGACAATGGAGTCGATTATGTAAGAAGGGTAAGACTGCCAGGTAGCGCGCCCAGCGCTTGAAAAGGGAAGATGGTGCGAATCCATCACGGACCCGCCGCTGTAAGGGGGGACGATGACGCAGATACCACTGGGTAATTCCCGGGAAGGTGCGTCCGAAGAGTGAGCCCCGAGTCAGAAGACCTGCCTGGCAGCCTTTGTCGACACCCTCCTCGAGGCCGGGAGAGGAAGCCTACATCGAAAGGAGACTGCTATGGGACTAACGGGTATCCAGATATTCAAGCTTCTTCCCAAGACTAACTGCGGGGAGTGCGGCTCCCCCACCTGCCTCGCCTTTGCCATGGCGCTGGCTGCCGGCAAAGCGGAGCTGGAGAAATGTCCGACCCTGTCGGACGAGGCGAAAGTACAACTGGGCGAGGCGAGCGCCCCTCCCATCAGGCAGTTCACGATAGGCACGGGGGATTACGGCGTGAAGGTCGGCGGGGAGACCGTCATGTTCCGCCACGAGAAGACCTTCTTCAACAAGCCGGGCCTTGCCATTCTCGTTACCGACCAGATGGACGACGGCGAAGTTTCCCGCCGCCTGGCGACGATGGCCGAGCTCCAGTACGAGCGCGTTGGTCTGAACCTCAGGCCTGAGATGGTGGCAATAAAGGAGGCGGGCAACAAGGGGCGCTTCCTCGAGATCGTGAAAAAGGTCGCTGCAACGCCGTACAGCGTCATCCTTATGTCGGCCGACGCGGGCGCCATGAAAGAGGCCCTCGAGATCGCGAAGGATAAGAAGCCGCTCATCTACGCAGCCGTGAACGGCAACGCGGAGGCGATGGGCGCCCTCGCAAAAGAGTATGCCTGCCCGCTGGCGGTAAAGGCCGAGGGGCTCGAGGCCCTCGCCGCCCTCTCGGAGAAGCTCACGGGCATGGGCGTCAAGGACCTGGTCCTCGACTCGGGGGCAAGGACGGTGAAGGGGGCCTTCTCCGACCAGATCGTTATAAGAAGGGTGGCCCTTCAGTCCCGCTTCAAGCCGCTCGGCTTCCCGACCATCACCCTTCCCTGCGAGATGACGGACGACCTGATGAAGGAGACGCTCATAGCTTCGCTCTTCATAGCAAAATACGCCTCCATAATCGTCCTCTCCGATTTTGCGGGTGAGAACGTCTTCCCCCTCCTTCTGGAGAGGCTCAACATTTATACGGACCCGCAGCGCCCGATGACGACAGAGCAGGGCATCTACCCCATCAACAACCCCGATGCCTCCTCTCCTGTCCTTGTTACATGCAACTTTTCCCTTACCTATTTTATCGTGACAGGCGAGATAGAGAACTCACGGGTGCCCACCTGGCTTTGCGTCATGGACACGGAGGGACTCTCCGTAATGACGGCCTGGGCCGCAGGCAAGTTCGTCGCCGACACGGTTGGACCCTTCATCAAGAAGTCGGGCATTGCGGATAAGATCAGTCATAAAAAGCTGGTCATACCCGGCTACGCCGCGGGCATACTGGGCGACCTTGAAGAAGAGCTGCCAGGCTGGGAGATCACGGTCGGTCCTCGCGAGGCTGCGCATATACCGGCCTTTTTGAAGAGCAGGTGAGAATACTTAACCGAATGGAGGAAACATGCTTATCATAGGGGAAAACCTGAATGTAATATCGAAGAAGATAGGCCAGGCTTTCAAGGACAGGGACCCGAAGCCGATTCGGGAGGTGGCGGAGGCGGAGACAAAAGCAGGCGTAGACCTGATCGACCTCAATCTCGGACCTGCCCGCAAGGCAGGGGCCGAGCTGATGCAATTCGTGGTGCAGACGGTCCAGGAGGTAACGGACACGATGCTCTGCCTCGATACCACGAATATCGAGGCCCTGGAGGCAGGTCTTGCCGCCTGCAAGAACAGGGCCCTCATAAACTCGATCTCCGCAAGACCCGAAAGGATGGAGGCCCTCATGCCTCTGGCCAAGAAATATAACGCCCCGTTCATTGCCCTCACCCTCGGCATTGAAGGCATACCCCGCGATGCGAACGAGCGGGGTCTTCTAGCTGCCGAACACCTGGCAAAGGCGGCGGAGTACGGCATACCGGAGGAAGACATGTGGATCGACCCTATAGTCCTCCCCATCAATACGCAGCAGATACAGGTACAGGGCTGCACCGAGTTCATGATGATGCTCGGCGATATCGCCCCTACCTGCAAGTCGACGTGCGGCCTCTCCAACATCTCGAACGGCGCGCCCGACCACCTCCGCCCCGTTCTGAACAGGGTCTATGCGATTTTTCTGAAGCGCTACGGCATGTATTCCGCCATTGCAGATGCTTTCGATTCAGAGCTGCAGGCGATTGCGAAGGGCAAAATGGCAGACATGGAGGCCCTCGTATACAAGGTAATGGACGGCGAGCCGCTGCCTTCGAGCCTTTCGAAGGAAGAGGCCGTCTATGTCAAGACAGCCAGGGTTCTCTTGGGGAAGACCCTTTACTCCGACTCGTGGCTGGAGCTTTAACGGTGCGCCATGGATGATTCGACGTTCCTGAAGGAGATGGAAAAGGAAAGCAAGGAGCAGATATCGAGCTGCTATCAGTGCTACCGATGCACGACCGGGTGCCCGGCCGTGCAGGAAATGGACATCCTGCCCCACCGGGTCATCCGGTACATAATGTTGGGCGAAAAGGAGAGGGTGCTTTCCTCGAAGACCATCTGGTCCTGCCTCCAGTGCTACACCTGCAGCGTCCGCTGCCCGAACGATATCCACGTCGGCCATGTGTTCGATACCGCGAGGAAAATAGCGGTCCGTGAAAAGAAGGCGCTTTCCGACGTCTGGACCTTCGATGAGCTCTTTCTGGAGAGCGTCAAGAAGCACGGCAGGCTCTACGAGCTTGGGTCGGTCATGCGCTACAAGCTGAAAAAGAAAGACCTCTTCTCCGATTCCAAGATGGGCATGGACATGATGAAAAAGGGCAGGATGGGCATTTTCCCGCACAACATAAAAGACAGGTCGGCTTTGAGAAAGGCCATCGATCGCATAAGCCGGAAGGCATAGGGAATGTGATAGAGTCTAGGGGGAAAGGGCGCCGGAGACCGATCGCGGCAGGTCCGGCTCGGAAAGGGCGGACGGCCTCACATAAGGTGGTTAGATATGGTGACGCTTAGTTATTATCCCGGCTGCTCCCTTAAGACGGGGAGCAAGTTTTACGAGACCTCGATTCGGAAGGTATTCTCGACTTACGGGATCGGGCTCAGGGAGCTCGAGGACTGGTCATGCTGCGGCGCGTCGGCCGCCCACACGGTTGACGAGGAGGTGGCCCACGTACTCGTGGCGCGGAACCTCGCCATTGCAGAAAAGGAGGAGCTGAATTTCTTTGCCCCTTGCTCTGCCTGCTACAGCCGCTCGAAGATCACCAACGATACCATACGGGCCGACGTTTCCTTGCAGGACATGGTGAACAGCGCGATTGCGCCCCTGGAATGCACCGGCTCGATGGAAATAAAGAATATCGTCGAGGTTCTCGACGACCACGTCGGCCTTTCCGCGATCGCGGCGAAACGGCGCTTCGATCTTTCCGACCTCCGCGTCGTGCCTTATTACGGCTGTGTGCTGACGCGGCTGATGCGGGTGAAGCCCTTCGACGACAGAGAGAACCCGAAGAGCATGGACGGGCTCCTTAGCGCTCTCGGGGCCCGCGTCCTGGCTTGGCCCTTCAAAATGGAGTGCTGCGGGGCATCGAAAACTCTCACCGATAAAAGCATGACGGTCCGCCTTTCCGAGAGGATCATGGATAGGGCGATCAAGGCAGGGGCCGACGCAATCGTCACCCCCTGCCCTTTGTGTCAGATGAACCTGGACCTCCTTCCTTCCCTCGGGAGCGCCTCCCCCGTGATCCCGACCCTGTTCCTATCCGAAGTCTTCGAGCTTGCCCTTTATGGTGAACTGGTCGGTCTGAATTCCCACCTCGTTCCCGCAGATGGGGTATTGAAGAAAATCAAGGAGGCTTGAGGCCATGGAGAGGCAAGAGGCACTCGATTACATCAAGGCCCAGGACCCGGAAGGCAGTGAGCGCCTGAAACGCCTGCTCGAACGGAAGTCTCTGCTCACGGACAGGAACATCTACGGCGAGCGCTTCACGGAGCGCCAGTTCGACCTGGTCTTCGACCCGCTCCTTCGCTCCGCCTACGAGAAAGCGCAGATACTGGAGCAGCTGGGCAGCAAAGACTGCACCGTGGCATCTCTTGCCGGCGATCTGTCCATGGACAAGGCGCGTGTCTTCGGCCACTTGAAGGACCTGATCAAAAAGAACATGGTGGAGATCGTAGGGTTCGACGAGAGGCACCCCGTCTTCAAAAAGAGGTGATAAGGATTATGGATAAGGTCGGAAAGGTACTGGTCATCGGAGGCGGCATCGGGGGCATGGAGGCTTCTCTCAACCTCGTCGAGGCCGGTTTCAAGGTCTACCTCGTAGATGAAAAACCTAACATCGGCGGAAAGATGGCGCAGCTCGACAAGACGTTCCCAACGAACGACTGCTCCATGTGCATCATGGCGCCGAAGCTTGTCGAGGTCGGCCGGAACGTGAACGTCGAGCTCCTCATGAGCAGCGAGGTCGTAGCCCTGGAAGGGGAGCCGGGTAATTTTACGGCCACCATCAAGAGACGGCCGCGAAGGATCATAAAGGAGAAGTGTACCTCCTGCGGCCTCTGCGCGCCCTATTGCCCCCTCGAAGTCCCGGCGGATTATAACGAAGGCCTTTCCCAGAGGAGCGGCGCCTATATCAACTTCCCCCAGGCCATTCCCTCCACTTACTCCATAGACCGGGAAATACCGCCCTGCGTCAACAGGTGTCCCATAAACCTGAATGTACGGGACTACGTGGGCCTGATTGCCCAGGGCAGGTTCCTCGAAGCCCTCGACGTCATACGGGAAAAGCTGCCTTTTCCAGGCACTATCGGCCGTATCTGCAATCACCCGTGCGAGGACGCCTGCCTGAGGGGTGAGAAAGTAGACCAGCCTCTTGCCGTTTGCGCCTTGAAGCGGTTTGTCGCGGACTACGAGACCGGACGCCGCGAGATGCCGCTGCCTGAGGTGGGAGAGGACAAGGGTAAGAAAGTGGCGGTCATCGGCGGGGGCCCGTCGGGTATGACGTGCGCCATAGAGCTCCGTAAGGCAGGTTACGGCGTGACGATCTTCGAGGGCCATGAGAAGCTGGGCGGCATGCTTTACTGGGGCATACCGGCCTACCGTCTGCCGAAGGACATACTCGAGCGCGAGACGTCGATAGTCGAGCGTCTGGGCATAGATGTAAAGTACAACACCCGTGTGGGTAAGGATCTATCCTTAAAGGATATTCGGAAGGGCTTCGACGCCGTGTACGTCGGCTGCGGCGCCCAGGGGGGCAGGAAGATCGGGCTAGAGAACGAAGAAGCCCCCGGCGTAATGACCGGCATCGAGTTCCTGCGCCTGTCGAACAAGAAACAGCCCATAGACGTCCACGGCAAGGTCCTGGTGGTGGGCGGCGGCAACGTGGCGGTGGATGTCGCCCTCACTGCGCGCCGTCTCGGCGGGGCTGAGGTCCACATGGTCTGCCTCGAGAAATGGGACGAGATGCCTGCGAGCAAGTGGGAGGTCGAGCAATCCCTGGAGGAAGGGATAAAGATCCATCCTTCCTGGGGCCCCCGCGAAATAAAGGTCGAAAAGGGCAGGGTCAGAGCCGTCGAGTTTAAGCGGTGCACATCCGTATTCGACGAGCTGGGCAGGTTCAACCCCACCTATGACGACGGCGTCAGGAAGACCTACGACGCCGACATGGTCATCTTAGCCATCGGTCAGTCCACGGAGACCGAATTCCTCAGGGAGCTGCCCGAGGTTGAACTGCTCCGCGGCGGCTGGGTAAAGGCAGACCCCCTGTCCCTCGCAACGGGGCTTGCCGGGGTCTTTGCCGGGGGCGACCTCGTCACGGGTCCGAAAATGGCCATCGATGCAGTGAGCCAGGGGAGAGAGGCGGCGGAGTCGATCAAGCGCTACCTCGAAGGCAGAGACCTGAAGGAAGGGCGGTGCGCGAAGGAGACGGAGCTGGTTGTCGAAGTGCCGCAGGATATAGAGCGGCGCGCCAGGGCCGTGCTCCCTTCGATCCCGGTGGATATCAGGAAAGGCTTCGAAGAGGTGGACCTGGCATTCGACGAAGCGGTGGCCGTTGCGGAGGCGGAGCGCTGCCTCTCGTGCAGGCGCTGCCTCGGGTGTAAGCTCTGCGAGGAGGCCTGCAAGCCTGGGGCGATCGACTACCTCCAGGAGCCGGAAGAGGTGCGGATCAATGTCGGCAGCGTCATAGTCGCTACAGGCCTGGAAGAGTACGATGCCTCCCAGAGGCCGGAGCTTGGATACGGCATGTACAGGAACGTGGTGACGAGTACGGAGTTCGAGAGGATCCTTTCCGCTACCGGTCCTACCTCCAGCTTGGTCCTCCGTCCGTCCGACGGCAAGGTGCCGAGGAAAGTCGCATGGCTGCAATGCGTGGGAAGCAGGGACAAGACGAACGAATACTGTTCTTCCGTCTGCTGCATGTACGCGACAAAAGAGGCGATCATCGCCAAGGAGCACCAGAACGACATAGAGCCGACCATTTTCTACATGGACGTGCGGGCCTTCGGCAAAGGATTCGACCAGTACTACGAGAGGGCGAGGCACGAGCACGGCGTCCGCTACGTCAAATCGTCCATATCGAGAATACTCCAGGATGAAGAGACTACGGACCTCGAAGTGGTCTACGTCGATGAAGACGGCCAGCTAAAATCCGAGTGGTTCGACCTGGTCGTCCTTTCAGTAGGCATTCGTCCGGCGCGGAACCTCGCCGGCGTTGCCAGGGCTCTCGATATCGGCCTTAACGAATACGGCTTCGTCCGTTCATCCCCGGCCAACCCCTTGCTGACCACGAGGGAAGGGATCTACGTGGCCGGTGCGTCCGAATCGCCAAAGGATATCCCGGAAACCGTAACACAGGCCTCCGGCGCCGCCTGCGAGGCCGCATCGATCATCGCGGAGGCGAGGGGCAGGGACCTGGTATTCAAGCCGCTGCCGGAAGAGCGAGAGGTATCTGACCTCGAAGAGCCCCGGATAGGGGTCTTCATCTGCCACTGCGGCGTGAATATCGGCGCGGTCGTCAACGTGCCCGAGGTGAAGGAGTATGCGCTGAGCCTCCCCAACGTAATCGTCGCCGATGAGAATCTATTTACCTGTTCTCAGGACACCCAGGAAAAAATGAAACACATGATCAACGAGCACGCCCTCAACAGGGTGGTTGTTGCATCCTGTTCCCCGAGAACGCACGAATTCCTCTTCAGGACGACCATCCGTGAAGCGGGCCTCAACAAGTATCTCTTCGAAATGGCCAATATCAGGGACCAGTGCTCATGGGTCCATATGAAGGATAAAGAGAACGCTACCAAAAAGGCGAAGACCCTGGTGCGCATGGCCATTACAAACGCCAACTATATCAAGCCCCTGAAAGAGGTCAGCATAGGCGTGAACAAGAGGGCCCTGGTAATCGGCGGCGGCCTTGCAGGCATGACGGCCGCCCTCAAGTTTGCCCGCCAGAACTTTGAGGTTTACCTCGTCGAAAAGGAGAGCCAACTGGGCGGGAACCTGAGACATATCACATCCACGGTCGACGGGATGGATGTGCAGGAGTTTTTGGGCAATCTTATGGAGCAGGTGACGAGTCACCCGCTCGTCCACGTCCTGACGGAGACCATCGTTACCGGCAGTTCCGGTTTCAAGGGGAACTTCGAGACCGACCTCCTTCATGGCCCTTCAATGGGTGCGCGAAAGCTGAAGCATGGAGTGATCGTGGTGGCTACGGGCGGCGAAGAGCTGAAGCCCAGGGGGCAGTACGGCTACGGGGAAGACCCGCGGGTCATGACCCAGATGGAGCTGGAGGCACGGTTAGCTGAAAAGAAGGTGCCGCCGGCTGCCAGGGTCACCATGATACAGTGCGTGGGGTCGCGGAATGAGGAGCGGCCCTATTGCAGCCGAATCTGCTGCTCCAACGCGATAAAAAACGCCATATGGCTTAAGGAGATGAAACCCGACCTGGACGTGGTGATCCTGTTCAGGGACGTGATGACTTACGGTTTCCTCGAGAAATACTACCTGAAGGCGAGACGGGTCGGTGTGCGGTTCATGCGCTTTGAGAAAGAGCGGCCGCCTGTCGTGACAAAGTCAAACGGCAGGCTGACCCTCACCTGCTACGACCCTTCGATCATGGAAGAGCTGACTTTCGATACGGACCTGTTAGCGCTGAGTGCCGCCACGATTGCACGGGACAACGAGGAACTTGGGAACCTCCTCAAAGTGCCGAGGACGCAAGAAGGTTTCTTCCTGGAAGCCCATATGAAGCTCCGGCCCGTCGATTTCGCCTCGGATGGCATCTATCTGTGCGGCCTTGCCCATTCGCCCAAAAACATGCGGGAGACCATCACCCAGGCGGAGGCGGCCGTAGCCAAGGCATGCACGCTCCTTGCTAAAGAGCAGATCCTTGTGGGGGGCGTCGTCGCCGAGGTAAAGGGTGAGAATTGCGCGGCCTGTCTTACCTGCGTCCGGGCTTGCCCTTACAACGTCCCCGTGATAAACGAGAAGGGCGAGGCGGAAATAGACATCAGCAAGTGCAAGGGGTGCGGTACGTGCGCGGCTGAATGTCCGGCAAAGGCAATAGACTTGATGCACTACCGGGATGTGCAGATTATCGGGAAGGTGGGCGCCTTGACGTTGGCTGAAGGAGGATGCGATGTCGTTTGAGCCTGATATCGTCGCTTTTTGTTGCGAGCACTGAGCGTACACTGCTGCGGACCTGGCAGGTTCGATGAGATTGACTTACCCGACGAACGTGAAGATCGTCAAGGTGCCGTGTACGGGCAGGGTGGATATCATCCATGTGATGAAGGCCTTCGAGAGCGGGGCCGACGGGGTTTACCTGGCGGGATGCCTCGAAGGGGAGTGCCACTTCCTGAGGGGGAACCTACGCGCCAAGAAGCGGGTGGGCCACCTGAAAGATTTACTCGAAGAGTGCGGCATCGGGGGGGAGCGTGTGGCCATGTACAACCTCTCAGCCGCGCAGGGGCAGCGCTTTGCAGAGATCGCGCGGGAGATGACGGAGAAGATAAGAGCCCTGGGACCGAGTCCCGTTAAAAAATACGGCGCGGGGCGCAGAGCGCAAAGCGCTGAGATTGGAGAACAGAGAGCACAGTGCGCGGAATAATGGAGCAAGAAATCTCTTTCTCGGTTTTTATGCTGTGCACTATGCTTTACGTTGCGACAAAAGGAGACGTGCAATGATAGTAGCAAATAGGAAGCCCTTCGAAGAGATCGTCGCGATGGTGAAGCCGTACCGAAAGATACTCCTCCTTGGTTGCAACGAGTGTGTGACGGTCTGCGCAACGGGAGGGTCAAAAGAAGTGGCGGTCTTGGCCTCCGAGCTGAGACTTTATCGGGAGAAGGAAGGGCAGCCCATCGAGATTGCGGAGCAAACCCTCGAACGGAACTGTGACCCTGAGTATGTCGAGAGCCTGAGGCCCATTATCGGGAACTACGAGGCGGTGATGTCGATGGCCTGCGGCTGCGGCATCCAGTTCGTAGGCGAGCATTACAGAGAGAAGCTCGTGCTGCCCGCGGTGAACACGACCTTCGACGGTGTTACCGAGGAACACGGTGTCTGGGCGGAGCGCTGCCTAGGGTGCGGGAACTGTATCCTCGACAAGACGCTGGGCGTATGCCCGGTGACCCGGTGCGCCAAAAGCCTTTTTAACGGGCCTTGCGGCGGCTCCACGGCGGGCAAGTGTGAGGTAAACAAGGATACGCCTTGTGGCTGGCAGCTTATAGTCGACCGGTTGAAAGAAATGAATTTGATGGAAAAGTACATGGAGATCCAGCCGTTGAAAGATTGGTCAACAAGCCATGGTGGAGGACCGAGGAAAAGGGTGAGGGAGGATTTGAAGCTATGAGCGCAAGCAATCTTGAGAAAATTCTTAAGAGCGGGAACTTTGCCGTAACAGGCGAATGTGGGCCTCCGCGGGGTGCAGACTCGGATGTGATACGGAGGAAAGGAGCGCACCTGAAAGGCTATGTCGACGGCGTGAATGTGACGGACAATCAGACGAGCGTCGTCCGGATGTCGAGCTTCGCCTCATCCCTCGTGCTGAAAGAGATGGGTTTCGATCCCATCATGCAGATGGTCTGCAGGGACAGAAACAGGATAGCCATTCAGAGCGACCTATTGGGGGCAGCGGCGCTCGGCATTAATAACCTCTTGTGCCTTTCCGGCGACCACCAGAAGTTCGGCGACCATCCCACAGCAAAGAACGTCTATGATATCGATTCGATGCAGCTCATCCAGACAGTGAAAGGCTTGCGGGACGACGGGAAGTTTCTGGGCGGCGAAGAGGTGAAAGGCAGGCCTGACCTGTTCATCGGTTGCGCCGAGAACCCCTTTGCGGACCCCTTCGAGATAAGGGCCATGAGACTCGCGAAGAAAGCGGCCGCCGGGGCCCAGTTCGTCCAGACGCAATGCATCTTCAATGTCGAGAAGTTCGAGAAGTGGATGGAAATGGTTCGCGACCTGGGAGTCCACGAAAAGATTTATATTCTCGCAGGCATCACGCCCTGCAAGTCGATCGGCATGGCGCGCTACATGAAGACGTCGGTGCCCGGCATGGACGTGCCCGATCCGTTGATAGACCGCCTCAAAGGCGTCGCCAAGGAAAAGGTGTCCGAAGAAGGTATAAAGATCGCTGTAGAGACGATCCAGCGGGTCCGGGCGATTAAAGGTGTCGCCGGTGTCCACCTCATGGCCATCGAGTGGGAAGAGAAGGTCCCCGAAATGGTGCAGGCAGCGGGCCTCTATCCCAGGCCGCAGGTCAATTGAGGCCAATGATTCGTTGATCGGTTGATTAGTCGAACCGATAAGGGCCTATCCCCTCCATCGATAAAGGTTGACGGAGGGGATTCTTCTTTTCAGAGATAGACCAAACAGAGGCTGTTTTGCGCAAGGATAACGACCCTTGATTGCCATGGCCACCGTCCACTTTTCCTATTTTATCGGCAGAAGAACAGTGAACGTAGACCCCTTACCGGGCGCACTTTCCACGTCTATGGTACCCCCGTGATCCTGTATGATGCCATAACAGACTGACAGGCCGAGCCCCACTCCTCTCACCTCTTCCTTTGTGGTAAAAAAAGCGTCAAAAATCTTTTCCTTGACTTCCTCATCCATGCCCATCCCTGTATCCCGGACAACGATCATCAGGTGGTTATCCTCTATCTTCGTGGCCACGCTGAGCGTCCCCCCATGGGGCATCGCCTCCACCCCGTTCTTTATTATGTTGAGGAAAACCTGCCTCATCTGTCCGGGCGAGACCATGATTGCCGGGACAGTCTCGTCGAACGCCGTAATCAGCTTTATGTCTGACTCCAACAGCTGCTTCTCGAAGAGCATTAGGATGCTTTCCAGAAAGGTGCTGATATCGATCTCTTTTCGCGCCTCTTCCTCGGGCCTCGAGAATGTGAGCATGTTCTTGAGCATGACGGAAAGCCGGACCACCTCCGATAGCGACATATCGAGGAGCCTCCGCCTCCTGCTCGCTTCCGGTATTTCCGCCTTAAGCAACTCCAGAGTGTTCATGATGCCGTAGAGCGGGTTATTCAGCTCGTGAGCGATCTGCGATGTGAGCCTTCCCATTGCCGCGAGCCTCTCTGCCTGGAACAACTGGTCCTGGGTCTCCTTGAGCTTTCTCTTCACCCTGATCATCTCGCTCAGATCGTTGAAGATGCCTATCGATGCCAGCTCGTCGCCCTTCTCGTCGTAAATGATCGATGCCGAAAGACTGATATCGATCACCTCGCCGGCCTTGTTCTTGACATAGAGCTCGGTCGGGGGCAAAATTCCCTTTTTGCCGGATTTTTCGTCGAGCATCGTCTCCCGTATCTTCCTGGCCAGCCCCCTCGGATAGAGATCCTTGATGTTCGCCCGCCCTATGAGTTCGTCCCTGCCGTAGCCGAGGAGCTGCTCTGCTGCCTTGTTATATATGATGATGTCGCCCTTCGAATCCGTAACGATGATGCCGTCGGGAGATGCCTCTATGAGCCTATTGAGGAAGTGGTTTACTTCTCTCAAGTCCTTTTCCATCTTCTTTCGCCCGGTGATATCCATCATCATTCCCTGGTAGCCGATTACCTCATTTCGTTCGTTGTTGTTGGTCTGTGATGTAAGGAGAATGGTTATGGTCTCGCCGTTTTTCTTCTTGAAAGTGACCTCGTATTCCTTTACATATCCTTCTTTCTCTATGATTCTCTGAAAGTTTCTTCTATCTTCAGGATTTTCATAGACATCCCTGGTGAGATCGAGGGCAAGGATTTGCTCCTTGTTTTCGTATCCGAGCATCTCCACCATTGCCCGATTACAGTCTGTAAACTTGCCTTCTTTGCTGCTTACGTAGACTCCATGTCTGATGCTTTCGAAGAGGTACCTATATTTTTCCTCGGTCAGCCGCACCTGTGCTTCCATCCGCTTTCGCACGGTAATGTCCCGCATGTAGATGTAGAGCTTATGCCTTCCGTTAATTTTCCCTACCGCTATACAGACTTCGCAATCCTTTAGGTTCCCCGTCTTGTGGATCACGTGCATCTCGGTGCAGACCTTCCTGCTCTCATCGCCGCTGATCTCCTTCTCCATGTCCGCTAGGATATTCAGCGACTCTTCCGAGAGGAACAACCCGATGCCGCCTCTGTACAGCTCTTCCTTGGAAAACCCCGTTATCACCGAGGCTATGGTGTTCACATACTCGACCCTGCCCGTCTTTTCAGTGACGATGATCCCATCGTCTCCCATTTCGAGAATCTTCTCAAGCTTTTCACAGAGTTCTTCTATCCGCGGCTCCCTCGCCAATTCTTTTTTCTGTTGCAAGCGGCCCATGTTGCTCCTCCTCGTACTCTTCTTAAGAATGATACCATGTGGCGAAAAACGTCATCATCAAAAATTTTCACAATTTTCACAAGTTTCACTTGACAAATTGAGAAAAAGCTGTAATATCTATAATAGTAGTAAAAACTATAAAATCAAAACTGGGGTTTATCATGGAAATCCTGACCATATCAGAGGCGAGCAAAATCTGTGGGGTATCTCTCAAAACACTCATAAACTGGACAGACGCGGGCCACCTAAAGGCATACAAGACGCTGGGGGGTCATCGTCGGATACAAAGGGATGAACTCTACCGGTTCATGGAGGAGCATCACATGCCCATACCAAAGGAAGAAAAGGCCGACACGCGCAAAAGGATACTGGTGGTGGATGATGACAAGATCATCGTGGAGAGCATAGTGCTGGCTCTCGAAGAAGATGAACACGGCTATGAAGTGATATCTGCAGGTGATGGATTCGAAGCAGGCTTGCAAGTGAGCCACTTTAAGCCGGATATTCTCATCCTCGATATTATGATGCCGGACATTAACGGCTACGAGGTGTGTAAAAGAATCAAAAGCAATCCGGAATCCAGGCACATAAAGGTCGTTGTTCTCTCAGCGTACCTGGACGAACACAATTTCAACGTAATGAAGGGGTATGGAGCCGACGCGTGTTTTTCCAAGCCCTTGCCGCTGCCGGATCTTAGAAAGGAAATTGCGCAATTGCTCGGGATCTAAAATAGGGGGCTGCTATGTCTTTTATAGAATGCTTAAATAAAGACAGATTTGTGGTCACATCAGAGGTACAGGTATCAGTTGAAACCGATACGGGCGCCGTAGTCGGGGCGCTGAACAAGATAAAGGGAAGAGTTGACGGGCTTATCGTTTCGGAGGTGGTAATCGAAGGCGTCGTCTGCGATTCCGTTAACGTTTGTAACGCGCTCAGGTTGAGCGGTTACGATCCCTTGCTCGAGACAACGACGAGGGAAAAGAACAGGATAGATCTCCAGGGTCAGCTTATCAAGGCCTCTGACGCAGGAATCCAAAACCTCCTGACCTTCACCCGCGATTACCGGTTGACCGGTGACGGCTTGAACGAGATGATGTTTTTCCACGTTGACTCGGCAAAACTCTTCTCAGTTTTGGACTCCCTGAGAGAAGGCCATGATGTCAAAGGAAATCCCCTCAACAAAAGCATAGAGTTTGCCGTCGGCGCAGGTATCGATTCGTCGTGGGGGAAGCGAGTGCCCGATCTCGAGCTAAGAGAGATGGAACACATGGTCCAGTTGGGGACCAGATACTTCATCACAACACCCGTCTTTGATCTCGACGATTTTTCCCAGTTCGTGGAGAGGGTAAGGCCCTTCGGCATTCCCATTATTGCTGAGGTAATCCTTATCAGGTCGGCGGGGATGGGTCATCTCCTCAACAAATATATCCGACCCAATCTCGTGCCGGGCAAAATGATCCAACGGCTCCTCAAAGCCCCTGACAAGGAAAAGGTAAGCGTTGAGATATTTACCGAGTTGATAAAGGGTCTCAGGAGCACGTGCCACGGCATACACATCGTCCCTTTTGGAGCAGAAGACAAGATTTCCAAGTATCTGGATGCCGTAAAGCTATAGGAAGGAGGCTTGTCCCGTGTCCGATATCAGCAGCATACTGCCATCCGGTTCTCCTCCCGACTTCTCCTCTTTGGCGGAGATCGCCAACGTTCAGGACTGTTTCCAGTGTCAGAAGTGCTCAGCCGGATGCCCGGTGGCTTTTGCAATGGATTACAAGCCCAACCAGGTCATACAGATGGTCTCTCTGGGCATGAAAGACAGGTTGTTGGCCTGTAACACCATATGGATCTGCGCCTCTTGCTATACATGCAGCACCCGCTGTCCCAATGAGATTGACATTGCGGGGGTGATGGACTGGCTCCGGCGGACTGCGCTCAAGGAGAACGTACCTGTGGCCGAAAAAGGGGTTTCCTTTTTTCATGCTGCTTTTCTCGACTCGGTCCGCACCCATGGTCGGGTGCACGAACTTTCCATGATGGCCCATTACAAAATGAAGACCCGCAGGTACTTTGACGATATGAAGCTCGGCTGGAGAATGTTCACAAGGGGGAAACTGAGAATCTTCCCTTCAAACATCAAGCGAAAGAAAGAGGTTGCCGGGCTCTTCACGGGTCCCGGACCATAAGAAAGGAGGAGGCCATGAAGGCTTCCTACTACCCGGGCTGCGCCCTGCACGGGACGGCGTTAGAATACGACGAATCAGCCAGAGCTGTTGCGAGGCTTCTGGGAGTCGAACTGGTCGAGCTTCCCGATTGGAGCTGCTGCGGCGCCAGTTCAGCCCATGCCACAGATGAAGCCCTGGCCCTCAACCTGGCCGCCCGCAACCTGACCATTGCTGGAACTCAGGGGATGGACCTCATCGTTCCCTGTGCGGCTTGCTACAGCCGTCTCAAAGCGGCGGAGAGAAAGATATCAGGGGATAGAGGAAGAGATAGCGGTTTCCGGGTTCTCAATCCAATGGAATTCCTCTTTCTCTCAGGCCTTTCCGTTAGGCTGCAAGAGCTTGTAAAACGGCCCCTCACGGGGCTGAAGGTTGTCTGTTACTATGGCTGTCTGCTCGTCAGGCCTCCGGATGTCACCGGAGTAAAGCAGTACGAGCATCCGGAGGAGATGGACAGGCTGATCGAGCTTATGGGGGCGGAGCCGATCCCCTGGTCGTACAAAACGGATTGCTGCGGCGGCAGTCTATCCCTCACGAGAACCGATATTGTTATGCGTTTGACGGGTAAGCTTTTCGAAAAGGCGATCGAGGCCGGCGCAGAGGCCATGGTCGTTGCATGTCCGCTTTGCCAGTCGAACCTCGATTCCAGGCAGGAGGAGATTTCCCGCGAGTCAGGCAACCATTACGAACTACCCATATTCTATTTCACCGAACTGATCGGCCTGGCCCTGGGCCACAGGGATGCGGACAAGTGGTTCAAGCGCCATTTCGTGGACCCGAGGAAGCTTCTTGCTTCAAAGGGTCTCGTCCGGGGTAGATCAAATGAAAAAGAGTGAGGAGCAAGGGGACAGCGGGAAGGTCGGGGCAGTGCTGGTGGTGGGTGGCGGCGTAGGGGGGATGCAGGCCGCTTTAGACCTGGCCAACTCCGGCTTCAAAGTATACCTCACCGAAGAGGGCACGGCCATCGGCGGGCGGATGGCCCAGCTCGACAAGACGTTTCCCACGAACGACTGTTCTATGTGCATCATCAGTCCCAAGCTGGTCGAAACCGGCCGTCACCTCAACATTGAGTTGATGACGGATACTGAAGTGGTCAAGGTAGAGGGGAAGGCTGGCGATTTCACCGTCACGCTCCGTCACAAACCGCGCTATATCGACGTGGCTAAGTGTACGGGATGCACTGAGTGCGCGCAGGTCTGTCCCGTGGTCATCCCCGGCCGATTTGACGAGGGGATGGCAAGGCAGCGAGCCGCCTACAAGCTTTACCCGCAGGCCGTCCCCAATGCGTATGCTATCGAAAAAAAGGGGATTGCTCCGTGTCGTAACGCCTGCCCGTCGGGCCAGCGGGCGCAGGGTTACATCGCCCTTATCCGGGAAAACCGTTATGAGGATGCACTCCGTGTGATCAAGGAAGACAACCCGTTTCCGGGGATCTGTGGGCGCATTTGTAATCATCGTTGTGAAAACGCCTGCAATAGGGCACTCCTTGACCAGGCGCTCGACATCCGCGCGCTAAAACGCTTTGTCACTGACAAAGTCTATTCGAAGCCGCGCCAGCCGGTCCAGCCGATCAGACCGACTCAGACCAAACGTGTGGCTATTATCGGCGCCGGGCCCTGCGGTTTGACAGCAGCACAGGATCTGGTACGGTTCGGTTATCCCGTCACCGTGTTTGAGGCACTTCCGGTGGCCGGCGGCATGCTGCGGGTCGGCGTACCCGAGTATCGGCTGCCAAACGAGATCATCGAGCGTGAGGTGGCTGACATTGTGGACCTGGGGGTGGACCTGCGACTCAACAGCCCCGTAACGAACCTCGACAATCTGTTCAAGCAGGGTTACGCTGCGGTCCTGATCGCCGTGGGCGCGCACGAGGGCATCAGGCTGCCCATCCCCGGAGCAGATCTGGATGGGGTTCTTATCAATACCGTATTTCTGCGCGACGTGAGGCTGGGCCGCCCGCCGGAACTGGGGGATCGTGTGATCGTGATTGGCTCGGGGGACGTTGCTATGGACTGTGCCCGTACGGCTGTCCGGCTGGGCAAAGAGGTGCACGTCCATTACCGCCGGTCACTCGATGAGGCGACGGCTGACCCTCTTGAGATCGAGCACGCACAGGCTGAAGGCGTCACGTTTCACTATCTTTCTAACCCCGTCGAGATCCTCGCCGACGGGAAAAACCGTGTGGTCGGGATTCGATTGGTCCGGATGGAGCTTGGTGAGCCGGATGAAAGCGGCCGGCGCCGGCCCATGCCGGTAGCAGGATCGGAGCATGTTATACCGTGCGATAACGTGATCTTTTCCGTGGGCCAGCGTGCCGGTCTTGGTTTTATCCCCGAGAGCGTCGGCGTCGGCCTGACCCGTGAGGCAACGATTGCCGTCAATCCGAATACCTTTGCAGCGACCCGTGCGGGCGTGTTTGCCGCTGGGGATGTGACGAGAGGAACGGCTTTTGTCATTGAGGCGGTTGACTCCGGTCATAAGGCAGCGGCCAGTATCCACAGGTATCTTCAGGGCGAGGACCTGGAACCCCCATTGAGACCGGAACTGCCCGTCATCAAGTTAACAAAAGAGGAAATCAATGAGCGAGCCGTCCACGGCGAGGTGCACGTTACGCCCAGGGTACGCATGCAGGCCCGTACCGTAGAGGAACGGAAATGCTCGTTTAATGAAGTTAACCTGGGCTTTACCGATGAGGAAGCCCAGGCTGAGGCGGCCCGATGTCTGGCATGCGGAGTATGTTCGGAGTGCCTGAGCTGTTACTACATTTGCGGCATGAAGGCGATTGACCATGACATGGTGGAGCGGCTGGAAGAGGTAAAAGCAGGCTCGATCATTCTGGCGCCGGGTTTTGAGGTCTATGACGCCGTCCTGTCACAAGAGTACGGCCTGGGGCGTTACCCCAATGTTCTGAATGCACTCCAGTTCGAACGCATCCTTTCTGCATCCGGTCCGACCATGGGACATATCGAGCGCCCTTCCGACAGAAAAACGCCCAAGAAGATCGCCTTTCTCCAATGTGTGGGCAGCCGTGACAGCAAACACCCATACTGCTCGGCAGTCTGCTGCATGTACGCTACAAAGGAAGCAATCATTGCGAAAGAACATGAAAAGGAGATCGAGCCCACCATCTTCTTCATAGATATGCGGGCCTATGGGAAAGGATTCGATGCGTACTTTGAGCGGGCACGAGGCGAGCAGGGTGTCCGTTACGTCCGCTGCATGATTTCCAGAGTGGTGGAAGACCCTCGGACGAAAAACCTTCAGATTACTTACGTTGACGAGTCAGGGGAGATGAGGGAAGAGACCTTTGATATGGTGGTCCTCTCGGTGGGCATGGCGCCTTCGAGGTCGGCCAGGGAGCTGGCAAGAAAACTGAGCATTGACCTCAATCCCTATGGATTTGCAAAGACCGATCCTTTCACGCCGCTCTCTACTTCAAGGTCGGGTATCTACGTCTGCGGTGCTTTTCAGGGACCGAAAGACATCCCCGAAACCGTCGCCCAGGCGAGCGGCGCAGCAGGAGCGGCGTCCGCGATGCTCTCCGGGGCCAGGGGAACCATGGTGGCTCTCAAGGAGTACCCGGAAGAGAGGAACGTGTCGGGGGAGGTACCGAGGATCGGTGTTTTCGTCTGCCGCTGCGGAAGCAACATAGGCGGAGTCGTCGATGTTCCAGGGCTCAGGGAGTACGCGGCCTCTCTTCCGGATGTGGTCTATGCGGAAGAGAACCTTTACACCTGCTCTCAGGATACACAGGTGAAGATCAAGAAGGCAGTCGAGGAGCACAGGCTCAACCGGGTGGTAGTAGCCTCGTGCTCTCCCCGCACCCACGAGCCTCTCTTTCAGGAGACTATCCGTGAGGCGGGTCTAAACCGCTACCTCTTCGAGATGGCCAACATCCGTGATCAATGCTCGTGGGTACATATGAGTCAGAAAGAGGATGCTACGTCAAAGGCCCGACAGTTGCTCCGCATGGCCGTCGCCAACGCGCGCCTCGTGCGTGCGCTGGAAAAACAGAGCAAAGGCGTCGTCAGGCGGGCCTTGGTCATTGGAGGAGGGTTATCCGGCATGACGGCGGCAACGGGCCTGGCAAGTGAGGGTTTCGAGGTCTTCTTGGTGGAAAAGCAGGGAGAATTGGGTGGCAACCTGCGCCACCTGTACACGACGGTGGATGGCAAGGATGTTCGGAAATTTCTGCAGGAGCTGAGAGATCGGGTGCGGGTCGAGCCGCGTATCAAGGTGTTTCTCAATGCCGACATCACAAGTTTTTCAGGCTATGTGGGTAACTTTAAGACTGTCCTCACTGTGGGGTCGGGAGCCGTTCACGAACTGGAGCACGGAGTAACCATCGTGGCCACGGGCGGCGATGAGCTGAAGCCCCGGGAATACCTTTACGGAGAAGACAGAAGGGTCTTGACCCAGCTCGATTTGGAGAAAGGGCTGGCAACAGGCGGAATAAACCCGTCAGAATTGAGAGAAGTGGTTATGGTTCAGTGCGTGGGGTCGCGCGACGAGGAGCGCCCTTACTGCAGCAGGGTCTGCTGCGCAGAGGCGGTAAAGAACGCCCTCTCGATAAAGGCGCTCAGCCCCAAAACTCGAGTGATCATCCTTTATCGCGACATGCGTATGTACGGTTTCCTGGAAGAGCATTACGCCCGTGCACGCCGTGCCGGGATCCGTTTCGTCCGCTACGAAGAGAAGCGCAAACCGCAGGTATCAGCCGCCGATGGCGCCCTGGAACTGACAGCTTACAACCCTGTTCTCCGGGAATCCGTCTCTTTCCACCCTGATCTTCTCGTTCTTTCCACTGCCACGGTGCCTGCCGATACAGCGCAACTCGCGGCTACGTTGAAAGTCCCCAGGACGACCGACGGCTTCTTTCTGGAAGCCCACATGAAGCTTAGGCCTGTCGACTTCGCCTCTGAGGGTATCTACCTTTGCGGGATAGCCCACTCTCCGAAGCTGATCGATGAGAGCCTCTCTCAGGCCTCCGCCGCGGTATCTCGGGCATGTACCATCTTGAGCAGGGAGACGATCCAGGTGGGCGGGGTGGTCTCGGTCGTGGACCAGGAGAAGTGTGCTGCCTGCCTCTCATGCGTCCGGGTCTGCCCGTACAACGTACCCACAATTAATGTCGAAGGTGCGGCAGAGATCGAAGTCGCAAAGTGTCAGGGATGCGGCCTCTGCGCATCCGAGTGTCCGGCCAAAGCAATCTCCCTCCAGCACTTTACGGATGAGCAGATCATTGCTAAGTGCGAAGCCATTTCAGAGGGCCGTTATTAACTTCTCTTTCTGGCCCGGCCGAATGGGATGCCGAGCTTTTGCATCCGGTATCTCAAGGTAGCGGGATTCATGCCGAGCACCGAGGCCGCACCGTTCTTTCCCTCTATTTTGCCGCCCGTCATCTCCATCACGTGACCGATGTGGCGAGCCTCTACGGCGTCGAGCCTGAGGTGGCCCGATTCTTCGCCATTGTTGGGCACGCCGTCCCCGGGGCCGGGTACGCCTTCAAAAGAGACGACCGGGGTCTCCTTGTCCGCCGTTGCCGTTATGTCGTCGAAAGCGAGCTGTTTACCGTCGCACTGGATGAGCGCCCGCTCCACCACATTGGCTACCTCCCGGACATTGCCCGGCCAGTCATATTTGACGAGCCGGTCGATGGCCCCTGCAGCGAGAGCCGGGATGGATTGAAAACCCAGCTCACGCGCCTTCCGCTCTATGAAGTATTCGATCAGGGCCGGTATATCCGCCCTGCGCTCCCTTAGAGGCGGTATCCGGATTGGATAGACCCTGAGACGGTAGTAAAGGTCGTCCCTGAAGAGACCCTCCGCCACAAGCTTCTCGAGACTCCTGTGGGTGGCTGAGATAATCCTTATATCCACCTTTATGGGCTGGGAGCCCCCTACCCGCTCGATCTCCTTTTCCTGGAGCACCCGAAGGAGCCTCACCTGCGCCGGAAGGGGGAGCTCCCCCACCTCGTCCAGGAAGATGGTCCCTTTGTCGGCCCGCTCGAAGCGCCCCCTCCTGTCGGTCAGGGCGCCCGTGAAAGCCCCCTTCTCGTGGCCGAAGAGCTCGCTGTCGATTAGCGATTCGGGTATGGCGCCGCAGTTTACGGTGATCAGCGGACCGCCGTTCCTGGGAGAAAGGTTGTGGATGGCATTGGCGATGATCTCCTTGCCGCTGCCGGTCTCGCCTACCAGAAGGACAGGGCTGGAAAGGGGTGCTACCCTGTAAACCTGGTCCATGACTTCCTTGAGACCGAAGTTGCTGCCTACGATCTGCGCCCCGGTGTTCTTCCTGAGCTCGTTATGGAGGTACCTGTTGTCGTCGGCGAGTTTCTCTTTCAGCTTCAGGAGTTGGAGGTACTGGCGACTGTTGGCCAGTGCGATGCCTACAGGTTCGTTGACGAGCGACCAGAGCTCGCCGTGCTCGTCGGTATACCTCCCCTTCCCGTTTGCGCGGACGATCAGGGAGCCGATGAACTTATGCTGGATAATGAGACGGGCTACGATGACCGAGGACTCGGGCCACTTGAGCTGTAGGGCCACTTCTCTTATGATAGGGTCCTGGAAGGCATCGTTCCTGATCCGCACCCGGCGATACTGCTGGACGTTCTCCAACTCTTTCCGTTCGTGGACGGGCATCGGTACGCCCTCCGATCCCGTGATAAAGCCCTTCTCATCAGCCCTGGCGAAAATCTCGAGAACCCCTAAAGAGGGGTTGTAGACGGTCAGGATCAGCTCGTCGGCCGGCATCGAGTCGCGAATATAGAGAAAGCAGCGCCAGAGCGCTTCGCCTATGTTGAGACTCCCGCAGATGCGGAAGATAAATTCACGAAAAAAATCGTACTTGTTCATTGGCCACCCCGATCACCAATAAGTGTAACAATCCTTTAATATTGGGCTCCCTATCCCATGTCGTTAAATGTGATAATTCTCACGTTCCAATAATTTACAATAAATCTTCCAATTATGATAGAAAATTCTGTAGTATTTTATAGTACGCTGCGCGCTATAGTCCTGCCGGCCAAAGACGGGGGGCTTCTTAGTTCTGGCACGTTTTATGCTGTCGTTTAGCCGATGCTATGGATGGAGATGATTCGACTGAGGACGACGCCGGGCCAGCTGGATAAAGTTGCCCGCCTTATCCTTGATACAGTGGGGCAGGAGGCAGGGGAGGAAGGCTTGCTCCGCGTTCGGATGTACCATAGCGCAAACTATCAGACGGACCTGGCGCTCAGCCTGACGTGGGATACCAACGCGATGCTCCACCAGGGGAGCAGAGCGGGCATTTCCATAAGCGAGGCCCTCAAGTCTTTCGGCCTTGTAGAGCACTCCATATGGAAGGAAAGGGAGCCGGCTTGAGCCAGGACGGTCCTACTTAGAGCGGGGAGAGACTGCGGCAGATGGGCGACATAAGAAAGATGTTCGACCCGAAAACCATTGCCGTCTTTGGCGATATGGAGGCGGAAGGGTCTGTGGAGAAAATCCTTCTTGCCAACCTTCTCCTTTCCGACAAGCACAAGACGTTCTGGGTCCACGCCCGGGGGGATGTCGATACCGCCGGCAAAAAAGTGAAAAAAGGCACAAAACCCAAACCGCTTGTAGTCAATCCCACGGGCGGGTCGATGTTCGACCTCGTCTCCTATCCGGACGTCGCGAGTATCCCGGAAAAGGTGGACCTCGCCGTGGTCTCCAGCCCCGCTCCTTTAGTTCCTCGAATCGTAGAGGATTGCGGAAAAGCGGGGGTGGAAGGCATCGTCATCGTTTCGGGGGGTTTCAGGGAGGCGGGAGAAGAAGGAATAAAACTCGAAGAGGAACTTATCGAGATCAGGAAGAACTACGGCATGAGGATACTGGGACCGAACCGGGGCGGTATCATCAGGCCGAGCATCGGCCTCAATACGTCGATCTTCGACGTGCAGCCCGGCGAGGGAAACATAGCCTTCATTTCCCAGAGCGCTTCTCTGGGCCGGGTGGTGCTCGATTGGGCAGCCAGCTCGCACGTGGGCTTCAGCATGTTCATATCCCTCGGTTCCATGATCGATATCGACTTCGGCGACCTGATCGATTTTCTCGGCGAAGACCCCCTGACGCGGAGCATCATGATCTATATGGAGGCAATCGGCAATGCCCGCAAGTTCATGAGCGCAGCCCGCAGCTTCGCCAGGAACAAGCCGATCGTAGTGGTGAAATCGGGCCGGTTCAAGGAGAGCGCCCGGGCGTCTCTTTCCCATACGGGGTCAATGTCCGGCTACGATAAGGCCTACGACGTCGCCTTCAGACGGGCAGGAGTGGTGAGGGTCCGGGAGATCATGGACCTCTTCAACGCGGCCGAGGTACTCCATTCCAAGAACCTCCCGGGAGGGCCCGCCCTTGCCATAGTCACGAACGCCGGCGGTCTCGGCGTCATAGCAACGGACATCCTCATCGGTCTTGGGGGGAAGCTCGCCCAGCTTTCAAAAGAAAGCATCGACAAGTTGAGCGCGTTCCTGCCGGCTCATTGGAGCAAGAACAACCCTGTAGACCTTTTCGGGGATGCGGACACGGAGCGCTTCACGAGGACCCTGAACGTCTGCCTCGGCGACAAGGGCGTCGAGGGGATTCTTATGATCTACGCTTCCAGCACCGCGACCCAGCCGGAGGAGCTTGCAGCAGCCGTAGCGGAGATCGCCAAGCAGGCGAACAAGCCGGTGATCGTTACCTGGATGGGCGGCGCCGGTGTCCAGGACGCGAAAAAGGCCTTCAAAACGAACCGGATACCGGTTTACGAGACGCCGGAAGAGGCCATAAAAACCTATCTGTACATGTACAGTTACAAGAGAAACCTCGAGCTCCTCTATGAGACCCCCGCCGAGTTGACCGTAGACCAGTCGCCCCCTAAGAACAACCTCAAGGCCTTTATCCGGCGCACCCTTAAGGAAGGGAAAAGGGTTCTCTCCGAGGCGGAATCCAAGAATTTCCTCAAGAGCTACGGTATTCCGAGCACGGCGCCCTTCATCGTCGAAAGCGTCGAATCCGCGGCGAGCTGGGCGGACAAAATAGGGTACCCTGTCATTCTCAAGGTGGTCTCCCCCGACATAATGCGCAGGAGCGAAGTGGGCGGAACGGCGGCGGTCCACTCGGCCACCAAACTCGGCTCGGAATATGATAGACTTATAAACAGGGTCAGGGAGATAGCTCCGCAGGCGAGGATCGCCGGTGTGACTATCGAGAAAATGATCGAAAACGTAGACTATCAGCTTGCATTAGGCGCCAGGAAGGATACCGATTTTGGCGCCATAATACTTTTTGGAACGGGGGGAACGCACCAGGAGGCCAGCAAGGATTTTTCCTTCGGCATACCTCCCCTCAACCAGACCCTTGCCAGGCTCCTTATGGAGGAGACGGAGGTTTGCAAGGTGCTCAGGGCCCAGCAGGTGAAGAAGCCGGCGGACCTCCGCGAGATCGAGCAGATCATCGTCAGTTTTTCCAACCTGGTTGTCGATTTCCCGGAAATAGCCGAGATCAACATAAACCCGGTAGCCATATCGGGGGGCAAGGCCATAGCGGTGAATGCGCAAATAATACTGGAAGAGGCCGAGCTTGGGCAGTCAACCCAGTATCCCCATGTCGTCATCACGCCCTACCCCACACGGTACGTGAGCCAGTGGCTGCTGCCGGACGGCAAGCAGGTTCTCTTGAGGCCGATCAAGCCCGAGGACGAGCCCTTGGAGCACGAGCTCCTCAGCTCCCTGTCGGAAGCGACGATGCGGGCCCGGTTTTTCTCGATAATCAAGGACATATCCCACGAGATGCTGATCCGTTACTGCAACATCGACTATGACAGGGAGATGGCCATAGTTGCCGAGGTGCGGGAAAACGAGAAAAGAAAGCTGATCGGCATCGGACGCCTGATCGTCGACCGCGAGTTCAAATCAGGAGAATTCGCGGTGCTCGTCCACGACAATTATCAAGGCAAGGGGCTCGGCTTCAAGCTTGTGGACGTCCTCATCGGCATTGCCGAAGAGAAGGGGCTAGGGCGTATTTACGGCGAAATCTTGACCGAGAATGAAAAGATGATCGCGGTCTGCAAGAAGCTGGGATTTACCATCGAGGCAGCGGACGAAGAGATGACGACGGTCAACCTCGAGCTGCAGTAGGGCGGATCCCGGAAGCAAAGCGGCCCGCATCAGTATTTCCTATAAGGAGGCCAGCGAAATGAGAAGTCCCACTCCCGCACCATACAGCCCTTCCGGGGCCGGCGTTCGCCCCTCGCTTCTTTACGAAGTGAGGAAAGTTCTGAAGTACGAATCGGAGCTCAACCCGGAGTTCGGCCAGGATGTTGCCCATAAGGCCCACGGGGAGAACCTGTTTGCCTGCATCCAGTGCGGCACGTGCTCGGGTACCTGTCCCGTGAGCCACTATATGGACTACTCTCCAAGGAGGATCATCGCCATGGTCCGCTCCGGATTCGAGGAAGAGGTCCTGGCAAGCTCCACCATATGGCTGTGCGCCTCCTGCTACCAGTGCACGGTCGACTGCCCGAAGCAGATCAGGCTCACCGACATCATGTATGCCCTGAAGCAAAAGGCAATTGCAAAGCATCTCTATCCGAAGGGGTTTCCCATCCCCATCATGGCCGAGGAGTTCTACAAGGGGGTCGCAAAGACCGGAAGGAACTCGGAAGGCAGCCTGATGATCAACATGGCCCGGAGAACGAGCATTTTCAACCTTTTCAAATATACGCGCCTCGGTATGAAGCTCTTCACCACTGGAAGGATGGCCTTCAAGGAGGAGGGGATCGAGAACAAGGAACAGCTCCGCCTGCTTCTGCGGGGCATAGAAAAGGCTGAGGAGGAAGCGAGATGAAGTATCTCTACTATCCAGGTTGTTCATTGAAGAGCACCGGCAAGCCTTACGAAGAGTCTTTGAAGGCGGTCTTCTCCGCCCTGAAGGTGCCTCTGGAAGAGCTCCGCGATTGGAATTGCTGCGGCGCTACGGCCTATATGGCCGTCAACGAGGTCAAGTCTTTCGGCCTGTCCGCGCGGAACCTGGCGCTGGCGGAGAAGCAAGGCGAGCCCGCAGAAAACGGCCATGTCCAGCTCATCGCTCCCTGTTCCGCGTGTTACGCTCTCTCCCTGAAGACGCAACATTACATCTCGGAAAATGAGGATATAAGGAAGAAGGTCGAGCGGGGGCTCAAGGAGGCCTCTCTCACGTACGAAGGGAGGGTCGACGTCCGCCATCCTCTCGATGTGCTGATGAACGACATCGGCGTTGAGAGGATCAAGGAGGAGGTCAAATCGCCCATCGGGGGAAAGGTCGCTTGCTACTACGGCTGCCAGATCGTCAGGCCCTATGCTACCTTTGATAACCAGGCAAGTCCTAAAAGCCTCGATAAACTGATGGAGGCAATAGGCGCTACTCCCGTGCAATGGGCCATGAGGAGCCGCTGTTGCGGCGGAACCCTCGTCGGCACCATCAGGGAGGTCGGCTTCCGCCTGAATTATCTCATCCTGAAAGAGGCAGAGAAGAAAGGGGCCGATACGCTGGCCACCACATGCCCCCTGTGCCAGTTTGCCCTGGAATGCTTCCAACCCGATGTGAACGCGGCCTTCCAGGAGCACATAAATATGCCGGTTGCCTACTTTACCCAGTTGTTGGGCTTGGCCCTCGGCATTCCTGATAAAAAGTTAGGCATGCAACGGCTCTTCGTGCCGTACAAGAAGGCTCAAATAGGAGGTTAGCGAATGGGAGCGAATGGGATACCGAAAGTTGGGGTCTATGTATGCGACTGCGGCACGAATATCGCCGCCACAGTCGACGCAGCATCCCTGGCGGAATATGCCTCTACCCTTCCCGGTGTGGTTGTTGCCAGGGAATACAAGTATGTCTGCTCCGAGCCCGGCCAGCAGTTGATCCAGCAGGATATAAAGGACCAGAAGCTGGAGCGGGTCGTCGTTGCCTCCTGCTCGCCAAGGATGCACGAGCCTACCTTCCAGGCAGCCGTGGCCAAGGCGGGCCTTAACCCCTTCTATTTTGCCATGGTCAATATCAGGGAGCACGTCTCATGGGTGATCAAGGACAAGGAGCAGGGAACCGCAAAAGCGAAACGACTCGTCAGGGCCGCGGTGTCAAGGGTGCTTCTCCAGGAAGAGCTCTTCTCCCGGACGGACCCGGTCACACCCGCTGTGCTCGTGGTAGGCGGCGGCATCGCCGGCATCCAGTCGGCGCTTACCATCGCGGATGCGGGCTACAAGGTTTACCTTGTCGAGCGTAAGCCCTCGATCGGGGGCCATATGGCACAGCTCGACAAAACTTTCCCGACCCTAGATTGCAGTACCTGAATTCTCGGCCCCAAAATGATGGATGCCGGTCGGCATCCCAATATCACGCTTCTCACGAACAGCGAAGTGGCAAACGTCTCGGGCTATGTAGGCAACTACAAAGTCACGGTCAATAAGAAGCCGCGCTATGTGAAGGAGGAGCTCTGCGTTGGCTGCCTCCAGTGCGTAGACGGCTGCACTTATAAAGAGGCGAAGTTTGCCGACGAGTTCCAGATGGGCCTGGGCAAGCGCAAACCCATCTACCTGCCTTTCGCTCAAGCTACACCCCAGGTTGTGCTCATAGATCCGGAGCGCTGTATCCAGTTCAAGACCGGGAAGTGCAAGAAGACCTGCGCGGAAGCCTGCGACAGGAAGGCAATAGACTTCGAGCAGAAGGAAGAGAAGGTTGACATCGACGTGGGCGCAATTATCATATCCACGGGCTTCGAGGCCTTCGACGCGTCGAGGCTTCCCCAGTACGGCTACGGCATCTATCCGAACGTGTACACGGGCCTCGAAGTGGAGAGGCTCACCAGCGCCTCCGGCCCTACGGGGGGCGAGGTGGTCTTAAGGGACGGCAGCCATCCGAAGAGCGTAGGAATAATCCACTGCGTAGGCTCCCGCGACGAGAAGACGAACCGCTGGTGCTCCCGGGTCTGCTGCATGTACTCCCTGAAGCTTGCCCACATGGTGAAGGACCATACGGGCGCCCAGGTCTACAACTTCTACATAGATATGCGCACCCCCGGAAAGAGCTACGAAGAGTTCTACGACAAGCTCCTCTCCGAGGACGTCAAATTCATCCGCGGCCGCGTGGCCGAGGTGACCGACTGGGCGATAAAGCCCGAGGAGGAGGGCAAGCTCGTTCTCAGGGTAGAGGATACCCTCATCGGCGTGGTGAGGAGGATACCAGTAGATATGGTCATCCTTTCGACAGGGCTCGAGCCCCAGGCGGATGCCGCATCGGTGGCTTCTATGTTCGGCATAGGCCGTTCCGCCGACGGCTTTTTCGCAGAAGCCCATCCCAAGCTCAGGCCCGTCGAGACGAACACGGACGGCGTCTATCTCGCCGGCTGCGCCCAGGGGCCCAGGGACGTGCCCGATACTGTCGCCCATGCGGGGGCAGCCGCCTCCATGGCCATCGCCCTCCTGAACAGAGGGCAAGTGACCATATCGCCCACTGTGGCATCGATTGATGAGAAGCTCTGCTCTGCCTGCAAGACTTGCCTTTCCGTCTGTCCTTACCAGGCGATCAGCTTCGATGCGGAGAAGAAGCTGGCTTCAATCAACGATGCCCTCTGCAAGGGGTGCGGCACCTGCGTGGCCGCCTGTCCCGCGGCAGCGATCACCGGTCGCCATTTCTCGGACGAGCAGATCGTTGCCCAGATAGAAGGGCTTCTCAAAACTGCTTAAAGGAGCACGCTCATGAACTTTGAACCAAGAATAATCGCCTTTCTCTGCAACTGGTGCACTTATACCGCCGCCGATGCGGCAGGCGTCGCCCGTATGGAGCAGCCCGCGAACGTGGACGTTATTCGCGTCATGTGCACGGGCAGGATCGAGCCCATGTTTGTGCTCAAGGCCTTCGCCGAAGGAGCGGACGGCGTTATAGTTTCCGGCTGCCACCCCCCTGGAGACTGCCACTACACGAACGGCAACTTCAAGACTTTCCGCCGCATGCCCCTTCTGGAGCGGCTCCTGGGCCAGTACGGCATAGAGAAGGGGAGGTTCCACTGGGGCTGGATCTCCGGAGCGGAAGCGCCAAAGTGGGCTGCACTCGCGCGGAACTTCACCGAACAGGTACGCGGCCTGGGGCCACTCGACTGGAAGGCCCAGCTCGCGAGCAAGGAGGATTAGCATGGCTGAGAAACTGAAGCTTGCCCTTTACTGGGCTGCGTCGTGCGGCGGCTGCGAGATCGCTGTCGTCGAGCTGCGGGAGAAGCTCCTCATCGTCGACCAGGTGGCGGACATCCTCTTCTGGCCTGTCGCCGTCGACACGAAGTATAAGGACGTGGAGGCCATGCCCGACGGCCATATAGACGTCTGCCTCTTCAACGGGGCCATTCGCACGAGCGAGAACGAGCACCTGGCACACCTTCTAAGAAAGAAGTCAAAGGTCCTCGTGGCCTTCGGCTCTTGTGCGAACGAAGGCTGCATTCCGGCACTGGCGAACCTCTACGACCGGGAGTCTATCTTTGAATACGCTTACCTGGAATCCCCCTCCACGGATAACCCCGGCAAAATCGTTCCCCAGACCCAGACCAACGTGCCGGAGGGGGAGATCCGGATACCGAAATTCTACCAGACGGTCAAGACGCTGGGGCAGGTCGAAGACGTCGACTACCATGTCCCCGGCTGCCCCCCCCAGGCCCCTCAAATCTGGGCGGTGATCGAAGCGATCGTCCAGGGGAAGCTGCCCCCGAAGGGGAGTGTAGTCGGCGCCAACGAGAAAACCGTATGCGACGAATGCAAGCACGAACGTAAGGAAAAGGCGATAAAGCGGTTCTACCGCACCTACGAGATAATCCCCGATTCCACCCAGTGTCTTTTCGACCAGGGCCTCATCTGCGCCGGACCTGCGACCCGGGGAGGGTGCGGCTCCCTGTGCACGAAGGTCGATGTGCCTTGCCGCGGCTGCTACGGTCCTCCACCCCACGTGGTGGACCAGGGCGCGGCCTTGATGTCCGCAGTGGCCTCGGTTGTGGATGCGAATACGGAAGAGGAGGCGGCCCGCATCGTGGGCGAGATCGCAGACCCCATAGGCACCTTCTACCGCTTCGGCCTTGCCGCGTCGCTCTTGCACCGGCGGAAGAGGTAATGGGAATGAGGGGCGCCCGCTTGCGGGCCTACCCGACAATTGCTATAAGGAGAACGCTATGAAGAAGATCAGCATTGATCCCGTGACCCGTCTCGAAGGACACGGAAGGATCGACCTCTTCCTCGACGACCAGGGAGAGGTGGCCAACGCCTATATGGTAATTCCCGAGCTCCGGGGGTTCGAAAAATTCTCCCAGGGGAGACGCGTAGAGGAGCTGACGGATATCACGCCTCGCATCTGCGGCGTCTGTCCCGAGGCGCACCACCTTGCCTCCACAAAGGCTTGCGACGGGGTCTTCCACGTTGACCCGCCCCCTGCGGCCAAGAAGCTCAGGGAGCTCTTCTACTCCGCCTTCTACGTGGCGGACCACACGGTGCACTTCTATATCCTTGGCGGCCCCGACTTCGTGATGGGTCCCGACGCCCCCGTGGCTGAGAGGAACATCCTGGGCGTGATCCACAAGGTAGGCGTGGAGATCGGCACGAAGGTGATAGAGGCCAGAGGCAAGGCCATGGACATTATCGGCATGCTCGGGGGCAGGAAAGTGCACCCGACCTTCGGACTGCCCGGCGGCGTGTCGAAGGCCCTCACCGAGGAAGAGAGGAAGCAGGTCGAGCAGACGGCGAAGGAGTCGATCGAGTTCGCCCTCTTCAGCCTGCAGCTTTTTCGCGACATCGTCCTCGCCAACAAAGGCTACCTCGACCTGATAATGTCGCCGATCTTCACCATGCCCACCTACTACATGGGCATGGTGGACGACAAGAACAAGGTCAACTTCTATGACGGCAAGATCAGGGTCGTTGACCCGGAGGGCAAAGAGTTCGCCAAGTACAGCCCCAATGACTACCTGGAGCATGTGGCGGAGCGCGTCGAGCCCTGGACTTACCTCAAGTTCCCCTACCTGAAGAAGGTAGGCTGGAAAGGGCTTGTCCCGGGCAAAGACTCCGGGGTATATCAGGCCACGCCGCTCTCCCGTCTGAATGCGTCCGACGGCATGGCTACGCCGAAGGCCCAGGAGGCCTACGAGGAGATGTACAAGACTTTCGGCAAAAAGCCCGTCCATAACCTCCTGGCCACGCACTGGGCGCGCCTGATCGAGCTCCTGTATGCAGCCGAGCGCCTGCTGGAGCTCTCGACGGACCCCGGCATCACCGACCCCAAGGTCCGCACCATCCCCACCGAAAAACCGACGGAAGGGGTAGGTGTCGTGGAGGCGCCGAGGGGGACCCTTACCCACCATTACGTTACGGATGAGAAGGGCATAGTTACGAAGGCGAACCTCATCGTGGGCACGACGAACAACTACGCGCCCATCTCCATCGCAGTGAAGCAGGCGGCCCAGGGGCTCATCAAGAAGGGTGTGGAAGTGACCGAAGGCATCCTGAACCGCGTGGAAATGGCATTTCGCCTCTACGACCCGTGCTTCGGCTGCGCCACCCATACGCTCCCCGGCAGGATGCCCCTTGTTATTAACGTGATCGATCCGGCGGGTGAGGTTGTAAGGCAGATAAGGAGGGATTGAGCTTACCTTACGGCTTGAAGTGCATGTCGAGGAGGTAGTAGTCGGCCTGGATCGGCCTGCGCTTCAAGTCGAAGTCCATTTTCTTAAAAAGGCGGAGGGCAGATTCATTCTCCCTCTCGACCTTTGCCGTGAAGCCCAGCAAGCCCCTTCGGCGCGCAATCTGCTTCAGGTACGAGAGTATCTCGGTACCGATGCCCAGGTTCCGGTGGCTCTCCCTTACCAGCACTGCCACCTCTGCCGCGTGTTGGTTGTCGCTGATCGTGTACTTGCCCACCCCGAGGAGAGTTTCTTTTTCATCCTTTTTCAACAGTGCCAGCATCAACAGTTCACCGGTATAATCGATAGGTATGGAACCGCCGGAGTCGCTGTTTACGGTTAAAAGACTGCGGCATGGCCCCTCCAGGGTTGAGAAGAAATCCTCAAGGAGCGCCTCGTCGGTCTTCTTCACAGGTCTCAGGAGGATCTCGAGATCGGTCTTCGCTTTGCGCCGCGTCTCCAGGTGCTCCGGATAGACACCTCTCTTGCCGGGTACGTATGCCTGGCCCTTGGAAATGAGGTTCTGCCTGTTCGCTTCTTCGAGCAGCTCCTGCTGGAAGCGGGGGTGGGCTATGGAGATGAGTGACATGGCTCTCTCCCTGAAATTCCTGCCGTGGAGGTAGGCTATGCCGTACTCGGTGATCACGTAATGTATGTCCCCCCGCGTCAACGTAACGCCCGCCCCTTCTTTCAGGAAGGGCACTATCCTCGATACGGCGCCGTTCTTGGCCGTCGACGGGAGGACAAGGATGCTCTTCCCTCCCGGCGCCATGACCGCGCCCCTCATGAAATCGGCCTGTCCCCCGATGCCGCTGTAAAATGTTCTGCCCAACGATTCCGACGTGGCCTGGCCTGTGAGATCGATTTCAAGCGCCGTATTTACGGCGGTCATATTGTTGATCCGTGAGATGACGGAGGGGCTGTTCGTATAGTCTATCGTCTTGAATTCGAAGGTGGGGTTATCGTTGATATATGCATAGGTTTCTTTCATGCCCATGCAGAAGGCTGCGACCGTTTTCCCCGTGTCGATGTTCTTCCGCCTGTTGTTGACAACCCCTTTTCTCATTAGGTCCACGACGCCGTCCGTCAAAAGCTCGGTGTGTACACCCAGATCGTGTTTTGCGGCGAGGTATGATATAACGGCTGACGGTATGCTTCCGTAGCCGACCTGTATCGTGTCGCCGTCCTCTACCACGTTGCTCACGTATTTCCCCATGCGTCTCACGGTTTCATCGGGCAGGTCAGTCTCGTACTCGAGGAGCGGCTCATCGTGAGGCAGAAGGAAGTCAACTTCGCTGATGTGGAGAAAGCTGTCGCCGTGGACGCGAGGCATGTTCGAGTTGACCTGGGCGATTACGAGCGACGCGAGCTGGGCGGCGGCCTTTACCATATCTACGCTGATGCCGAGACTCATGTACCCATGCTCGTCGGGAGGTGACGTCTGGATGAGGGCGATGTCGATGGGCACGACGTGGCGCTTCAGCAGGTCCGGCACCTGGGAAAGGAATATGGGGATATAGTTTGCAGTGCCTTCGTTGACTGCCCGCCTTATGTTGTTGCCGATAAAGAAGGAATTGCGGCGGAAGTTGCTTCCCAATTTCTCCGACGCGACCGGGTCTACGCCCAGCGTCCAGATGTGAAGCGCCTCCGCATCGGAAAAGGTCCCCGGGTGGGACTCGACATAGCGGGCCAGCGCCTCAACAAGATACTGCGGCTCGCCGCACGCGGTGCCTATGAAAATCCTATCGCCGGGCTGGACTTGACTGAGTATCTGGTCTTCCGGCAGGAATTTCTCCGGATAGGCCTTCATCATCTTCCGCATCACCGAGCCCTCTTTGCCGGACTGCACGCTCGCACCTTCCCTCAAGCCATATCATTAAAACATACGGCGATACTCCAGTCTATCATCATCCGACCCACTTTTATAGCCACAATTGAGGATGGACGGGACGAAGCTTTTTCGGGCGGCGCGGACCTTCCATCAAGCTATGAGACAAAAGGTCGATAAGGTCGGTCCCGAAGGGAGGCACATCGGGCGCGAGACTTAAGTGCGGGGCGATAGTTCCGATAATATTTGGGGAAAGGGAAAACCATGGATAACAACGCCGCCCCTCAGACGGATTCGCCCAAACCAATCACTTTGCTTTACGCCGCGGTCTCCGTCAAGCAGGAGTTTCGGGCTCTCGGTCCTGCCTCGGCGGTGCAGGCAATGCGCGAATCATTGGAAATGATCGCCGGCATCGCAGCGGAACGGGAAAGTGATTTCATCAAAGATACCGACGGCTCTATAGTCGCCTCCTTTGCCGATCCCGCCGAGGCGGTGAAGGCGGCAATCCAGATGCAGAGGAGTGTAAAGGGCAGCAGGGACGGCGGCGCATCCCTCGCGGTGCGCATCATTTTGCATTGCGGTCAGGGTTCCTTCCGGGACGGAGAGGTTCATGGAGATATTGCCGTCTTTGCCGCCGAGGCCGGGAAAATCGCGAAGGCCGGGCACATCTATGTTTCTTCTGCCGTCTATCAAAGCGCTCGCGAGCTGAAGGCGGTGGAGTTCAATCCCACAAACATCGAGAACACCGCTGCTGCGGGCGGTTTCCCCTTCTACGATCTCGTCTGGTACCCCGAAACCGATTGTACCCCCGGTCGTGTAAAGCAGGCACGCGCTGACGGGGGGTCGGCCTCGAATTTCTTCGTCCATGGCCCCGCTCTCTTAGCAGGAGAGAACAATCCATGCTTTTATTGCGGCAGCAGGAGACACCGGACAACTTACTGTCCCTCGAAGCACCTTCCCTATGGGACGGACGGCCTTGAAAAGCTGGGCCATTTCCCGGTCGGCGAGATAAATGAAATATTTGCCAATTATCTTGAAGAGGCCGGGGAAGACCTTCCTGCTCCTCTGGAAGCGGATACGGAAAACCTCACCTATCTTGCCCCCTGGAGCTTCTATGAACTGAAAAAGCCTTTTCAACTCCGCTTCCTCAACCTTATGTGGAGCGCCTTGCCCAAAGAAGACTGGTACAAAGTCAAGGAAGGCAGGAGAGAGACCTCGGCCAAGGGAGAGGTCCTGTGGCTCGCCCGCGACTGCATCAGGACCTCCGATCTCGATGAGGCCGAGAACCTCTTTACAAGCTACAGCCGCCAGAACTGGTGGAAAGACCACAGGACATCGTGCGGGCTTGCCTTTATTAGGATAGAACAGGGCCAATACGCTGCCGCCGCCGATTTTTTACGCGAGGCACTGGAACAGGAGTCGAGTCCGGCCCAGAAGACCTATATCTACCTTCTCCTTTCCCGCCTCTTCAATCTTTCCCGCGAACGGGACAAATCCCTGGATGCTTTGAAAGAGGCCATGAGGATCGAGCCTTACTGCCTGGAAGCAAGATTCGAAGAAGCCATACTGCATTTTCAGATGCAGCATCAAGCGGATGCCCTCGCCCGACTCGTCAAGCTCCTCCATCTTTCTCACGAATACTACGTGCCTGCATTTATTTCCCCGGAGCTGACCGAATTCCAGCCGCTCATCATCCCCGAGCTTGACAAGTTCGGCCTGGAAGTCCACAAGACGGCGCAGAGACTCTCGAAGGAAGCCGACGAAGCCGTAGAGGTTCTGAAAACTGTGACAGGGGACGGCGACGGGGATGTCTCGGAGATACTTTTTATGCAGGAGCATATGCACGAGCTTCTGAGAAAGCCGAAAGCTTTCCTTAACTCTCATGACGCGTTCCACGTTGCAAAAAAGATCTCGGCAGCCTGTGTTAGAGTCGAACGGGACCGGAGAGAGGAAGTAATGGAGACTCTTCGGGTTCTGCATGGCCGAGCCATTGAATTGCTTCGGAGCCGGGTAGGGCGGGGGAGGATCGAGCCGCTCGTCCGGCCCGTTCTAGGGGGTCTTAACCTCGTAGGGGATAAACTCAACAAGCGGGAGCCTTTTGCCGGCTGTGTGGAGCTATGCGCGAAATTGTCGGCAACCCTTGACTCGGTCCAAGAGATCGCGGAAAGATTGAAGAGGCGGGCGGAGCTCTTTCGCACCTATGGGAGCTTTTTCAAGGACTCCATTTTCGTCCTCTTCGTTACCGCCGTCACCGGCCTTGTCCTTTTTCCGGGCGCCTTCTACTGCCTGGCCGCAGTGCATAACGGATTGGTGCTGTCGCCCATCGAGGTGTGGCGGGCCCAGAAGATCGTCCTTGTCGTCGGAGGCGTCTTCGCCGCCGTATTCGCCATTGGCCACGCCCTTTTAGGAAAATTGAAAATAGGGGTCGGCGTCAAACCGAAATAAGGCCGGCGGCGTGACCCTCCCGGCCCCTGCCGGCCGTTGCAGCACTATGCGCCCCCGGGGTCCACCCTTTCCAGCCAGCTTTCCTTCCAGTAGTGGAAGCAGGACCGGTCGCAGCCGTAATGCATGGAGCCGTCGCAAAAATTGTTCTCCAGAAGGACCGTGTCCTTGATCGTGCGAAGCTCTTCGGTACTCTCCAGCATGATCCTGTTCAACCTCTTGTAGACGCGGAACCTCCGGCCGCAGAACTTCCACATCTCCGCCATAAACCGGAGACCGCCCGTCTTGCCGGGCCGGGTGAAGGTTGCGCGGATCTCCTTTTCGGACTTTACCTGCACCAGCTCTCCGGGCTGTAGATCGAGCCTTACTCGCGGCGAGCCGGACGGCGTTAAGCCTTCACCACGCTCTCCGACAAAGCCCGTCCTGCGCCAAGCAAAGTCGAGCAGCCATAAAGGTCCGTTTTCTCTCACCCTCTCAATCCCTTTGTAGAGCCTGTATCCCCTGAAAGGATCGGACGACCGCAAGAGACCGGAATATGTGCCGTGGCATGAGGCACTTCTTACCATCGATACCTCCCTGAACGAGCATGATGCCGCAAACATGCGATCAAGGAGAACCTAGTGACTCAATCGGTAATTGTCAACCAGCGGGAGTATCGGACGGGCCCGTCGCCACAAGTACACCAAAAGGGCAAGTCATGCGAGGACCGAAAGAAGCATGAGGATCGCACATTGATAGGGGGAGGACAAATTTAGGCGCATTGCCGGGATTGCAAAGCATCGGTCACGGCTTCGGGATTTCGGGCGATAACGACAAGGTAAGCGCGCGCGGCCGCATCAGGCTCTTTGCGGTGTTGTTCCCAATCGCGCAACGTGCCAAGCGGAATACAGAACCGCGTCGAAAAATCTTCCTGGCTGAGGCCGAGCGCACGTCGAATGATCTTCACTTGTGGCGTGCGCTTCATGCGCTTTTCGTTGTCGGGGGTAACAGGCTGCGCGTCGGGATCGTTCACAGCGGCGGTGTGGCGCTGTTCTCCGGACATGGAGTCGAAGCGGCTCCAATCATGCTTAGGTGGCGTTTTCTTCGTGGTATCTGCGTTTTTCATAAGGCTGAATGTCTTCCTCTATGACCGGCCAAGCATGGGGATGAGCAACCACATTCTGGATTGCAGTGAAGACCTCGACGGAGAAATCGTAACCGAGGGCGGCTTCACGATCCTCATAATATTCAATTGCTGCACGGAACTCCTCCTCTGCTTCGGGATGAAATGAGAAGGTCATTTTTCGAAGCGATTCTTAATCCTGGCGAAAACCTCGCTGCCCGGCACGGCCTTCACTGTGCCGGATCGCAACTCGGCAAGGCGGCGCTTGGCAACGTTCATCCACTCGACCTCCACATCAGTAGGCGTTGGATTTATGGTCCTCAGAAGCGAATCGATGACTATGACCCTTTCTTCAACAGGGAGAGATTCCGCCTCTTCAATTATCTCTTTCATGGCGCGCATCGGAGACCTCCTTTACCTCATTTAATCGGCTATGAGAATCAGGCAAAGGATGCAGCACAGGCGATCAGGGCGGCAACCACCTTCAGATTGCTTGTCAGAAACGAGCCGACCGCTGTCGTGGTTAGGAGATACTTAGCCACATTGCAGAAGACTTTCCCTAATTCTTCTCTCCGTTTCCGGTTCACAGACACAGTATAGAGCATCCGAAAGCGGCGAGCAAGGGCAATTCACGATGGTTCCTCACTCTTCTAACAGCCACCTGTAAAACGTCATACTCACCCACTGGCCCATCGATAGTCTACGTGGAGAGGCGGTAGGGACGTTGTTTCATTCTGTACGTTCTAGCTCATGGGGCTTCCTATCAGCCTTTTGAACCGCTCTGGTGATCGATGCAGTGTGGGCGAAGGCGTAGACGGTGCACCTAGCGCCCCCTCTAGAAACGATTCGAAACAGGGGCCGGTATTGCCCCAGTATCTCGTCCCTCTTTGGCAATGGAAAAAGCAAGGTCAGTAGCTTTGCGGCCGGATACGGATGCCCAATTGCCGACAGAATACGATGGGTTTGCGATCTGGCGGTCGTTTACATCAAAATGAACTATGAGAACATATCTCATCTTTCGTGGAGTGCGCAAGTCAACCTCATATTTGTAAGCTATTTTTGCAGGCTTCACATTATAATACGACCCGGTGTCATCATCGGGCTTGTAAACGAGTAATTCCCAATAAATCAGAGTACTTCCTTGTTTAACAGCACTATCTGCGTCAACGTATAGGCGTCCATCAGTTTCAGGAACCTCAACCCAATTAGTCGCAAATGCGGTTCCAGCGGTAATTGTTAACATTATGAATAACCCCAACACCATAGCCAACATTAAAGTTGTCCTTTTCATTTCTCTTTCTCCTCTTTACTCTATTATTGACGCAAAAACGTCCAGACGTGGCCCAGTTGCCGCAGCTCACCCGCAAGCCCGAGATCACAGCCTTTCTTGTAATAGGTGCAGGACCTTAGACAAGTCGCCGCTGCACGCATTTGAGCGCCTCGTTCTACCCACTCGGACCTTTCCTGTAGAGTTTCACACCGGGGTTGATCTGTCGCGTCGATGCACGTGCTATTATGAAGGAGGTCGGGCAGCAGAATAATAACACGATGACAGACGACAAGCCCGCACCGACTGGTTCTGTCTTCCTAACGCCCTACCGAAAAAACGGACCCGGTTGCGCTTTACGATCTCCATGCTACCAAAAACGGGAGACACTGGGCAAGATATTTCTCGTCTTTGCAATTTCACCGCAGAGGCGGTAGGGACGCTGTTTCATTCTGCCCCCGGCGTGACTCGAACACTCGTGGCACCCACGGGGCGGGGTGCTCTTTTTTCAGTCCGCTGGTCGGCCGTGGGTACCCGGCAAATACAGACCTTGCTTTCTAGTTCGGGAATCCTGTGCTTGACTTTTTGAAGTAAAGAAAAAGAAGTGCCCCCGGCGTGACTCGAACACGCGTGGCCAGGATTAGGAATAATCGTCCTATCCCTTCCCGGAACTTCCTGAAACTTCCTATATGCTTAAAATTATTCTCCTATCGTCACCCTGATGATGTTAGCGCTTTCTGTCGCGTTCTACCTTTTTGTGTAATTGTCTTGGCACGATTACACAGGAATTACACAGACAACTTGTACAAAAACATATGCAAGTGCAATGCAACCGCCTTTCTTCTGTCCCCATTGTTCACAGACACAGTATAGGCCATCCCGAAGCGGCCAGTAGGACGTTCGCGTACGTTGCTTCCCACCGCTCGGCTCCTTGCCTCAATTTTCTGAGGCACTTTCCGGCCACAAATGCCGCTTCGCCTTGGATTCTACATAGCGTAGTCTCCTCAGCTTGATGACTATATATACCTCGCTGCCCTCAGCAATATCCATCTCATCGAAAGCGCTGTCCGTCAACTCGGCGGCAATGATAGTCCTGCCTATACGCAACCCGATCCGAACTTGAGAACGGTGGCGGCTAATGTTTGTCACGATAGCTTGATATCGATTAAGGGTCGGCCCCGGCGGTTTCGTCCTTGAAACGTAAATGTCGTGAGGGGAAATCGCAATCCTCTCGACCATGTTCCCTTCATACGGGAACACAACCCGCACGTCGCCACTCACAATTTCCACCAATCCTGAAGATAGAACTCGACACCGGTCACAGACGAGTATATTGGGCCTCCCGATAAATTCAGACACCACTTCAGTTCCGGGATCAAAGAAAATAATCTCAGGCGGCCCTGTCTGTTCGATTCGCCCCTTGTGAATGATAGCGATGCGGTCTGCAATCTCCTCGGCACCCAAAAGGTCATGAACGACGAAGACGGCGGTTATGCCCATTCTTCTCAGAAAACCACCCAGCTCCGCCCTCAGATACTTGGCCGTTTGAGAATCAAGGCTTGATGTTGGTTCGTCAAGGAGGAGTATCTTCGGAGAGCACGCTACCGCCCGTGCTATAGCCACTCGCTGTTTCTCCCCGCCGCTTAAGCTCTGAGGATATCTTTCCTTCAGCTTCTCTATATGAAGTGCCTTTGTAAGCTCCTTAACCCTCGCCGCAATAGCCGCGCCATTATCACCCCGGACTCTCAAGCTATACGCGATGTTGGCACCAACCGTTAGGTGAGGGAAAAGGCATAGGTCCTGAAACAGATAACCGACCCCGCGCCTGTAAGAGGGTATGTCGTCCATCTTCTTGCCATCGAAATAGACCTCGCCCTTGTAGGGGGTTAATCCGGCTATTACGTTCAGAACCGTAGACTTTCCCGCTCCGTTTGGCCCCACAAGTGCCACAATCTCCCCATCCTCTATGATTAGTGTCAGGCCGTCGAGCACGTGTTTATGAATGTTCCTCAATTCTATTCGCGGCATAATCCGTTTTCCCTGCTCCGCCTACACATAGGACCTTCTGCCCGTCAGTAATCGCACACCGTAAAGGAGGCCCAGACCCATTACAAGCAGAATCAGCACGAGTACCGCAGTCCCTTCTATATCTGCGCTCGCGAGTCTCATGAATATGGCAACAGGAAGGGTCTCCGTCCTCATGGCCATTGATCCGGCAACCGTGATGGTCGCACCGAACTCCCCGACGGCCTTCGCCCACGTGAGAATAGCGGAAGCGATAATACCGCCCCTGCTCAACGGCAGAGTAACCGTGAAGAAGGCTTTTGCGGGAGAGGCCCCAAGGGTTTTCGCAACCTCCTCGTATCTGACGGGTATCTCGTCCATAGCTGACTTCATGAGACGTGTGGCTATCCCGACAGTAGTGATGAATTGGGCAAGGAGAATCCCATAGACAGTAAAGACAACTTGCATGCCCCTTTCCTGAAAGAAGCTCCCGACGGGTGTATTAAAAAAAATGAGAATCAGCGCACCCAACGCCACCGGTGAAACTATCATCGGAAGCTCAAGCATCGTATCGATAATCCGGCTTCCGAAAAAGCTATACCTCGATAAGGCATAGGCCGAAGGGATCGCGAAGACAACCGACATCGCTGTCGCGGCCGTCGCCGTCATAAGGCTAAGTTTGATCGAGAAGAGCGTCCTGGGCGAGCATAGCGCTTCAAGAAACAGAGGTCCTTTGTAGAAATAGAAGAGCGACAGTATGAGACCCGCATACAGTACGAACACGCCCACGCTGAACGCAATTGCAAGACGCTTGAAAGTCACTTAGCGATCCACTCCGCCGGAAGTTTGTATTCACCGCCGACTGCCTTTTTCTCCCCTATCCAGGCAAACGCCTCTTCGGGTGTCATGAAGTAGTGATATTTCCTGAAAATCGCCCGCCCTTCATCGGACACAATAAAATCGATGAATCTCTGAGCAAGCGGCCGATTGGCGGTCAATTTTGAAATCGCGATCGGGATATAACCGATGCGAACAATCTCCTCTTTTTTCAGCGGTATCGTTTGGATACGTTCAGGGTTCCAGTATTGAAACACTCTCCAGCCGATAACGGCGTCAGCAGCCTTGAGGGAAATAACCGTCGCCGTCTTTTCGCAGCTTTCCGTGTAGTTTACGAGGTTCTTTCTGAAAGCCGCCTTTTCCATGGGGCTGAAGTTTCGTTCGATGATTTCGACAGCATAAAGACCCACGCAAACCCCCTCAGGGTTTGCAATGGCAACGCGAAGGCCCGGCTTTGCCAAGTCATGCAGCGACTTCACCGCCTTCGGGTTGCCCGCAACGACATTGATGGCAGGAACGACGTAAACAACCGTTTTTTCCGATCCGGGGAATACAAGGCCCTTTCTTTTAGCCACCTCCATGAAGTCCGATGAGCCGGGGAAATAGATATCACCCTTTTTCCCAAGTTCCATCTGCGAAAGCACAAAACCCGACCCGCCGAACGTCAAGTTTACCTTGACCCCCGTTCTTTTCTCGAACACCCTTCCGGCCTCTTCCGTTGGCGGCTTGCTTGCAGCGCCAGCGAACACCAACAGTTCTTCCGCGAAGGAAGGTGCTGCAACATTAAAGAGCGAGAGAGCCAATACACAGCCCACAAGAACTATCCTCAGTTTCATTGCCAATACCTCCGGGAGTGATGTTGTGATACCCCCGTTATATATCATTAACTATAACGAGCCGTCAACCCCTTTTGTCTCAAATACCGCCAACCGGGAAAGGCAGTTCCTTTTCCGTTGAAGAGATAAATCGTCAAAGAGATAAAAAGAAAGTGCCCCCGGCGTGACTCGAACACTCGTGGCCACCCACGGGGCGGGGTGGTCTTTTTTCAAGTCCGCTGGCCGGCCGTGGGTACCCGGCAAATGCAGACCTTGCTTTATAGTTCGGGAATCCTGTTTGCTCTTTTAAGTAAAGAAAAGTGCCCCCGGCGTGACTCGAACACGCGGCAACAGGATTAGGAATCCTGTGCTCTATCCACCTGAGCTACGGGGGCACTTAGAAAGTGTACTCATCAAGAGGACAATCTACAAGTAGAAAACCTCGGCACCGGTTTTCTATCATGGAAGCAGGGGCAGGGTCAACAATCTTTGCCTTCAACGTGCTCGCGAACCGATGCAGGCGGAAATTATGCCGGCAGGAGGGCGCACGCTATCTCGCGTATCCTTTCGATCCCCTTTATCTCGTAAGGCGCGAGATAGAGCTTTAACGTGTTTACAGCGCTGAAGGTTTCTTCGAGACGGCGGATGTACCGGTCCTGCATTGCGCGGCGTATCCGGTGGAACTCGCAGTCTTCCTCGCGCACGATGTGGTTAATGATCAGGTCCCCCACCTCCAATCCGCTGCCGTCGAGCTCCTTCATCATCCTCTCCGTGAGTCGGACACCGAGAGCCTCCGGTATGGTGACGAGCACATATCTGGTTGTGCTCTTCTGCCTTATGAAATCTATGATTCCCCTGGACAGCTCCTCCCAGCCGCCTATGAGCTGGAGAAGGGTCTTTTTCGACGACTTGAGGCGCACCGTGTCTTTAAAGCGCTCGACGAGGCTGTACATGTTCATGTAGAACTTGGTCGCCCCCTCCAGGTGGGTCAGAAAGAGGTGGGGCAGGCGGAGCAGGCGGAGCGTGTGGCCGGCAGGGGCCGTGTCCCAAACCACTACGTCGTAGGCGCCGCTTCTTGTCAGCTCCAGTATGTAGTAAAGCATGTACTCCTCTTCGATCCCGGGCGCCGTGCCTACGTAGTCGACGAAGTCGTAGTCGACGTCGGCAAAGCTCGATATCACCTCATAAATCTCCCTTCCGAACCTCTCTTTCCATTTTGCGAGGACCATTTCCGAAGAGATCTCGAGGCCGTAAAGGTCGATCTCGTCGAGGATCTTTTTTTCCCTGCCCCCTATCTCCGTTTCGTAAATGTCCGACAGGGACGGAGTGGGGTCGCTGGAAATGCACAGGACCTTCCGGCCCCGCGAGGCAAGACCGAAGGCTATGGCGGAGGCGCAGGTAGTCTTGCCCACGCCGCCCTTGCCCCCGACCATGATGAGTCTCGCGTCCTCCCCCACTGCTGCATTGAGCGACATGTGTCTAACCTTCTTTTTTCCCGAACCTTTCCCGAATGAAATCACCTATGTCCGGTTCCTTGCCTTCGAAGAAGTGGGATGACGGGACAATCTTGAGGGATTTCTCGGTCTGGAGGTCTCTGTACACGGAAAGGAGCGAGTCCAGCGGCGATATGTCGTCTAGAGAGCCGCCTACGAGCCAGGTCCTGCCGCGAAAGGGAAGAAGCTCACTTGTGTCGTAAATGGAAAAAGGGTAGGCCACGAGGAAAAGACCGGCCACGTTCCCCACGCTCGAAGCGGCCCTCGTGCAGACCCAGGCGCCGAAGGAATAGCCGGCGAGGATAAGCGTACCGTCGCCCCCGATGCTCTCGCGGACAAAGGCGGAAGCCGCCGCCACGTCCCTTATCTCGCCTTCGCCTCCGTCATAGGCTCCCGTGCTGGCGCCCACGCCCCTGAAGTTGAACTTCAGCGTGGTATACCCGGCAAGAAAAAAGGCGTCCTCCACGGCCTCGACAACGTTGTTCCACATGGAGCCACCGTAGAGGGGGTGGGGATGGCATATGACGACGCCGCCCGCGCCTGCCCCTTCCCGGAGCACTCCCTCAAGGCTTTCCTCCCCTGCTATGGCGACCCTTTTTGTTGACATGACCTATTTATTCTGGTAGGTTTTGACCAAAAATTCAATAGAGAAATCGATGGCGTTTTTTAAGAAGAAGCAGAGAGAGATAAAACCGCACAAAGAGATCGACATCCAGAAGGAGCTGAAAAAGGCTGAAAAGGAGGAGGAGAGCCTCTGGATAAAGTGCAGCTCTTGCCAGGAGCTGCTCTACCGGAAGGAGGTCGAGCGGAACCTCGACGTCTGCCTCAAGTGCTTTTACCATTTTCCAATATCCGTCGAGAAGCGCATAGCCCTCGTCTTCGACGAAGGCAGCTTCACCGAGCTCTACGCTTCCGTCGAACCGATCGATTTCTTGAGGTTCAGGGACACGAAGAGCTATAAAGTGCGGCTCATCGAGATGAAAGAAGCGACGAAGAGACAGGACGCGGTGGTGTGCGGCAAGGGAAGGATAAACGACCTGGAGCTGCTGGCCGCGATTTTCGATTTCAACTTTATGGGCGGCAGCCTGGGCTCTGTGGTGGGAGAGAAAATCACAAGGCTCCTTGAAGAAGGGGCGGACAAAAAGCTCCCCGTCGTCGTCTTCTGCGCCTCCGGCGGTGCGAGGATGCAGGAGGGCATCCTTTCGCTCATGCAGATGTCCAAGGTCTCCGGCGCGATTTACAGGCTCAAGTCCCAAAAGGTGCCGTACATCACAGTTCTCACCGATCCAACCCTCGGGGGCGTGAGCGCAAGCATTGCAATGCTGGGTGACATCATTATCGGCGAGCCGAAGGCAATGATAGGCTTTGCCGGCTCCCGCGTCATAAAGGAAACGATCAAGGCCGAGCTGCCCCAGGGGTTCCAAAGGTCCGAGTACCTGCTGGAGCACGGCATGGTCGATCTCATCTCCCCGAGGAAAGAGCTCCGGAAGAATCTTTACGATATCCTTTCTCTTGTCAGGGCATGAAAGGCTATTCCGAAACGCTCGACTACCTTTACGGACTCGAAAAGTTCGGCATCCTCTTCGGTCTGGAAAACATAAAATGGATACTTTCGCTCATAGACAACCCGCAGGATGCCATCAGGACGGTACACGTCGCGGGAACGAACGGCAAAGGCTCTGTCGCTTCCATGCTGTCGGAGATATTGAAAACTGCAGGCTACGCGACCGGCGCCTACACCTCGCCCCACCTCATCTCATTCACCGAGCGAATCACCGTCAACGGCGAGGCCATCAGCGAGGAGGAGGTTATCGACCTGACGCGCTTCATCAAAGAGCGCATCGATAAGGAAGACGGCGGCAGGCATTTCACCTTCTTCGATTTCACGACCGCCCTTGCTTTTCTCTATTTCAAGAGGAAGGGCATCGACATAGCGGTTATCGAGGTGGGGCTGGGAGGAAGGCTCGACTCGACTAACGTAATATACCCCCTCGCCACCGTCATCACCAATGTGGCCCTCGACCACCAGGAGTATCTGGGGGGCACGATCGAGGACATCGCTCGGGAGAAAGCAGGCGTCGTGAAGGAGCACGTCCCGGTCGTCACGGGAGCGGAAGGACAGGCGCTGGACATCATAAGGGCTTCGGCGGCGAAGACCGACCTCTACGTCCTGGGCAAGGAGTTCACTTACAAGAAAAAGGGCGAACAGCTAATGTGGTACCGGGGGATCCACCGGACCTTCGACAATCTTTCCGTAGCGCTGCGGGGCGACCATCAGCTTTTCAATGCGGCGCTGGCTCTTTGCACGGTCGAGCTTCTCGGCGGAAAAGGGTTGGCCGTGAACGAGTACGCCGTCAGAAAGGGGCTTTCATTGGTCCGATGGCCCGGGAGGCTCGAAGTGGTCAGGAAGACCCTTAAGCCACTCGTCATCATCGACGGGGCCCACAATCCCCAGGGCGTCCGCTCGCTCGCATCATACTTGAAAAGCCACTTTCTGAAAAGAAAAAGGATACTTATCTTCGGGGTGATGAAGGACAAGGACTTCAAGGAGATGCTGAAAGAACTTCTCCCCGTGGTGCACCGAACGATCTTGACAAGGCCCGAGACCTCAAGGGCCGCCCTTCCATCGGACCTGGCCGAATACGCGCCGGACGCCGTTATCACCGAAAGCGTAAGCGATGCTATTGACACGGCCTTCAAGATGGCGGAGGAGCACGACCTGGTGATCGTTACGGGCTCCTTCTATACCGTGGGAGAGGCAAAAAAACTTCTGGATGAACAGCCTTAGACTTGCCGTCTCTTTGTTCCTTGTCGTCTGCCTGCTGCCTTTCACGCTCCATGGGCAGATGAAAAGGCCGTCGGGGAAGCTGACCGGCCCTGTCGACATTACAGCCCGCGAGCTGCTGTACAACAAGGAACAGAACATATATACCGCACGGGGAGACGTCGAATTGAAGGAGGGAACGAGGCGGCTCAATGCCGATTTCGTCCTTTACAACGACGTGACCAAAGATGCATTTGCCGAAGGGCACGTGGTTTTTCAAGACCAGTTCGACACGGTCAACGCGGAAAGGATGTCCCTTAACATGACGACGCAGAAGGGCACTATCGAAAACGGGCGGGTCTTCACCAAGGCCGGCAATTTTTATATGAACGGGAAAGAGATCGAGAAAATCGGGGAATCGTCCTATCTGATACATTCGGGGATCTTCACGACTTGCGGCTGGGAGGGGCCTTTCTGGACCTTTTCCGCCAAAGAGGTCGAGCTGACGATGGGCGAATACGCGACCGCCAGGTCCACCACCTTCAGCATCCTCGGCCACAGGGTGGCTTATCTGCCCTGGAGCATCTTCCCCGTGAAGACGGAGAGGCAATCGGGCTTCCTCCTTCCCCAGTTCCAGCTGTCCAGCAGGGACGGTACCATATTCAGGTCGGCCTACTATTGGGCGATTGCGAAAGACAAGGACGCAACGTTTTTTCTCGATTGGATCCAGCAGAGAGGGATCAAGCCCGGCGTGGAGTACCGGTATTACCTGGACCAAAATACGAAGGGCGCATGGTACGCTTCTTTCATCGACGACGCGAAGTACGGCCACGACCGCTATCAGATAAAGGGCGAGCACCAGCAGGTATTCGGCGACATGACCTTTACGACGAGCATCAACCACGTCTCGGATTACCTGTACCTGCAAGACCTTGGAAGGACGACCCTGGAGCGCAGCGAGAGCTCCCTCCGGAGCGTCGCATTCATCGAGAAGCCCTTACCGAGGTCCCTCTTGACCGTTGAAGGGGCCTATTTCCAGGACCTGACGCAGAAGAGCAACGACAACACCATCCAGTACCTGCCCTCCGGCTCTTATTTCACCGAATACCTGCCTCTCCTCAAAAACAGGGTTTACGGAGACGTGACGAGCGACCTTACCAACTTCGTGAGAAGCCAGGGAGACAGGTTCACGAGGTTCACGGCGACCCCGAGCCTTCGGGTGCCCTACGCGTGGAACGGGTTGAATTTCCTCGGCTCGGGGAGTCTGGTCGAGAAGGCGTACAGGACCGATCCCGCTTCGCCCGGGGAGAATGACATGATCCATCACGAGGCAATAGCCCTGCAGGGCGACGCTAACGCCCAGTTCCTCAAGGACTCCTCAACGGACCTCTTCAAGATCGGAAACGTACAGAGCATCATCATGCCCCGGCTACAGTACAATTACTATCAGAACACCAAATCTCTATCGGGCATCCCCTCCATCGACCTGATGGACCGTCTCTCCAATATGAACAACGTGACATACTCCTTCAACCACTATCTGAATGCAGTCAAGGACGGCAATGTGAGGGAGATATCGCTGCTCGAGATAAGCCAGACCTATGGTCTGACCCAGAAGCTCGGCGACAACCCCTTTCTGTACCAGGGGTCGGGGGACCGCCTTTCCCAGGTGCACACCAGGCTCACCCTTTATCCGATGCCACAGACCTTCTGGTACGTCCACGACGATTATTTCGACGTCTCGGGCAAGGGTTTACAAAACATGGTGAACAGTATACACTATGCCCGGCTGCCGATGTTTCAGATGGACCTCAGCCACAGCTACGCGCCGGGTCTTACGACGGGCACGAGCGTCAACCAGGTCTGGATTGCCACGCTCACGAGGTTGAAGGTCTTCGATCTCGTTTATCAGGTAAGGTACGATCTTCTGGAGCATACATGGCTCAACACCCTTTACTCCGTCACTTACCACCCGACGTGCTGGGGACTTACCTTCACCGTTATCCAGTCGAGGGTCCCCAAGGACACGAGTTTCCATTTCTCGTTCAACCTGCAGGGAATCACGCAGAAGATAGGGGCCTATTGATAAAATAACAAGGAGCGTGCAAGGAGACATGATCGACGGGGCTGCGGTAAAACATCTCAGGATGATCGCCGACGAGCGGGGCAGGCTGATGGAAATTCTGCGCGGCGACGAGGAGCTTTTTTCCCGGTTCGGCCAGGTCTATATGACGACTACCTATCCCCAGGTCGTGAAGGCCTGGCACTATCACAAGAAACAGGACGACTTCATAGCCTGCCTCAAGGGCATGCTCAAGCTCGTCCTCTACGACGACAGGGAGGGCTCGCCTACCCGCGGACAGATCAGCGAGTTCTTCGTAGGCGACTATAATCCGTGCCTTGTAAAAGTGCCGCGCATGGTCTACCACGGCTGGAAATGCATATCACCCGAAGAGGCTATAATCATAAACATACCCACCGAGCCGTACGACAGCGAGGCGCCGGACGAATACCGGTTAGACCCCCACAAGAACAACATCCCATACCGATGGGAGAGGAAAGATGGATAGCAGGCACATCCTTGTTACGGGCGGCTGCGGCTTCATCGGAAGCAACTTCATCCGCTACATTCTCTCTACCTCGGGGCACAGGACCACGAACCTCGACAAGCTTACGTACGCGGGCAACCTGGAAAACCTCCGGGACCTCGAAGGAAACCCAAGGTACAGTTTCGCGAGGGGCGATATCGCGGACGCCTCCGACGTGGAGAAGGCCTTCGCTGCGCCCGTAGATTGGGTGGTAAACTTCGCCGCAGAATCGCACGTGGATAGAAGCATCGTCAACCCGGACGCCTTTGTCAAAACGAATATCTACGGCACTTATCTCCTCCTGGAGGAGGCGCGCCGCCGGGGGGTCGAGAAATTCCTTCAGGTCTCGACCGACGAAGTGTACGGCAGCCTTGGCGCCGGCGGGAAGTTCCTGGAAGAAACCCCCCTTTCGCCCAACAGCCCTTATTCGGCGTCGAAGGCCTCGGCGGACATGCTCGTTATGGCGTACCGCAAGACCTTCGATGTGCCGGTCGTGATTACGCGCTGCTCGAACAATTACGGTCCTTACCAGTTCCCGGAAAAACTCATACCGCTGCTCATCAGCAACGCCCTTGATGACCGTGCCCTGCCTATTTACGGCGACGGCCTGAACGTGCGCGACTGGATACACGTGGCCGACCACTGCGCGGCCATCTCGCTGGCGCTGGAGAAGGGCGCGGCCGGACGGGTCTACAACATCGGTGCGGAGAACGAAAGGACCAACCTCGAGATCGTGGGGCTGATCCTCGATATCCTCAAGAAACCGCGAAGCCTTATCGCGTACGTCAAGGACAGGCCGGGACACGACCGGAGGTATGCCATAGACAACACGAGGATAAAAAACGAGCTCGGCTTTGAGGCGGGCGTGCCCTTCGCGGCGGGCATGGAAGAGACGGTACGCTGGTACATAGAGAACAGGGCATGGTGGGAGCGGATCAAGACCGGGGAATACCTCAGCTTCTATGAGAAATGGTATGGCGCCGACGGGTACCTCAAGGGCAAATGAAAGCAGTTTTTTTCTCTGATGCACACCTTCCCGCTGACGATGCGGGCAGAACCGAGGCGCTGAAAGACTTTCTAAAGCACGTCACAAGGGAAGCCGACCTTGTCGTCGTCCTGGGCGATCTTTTTGAATTCTACCACGGCTATGAGGGCTATATTTACCCCTTTTACAAGGAAATCGTGGACACCCTGCGGGACATCGCAAGAGGGCGGCCCGTCTATTTCATCGAGGGGAACCATGAGTTCGGCATGGGACAGTTCTTCGAATCGTACACGGGGGTCAGTTGCGTGACGAGCTTGGCCCTCAATATGGACGAGAAGCGGGTGTTCCTCTGCCACGGAGACACTGTTCCGGCCCTGCCGCTGCACAGGCTCCTGAGATCACGTCTCATCTATGCGATCATGGACCTCCTCGGCCCGGAGCGCACCTGGCGGATCGCCATGCAGTTCAGGCGTCTGTTTTCAAAGCGGCGCAGGCCCCGCAGCGAAAAAGTGCTCGCCCGGTACAGGAAGTATGGAAGGGAGAAACTGCGGGAAGGCTACGACGCGGTAGTCATCGCCCACTCCCACATGGCGGACCTGGATAGATATGAGGTAAACGGCGTTAAGAAGACTTACATGAACACGGGTAATCTGATTGAATCCTGCACGTACGGTGTATATATTACGGAAAAGGGGTTTGCCCTGAAGACCTACGACAGGAGGGTATCATGAAGAGAAATATCGTCTTCGCGCTGTTTTTCATGCTGGCCCTTGTTCTTTCAACCGGCCACATATATGCCCAGTCCCAAAAGACAATGTCCCAGACGGGGAAGGTCACGGCCATCGACCCGGAGGGCAAAGCGATAGTCATAGAAGCGGGGAAGGGCAAGGCGGCACTGACGGTCGGCGCCGCAATAGGGTCGGACACAAAGCTCACGGTAAAGGGCAAAAACGTCCCTCTTTCCGACCTCCAGAAGGACGTCCAGGTCGGGGATACCGTGACGCTAAAGTACTACAAGACGGACGATCTCTACGCGAAACAGATCGTCAAGAAGTAGGGCCCGCAAGGGACGAGACTATGTGGGAAAGGAGCTCGTTTCTCCCGTAGCCGTCCTTGGAGGAGAACAACAGGACTTCCGCGAAGCCGGGCATGCGGCGGAAGAGCTCTTTCTTTTGAAGCGATCTTATCCTTCCCACTTTGTCGGCTTTCGTGAGGACCAGGGAAAAAGGCAAGCCCTCGGCCTGCAGCCACCGGAGGAGCATGGCGTCCAGGCGGTCGGGGTCGCGGCGTATGTCGAAGACCCAGAGCACGCGTTTTATCCATTCGTTCCCGGCCACGTAGCCTTCTACCATCGCTTGCCAGCCCTCGTAAACGCCTCGGGCGACCTTCGAATAGCCGAAGCCTGGAAAATCTGAAATAAGGGCGCCTTTTCTGGCGCCCGCCGACTCCCACGTGACCCTGTAAAGGCCGATGATCCTGGTGACGCCCGGCGTGCTCCCCGTCCTCGCGACCTTCCTTCCGACCAAAGTATTGAGCATGGACGATTTGCCGACATTCGACCTGCCCACGAGGCAGACCTCCGGCAGCGCAATGTCCCTTCTCGGGCCGATCCCCGTCACTCCCCTTTCGAAACGGGCGTCGATTATTCGCATGCACGCCTCTTTAAGTCCGGGAAGGCGGTTTGGAAGGGCGGCCCCCTCCGAGGGTGAACCTGTCCGCCAGGACGTCCCCGATCCTTTCCTTTCCAGACAGTACCATCAAGAGCCGATCGACCCCCACGGAAACGCCCGCGACGGGGCCCTCTATCCGGGGGAGGGCGCCGAGGAAGGCCTCGTCAACGGGGAATGTTTCTTTCCCTTGCCTGGCCCTTGCGGCGTTGTCGCGTGAAAACCGTTCGCGCTGCTCCCTCACGTCGAGGAGCTCGGTGTACCCGTTTGCGATCTCGAGGCCCTTGATATAGAGCTCGAACCGCTCGACCGTATGGTCATCCTTTTTTCTGGCCATGGCAGTGAGCGACGCGGGCCAGTCCTTTATGAAAACCGGGCTTTCCTTCCATTCCCGTACAAGGGGGTCCACTTCCTGGACAAAGAGCCTGAAGAAGAGGTCTTCCCACCCTTCGTCCGACGAGAGGCCCTGGAAGCCGCGCCCCCCCATCGCCGAGAATAGAGACTCTCTGTCGAGGGGCAGGGGGTTGAAGCCGACAGCCTCGAGAAAAAGGTCGCCCAGAGTGCGGACCTTCCAGGGGCCGGCGGGGATGATGCCGTCCGTTGCGCCCATCCGCCGGCCGGTCTCCCGGATGAGACCGGCTGTTTCCTCCATCGCCTGGCCGTAGGTGCCGCCCATGTACCACTCCAGCATGGTGAACTCCACCGCGTGGTGCTCCTCGAACTCCTCGACCCTGAAGGCCTTGCACACCTGGAAGATCTTCCTATGGCCGAGTGCGATCAGCTTCTTCATGCCCACCTCCGGCGATGTGTGGAGGTAGTGCGGGCCTGAGCCGCCCACGTACACCCGAAGGGGCTCTATGTACGGGTCGGGCGGTGCGGTCTTCGAGAGATAGGGGGTCTCTACCTCGATGTAACCCCGGCCATGGAAGAAGTCCCGTATGGCGCGTAGCAGAAGGTGCCTCTGCCCGATCGTGTCGGTCTTCATATCAATCGCATGATAACACAGACGGGGACCACCCGCAAACGGCCCGGATGGGCGCCTATTGGCCCAGTTTCATGTCCCCCAGGAAGATTATGAATTTCCGGAGCAGCTCTTCATCGAAGCACCGTCTCATGCCAATGTCGCGCTCGTCCTGTATTTTTCCCTTGGGGGCCGTTTCTTTCTCCGGCGGCTTCCCGACCATGATCTGCATCGCCTTCAGCGGCGGGACAGGCTGTTTATAGGGCCTGCGGGACGTCATGGCATCGAAGGTGTCCACGATCCTGAGGACGCGGGCAAGCATGCTTATTTGCAGCCCTTCGAAGCCCATAGGATAGCCGCCCCCCTGGAAGTCCTCGTGGTGGTGCAATACGGCCTTTTTGACGAAGTCCGGAAGGTCGGCATCGAGAAGCATGGCAAGACCGTTCAAGGGGTGGCGTTTCACGATCTCCCACTCCGTCTCGGTCAGCCGCCCGTTCTTGTTGAGTATGTCCGGGGAAACGAGGGCTTTGCCGATATCGTGAAGCAGGGCGGCGACGCCGCAGTGTCGGAGGACTTCCGTTCTCAGGTGGTCATCGAGCGAGTCGTAGTCGGGCCGGACCTGTTCGAAGATGTCCGGGTTGCTCCTCAGAAACGCCATGGTGAACCAGAGGACCTTCGTGGCGTGCTCGTAAGTCCTGTAGTCGTGGCCTATCATTTTCGCGAGAGGCTGTATGGAGTTCGATTGGGCTATGAAGATCAAGGCGTTCTCGACCATCGTCTGGGTCCTGACCATGGTCTTTGAATCCATAGCGCCTAAACCGAGTGATGTCTCGAAGGCGTCCTTGACGACATTCGTTGAGACCTTGCTGAATATGGATGCCTTCTGCTCGTCCGTCGTCAGCCTGTTCTCGAGGATGCCTCCGAGGTGGTCTTCGAGGTACTCATCATACTTGAACTCTTCATCGAGGTCCAGGAACACCTCATGGTGGCCCGCGGCGGAGAGCTTCGCAAGCTGCTCCGGGGTGACCCTGCCGCCGTCACGGGACCAGAGAACGTAGCGACTGTCGCGGGAGAAGATAAAGATCTTGAAATCGGGAAGGCTTCCCGGCACTATGGAGCCGAGCGGAAAGGACATGTATCTCTGTTGATTGTGCATGGCTGTCGCCTTCTTCCATGGGCCAAAGACCCAGCAACATGTGTATACCTAGGGATTATCGGCGGAAATGAATTATTCTTGAAGGAGGGTGGGGTATCCCTATTCCTTCAGGTCGCGGCTCGGTTTGGGCTCGATCGACGACGGCTCCTCTTCCTTTTCTTTTTTCGCTTCCAGCGCCTGCGATATCTCGGTAAGTCTTTTCATTACCAGGTTGTTGACCGTATTCTCCGGATAGAGCAGGTCGGGGCCGAGGGCTCCGGCAGGCATGCCGGTCAGTATCTCCAGTCCCTCTTCCATCTTTTCGATTGAGAAAATCGAGAAAAGTCCGTCCTTCAAGGCCTCGATCACCTCCTGCTTGAGCATCAGGTTCTTCACGTTTCTACTGGGGATTATAACCCCATGGCTTCCGTCAAGACCCCTGCTCTTGCAGAGATCGAAGAAGCCCTCGATCTTCTGGTTGACTCCGCCGATAGGCTGCGCGTCGCCGTTTTGGTCCATGGAGCCCGTCACCGCGAAGCTCTGCTTGACAGGGACGCCGGAGATGCTCGAAAGCAGGGCATACATCTCCGCGCACGTCGCGCTGTCCCCTTCTATCATTTCGTAGAGCTGCTCGAATGTGATGGAGGCGGAAAGGCTGATAGGCTTCCGGGCGGCGTATTTGCTGCCCAGGTAGCTCGCTATGGTGAAGATCGCCTTCTCGTGAATTTTGCCGCTCATCTTGGTCTCGCGCTCTATGTTGACTATGCCCGACTTGCCCACGTACGTCGCGGCGGTGATGCGAGAGGCTTTGCCGAAGCTGTAGTCGCCCAGGTCGAGGACCGCGAGGCCATTCACCTGGCCGACCCTTTCCCTTTTAGTATCGATGATGAGCGTATCTTCCAGGATTGCCTCCCTTATCCGCTCCTCGATCCTGTTGACGCGGTCCACACTCTCGTTGACGGCCTGGATCACGTGATCCGCCCTGACGAAGTTTGCACTGTCTTTCCGCGCCCAGTAGCTTGCCTCCTTCATGAGGTCGGCGAGGCTCGAGAGTCTCGTCGTGAGCTTGTCCTGGTGGTCGGCCAGCCTCGAACCGTGCTCTACCAGGGCGGCGACGCCCGTCCGGTCAAAGGGCAGAAGTTTCTCGGTTCTCTGGCACTCGGCGATGAACTGGGCATACTTGGCCACGTTCTCGGGCGTCCTTTCCATCCTGCTGTCGAAGTCCGCCTTTACCTTGAAAAGATCGCTGTACTCGGGGTCGAGGTTATAGAGGAGGTAGTATATGTTCGGGCTTCCTTTGACGATCACCTTGGTCTCGAGGGGTATGGCCTCCGGTTTGAGGGTGGCGGTGCTTATCAGGCGGTACTGCTCCAGCACGTCCTCGACCTTTAGTTCCTGGTTCTTGATCGCCCTCTTGAGGGCTTCGTAGGAGAAGGGGTTCCGCAGGAGGTCGATGGCGTCGACGATGAGGTAACCACCGTTTGCCCTGTGGACGGAGCCGCCCCGGATCATGGAAAAATCGGTCACGGCCATGCCGTACATTATCCTGTTCTCTATCCTTCCGAAGAGGTTCAAGTGGGTGGGGTTGCTCTCGAAGACAACGGGCGCCCCCTTTGTCTCGGCGTTGTCGACAATCACGTTGACCGTAAACCTCGTGTAGGACGCCTCCTGCTTCGGCATCTTCAGGAAGGGCAGCGGTGAGGGCTGCTCTGCCTCCTGCGCCTTGAACTCGTCGAGGTGGCTCAGGATGTCCTCGCGCACGTTGTCGAGATAAGCGACTATCTTCTCGTTCCCCTTATACTTGTTCTTCAGGTTCTCTATAGGCACGTGGAGAGCATCGAAGGCGATGGCGCGCTCCAGCTTGCTCAGCATTTCCTGGACGAACTTCTCCGTCTCCTTCATCGCCCTGAAGACGTCGTTCAGCCTTTCCTGCAGTTGCCTGCCCGTCTTTTCCATCTCCTTTTTCGTCTTCTCGTCGAGCTTGCCGAACTCTTCGGGCGTAAGGGGCTCGTTCTCATCTTTCAAGGGGACAATCATGATCCCCGCAACCCCTCTCTTGATCGAAAACCCCTTCTGTTTCGCCTCCTCTTCGAGCTTTGAGAAGAGTTCGCTCTGCTTGCGCTGGAACTCTTCCACTATCTGGTTCTTCTGCTTCTCATACTCCTTCGACTCGAAAGCCCTGGGGATGTCGGTCCTCAGTGCCTTGACCAGATCGTCCATGTCCTTCCTGAAGCTCCTTCCCTTTCCCGGCTCCATGGAAATGGCGAGGGGTATGTCGGGGTCCTTGAAGTTGTACACGTAGCACCAGTCGGAGGGGATCCTCTCAGCGGCCGCTTTTTCCTTCAGCATCGCTGTAATGGTCGTCATCTTTCCCGTGCCCGCTTGTCCGAGGGCAAAGATATTGAACCCCTTTGCGGTGATGTCGAGTCCGAAGTCGAGAGACCTCAGGGCCTTTTCCTGCCCTATTATGCCGATCCGGGTCTCTACGTCCTCGGTGGTGGCGAAGCTGAACTGCTCAGGGTTGCAAGACTTGCGAAGATCGTCCGGTCCGAGTTTTACGGGCATATAACCCCTCCTCCGTGAAGAATCCAAAAGTACAAGCGAAAAATAAAGTCACGCAATAGACCTGCGAACACAATAAATATAAGCATATCGCAGGCAAAAATCATCTTTTTTTCATCGGTGCGTCTGCATCCAGATAGAGGTTTCCCGGCGTTGCAATCCCTTCCGCCATGCCTTACATTTAGACCTATCCGTTGGGAAGGGCGCTCGAAGGCCCCAAAAGACGCTTACGATGGGGAACCCGATGGCGCGCCCGCGAAGCGGGTTGTCCAATAATTGCTTGACATTACGGCAAAAGTTCGATATTTTCTTTTGTTTCGGGGGCCGTTAACTCAGGTGGCAGAGTATCTGCCTTTTAAGCAGAGAGTCGCAAGTTCAAATCTTGCACGGCCCAAGGTCCCCATCGTCTAGCCCGGCCCAGGACACCGGCCTTTCAAGCCGGCGACAGGGGTTCAAATCCCCTTGGGGACGCTCTTAATGATATCAAGGGGTTACAGGCCATTCCTGTAACCCGTTTTTGCCTGTAGCTGATCCATTCCCAACACTATTCCCAACATACCCGGTTGTTTTGACCTTTTTCCCTGTTCCTTCGCACTCTCAGCCCGCACGTATTCGCCTCTTAGGACAAACTGATTCCCTTGTCAAACGCCCCTTTGTGCTCGTTTGTCGGCTGATAAGTGGGCAGAACAATGTCTACAAATACATACAAAATACCCCCCATGAACCCCAAGGGGGAGGGGGGCCAAGCCGAGATTGGTGGTCTGTCCTACGCGCGAGGAAATATTTATAACGGGCCGTGGTAATGCGAAAGATTCGGCATAGCCTTAAGACGGTTTACGAGTATATGATTAGCCTCTTGAATCAACTTCCGAGCTGGGTGACCTTCAAGCCGCCCGACAGGGTTCAGTGCCTGCGGCTGACTTTCTTCCTGTTAGGCTAGATTTTACTCGACCCGCCGTATGGCAAATGTTACAATCGGTAATGGTTATGGGAACGGGGATGGGCTACTGGACAAAGAGCAAGGGGCAGATTATTTACTTTCTTAACGAACCCTTTTATCGTGGAGCCAACGCGGTATAACAACGCGAGACCGGAGACGAGACCTTTATGCTGACCGTATATTTCCATTCTCCTTGTTTTGACGGTGTCGCGTCGGCAGTGCTTGCCGCAGATTTCCTTCAAAGCAAGAACGGGTGCAAATCTACACGGTTTGAGGCTGTAAACTATGATTTGAAGAGCACGTGGCTCTCTATCGTTCTTTCCCCGCAAGCTGCGGTTGTCGATTTCTTGTATCATCCAGCCGCCCAGTTTTGGGCGGATCATCATGCAACCTCCTTTCTGACACACCACGCAAGGGCGGATTTCGAGGCACGCAAAAGCAGTTGTTTAGTATACGACGCTCAGGCACCATCCTGTACCGGCCTTTTGTGGAATCATCTATCCAGTGCGTTCGGATACAGGAATTATCGCTTTTCACCGCTGGTGCCCGCTGCGGAGAAGACCGATTCGGCGGCCTACGAATCTCCACAAGAGGCAGTTTTTGGTGACTCGCCTGCCCTAAGACTGAACCATTCCCTCGCAGTTGGACAGGATGCACTACTTTACAGCATACATCTTGCGAAGCTTTTACTTCAGAAGGATATCGACCGTGTTTTGAAGGAACCGAAAGTGTCAAGGCGAGTGGAGATGGCCGAGCAACTCATTCGCAAAGGTCTTACCAGAATTCAAGAGGCCATCCGTATCACTATACGAGGTACTGCGGTGTTCTCGGTAAAGGGTAACGACGTCATTATTCCCAGATATGGTGCTTTTCTTAACGCCCCCGATGCTCCGTATTCTGTCGGTCTCGTAAAAGAGGGACAACGCGCGAAGATCACGGCCATGCGGAATCCTTGGATCGAAATCCCGAGCGTTGATCTGGGCGCGCTTTTTTTGCGACATGGAGGTGGCGGCCACCAACGTGTCGCATCGGTGGTGCTCGATATGCAGGATGCAGACGGTGCAGAGATGATGCTGGATGTAATAGTAGATGAAATCGAGTCCTCCGCGTACCAGACGTGCGACGGGAGGAGACAAACGAGATGATCGAGAAGTTCAACTTCTACGACTTGTACGCCTACTTTTTGCCCGGTGTGATTCTTCTGGCACTCATGCTCATCCCCTTTGCACTCACAGTGCCGTTCTCTTCATCCTTTCAGTCAGGTATTTTTGCGTTGGTACTAAGTTATGTGTTCGGCTACCTCGTGCAAAGCGTCGCACGTGTATTATTCCCGTCCAAGGTCCGGAAGGAAGGCAAAGAGCGTTACCCATCTCAAATCCTCCTCGACGCTGACGATAGGGGCCTTTCGAGTGACTTAAAGACAATGGTAGGAAAGTTCATCAACCAACAATTTGGGCTACAGGTTATAGAGGGCGGAGACGTTGCGACTATCGATCGCGCTCGCAATGATGCATTTCGTCTTTGCAGAACATACCTGCTTCAGGAATCAAAGAAGAGTTACGCAGAACAGCTTCAGGGGATGTATGCTTTCTTTCGGGGTGCCTCGACAGCGTGTCTACTTGGTCTTCCTGCCTATATGTCTGTCGCGGTATACGCACTGGTTGGCCCGCGAATCGTGTGGCTTCCTATATCTGCAGCGCTTTGGCTGTGTTTTTTTCTTTTGATCCAGAGCCGGTTCCACTATGGCGAAGACCCAGTGCCAAGAACTGAAAAGCATGGTTTTTGGAGGCGTGCATGGACACGGTTAAGCGACCAGTGGTATTTCTGGCTTCTTTCTGCTGTTGCCCTTGTTCTCGGGAGTTTCTTTGATGTTTTGGCTTTATCGCGCTCCCATCATGTATCTGATGGCAAGGTGATTCTCGCTACCATTGTAATGGTCTTGATCCTCGGTTCAACCGCTTCAGTTTTTGCCGCATCATCGCGCTCGATGATGTGGGATTTCGCAGCCACCGTGTATCGTGATTACGCGGCCCTGAGCCAGAAAGTGTTTAAGACCCAGGATGCGCAGTGATCTGCCGAGGAAAGAGGTAGATCTTTCGCGGTACTGCGCGCAAGAAGGTCGGAAGTGTTTCTGGGAATACGGCTTACTTGACAAGATATGCGTGTCGTGTGTTCATACCGACAAGTACCTCGAAGGAGGCGCCCTGGAGACTTCGGCACTTGGTACCCCCCTGACCTTACGTAATGGGACGTGCCCAAACGTCTTTTGGGATGCCTTCGTCTGGCTGGACATTACGTGCCGCGTACTGCCCATCGGACGTCTGGACCCATTCCCTGAGCCGCACTATGTGATTTCCATTGTCCTGGTACAGCTCTGTCTCTACGAAGGTGCAACGAGCGGTATCGTTCGTCCAGGCGCCGGAATTGGCGTAGATGTGTTTTGTGCCAGAGGGTATCAGAGCTGTTGACTCGAAGGAACCCGGAGTCGAGTTTAAGTCGTACTTGTGGGTATGGCCGCAGATAACTATCTTTGCCTCGTCGTGATGGAAGAATACAGAGCTTACAGCCCGATCCAAGCTGGCAGCGTCACTCCATAGTGCATCATAGGCATTAACATTATCAGGATGGTTGGTTTTCCATTGACTGAAGATGGAGTTATAACGGTCCTTAACCTGCTCCCAGGTCACAAGGCCGGGGACCCCGGCAAGTCCGTTCATTATGGCAGCGTGCTGATCTGGGGCATGATCGCTCACGAGCGTAGTGAACAGACCCATAAGGGCGTCATCAATGGCGGAGCGCGTCGTTGTAAACATCGCCTGTTGCGGATCCCGGCTCTCAGGGATTTTGTTGTGGATGTGGCCTATCCAATCCATAAAAACTTCCAAACCATTAATTGACTTACCTGTCTTCAAGGCTTCTTGAGCAGTAATACGGGAAACGAAGAACCCAAAAGGCAGGGCGCTCGCTGTAAATCCGTCGCCGGATCTCGGAGAATATGGGGCGTTGAAGAGCCCATACCAGTGGCCATGTTCAGCCCATATGCCGTCATCGGTATGATAAACATCGTGGGCGTCGTCGTCATGCCCGTCATCCCGGCCGGGATGCTCGATGCCTGGGAAAATATTCTCCATAATAGGCTTATTCGCGAGCATGTCATGATTTTCGCGCACATAAGTGAGCCTGCGCTGAGAGGCTAGTTCTCTAAGCCAGGCAGTCACGAGTTGATTCTGCGGGGCGTTGGCGATATTATGAAACTGCTCTGTTTGATGGTCGCGGTCTGTCGGGTCAAATTGAGTGGGGCAAATCCATTCATCGAAAAGGTCTCCAACAATCACCACATTCTGCACTGATTCGTCATCGATGCAGTATTGCTTGAGGAATTTAGCGAGCATTTCCGGGCGTCCGTTGTAAAACCAGCCGTAAGCATGGAAATTTGCACCGGGGCTGACACTCCTTCCGTCACCCATGTGGACGTCACTGATAAAGACCCGCTTGATCGTATTTCCGTTACTCATAACTCGTTCTCCTCATTTCGTACGTCTCGTTATCAGTTCTATCCCTGGGATTATGCTGATGGAACACCCACGTGCTATTTTGATGCCGGTCCTCATTCTTGAGTGGCTTCAGAGTGCTTTGAGCGCGCTGGAACTCGTGATGACATCGACGAGGAATCCCAGTGCGTTTGCGGCTTTGCCCAGCTTATCGGAAAGGTCTTTCAGGTCGCTCACATCCTGTTGTATCTGCTTGTTCACGTCATCCAGTTCTGCCTTATAGCCCTTCAACTCAGCGATTTTTTCATCGAGGGCGCCCGCGATAAGATCGGCTTCGATGTCTTCCAGGCAATTACGCGAGTCCTCAAGGTCCTTCTGGCGGACAGGGTCCGGCTTCGCTTTACTGTTTTCGTTATCAATTTCCTCATTTACGGAATTTTTTGCGTCCCTGACGAGCTTGAGCGTGTCGAGTATCTCCGTGTTTGCCATCTCCTCCCTCCGCTATTTCTTGTCTAGTTTGTCTTTCAAATCCATGGCGGCTTTCACCTCGTCGGCCAGGACCTGCACCTCTGCGATCTCAGAAGGCAGATCCTGTTTCTTCGACACCATGTCGGCGAGCGCTGCATGGGCCACGCGATAGGAAGCGGCGGCCTCGATGGCCGCAGCCGCAAGCTGCGCCGTGGTATCGATGTCCTCGATCTTGTCCGCGACCGTGAGGGCAAGGGTAAGGGGCTGCTTGCCGTTGTACTGTCCGGTCGTTGTATATAAGTGCGTCATGTCATCCTTTTCATTGGCCAGTAAGCCGCCCGCGGTCAGCGCGGGCGGGGCTTTATCGGCGGCCGGGAGCTTCACGCCCGCAAGCTGGTTGTCGTTGAGATACAGGGCCATTGTCTCCTCAATGGTCGCCGTCATGGGCCGGATAACGGGGTCTGCCGAAACGACCGCTTTTTTCAGGGCCTCTTCCTGCTGAGCTCTAATGTACATCCCCCCGACCCCCCTGACTGCGGCCGCCACGGCAGAGCCGAATGTACTGAGACTCGCCTTTTGAAGCGTGTTGTATTCCTTGATTCCTTTATCTATGCTCGACCCGAGGGTCTCGCAGCTAGCCTGGAGCGCCGTCGTGAAATCGTCCGATGTGAGCTTCACCAGGAGGTCGGCGTAATCTTTCAGGACCTTGAGCGTCGCATCGGTCCCGGCCCCCCTTGAAGCGAGCTTCGCTTCCTGGCGCAAGGCGCTGTTGATCCCGTTAAGGGCCGCAGCGCCGCTCATATCGGTGGACGCCTGGATCACCAGCCTGGTTTTCCTTATCTTCGCGTGCTCCGTGACGACCTTTCCCGGCAACTGGGGGCAATCCTTCGCCGCCGTCGCAAACTTGTTGACCTCCTTCACCTGGCTCTTCGTGAGGGCGCCGCAACCGAGGCACACGACAGAGAAGGAGAGTATCAGGAGATAAACAACTGATCGTTTTGACATATGCACCTCCACTGATCTATGCGCCGATGCGCCTTCGAAAGCGTCAGCGTCCGCGGCGCCCGGACGGGGTCGGTCCGTGGTTCCGGTCGCGGCGTGAATCGGTCTTCGAGGGAACAAGGGACATCTCTTAAGAAAGTAAATAACCTACCCCTTGCTCCTTCTCCAGTAGCTCATACCCGTTTCTTGGAAGAGCCTGTATCCGCCATCGCCACTCTGGCCAATCTTTACCATGAGAAGCCCATAATGGCAAGCGAAAAATCGGGTGATGTCAACGCAAAGTAGAAATGTCCGGTATGTAGTCTATCGTCTGTTTCTCTTCTAGTACCGATCCCCTGCTCATGACCCTTCCGCCGCCGTACTGTGGGAATGTGGTAAAGGCGGAGCCTTTTCCATATTCCCA
>Ga0208692_1000114_pt1 | contig 79169 bp, 69 predicted proteins | sample June2015DPH_20_1_3_FD_184721 | JGI IMG/M metagenome (GOLD analysis project Ga0208692, IMG submission 184721) | Peatland microbial communities from SPRUCE experiment site at the Marcell Experimental Forest, Minnesota, USA - June2015DPH_20_100... | ecosystem: Environmental > Terrestrial > Soil >... | reverse complement strand
CACCCCCACCCGACTCAACTCCCTCGCGCTCATCTCCGTTCTCCCCAATCTGACCTCCTTTCGGAGGCCTCATTAGGGGACATTTTTAACGAGGAGAAAAGGGGACATTATCATCGAGGTACAACAGTGAGAAATGTGTGGGTCGGAAGGCCCGAGGCCGGGGGGCTCGCGACTGCGTCGGGCGAGGTCGCCCTGACCACAAAAGGCCGACCCGAGAGTCGACCCTACGGGGTATACTTACGCCGCCATGAAACGACGATCTTTTCTAAAGCGCGCTGTGGCCGTTCCGGCCCTCGGGGCGTCGGCCTCACTCGCCGGTTCGGTGGCGCCGCACGGCTCCGAGGAACCCCGAACCCCCAACCCCGAATCCCGAACCCCAGGGAAGTACTCACCGGGCCGAATCCAGAACGAATACAGCTTGTACCTGCCCGGCGAGCGCGAGGCGCTCGCACATTCTCCGAGGGTCATTTCCATCAGCGGCGACACAGTAAAGGCGATCCTGAGCGGCGAGACCGAGTCACGACCGCTCAAAGTGGGCGGCGCGATCGGCGGCTGGCAGCTCGTGGCGATTCTCCCCTGGCTGAACGGCACGGCGACGGCAGTCTTCGAGAAACACGTCACGCATCAGGGCGCGATCGCCTACGTCACGGAAATGGGCGAGATCGCGCACATTCCCAAGCGCATCGGTGATCTCTCGAAAATTCGGCCGCGTCCCGCGAACAATCTGCATGGCGTGAAGCTCGAGCGCCCGGCGCGCTACGTCCCCGGCCCGGATGTTTGCGGCGACTACATCCTGAATTCAAGCGAAGATCCCAGCTATGAAAACATCGCCGCGCTGGGCGAAGAACTAATCGGCTGGACACTGGTGGCGAACGAAGAGGCCGCGCCCGAAAAATCGCTGTGGCTGGAGGCCGACGGCAAGTCGCGCCAGTTGCCGGCGGACGCGCAGGCGCCGTGGGCACCCGACCTCACCGGCCGCCTGTTTGATCCGCGCCGCTTTCTGCCTTCGGAATATCTTTACGAGTATGTGCCCGGCTACAGCAAGCGCACGCTGCTGGGCGGGTACTTGCCTGCCGCCGACATCGGCGTATGGAATCCGAAATTTCACGTCGGCTACGAAGTGATGATGGCGATGCCAGTGGGCGTCGATGCCAAGCCTATCGCCCGCATTCGCGCCCAGTTGCCACCCGGCCCGAAGGACAAGATGATCCCGCCCGGTGACAGCGGCTACACCGGCGCGAACGCCAGCAGTCAATTTAGTGAGCGTTACTGGAACGGCTCGGCGGAAGACTTCTTCACGACGCTGGCGGGCGTGTGGAGCAAGTGGCGGCACTTTTTCGGCGACCGCATGACGGTCGAGATTCCCGACGAGTGGCTGCTGGACGCGGCGCGCGCCGGCATCGTGCTCTCACGATGCAGCTATCACGGCCTGGAGCCCACATACCAGATCGGCGAAGGCGCTTACACCAAGATTCCCGTGCGCAGCCACGCGCTTTTCCCCGTGGCACATTATGAATTCGTATGGGCGCAGCAACTGTGGAGTTTATGCGAAGAAGTCGAGCCCTATTTCGAGCATTATCTGAAGCATTACATTCTCGAAGACGGAAATTTCACGTACAACACGCAAGACCAGGTGGAGGCACCGCTCAATGCGGGCGTCTTTCTGGAACTCTCGGCGCGCGCTTACGACTTCATCCACGATCTCGATGCGCTCAAGCGGCGCTTGCCGGTGCTGAGGCGAATGATTGATTTCGTGTTGCGGCGGTATCGCTACTCGAAGGCGCAATTTCCGGAGAGCGATCCTCGGCACGGCCTTATCTGGGGCTCGCCCGAGGCCGACAACGGCGACCCCAACGACGACTTTCCCGAGTCCCATCCCTACTATTACCAAAACGCGGCGTGGATCTGGCGTGGTCTCCACGAACATGCTCGAGCCCTTGCTCGCGCGGGAAAAGACCACAACGACGATGAGCTCGCTCGTGAAGCAGAAAAGTTTGCGCCCATCGCCGCCGAGATGCGCTCCGACATCGACCGCTCAATGAAGAGAACGCTCGACGACCGCAATCCCGAAATGAAGCGCGCGGGCATCACGCCCTTCACCGCCTTCGATACCACGCGCCAGCCGAACGAGCTTTCGAGCTACGAGAACCATCGCTATATGATGGACTGGTGGACCTGCGACTGGGGCGACGCCTCGCTCGACGCCGGCCACTTCAAGCATCGAGCTCTCGCCGGCCAACAGATTCTCGGCATGAATATTGACGGCGACTATCCCCGCACTTCAAATTTCATGGAGCACGGAACATTGGCCGGGCGCATTCGTCAGGAAGATTATCGCCCCTTCCTGCTGGCGCTTTATGGCAACCTCTGCTACGCCATGGATTCCGGCAATCGCTGCGCGCCCGAGGACGCGCTGCTGCCGGGAAATTTTCCCGGCGAAGGAAGCCCTTACGCCTGGTCGGCGGTGGTGAATAGCGAACTCCAGCCCACTATGGGATTGCGCTGGCTGCTTTGCTATGAGGAGCACGACCGCAACGTGGTGCACTTGCAGAAAGCCGCGCCCAAGCACTGGTTCGCCGCGGGCGAAAGAATCCACGTGGAGAACTGTCCGACTCGGTTCGGCCCGGTCAGTTGGACGACGGAAGCGATCCCGGGAGAAGGAAAGGAAATGAAGTGGCGGGTTGAAATTCAATTCGCCAACCCTTTTGAGGCGGACCTGATCGTTCACATCCATCCGCCCAACCGCGAGCCGCTCAAGAGCGCCTCGCTCGGCGAGCTTAACCCGGATCGCGTAGTGCTGCCTGGTTCAATACTCGCGGGCAAGAACCAAGTTGTTGTCGAAATTTCAACATGAGTCCGTTGCTTGACTTTCGCCGGCCGGCCGCATCTAATCAACTTGGGATCCAATAGGTCGGAGGTCAAGATGCCGGTCGTAAGAGATTTCGGGAAAATATTCGAGGGCGTTCCGCGTGGCTCATGGGTGGCTCTGTCTCATGACGAAGAGCGTGTTGTCGCTTACGATGTGAAACTTGACGAGGCCATAAGGAAGGCCAAGGAAGCTGGAGAGCCTGAGCCATATGTAATTCGTGTTCCGGAGACCCAAAGCGGGTGGATACTCTAGCTCTTTCATGGGCGTATACTCCGTAAAATACTCGTTCTTCCCTTTTTCCTCCGAGTCCCGCGTTTCCTGAAGGCCGGGTTGCAGCGAGACCTGTCGTGCCCCTGATACTAAAGTATGGAACGTCTCGCGTCTCAGGATTCGCGTTACTGGACTCCGGTGCCGATCAATGTGTTTTTCCGCTTGCTCTTGCTCTCGGATTGAATCCCTATCTCGGGCCAAGCGAACTGTTCGGAGGTTTGGGCAGCTCTCAGGTGCCTGTGTATTTCTGGGACGTAGTTGTTGAGTTGCCAGGCATCACCACTTTCCCTGTCCGCGTGGGATTCACTGAAGGCTTGAATCAGCTCGGAGTTGGTCTTTTAGGGCAAGGCGGGTTCTTCAATCGGTTTCGAGTAAACTTCCGGCTGAACCGCGAAGCTGACTTCGAGATTGAAATCCCCTGAGCCTACATCTTAACCACCCAATCGCCCGATCACCCAATCGCCCAATCACTTAATAGCCTCACTGCGTGACCACGAGATTGGCGGTGGTGGAATTCACCAACGTCCCGGAAGTTCCATTGACATTGATTGAATAATTTCCGACCGGAGTCGCGATTTTGCCGGTGCCGGAGAGGCTGACCGTCTGCGGTGAGCCGGAAGCGTTATCCGTGATGCTCACGCTGCCGGTGCGCGCTCCGGCGGCAGTGGGCGTAAAAGTGACGCTGATGGAACACGCGGCCAATGCCGTTCCGGTGCTTCCCGGGAGCCCGGTGCCGCAATTGTTCGTCTCCGCGAAATCGCCACTGGCTGCGATGCTCGTGATGCTCAACGCACCATTTCCGGGGTTGGAGAGCGTCACGGATTGGGCAGCGCTGGTTGTGTTGACCTGTTGAGTGGCGAAGGTGAGGCTGGAGGGGGACAGACTGACGACCGGCGCTGGAGGAGGAGTGCCGCCTCCACCCCCACCGCCGCAAGCCACCTGAATTGCGAACGCGGCCACGGCCAAGGAAATCCCTCCCGCCGCGGCAACCCGGCGCCGATAAGCCGCCGGAGCGAAGCGAGTGCTGAGCAGTCCGGCCAAAGCTAATGCGGCGAGGGCCAGCCACAAAGTCACCGGAGTTCGTCGAAGCGGTGCAGGGACTGGCGCCCAAGGCATTCTGCGGTTTTTGGAAGGGTTGTTCAACGGTGGGACAATCGAGCTTCCGGTCGTCGAAATAGTTAACGTCGAAGTCTGCGCTGCGGCGCCGGGCGTGACGGCGGCGGGATTGAACGAGCAGCTCGCGCCTTGCGGCAAGGTGCCGCAACTCAATGTCACAGAGTTGGTGAACGGTCCGTCCTGCGCCGAGACCGTCACCGTATAGTTTGCCGATTGTCCGGCAGAGACTGTCTGCGAGCCCGGCGCAGCGCCGACGCTGAAGTCCGTCACCACGACCTGGACGCTAGCCGGGGACGAAAACGAGACGCCGTTGTTGCTGGCAGCCACGGTCACGGCTTTGGTGCCGAACCCGCAACTCATGCTGGATGCTGTGCCTGGCCCACCGCATCCGCCCGACCACTGAATGGTCGTGAGCGGACACGTATTGGGGTCGGAGAACCCAAGCTGAGAGGCGGTGATGCTCGCGCCGCTTGGCGTGTTGCCGCTGATGGTGACCACGGGCGACCCGCTGAAGACGGGCATTGTCGCCTCGGCCGAAGTCAGGGCATTGATCCGGCCGGAGCCGAAAGTATCATCAGGATTTTGGGGACTGGCGCTGCCGACAGCGTCTGCATTGCTCAGTAGCAAGTTTCGCAGCGCGGTACGGGCCGGAGTGCTGGCCACCGAGCCGCTGCTCAGCAAGCAAGGCGCGCCTTGCAGAGTGAGCGCCGCGATGCCCGCCACGTGCGGGGCGGCAGCCGAGGTTCCGAAAAACGGATTTTCGAAGCTGCCCGCGCCGGTGACGGAGACGCCGTCGATCGCGGCAATGTCCGGCTTGGTGCGCCCGTCGATGGTGGGACCGAGGCTGCTGAAGAATTCGGCTTGGTCGTGGTTGGGATCGTTGCAGCTATAAGGATCCTTGCTCAGCGCGGCGCTGCTGCCGGAGCAAATGGCGCCAACCGAGATCACTCCGCCCCCGGCGTCAGATTCAGCGGCGACGCTTTGCGACCGGGTGTTGAAGTTCACCTTGGCGCGGTATGGGTCACCTGTTGGATTCAAGGTCTGCAAGGCCTGCTGCGCGCACTCCGGGCTAAAGGCATACAAGTTCAGGTGCTTAGCAATGGCAGCGTTATTTCGATTTTGGATAACGATGTCGAAAAGAGTTTGTGACGTATTGTTTACATACTCGAAGCAGTCCACAGGATAGCCTGCGCCAAAGCAATTCGCGGGAGTGCTTGAGGCCACTATGGTGTTTGTGCCGTGTTGAACCAGGTACAGGTCATACTCGTTCGTCGAGGACCCAAAGGGATCATCCCAGTTCAGGAAAACGACTACTTCTCCTCCGGCCAATGTCGGGGTCGCCACGGGCAGCTCGATCTCGTTGTGAGTTTGCGGACCCAAGCTCAGAGTGTCAGCCGTGGGCGGATTACTCGAGGCCTGAAACAGGTGCAGGTGGCCGGTGATGCCGGTCAGTGATCCACCATCGGTTCCGGAATCCGTATATTGGCCCAGATAGTGAATGTCGGAGTCGTTGCCCACGGAAGTGACGTAGGCGCGAATTTGATTGGTGCTGCTGTTGAGGGCGTTCGATGTGTTCGTGGAAATCGCGCTGGTGCCGTCGTAGGGCTCACCGAAGAATCCGATATCGTCCACCACCACGTCATTGGCGGCGGCCAGCGCGTTGACGGCAGTATTGAACTCGAGGTCGGTGTCGCCGAAATTCGCGAAAGACAGCGTCGCGCCCGGCGCGATGTCGTAAATGATTTCCAGCAGCGCGGTGCCTTCCGCGCCTGCTCCGGCAAATCCGCAGGTTGTGGGATTGCCGCTGCTGTCCCTTGGCGTGCCTTCTAGGTCGTTGTAAGTGGTGTCAAACGACCGGCCGGTGATGCCACCGGATGAGGAATTGAGAATGTTATAGGTAACACCATTGATCGTTTCGCTGCTTCGCGTGCCAGTGGCATTAGGTAGATCGCCCGTGGAAATCGGCCCGCCTGCAACGCCCTGACAAGTCGTGCAGCCAGTGGCGAAGACGCCCTTCAATCCGTCGGAAATCGCTGCCACCTTAACGCCGGTGCCATCAATGCCCAGGTTCTGGCGCGCGTTCACCGCGTGCAGGATTGCATCGCCTTCCGTGTCCACGGATCCCGTGCGCCGGCGAGCGTAAGTCGGCAAGCGCACAAATTTCACAAACGGCAATTCGCTGACTTGTGCCAGCCGCGAAACGGGAACGAGTGATTGAATGATATGGCGCTTCTCGTCTTGCAACTGAACGGCAGCGCCCGTGCTCTCGAGCGCCTTTAAGTTATCGGCGTTGATCTCGGTCACGATCACGTAGACCTGCACGTCGCCGCTGGGGGTGATGCGCATCTGGCGCGTGGTCAGGGCGTCGCGCGCGGACTTTGGAAGGGACTCGATGCTAAAGTTCCTCGGCGCCTGACGGATTTTCGGAGCTGCGCCCCGTTCTTGCGGAACCGTCTGCGCCAGATCTGCAAGAGGCCCTGCCAGCTTCGCCGTGCCGGCGGCATTGCTCGTCTGACTTCGCCCGACCGTCGATAGAAAGACGAAACCGAAAATCGCTGCCACACCTAATGCAAGACTCCGCCTCAGAACGTGACGCCTACGAGCACGGGACATGAGCGCTCCTTTGCCTACCACAATGAGATTCTCTTCCCATGATGCAAAACTCGGCCCTTCGCGTTGCAGCGCGGCGGCAGTTTCTTCCACTGCACATCATGGGCCCGTACTCCATTTGACCTCTGAGACTCGTGCGTCGTCAATGCCATCGAGCCCATCTCAACGCCAATCTTCTAGGGGTCGAGCGGAATTCGACTTTGCTTTTGACGCCAAAGCGCGATACTTTCTGTTGCACCCGGCATGAGCGACCCTGTGCCCGATTCAACTGGTCAAGCAACAAGCTCGCTGGACACACAGCCCTTCGCGAGCCCCCAAGAGTCCGAAAGTGTGGAATCGGCCGCCCTCGCCCCGGCGCCTACCCCTCTGCCAGGCGAAGACACAGAAGGCGAAACGGGTGGGCTGCTTTTCGGTCTCACTATTTTCGTGAGTGCCTTCCTGCTGTTTCAAGTGCAGCCCATGATCGCCAAAATCATAGTGCCCTGGTTTGGAGGCTCGTCGGCAGTATGGGCCACTTGCCTGTTGTTCTTCCAAATCGTTCTGATGCTGGGCTACCTCTACGCCGATTGGCTCGTGCGGCATGTGCGGCCGGTATATCAGGCTCGCGTCCACCTACCTTTGCTGGCGCTTGGCTTGCTCGTGCTCCCCATCCTTCCCAAAGATTCGTGGAAACCCATGGGTTCGGAGATGCCGACGTTGCGCATCCTGATGCTGCTAGGCGCCACCGTTGGGCTGCCTTACTTCTTGTTATCCACCACGAGTCCGCTGTTGCAGGCGTGGTACGGGCGCGCCCGGCGGGGCGCCAGACCTTATCGCCTCTACGCTCTCTCGAATGCCGGCTCGATGCTGGCGTTGCTGACCTATCCGGTGCTGGTCGAGCCTTACTTTCCGACGCGGCACCAAGCGATGGGCTGGTCGCTGGCGTTTGTCGCTTTCGCGGCCTTGTGCACAACGTTGGCGCTCCGCGCCAAGAGCGGAACGGTCCGAAACCAGCCGGTGGAATCGCATCCTCGTCCGGGCTTGGCTCTCCGGGCGCTCTGGGTGGCGCTGGCGGCCTGTGCTTCAACCCTGCTGCTGGCTGTTACCAATCACCTCACGCAAAACATCGCCGCGATACCTTTTTTGTGGGTGCTTCCACTCAGCTTGTATTTATTCAGCTTCATTCTGTGCTTCGAGGGAAGAGGCTGGTATCACCGCGGGCTGTTCTTGAGACTGCTGGCCGTGGCGATAGGCAGCATGGCTTACGCTCTTTCGGCGAGATTCACCGGGACTCAGTTGATGGTGTTGATCCCACTGTTTTGTGTTGGGCTCTTCATTTGCTGCATGGTGTGCCACGGGGAACTGGCGCGCTTGAAGCCGCCCACGGAGTACCTTACGTCCTTTTATTTGATGGTGGCACTTGGCGGCGCGCTGGGCGGCGTCTTCGTCTGTTTGATTGCGCCGCATGTGTTTCGTTGGTACTTGGAGTTGCCGATCGGCTTGACGGGATGCGCGGTGCTGGTGGCGATCGCACTGCACCGTGACCCGGGAAGCGCCTTCAACAGATCTATCTGGCGGCCTGTTTGGCTACTGGCCATCCTCGTGCTGGCCGTTTTCTTTATTACGGAAACGCGGAAGAAATTTGCGGATGCGGCTTTGATGGTCCGCAATTTCTATGGCGTTCTGAAGATTATCAACGCGGATGAAACTGAGCCAGAGAAAGCGACACGCGAGCTGGTGAACGGGACGATCGATCACGGCGAGGAGTTCCTGGCGCCGGCTCGTCGAATGCAACCGACCACTTACTACGGGCCGAACTCCGGCGTGGGACTGGCGTTAAAGGTCGCGCAAAGGAAGGGCCCCATCCAAGTGGGAGTGATCGGCCTCGGCGCGGGCACCCTCGCCGCGTATGGCCGGGCTGGCGATCTCTATACGTTTTACGAGATCAATCCCTTGGTGATCGATTTAGCGCGCGTGCAGTTCTACTTCCTCAGGGATTCGCCGGCCGCGCTCGAAATCGTGCCCGGCGATGCGCGACTTTCTCTAGAGCGGCAGGCGAAGCAGGAATTCGATGTGCTCGCCGTCGATGCCTTCACCGGCGACGCCATCCCCGTACACCTGCTCACGCGGGAGGCGTTCCTTCTTTACTTTCACCGCCTGAAGCCCGACGGCGTGCTGGCCGTCCACGTTTCGAACAAATATTTGGACCTGGAGCCGGTGGTCCAGCGGGTCGCGTCGTCGATCGGAAAGCAAGCCGTCACCGTCCAAAGCGAGGATGATGAAGAGAATGACGTTTTCTTCGCGCACTGGGTCCTGGTGAGCGGCCGAAGCGAGTTCTTCAACGAGCCGGAAATCAAAGCGGCCGGCGTCGAGCCCGAGAAAGACCACGGTCGACTGTGGACGGATGACTACAGCAGCTTGTTCGGGCTGATGAAGTGAAACAGGTAGGTGGCAGGTAGCAGGTGGAATGTGGGGGCCGGTTCCCCACGTGCTACATTCCACCTACCGGGTGACACAAGTAGGTGGCATGTCGCATGTGGTGGGTGGGAAGGTGGTTTCCCACATGCCACATTCCACCTACTACCTACCAGACGAGTGGTATACTCTGCCCAGCGCCCGCTGAGTTCAACAACAGCCTTCGTGCTGCCTAGTTCACATTTCGGGAAAGTCTTTAGAGACGTCCCACCAAAGGGGTGGACCATGAAACCATCAGCTTGCAATTCGATGTTGAGATCCGGAGTTACGTCCAGAATGAGTGGAGTTCTGGTTGTTGCAGCCTTCGCCTTCTTGGCGCTTTTCCCCTTTGCGCCCATGTCGTCGGCGCAAACCGCGCCGCCGGCCGCCGCGCCGCCCGCCGAACCGGCGAGGAAACCGGCGGGCCGGGACTTGACCAAGCAGCCGACGCTTTATGTGGTCGGCTACGCTCACTTGGATACCGAATGGCGGTGGGAGTATCCGCAGGTGATTCAGGAATACCTGACCAAGACGATGCGCAACAACTTCGCGCTGTTTGAGAAATATCCTCACTACATCTTCAACTTCTCCGGCGCGAACCGCTACATGATGATGAAAGAGTACTTCCCGGATGACTTCGCCAAGCTCAAACGCTACGTGGCGGCAGGCCGATGGTTCCCGGCGGGCTCGTCGATGGAAGAGAATGACGTGAACTCGCCTTCCGCGGAGTCGATCCTTCGCCAGGTCCTCTATGGCAACGAATTCTTCCGTCGTGAATTCGGCAAGGCCAGCGAAGAATTCATGCTGCCCGATTGCTTCGGGTTCCCGGCATCATTACCGAGCATTCTGGCGCACGCCGGCATTAAGGGGTTTTCCACGCAGAAGCTGAACGCGGCCTGGCAGCCGGCGCCCCACGTCGGCGGGCCGGATTCGCCGGAAAAGACGCCCGAAGGCATTCCGTTCAACGTCGGCATCTGGGAAGGCCCCGATGGCAAAACGGTGATCGCGGCGCTGAATCCGGGAAGTTACGACGGCGACGTGCTCACTGACCTGAGCAAAAACATTACTCCCCCGCCGGAGGCAGGCCAATACGGGGGCGATTACGTCTGGAACTGGCCCGACCGTGTCGATTTGAACGGAAAGGTGACCGGCGTTTACACAGACTACCACTACGTGGGCACCGGCGATACGGGCGGCTCGCCCAACGGCGACACCGTGAAACTGATGGAGGCGATTGCGACGAAGAGCGTCACCACTCTTCCACCGTGGCCGCGGTTTGACGATGATTTTGGCGATCAACAGCCCGCGTCTGCACCGCGCGAGACGGTGCGCGTGGGGGACGGCCCACTCCATGTCATCTGGTCGGACGCCGACCAGATGTTCCGCGACATCAAGCCCGGCGAAACGGGCCACATGCCTCGCCACAAAGGCGATCTCGAGTTGATCAATCATTCTGCGGGCTCTATTACCTCGCAGGCTTATCACAAGCGATGGAACAGAATGAATGAGGTCCTGGCCGGCGCGGCGGAGGAGGCTTCTCTGGGCGCGGCGTGGTTGGGCGGGCCCGCTTATCCCCAGGAGCGGCTGAATCACGCCTGGAGGCTGGTGCTGGCCGGACAGTTCCACGACAACATGGCCGGTACGTCCACACCGAAGGCCTACGAGTTCATTTGGAACGACGACGTCCTGGCGTCGAACCAGTTCGCGAGCATTCTGACTAAAGCGACGGAGACGATTGCATCGGGCATGAATACGGAGGTCAAGGGCACAGCCATCGTCGTATTCAACCCGTTAAACATCGAGCGCGAAGACGTGGTGGAAGCGAGCATCACTTTCCCGGGCGGCGTGCCGCAGGCGGTTCGCGTGGCCGGGCCTGACGGCAGGGAAGTCCCCTCACAGTTAAATGGCGCGAACAACGGCGTTGCCAAGATCTTGTTCCTGGCCAAGGCGCCTCCGGCTGGCTATGCGGTCTACGGCGTTCAGCCTGCCGAGGCCGCTCCTTCCTCATCGCTTCAGGTGAGCGAGTCCTTGCTCGAAAACGGCCGCTATCGAGTTAAGGTCGATGAAAACGGCGACGTCTCGAGCATCTTCGATAAGAAACTCAATCGCGAACTCCTTGCCGCTCCCATTCGCTTCGCCATCATCACCGACAACCCACAACACTGGCCGGCGTGGAACATGGACTTCGCGGACGAGCAGCGGCCGCCGCGCACCTTGGTCGGTGGACCGGCAAAGATCCGGGTGGTGGAGAGCGGCCCGGCGCGCGTGGCCGTGGAAATCTCGCGCGAGGGCGAAGACTCCAGGTTTGTGCAGACGATTCGGCTTTCGGCTGGCGACGCGGGCAATCGCGTGGAGTTCGCGAACGCCATCGATTGGAAAGCCAAGGAGGCCAATCTCAAGGTCGTGTTTCCGCTGAGCGCCGCGAATCCAATGGCGACTTACAACTGGGACATCGGCACCGTACAGCGGCCGAGCGAAAATGACCGTCAGTTTGAGGTTGCCACACATCGTTGGATCGACCTCACCGACCAGAGCGGATCTTACGGCGTGACCATCTTGACGGATGCCAAGACCGCCTCCGACAAACCCAGCGATAACATGCTGCGCCTTACCTTGATCCGTACTCCTGGGACTCGCGGAGGCTACGAGGATCAGGGCACGCAGGATTGGGGCCACCACGAGTTGGTGTTCGGCCTCGCCGGCCACGAGGGTGATTGGCGCCAGGCACAAACCGACTGGCAGGCGTATCGCCTCAATGAGCCACTCATGGGTTTTGAGACGGCCAGCCATCCGGGATCTCTCGGCAAGAGTTTTGAGCTGCTCAAAGTCAGCAACAGTCGAGTTCGCTTAATGGCCATGAAGAAGGCGGAGACTGGCGATGAGGCGATCATCCGGCTGGTGGAAACGGACGGCAAAGCCGCGCCCGATGTCCACATTGTTTTTGCGGCGCCGGTCGCGGCGGCGCGTGAAGTGAATGGCCAGGAGCAGCCGGTGGGTGCGGCCACGGTGAAAGGCGGCGAGCTGGTGGCCTCTTTCAGCGCCTATCAGCCGCGCACCTTTGCGGTGAAGCTGGCCCCACCGCACTCAAAATTGGCAGCTCCGGTCTCGCGGCCGGTCGCATTGCCTTACGATGTCGCCGTATCCACCCGCGATGGCAAGCCGGGCGACGGCTGCTTCGATTGTTCCATCAATGACCAGGGCTCCGGCCAAGGCCGAGCTCTGGCAGCCGAGATGCTGCCTTCCGACATCGACTATGCGGGAATTCGTTTTCACCTGGCCGCGGCGGGGGCAGGGAAGCCGGATGCGGTTGCCGCGCACGGCCAGACGATCAAGTTGCCGGCCGGCAAATTCAACCGGTTGTACATCCTAGCGGCCTCTTATGATGGCGACCAGACGGGCGCGTTCGAGGTCGCAAGCCCGTCGACGGCGTCCCGTTTCGACTTGAGGATCGAGGACTGGGGCGGCTACATCGGCCAATGGGACAATCGGACGTGGACGGAGAGGCGATTTGAAGTCCCGGTGCCGCCCGAGCCCGCCGCCGACGACCATAGCCCGCGCGCCGAGCGAGCCCGACGGATGCGAGCCTACGTGAAAGCGCACGGGCCGATCATCAGGACTCGGATGGAATGCACAGGTCTCAAGCCGGGCTACATCAAGCGCGCGCCCGTCGCGTGGTTCGCTTCGCATCGCCACAACGACGATGGGTCCAATGAGGCGTATTCCTATTCCTACCTGTTCGCCTACGAAGTGGACCTGCCGGCGGGCACGACTTCACTCACGCTGCCCAATAACGAGAAAATCCGCGTCATGGCTGTTACCGTGGCCAATGAGGCGGCACAAACGCGCACGGCGCAACCTCTTTATGACACCTTGGAACACGCGGAGGAATTGGCCGGCTTTTACGCCAAATGAACGCGGAGCCTAAGCCTTCAGGAAATCGTCCACCGGGACGCCCGCCTCGCGCAGGATCGCGCAGAGCGTTCCTTCGGCCATATCGTGACTGTGACGAGGAAGGGTAACTTTCCGGCCGGAAAGAGTGTGCCGCCAAACTCCGTGGCTGCCAGGCCCCGAGCGGTCAAAGGCAAAGCCGAGGGTCCGCAACTTGCGGGCCACCTCGCGGTACTTAAAGACTGCAAGGCGCCCCGTCAGCGGACGCCCACCGGAATAAGCAAATCCAGAGGCGGTTTGCGAAGCTTTGCGAGCGCCGGCGGGAGCGGGTCACCGCGTTCGATGCAGGACTCAAAGATTTTGCGCGTCAACCCCTGAGCGATCTCTACTGCTTCCGTCGAGCTTGCCTTCCCGGCCGCAAAAGAATCCTAGCATAAAAGCGAGTGGCGAAGAGTTCATCCCTCTCGAACTCGGCGGTTATTTCTTCTCGACTCTGACGTTTCTCTACGCCTCATCTTATCACCAGTCAGGGAAGCGCGGCGCTCTGGGAAGCATCCATGGCGACCTGCTGTGACGCTTGTATCACGCTTGCCCCCGGCCCGCCTGTAAATCGCAGAGAACGCACGCCGGGATCGCCGGGCGCCGTGACCGGCATCACTGACTTCGCCCGCCGAGGTGGCTATAAGTCATTGCGTGAGCTTCACTCTGTGCCAGCCGGCGGCCTCACGGGAGTTCCCAGTATCGCCGTGACAGGAAGTGAAGGGGAAAACCAGAATGCCCTTGTTTCTCGTGGTCATTTGGACTGCGTTCGTCACACTCACGGCATTTGGCTTATTTTCCACGATCATTTTTATCGCCGTTGCAGCGGGAAGCTGCTGGCTTTTCGCAAGAACCCTCTGGAAGCGGCTCTCCTCAATGTACCCCCGGATCGGAGAATTGCCGCGGGATCATGTCGCCGAACGGCTCCAGCGAGTTTTCCTTGAAGTGATGTTGCAGTCGCGGGTTATCCGCGACCGACCCGTTACGGGAGCGCTTCACGCTCTGATGATGTGGGGTTTTTTCGCCTTCGCGTGGGTGAGCCTCAAGCATCTTTCGCTCGGCATCCGCGGCCTCGATGCCGCCTCTGGCGAGCGCAGTTGGTACGGCGGTTTTGTGGCTTTCTGGGCGCTGGCAGTCGCTTTGGGCATCACGGGGCTCGCGTTCCGCCGCTTCGTATTGCGGCCGAAATTCCTTGGGCGCTTTTCCCCGACGTCGGCACTGGTCGCCGCTCTCATCCTCGCGCTTATGGCGACCTACCTCTTAGGTTGGGGAATTTACTCACCGGGAACCGCCGCATGGAAGGTGAATTGGTGGACGCACACCGGCGTGTTTTTCGCGCTGCTCATCATTATCCCTCATTCAAAGCACCTGCATCTTCTGCTGGCTCCATTCGCGATATTTTTCCGCTCCGAACGGACAAGCGCTATGCGCCCGCTCCGCGAGGTCGAATCCGACGGAACGCAACCGCAAGAAGATGATCTCGATTTGGGCATGTTCCGCTTCGCCGACCTCGGCGCCAAGGACATCCTGGATCTGAATGCCTGCGTCGAATGCGGGCGCTGCGCGCAGTTTTGCCCCGTGAACCGGACGGGCGGCTCGCTGAACCCGAAGGAGCTCATCCTTTCCATGCAAAAAGGGTTCCTGGCGGGAGGCGCGGGAAGCAACACCATCGCCGGGAATAACGGCGATTGCGGGAATGGAACCGCGCGTGTGGCGGAATCCGATCTCTTCCAGTGCTTGTCCTGCGGCGCGTGCGAATACGCCTGTCCAACAGGCATCGAGCACGTCGGCAGGAAGATCCTCGACCTGCGCCGCGCCCTTGTAAGTAATGGCCTGACGACGAATGAGAAGGTGGCCGGACTTTTCAGGACCATGGAGCGTTCTCCGCACAATCCCTGGGGCATTGGGCAGGAAAGGCGGCGCAAGTTTGTTGCCGCACACGAATTCCCCATTTGGAGCGGCAAAGAGGAATGGCTTCTCTGGCTGGGCTGCGGCTTGAGCTATGACCCTCATGGCCAGTCCGTCGCTGTTGCCATGCGGAAGATCCTCGACGCGGCAGGCGTTTCCTTCGGAGTTTTCACGGAAGAGGTGTGCTGCGGAGAGCCGGCGCGGCGCGCGGGTAACGAATATCTTTACCTTACGCTCGCGGAGAGCGTCATCGAGATGTTCTCGGAAAAAAAGGTGAAGAACATACTCACTTGCTGCCCGCACTGCGCTACCGCGCTCGACAAGGACTACCGGCAGATCGAAGCCTACGCGAAGCTCGGCGTCCGCGTGGTCCACCACTCGGAATTCATCGCCGGACTCTTGCCGAGGCTCGATCTCCAAGGCGACGAACGCGCCGTGTCGTACCACGACCCGTGTTATCTGGCGCGAACCCTGGGCGTAACCGGCGTCCCGCGCCGGATACTTAAGGCCTGCGGCGCGTCCCTCCTCGAACCGGAAAACCACGGCCTGGGCACTTCCTGCTGCGGAGCCGGAGGCGCCCAGATCTTTATCGCCGACGACACACTCGACCGCGGCAAGGAACGGGTAAACCACGCGCGCTTCGCGGAGCTCGTGGGAACGGGCGCATCGATGGCGGCCGTCGCTTGTCCCCACTGCCTGACCATGCTTCGCGATGCGGCGAACCATGCGAACCGCGATGATTTCGCGATACTCGATATCGCGGAAATTGTCGCAGAAAGTATCCGGCAGGACGCCATGGAAACAAGCAACGCTATAATTACTCAGGAAACCACGCTTACGATCCGCGGCCGGGAATACCGCTCGGACCCTGCTGCGAACGGACTTGACTACATCGGTCCCGACGGCGTGCGCTACCGGTGCCACGCGAACGGCCAGGGCCTGGTCGCGGAAACGGCTTCAGTTGACGGGACGGTGCATGTCGGTCCGCAGTGCCGTGTATTCGATCACGCAGTGCTCACCGACGGCGTGCGGCTCACGGGCCGCGCCGAGGTCGGCGGCCATGTGGTCGCCAGCCACGGCGTGAACTTCGGCGGCGAGGCTTCCATTACGGAAGGCACGTTCGCAGGGCCGAAGATCGTCGTAAGACGATCGGGATAACGGCAATCGAAATGGAGGCGGAAATCCGTTTCGCATCCTTTTTTTGCGAGTTCTCAGCGGGGTAGCACAGCACGGCCCGTGGCCGCAACCAAAGGGAAGTTCTCCGTGGCCTCCATGCTTTAAAGATCTCAATCCCGCAGGGCGGGACCACAGAGCGTCTCAGTGATCTCTGTGTTTCGTCTTTGTTCGCCACAGAGGACGCGGAGCCAATGATTGCGTCCACTTCTTGCGCGGTCGAGCTACTACGACCAAGTCGCTTGGACACTCCTACCAAATTCTCGATATAATTGCTCGCGCTAAGGCCCCCCCTTCGCATCTTTCGTTTCGGAGCTCGGCATGTTTGGGCCTGACCGGGATGACGACGACCGCACTCGGGACACCGACCCGGCCGAAGTGCGGACCACGCCTTTTCCCAGTTCCTCGGCGGCCGCATCGGCAAGCGGTTACGACCCCACCGCAGATTCCTGGCGCCAGCTTGCGGCGCGATTCGAATTCCTCAACGAACTCGGGCGTGGCGGGATGGGCATCGTCTACCAAGCGCGCGACCGCGAGACGGGCGCCGTTGTCGCCATCAAAGTGCTCAAACCGGAAATCGCCTCTTCGCCGGAGCTGATCGAGCGATTCAAGACCGAGTTGCTCCTGGCCCGCAAAATCACCCACAAGAATGTGTGCCGCGTATACGACCTCCATCGCTTCGGCCAGGTCGTGGTCATCGCCATGGAGTATATCGAGGGCGAGAGCTTGCGCGGCTTGCTCGGCCGGGTCGAGGGGCTCTCGATTCGACATGGTTTGAAAGTGGCGCGGCAAATGATTGCCGGCCTCGCCGAGGCGCACGAGCAAGGAGTCATTCATCGCGACCTGAAGCCGGAAAACATCCTGATCGGAGCGGATGGGACAGTGCGCGTAATGGACTTTGGCATTGCCCGGTCGATCGAGACCACTGCCACCACCGGATCATTCGTGGGCACGCCGGCGTACATGAGCCCTGAGCAAGCGGAGGGGGAGCCGGCCGATGCGCGCAGTGATATCTATTCGCTGGGCTTAATTCTCTACGAAATGTTTACAGGCCAGCGAGCTTTCCACGCCGACACGCCTGTTGGCTACGCCTTGAAGCAAATCCACGAGACGCCCACCCCGCCCACCGATATCGAGCCGCACCTTCCCAGGTACATCGAGCGGGCCATCGCCAAGTGTCTCGAAAAGGACCCGAAGAAACGCTTTCAGTCGGCGGATGAGCTTGAGGCTGCGCTCACGGCCGACGCTGAGCTTGAACACGTAAGGCCGCAGGACGCGGAGAGCCCGCTTCCCCAACACCTCGCTCGTTGGCAACGAAGCGACTGGCTTCTTGTCGCTGCCGCGATCGCCGGGCTGGCGCTTTACTTTCCATCGTTCAACCGCACAAGTCTTGCACCGCGTAGCAAAGTCCCATTCGACCGCAGCGTCTTCCTCCGAATTGCACAGGATTATGCACAGCGACTCGGCGTACCGCTCGGGAAGATGCAAGGCCCGTACGCCATTACAGAAGTGGGTTATGGTTACGTTGCCCGGTACGCGGGTGCGCGTACGGCGCTCGAACTTGCCAACAATCCCATCCCGTATTGGACGTGGTGGGTCCACATGGACTCCCCGGCGCAGGTGGAAGTTAAACTCGACAATCGCGGGTCACTCGTACAGTTTTCTCGCGACAACTCCGGCGACATACCTCAGGTCCAAAGGCTTTCGGTTGATGAAGCTCGGCCTTTAGCCGAGAAAGCTCTGAAGGACTTTTTCGGAGCTGACGTGGCTCAACTCGTCCTGGAAGGTGAAGGAGGTGACACGTATGGAAGCTCCGGCAGAGAGGACACCTATTCCACCTGGAGAGACCGAAAAAGCTATGGTGGGCTCACCCACCGCTACTACGTCGTGCTGATCGGACGAGAGATTTACTACTTGGCGAGCGATTTTACGCCCCCCGCCGGATATGTCTTGCAAAGTACTTTTCCGCAATTCCTGCCCTGCGCATCGTTAATCTTGCTCGCCTTTGTTCCCCTCGGCTTCTTGCAGGTACACCAGGTGAATCCTCGCGCCCGATGGCGTGTGGCAACCTCACTGGCAGGATCTGTAGTTGCCTGCTGGCTCTTATGGAGGTGGCTCAATTCTTTCCTCGGGGAGGACTATGCCCCTTTGCTTTTCTTTTCTTCAGTTGCCATCGTTGCGGCGGGGTCGGTTGCATTCTTTGCCTCCGTTGCCGTGGAGCACGCCGTGCGCAAGCTGGATTCTGACCGGCTCCGGGGGTTTCTGCGGATTTTTGAACGAAAGGCCGCTTCCGCGCCCACTGGCCTTGGCATCCTGCGCGGCACAATGATCGGTCTGGCCATACTCGGGCTGGACAGTTCATTGGTATGGCTCGGTACGAACTATTTAATGATGAGACTCGATGTGGCAGCACACATTCAGTACGGGTCACGTTTTCTTGCCAGTCCAGTGCCGAGTGCGGATGCCGCCCTTTGGGCACTATCCCATGCGTTGGCGATAGGCTGCGTTGTTTCGGTCCTGTTCTCTTTCCTGTCTCGTTGGAGCGGTTCTCAGAGGCTTGCGATCTTGCTTAGCGCGGTCCTCGCCGCGGTTTTTGTGCCGAATCCCGCGATTGCCATGGGCGCTGTGTGGCCATACCAGCTAAAATTGCTGGTCGTCTTCGTCGATTGCTTCGTCTTAAGCTGGACTTTCGCCCGCTTCGATCTTCTTACGCTGGGCTGGGCAGTGTTCACGTTTGCATTTTGTTGGGAAAACTACTCTTTATTGGTCATGTTCGAGCCGATGGGCTCAGTTGAACAATGGATCGCCTTCGGCGCATGGGGCTTGGTGGTTGTCGCCTCTGCGGCGGTCGCCTTCCAGTCGAGCCTTCGCGCCGCACGCCAGCGCCTTGTCGCAGCTCTTCAATAGCATTCCTTGTGTGCTGGAAGTTCTTCCGCTCGTGATTCTATTATCGCTTCGCCGCGTCAACTTGCATTGCCAACTGATAGTCAAGGCACGGTTTTGGCGCCGTAGGCTTCGCGGTCTGGAAGGGCAGTGGCGAGTGATGAGTGGCAAGTGGCAAGCCAAGAAGCAGAACTCAGGAGCCAGGAGGCAGAAGAAAGGAGCTAGAAGTCAGGAGTCAGAATTTTAGAAGGGTGCTAGGTGTCGGGGGGCAGACGAAGCGGTCCAAGAACGGACGCTGGGCTACCGTCTGGAAACCCGAGTGGCAATTGCATTCCGCGGCATTCAGGCGTATGTTGTCGGGCGGGCTAGGCGTCGATAAAGAAAATTCCTGTCCAAATACGAAATGAGTGAAGAATGGCAAAAGCCATAATCGTTAATCCCTCGATTTCAACGGCGGGCTACAGCTTCATAACGCCGAGATGGCTCTACGTTATTGCTCAGGCGACGCCGGCCGACCTGGTTGGGGATCCCATACTCGTCGATGAATCGATTGAGAAGTTCAATCCGGAGATCGTCGAGCCGGGAGATATTGTCGGCATCGGGATCACCACCGGCAACTGTATTCCGGGTTACGAGGTGATGAAGGCAGCGAAATCAAAAGGCGCCAAGGTGATCATGGGAGGCGTCCACGCCACCATTTTCCCCGATGAACCTCTGGAGATGGGTGCGGATGCGGTGGTCACGGGCAACGGGGAAGTTGCCTGGAACAAGGCCGTAAGGGATGCGCTGGAAGGCAAGCTACAGCGGAAGTACGTGGGTGGCCGATTACCCGGCGAGGAGATGCTGAAAGCGAGATGGTCCCTTCTGGATCCAACGAAATATATTTTTCCTTCAGTTCAAACCGTCGCGGGATGTCCGGAGAATTGCAGTTTCTGTTCCGTATGGGTGACGGACGGGCGCCAGCCACGTGAGCGGCTCAGTGCGAAAATCATCGAGGAGGTGAATGAACTGCACGAATTAGGCTTTCGTTACATCATCTTCGCCGATGATAATTTCAATCCGGTCACCTTGGGCCGTATCGCTCGCGAGCCGAGCGAACACAAGAAACGCGAGTTTGAGCAAATGCGTGAGGCGCGGTTGAAGTTTTTCGATGAATATGATCGCTCGGTACCGAAAGACATGTATGCCTTCACCCAGATGACGACCGAGGTTATAACCGATGAAGAGTACCTTCGCGCCATACATCAAAAGATGCGCATTAGGGGGGCGTTAGTCGGGGTCGAGTCATTTTCGGAAGAGGGTCTAAAGGCTGCCAACAAGCAGTGGAACCCGGTTGGACACAAAATGGTTGAGGCGATACAAAAGTTCCAGCAAAACGGAATCCTGGTCTTGAGCTCGATCATTTCCGGTCTCGAATCCGATACCGTCCAGACGATCCGAACCATGAAGAGCTTCGCCAACGAGTCGGGAACAATGCTTGCCCAATTTACCGTCTATAACCCTTACCCGGGAACCAAAGACTTCTATGAAATGATGAACGACAAGAAGAACCTCGGAAGAGCGGACTATCAACCGAAACATAAGACTCGAATTATGCACGACCGTTATTGGCTGAAACCGTTGAGACCCGTCGACATTATGCAACACCCGAATATTTCCGGGCATGACTTGCACGTCGAGAACAAGAAGTGTTGGGATAGCTTTTACTCGTTAAGAGAAAGCTTTCAGCGAACCAGGCGGGGAAAAGCCCGCACGTGGCCGTTGACCGCCAGAGCCGCCTATCTATTGGTGTGCCTGGCATTCCGGCAAGCGTACGCCGGGTATGGCATGGCAGCCGACAGCGTTCGACGAAAGAAAATGGGACCGGTTACCCGAGTGTTGGTCAAGGCCGCAGTAAGTCTCTACAACTTTTGCTTCCGCCAGAGAAAGTTCGCCCTCAAGGTGCCAGTGATCCCACTTAAGTAGTAGCCAGCCCACGGTTTTGGCGCCGCGGGCTTCTCGGTCTCAAGGGCAGTGGCGAGTGGAGAGGACAAGGGCCGAGCAGGAAAGCAGGGGCTAGGTGCTGGGGGCTGGGCGGTAAGTCGCAGTTTCGAATTTCGAGTTTCCAAATTCGAAGATGGGACCTGAAACCTGGCACCCATCACCGAACACCCACTATTCGTGTAACTCGATCACATCCTTATCTGCCAGCAGGTAATCCTTGTTGACCATTTGCCCTTCGAACTTTCCATGTCCCCAGACGCGCGCGAATTTCAATCGCTCGAGGAAGTCGTGATGTACGTGCGCGGCGAGGTCCATGAGGCGCGAGCCGCGTTTCAAAACATAGGGCGCCTCACGCTCCAGTTTTTTGCCCGGAGCCTTGGTGTAGACTCGAACCAACTGAAGCAGGTCAAACACGGCGCGCCGGAGTTCCGCAAGGCCGTCACCGGTCTGGGCTGAGATATGGAGAATAGGGAAGAGTGGGCCATAAAGCTCTTTCAGAATTTCGAGGTCTTCGACGGCGCCGCTCGCGTCGATCTTATTCCCGACCAGCAGCGTTTTGAGCGCAATCCAGCCCGGCTCCGTGATCGGTCGAGCGCCCAACTCCACTTTCGCCTTCCGAGTCTCGGCCAGCGTCGTCTCGAGGTCTTCGAGCAGGTCAGGATCGCTCAAGTCGACCACGAGCAAAGCCGCGTCGGCGTTTCGGATAATTTGGTACACCCAGGATTCCGGCACGTCGGGATGGACGGGCGGCAAATCCACAAGTTGAATCTGAACGTCCTCAAACGACATCATCCCCGGTAACGGAATCCGAGTTGTGAAAGGGTAGTCGGCCACTTCCGGCATGGCATGGGTGAGACTGCGCAGAAGCTGCGACTTGCCGCTGTTCGGCGGCCCGACGAGCACCACCTGCCCGGCGCCTTCTTTCTCGACGCGATGGATCAGCCCCACGCGGCTGACCGCTCGCTTCTCGTGTCCGGCGCGGAGCTTCGAGAGGCGCCGCTTCAGGTCGGCCTGCAACTTTTCCGTTCCCTTGTGGCGGGGAATTGTGGACAACATCCGTTCGAGCGCCTCGAGTTTCTCGTCGGTGGTCTTGGCGCCCTTGAAAGCTCTTTCAGCTTCGAGATATTCTGGCGTGAGATTGGCCGGCATGGCCTTCCGCCTAAAATCGTTGGCAGGCGTGGAGCGACTCCAACTTCGACCCTCGAATCACAAAGCGGTTGCCCTATTCTCCGCGGCACCGAACAACGTATTCAGAATTAACACGCTCCACACCATTTAGCCTAGCGCAGACGAACCGCTGTAGTCAATTTTGTAGCCGCTCAGTTCAACGAGTTTCAACCATCCTAAAACCCTGGCCGTTTGCAGGTCAAGTCGTGCGAGGATTCGCCCGCGGGTGCTCCGCATTACGTCTTTCAATACAGGGTAGCATGATGCATCGATGCTCGGAGCAAGCCATCACGGTCCCGCTGGCCTGGATCGACTCCTTCACCGTGCGCTAGTCAGGTCCTCTAGATCAACGAACGGCAGATACGAAAGTCCTCAAGGTTTACCCCGGTCAGGCCGATAAAATGAAAGGGAGTGTTCGGTGGACAACGCGCGTCTCCTGCGGCCTCGGGTCCGGAGAGCGAGTGCGAGATGCACCATGGGCGGGGACATTAGAAAGGGAGAGGTTGGAGCCAGCCCTCGCGAATATGCGGAAAGGACTCTGATCCATATACCGATTATCCATTCTCAAGCGGATATGGGAGGTCTGAGTGAGTCGATCCAACGCTTGAAAATTAAGAGGCTCGGCCGAACGGGTTGGGCGCGGACCGTGAACCGGATCGAGGAGTTATGGATTCGGATCGAAAAAGTCATCGAGAGCCTGGCACTTCCTTACGAACGAGTTCGCCTCTATCAAGATGGACTCCCGGTCTGCGGTCGCGAGGCGAAGATTGTGGAAGAGTTGGCCAAGGCGGGGAGTCGCAACCACCGCCTGCTTCTTCGCTTGAGAGAGAAAGGGGCCACCCTCATGGGCACGGAATCCTCCGAGCTCCTCGTAGAGGAATATCAGCTCGTCCAGGAGGACCTCGCTCCTGGGAAGAGCCCGGCCGCAAGGCGGGTGGGGGCCAGCGGGAAAGCGTTGAGGGACTCATTGCTCAAGAGGCGCGACCAATACATCGGCCGCCGAATTAGCGACACACTGTCAATGGGGGAGACAGGCATCATCTTCCTGGGAATGCTCCACTCCCTTCGGCCTTGGCTCGATGAGGATATTCGAGTCATTTTCCCGATGCACGGGCCCGCGGAGCGTGGAGCGCAATAGGGGTGATAACCGTGAAGAGCAAGATTCTCATCGTGGACGACGAGCCAGCCATCGGCGTCCTGCTTTCCGAGTTCATGGAGCAAGAGGGCCTGGTTTGCTTGGTAGCCAACACCGGGGGAGCCGGCTTGGAGACGTTCCGCGCGGAACAACCCGACATTCTGATCCTGGATCTGAAGCTGCCCGATATGACAGGGATGCAAGTGATGAAAGCCGCGAAGGCCATGGACGAGGACCTTCCGGTAATTCTGATTACAGGATTTCCGGAAGTCCGAGGGGCGGTCGAGGCCATGCGGGCTGGAGCTCACGACTATCTGGCAAAACCTCTGAGGCACCGTGAGGTGCTGCGTGTGGTCTTCCGGGCGCTGAATGAACGCGCTCTCAAACGAAAACTCCGGCGCCTCGCTAACCAGATCGAGGGCGAGGCGGCGCTGCGCGAGCTCATGGGGCCCAGCGACGTTGTCAAACGCTTGACCGAGGAAGTGGGCAGGGTGGCCAAAACGAATTTCAGTGTTCTGGTTATCGGCGAAACCGGCTCGGGGAAAGAACTGGTGGCGCGAGCGATTCACCAACTCAGTTCCCGACGCGATGCCCCTTTCATCGCCATGGATTGCGGCGCCATCCCGGAGACCCTTTTGGAGAGCGAATTGTTCGGGCACGAAAAGGGGGCGTTCACCGGCGCGGACAGGCAAAAAGCGGGAACCTTTGAGCTGGCTTGCGGCGGAACGCTTTTCTTGGATGAGATTTCCAACATGCCCGTCGGTTCTCAGGCCAAGCTTTTGCGCGCCTTGCAGGACAAGGGCATCTACCGCATCGGAGGCACGCAACCCATCCGGACGGACGTGAGGGTCCTGGCCGCCAGCAACCAGGACCTGCGCAAACTGGCCGAAGAAGGGTCATTCCGCCGTGATGTTTACTTCCGGCTGAACGAATTCACGATCACCGTGCCAGCGCTCCGGGAGCGCCCCGAGGACATACTCTATCTGGCCAAACGGTTCATGGATGTGGCCAATGTCGAGTTGCAGAAGAACGTGCAGAACTTCGACCAAGCCGCGGTGGACGCGTTGCTGGCCTACGAATGGCCCGGCAACGCTCGGCAGCTCCGCTCCGTGATTCGCCGCGCCGTATTGCTGGCAGAGGACGGCATCACCGCAAAGCATTTGGCCATGGATGGGGGGCTTCGCCGGGAGGACGGTTTGAACTGTGAGCCCGAGGCGCAGGCTTTGGAGACACTTCAAAACGATCTTCCGTTGAAGGAGTACGTACGACGCAAGGTCGTGGTTATGGAGCGGGAGATTTTGTCTCAGACCTTGCGTGAAGTCGGAGGCAACAAGGCCAAGGCGGCTCGTCTGCTTCACATCGATTACAAGACCATCCACTCGAAAATAAGGGAGTACGGTATCGCAATCGGTCAAAGGGAATGAGGTGACCCATGAGTGAAAAAGGGAAAGACAGGATCGTATCCGACAGGGCGGGAGGCGGGCTCGGGGGATTGCTTCGAGGCTTAGGTGACTTGGTGGAGAAGCTCGGCGAAATGGCCGAGTCGGGCGAGACCATTTCGCGCACGGGGGAACTTCGTGGCGACGGAAAAGAGCTGAAAGGGATTTACGGGTTCACCGTCAAAGTCGGCCTGGGCGAGGACAAGCCCAAAGTCGAATCCTTCGGAAATATTCGGAGGGACGCCAAATCGGGACGGACCGAGGTCCAGGAAGTCCGTGAACCGCTGGTCGATGTTTTCGACGAGGAGGACCATTTCCTGGTGGTGGCGGAACTGCCGGGGATTGGTGCCGATAATGTGCACGTCGAGGTGAAGGATGACGTGCTCACGATTACCGCCGAAAAGGGAGATAAAAAGTACCGCAAGGAAGTCTTGCTCCCGCGCAGTGTTTCCAAGGAGAAGATGCAGGTCTCATGCCATAACGGAGTCCTGGAGATCAAATGTCTCAAGTAGCGCGCCGTGAAGACCAAACCGTCGAAGCCGAAAGCAAGTCGCTGAAGTTGAAAGTCGCTGAAGCTCTGAGCAAGGACGTGGGCCGAGCCTACGCACGCATTGGGCCGGAGGATTTGACCAAGCTCGGCGTGAATGTGGGCGACATCGTTGAAGTCGTCGGTAAGGGAAAGACCGTATGCAAGGCCATGCCCGCTTACAAGGAGATGCGCGGGCAGTCACGGATTCAACTCGATGGGCTCAGTCGGGAGAATGCCGGGACAAGCCTCGACGAGTCTGTGCAAGTGCGCGGCGTAGCCTGTCACCCGGCCGAGCGAATAGTACTTGCCCCTACGAATATTACTCCCTCGGAGCGGGATCTCGACTACATCGGCAGCCGTCTCGACGGCTTGCCGACTTTTGTAGGCAACCGCATTCGCGCCACTCTTTTTGGATCTCGATGGGCGGACTTCAAGGTGGATGGGACCATCCCCAAGGGCTACGTGCTGATTGTCCCCACCACCCAATTGGTGATCGCCAAAGGAGGGCAGCCCGAGGAAGCAGTGGCCGGCGCGGTCTCCTATGAGGACATTGGCGGGCTGAAACCTCATCTGCTTCGAATCCGCGAAATGATTGAACTTCCTTTGCGCTATCCCGAGGTTTTCGAGAGGTTGGGGATTGATGCGCCCAAGGGAGTGCTTCTCTACGGACCGCCGGGATGCGGGAAAACGCTGATTGCCCGGGCCATCGCGCATGAGACGCAGGCGAACTTTTATGCCGTGAGCGGACCGGAGGTGATCCACAAGTTTTATGGTGAAAGTGAGGCCCACTTGCGGCGAATTTTCGAAGAGGCGAGCCGTAAGTCCCCCAGCATTATCTTTCTGGATGAAATCGACGCCATTGCGCCGCGCCGCGAGCAGGTGGTGGGCGAAGTGGAGAAGCGCGTGGTGGCTCAACTATTAGCTTTGATGGATGGGCTATCCCGGCGCGGGAAGGTCATCGTCATAGCGGCGACCAACATTCCTCAAGTCCTTGATCCAGCTCTGCGACGCCCCGGGCGGTTTGATCGGGAGATTGCGATCCCCATTCCCGACCGCAATGGGCGCCACGAAATCCTGGAAATTCACAGCCGGGGCATGCCGTTGGCGGAAGCAGTCAACCTGACTCACCTCGCCGACATCACGCACGGCTTTGTCGGGGCCGATCTGGAGGCGCTCTGCCGGGAAGCCGCGATGATTTGCCTGCGACGCATCATGCCCGATGTCGACTTCGGCTTGGCGAGCATCCCTTATGACCAACTCGCCAAGCTCGAAGTGAAAATGGATGACTTCCTCGAAGCCTTGCAGGCGATTGAGCCTTCCGCAATGCGCGAGGTGTTTGTCGAGGTTCCCAACGTCCACTGGGAAGACGTCGGAGGGCTGGCTGGAATCCAAGAACGCCTCGTCGAAGCCGTCGAGTGGCCCATTCAGTTCCCCGAGGTCTTCGCGCAAGCTGGGATTCGACCACCGAAAGGAATTCTGCTTTCGGGGCCGCCCGGCTGTGGGAAAACCCTCCTGGCCAAAGCTGCCGCCAGCGAGACCCAGGTCAATTTCATTTCGGTCAAAGGCCCGGAATTGCTTTCCAAGTACGTGGGTGAATCCGAAAGGGCCGTGCGAGAGATCTTTCGAAAGGCGCGGCAGGCGTCGCCCTGTATCGTGTTCTTTGATGAGATTGATGCCTTGCTCCCCAGCCGGAGCGCCGGAACGTCGGATTCCCATGTGGCGGAGAGGGTCTTGAGTCAGTTTCTCGCGGAACTCGATGGGGTGGAAGACCTCAAGGGCGTCATCGTGCTCGGAGCGACGAACCGACCCGACATCCTGGACCCTGCCATTCTGAGGCCGGGCCGATTCGATGAAGTCTTGGAACTCCCCCTTCCCGACGAGAGTGGGCGGGCCGAGATTTTCAAGATTCACCTTCAGAACAAACCCCTCGGCGCCAAGATCGATTTCCAGGCCCTGGCCAAGCAGACCGATGGTTTCAGCGGCGCAGATATCTTCTCAGCTTGCAACCGGGCGGCGTTGCGAGCCGTCAGGCGAGTGGTTCAACCCGGCGCAAAGCCCGAGAGCGGACAGCCTCGGGTAATGATTGAGGCCCGCGACCTGGAAGTCGCGCTGGAGGAGATTCGTCAGCAGAGCATGCTAAGCCTAGGTGATCACTAGATGGAGACAAGCCAACGGGTACTCTACGTTTTCTGCTTTGCTCGCCCAGATCTGGTCGGGACGGTCGACGGGGCCGGCGTGGATAGTGGCCTGCCGCTCTTTGTATTCCCGTCTTCGCCGGACCTCTGCGCCATTGTATGCGAGGTGCTACAGGAGGACTTCTGCGGCCCGGCAGCGGAGCAGCGAATGCAGGAACTGGCATGGCTGGGCCCACGCGCATGCCGCCACGAGGCGGTGGTCGAAATGGTGATGCGTCGCTCGCCGGTGCTGCCTGTCCGCTTCGGAACTCTCTTCTCCTCGCGGGAGGCCTTGGCGGAATTTCTCGAGATGCACCGCGACACGATCTCACTGTTCCTCCTCCGTGTGGCCAATCAAGAGGAATGGTCAGTCAAGGGCCTGCTTGACAGAAAGGAAGCTGGTCAGGCACTGATCGATGCTTGTCTGCGCACACAGCAGGCGCAACTAACCGCCATGCCACCGGGAACCCGTTACTTCCAGGAACAGCGCGCACGGGCAGAGGCTCAGAAGCAATTGCGTACCTGGTTGGACGCGACCACCCACCAAGTTGCAGACGATTTGATGCACGAGGCTTCGGATTTTTGCGAGTGTGCGGTGGTATCTCGGGAGCATCCCGAAAGCGGGCGCGAGGTGGTGCTGAATTGGGCCTTTCTGCTGCCCCAGAATGGCGTGGCAGCATTCCGCACGCGAATCGATCAGCTCAATGCCAGCTACGCGCCCCAGGGTTTGCTTTGGGAGGTGTCCGGACCCTGGCCGCCGTATCGTTTTGTTCCTCCCCTGTCGATGGATGCGTCCCCATGAGTTATTTGCTTTACTGCATCTTTCGCAGCACGGAGCAATCCGGCTCGCGCGACTTTCCCGAATTCAAAGGGCAACCGGTATTTGTGGCGAGTCAGCACGGGATGAGTGCGGCGCTTTCCAAGCTTGCCGTGCCGGACTTGAGCGCGGGAATCCCGGATCTTCTAGCCTACGAAAACGTGATCGAGTTCTTTTACAGCGAGCAGACGGTCCTCCCTCTGCAATATGGATGTAAGGTCGGCGAAGTATCGGAAGCCCTTGCCCTCTTGGCAGAGCGTGAAAGCGAGTATGTGAGACTGCTTGAGCAATTAGAGGGCATGGGCGAGATGGGCGTCCACATTCTCCTTGATGGGGCCGACGCCGCGGCAACTCCCACAGGCGCGGGCCTCATGAACGTCGGCCGGTCTTCGGCTTCATCCGGGGCAGCCTATCTTGCCGCGAAGCGAGAGCTCTTTTTGAACCGGGACCAGCAAGCCCTGCGCCAACGCCGCTTGGCGGATGCGCTCTGCAATGCTCTGTCCGGGTTTTTCGTCCGTCGCAAAATGAAACTCGCGGATTCGGCCAAGAGCTCGCTGCTATCTCTTTGCTTCCTGGTGCGGAGAGAATGCATTCACGACTTTCGCCAGGCGGCTTGTCGGTTCCAGGTGGCTACGCCGGCCAAGCTGCTTCTGAGCGGCCCGTGGCCACCGTTCAACTTTGTCGATTTCCTCGATAGGGGATGAATCTCCCGCATGTACGGCTCGCACGCTATGGAATCAGTTCCCCAGTACGCGGTCCGAGTGACGCGGCTTTATCCAGACCGCCAGCATCTCCTTTCCGATCATAGAGATATCGAAGACGATGAGAATGACTTGGCCGTGGCACCCGTTCTGCAAGCAGGAGCGGCGGGACACGCGACGAAGACCTCAGCGTGTCTGAAGTGAAACTCTGGGTAACTTGTTACCGGGAAGGAGATCGGATATGGCCAAGGTCCAAAAGTCAACTGATTCTTCGAGCCTGGCGGAAGTTGTCGATCGTATTCTCGATAAGGGAATCGTGATCGACGCCTGGGCGAAGGTGTCCCTGGTTGGGATCGAGCTCCTGTCGGTTGAAGCTCGCGTGGTGATTGCCTCGGTCGAGACGTACCTGAAGTATGCCGAGGCCATCGGTCTCACGGCCACCGCTGCGGCCCCTGCCTAATGCGTCAACGAGGGCCGCACACCGTCGAGCGGAGGGCCGCGGTTTGGCCCTCCCCTTGACAGTGAACCAAGAAAAACAAAAGGCAAGAAACCAGGAGGGAGGACGACTGTGGGTAAATTTGCAGAGGACATAACTCGGTTGTGCGGGGAGATTCGAACTCTCCGGGGAAATCGTCAAGCGCTCAGAAAAGAGCTCGAAGACGGCAGCAAGGATCGCCAACGCGACATTTTCGAGCTGTGCGCCGACTTTGCCGAAACCAGGGCACGGATGGCCGAGCGAACGCTCGAGAGTCGGCTGGCCTTCTTGAGCAGCCTCAAACGGAATGTCGCCCGCCAGAAAAGGGAAATGCGAGCCGATCTCGCAGTGTCACGATGCGCATGGGCCGGCCGCAGTTGATTGCGACTCGACCGGCATCCATTTTTCTCCTCGTGAATGGTGGACGTCGCTTTGAGTGGCCAAGGGCGGTGGTCGGCGCTGAATCCCCTAGGAAGCACGCAGGCTTGCCCGCTTTGCGCGTGCCAAAAAGAAGAAAACCAGAGGCGGGAAAGGAGAAGAACGATGCATTCAATATCTGACGGAGTGATTCGATTGCGTGATGAGATCCTGGCTTTGCGCGAAGGGCGGTGCGGATTCCTGGCGGATCTCGAGCAGGAGACCAGGGATCGAAGGGTTGAAGTGTCTCGAACGCTGGCTCAGTTTTCCAAAGACTTTGCGGCAGCCGCCCGTGGGACGAAAGCCGATCGTCAGTTTATGCTTTCGGGCATCAAGCGAGCGGTTTCCGACCTCCGAAGCGGAGTGCGGGCCGACTTGGGCCATGCCCAACAGGCCTTTGTCAACTTGAAGAGCCCGTTGGGCGATACCTTTCGGGGGCGAAAACACGTACACAAACCCGCACCCCCATTTTCCGCCAAAGGCGAAGAAAAGCAATATGGGTTTGAGGTTGAAACTAAAGACGGCCGGGCGGGCGAACCAAAAAACGGGAAGCGGGCGGGGGACAAAGGGAAACGGCGGACTTCATCTCGCCGCCGCCGGTAGCGTTTCGCGCCAGTCGATCGGCCTGAGGCTCCCCCTCTCTATGAAGGCCGATGGCAGCCGAGAGGCTCAAGGGAAAGGACACACCGCAAATGAATGGCGATTCGAACTCTGTCGTAGTCGCGGAAGGAATTCCCGGTCCGGAAGCACACAGCATTTTACCGGAGCCGAGCAAGGAGTTCGTTCTGACGCCCCACGTTCAGGCCTTGACCGACCGGGCGCTGAGCTATCTTGAGGTTGGATATGCAGTGCATTTCGCCGGCCCTGCAGGAACGGGGAAGACGACCCTCGCTCTCCATGTTGCCGCGCAGCTCGGCCGGCCGGTGGTGCTGATCCACGGCGACGACGAGCTGGGCGGCTCCGATTTGATCGGCAAGGACTCCGGCTATCGCAAGTTCAAGATGGTCGACAATTACATTCACTCGGTGGTCAAGACGGAAGAGTGTCTGAGTACCATGTGGGAAGACCACCAGTTGACCACTGCCTGCCTCCATGGACATACGCTCGTTTACGATGAGTTCAACCGTTCCCGGCCGGAGGCCAATAACGCGCTGCTCGGCATCCTGGAGGGGCGTATTCTCAATCTGCCTGGCCTGGGCCGGTCGGGCGAGGGATTTGTGCCCGTCCACGAGGATTTCCGGGCCATTTTGACGTCGAACCCCGAAGAATACGCCGGCGTCCACAAGACCCAGGACGCGCTGGTCGACAGGCTGATTACCATCGAGCTCGGACACTTCGATCGCGAAACGGAGGTCGAAATCACTCAGGCGAAATCAGGTCTGGCGCGGCTGGATTCCGAAAGGATCGTCGACGTCGTCAGGGAGCTGCGCGGGGTGGGAGTGGACAATCATCGCCCCACAATTCGGGCGTGTATTGCCATCGGCAAAATCCTGGCGCATCGGAAGGGTAACGCCCGGATTGAGGATCCCGTCTTCTGGTGGGTCTGCTCGGATGTGCTCAAGACCGATACGGCCAAGGTCACGCACGACGGCAGGTCCCTCATGTTGCAGAAAGTGGAGGAAGCCATCGCGAAAGTCTGCGGGAATCACGCCAAGCGCCGGAAGAATCATCATGGGGCTCACCCCGTGTGAAAGGAGCGCCAGTATGCCGATACCGCTAAGAGGTCTCAGGACCATCCGGACAGTGGCCGGGCGAGTGGATCGCCTGCGTCTCCCTCACCGGGCGCACATACAAATCGCATGTCTGGAGATCGAAAAGGCCAGGCACGCGAGTGAGCGACGAAGCGCCAGTCAGCGCGTGGCGGAGCTGGATGCCCGCCTCCGAGAGATCGAGGTCCAAGAGGCCAAGCTATTGCAGCGTTTGGCAGCCGACAAACGCGGTGGCGCTTCTGGCAGCGCGATCAATCTGGCACCGCACCGGAGTCTCGGCACGCTGAGGATTAAGTACTGAGGGCTGCCGGCGCGGTGGCGACGGTCGCGGACCTCGTTTCCGCGAACCGCTGAGATCCTGCGGGAGACAAGGGGAAATGATTTTGGAGACCGAAAAGGAAATTCGGCAGGCGCTTCAGATTGCCGTCGCCACGGCGCTGGCCTGTTGGGGCTTTCCCCTCCTTGCGGTTTTGCTAGTGATGCTGATCGTGCCGTGGAAGCCGATTTACCGAATGGCCGCATACCTCGGGGGCGTAGTGCTGGAAATCAAAGCGCGAAGAACAGTCAGGCATGCGATGAGGAAATTGAGTGAGGAGCCCGTGGAAGTCACCTAGCCAGAGCATGCGCCGGGTCAGGGTCGAAGAGTGGACTCCCGCCACGCCCGGGAGCGGCGGCTTTGAGGAGAGAATATGAAAGTCAACTGCCTGTCGTGCGGCCACAACGTGGACCTGGACGACGCCTACGACGATTATGATGGCCCAGTCAAGTGCTTCGCATGCGGGGCAATCCTTGAGGTCCGCGCAGAACAGGGCAGCCTCAGGGCGGTCAGGCACGCGAGTCTCGTATCGCACTCTCCAACCGTGGAACTCCCCGTGCGCGTGGACACCCCGCTGAAAGAGGTGGCATAGGAGGCTAGTGCATCGAGCGCCCTTCTCTTGGATTAAAGGAAAACTGAGAAATGGCCGATGTTGATGTTGGCGGGGCAGGTCCCGGGGGAGGAGTGAGATGCACTTGATCGGAGAAAATCCCAAGATACCAGTTCCCCGGACAGACCCGTCCGAGCCCCACCTCACCGAGGTTCCCCACCGCCAAGCTTCCCAGGTTCTTCTCAAGCGTATTTTGGAACTTCATTCCGCCGGTTTTGCCTCGGAGGAAATTGCCGCTCAGGTTCTCACTGCCGAGCCCGAAAACGCTGCGTTTCGAGCTGCGATGCTAGTGGAGATCATCCTGGAGTACGCGCGCCCCTGGGCGAAAGAGAGAAACCATTAAACATGGGCCACCTATCGATTGCCAAATCCGTTGGAAAGCAGCCGCCACGGCAAGCTGCACCCAGAGCCAAGACTTATATTTACGCGATTATCTCGGAGCCACAGAGTCGGACGTTCGGAGACATTGGCATTGACGGACTCCAGGTATATTCGATCGTTGCGGGGCGAGTGGCTGCCGTCGTCAGCGACCTGCTCGGCGAGAAGATCCGTCCGGAACGATCCCGTCTTGCTGCCCATCAGGGGGTACTCAAGAGGCTCCTGGCGGAAATCACGCCGCTGCCGATGAGTTTCGGGATCTTGGCGGAGAGCCCGGAGGCGGTTCGCAAGATGCTCTCCCGCCACCAAGCCCCCCTGCTGGAGCAACTCCGTCGCGTGGCAGGCAAAGTTGAGATGGGCTTGCGAGTGACGTGGGACGTGCCCAGTATCTTCGAGTATTTTGTCAACACCCATCCGGAGCTCAGGTTGGCGCGGGACCGGCTTCTCGCCGGCCCCCGCGAGCCAAGGCAGGACCAAAAGATCGAGCTCGGGAGGATGTTTGACCGTCTTCTTAACGAGGATCGCGATGCTTACGCTGGCAAAGTGGAAGAAATCTTGGCCCCTCATTGCGCCGAAATCGTGCGGAGCAAGTGCCGCAACGAGTGCGAGGTGATGAATCTGGCCTGTCTCATCGAGCGTACGGGGTCGGCCCCGTTCGAAAACAGTGTGTTCGAAGCCGCGAAGCAGTTCGACAACAACTTCGCCTTCGACTACAACGGACCATGGGCCCCGCACAATTTTGTCGAGGCGGGCGCTGACCTGTAGGACAAGAAATGGGAGAAGTTCCCATGGTGCTTGTGGACGACCTGCTGATGCTTCCCATCCGCAGCGTGCTTTGGGTTTTCCGTGAGATTCACAACGCCGCGGAGGAGGAGCTTGCCAACGAAGCCGACTCCATCACGGGTGAGCTGAGTAATCTCTATATGAGGCTGGAGACGGGTAGGATTTCCGAGGAAGAGTTTGCGGCGGAGGAGAAGACCCTGCTGGAACGGTTGGACAGATTGCAGGGACGCCAGGGTAGCCCCGATGAGAGGGAAGGCGGAAGGGGAGAACAGGGTCGGCGTGAAAGGGCAAGGGCTGCTTGAGGGGCGCATTGAATGCGCAGAGAATATGGCTGCTCCATCGTTCTTGGACAGGCGAGGCCTCCAACTGCTTATTTTCGGCGGCAAAGGTGGAGTGGGTAAGACCACTTGTGCTGCCGCTGCGGCGCTGCGACTGGCCAAGACTTCTCCGACATCTTCATTCCTCTTGGTTTCCACTGACCCGGCTCATTCGCTCCAGGATAGCCTGGCCGGGTATCTTCCGCCTGGCAACTTAACCGTCCTTGAACTGGACGCCCGCGAATACCTCGCCGACTTCAAGAAGCAGCACAACGACAAGCTCCGGGAAATCGCGGCAAGAGGGACTTTCCTCGATGACGAGGAAATCAGTCGCTTTCTGGACCTGTCGTTGCCCGGCCTGGATGAGCTCATGGCGTTTCTGGAGATCGCGGCTTGGGTAGAGAAGGGCAGCTACGATTGCATCATCGTCGATAGCGCCCCGAGTGGTCACACCCTTCGCCTGCTCGCCATGCCGGAATTCCTACGCAAATGGCTTGGCATGTTAGAAGCCTTGCTGGCAAAGCACCGTTACATGAAATGGGCTTTCTCCCGCTCGGCCCAACGCGATCAACTCGACGCCTTCCTCGAAGAGTTGGGCGGGTCTGTGAAACGAGTGGAAGGCCTGCTACAGGATCCGGTCCGCTGCGGATTCGTTCCCGTGATGCTGGCCGAGGCGATGAGCCTTCGCGAGACGTTCTCGATTGTGAATGAGGTGGACCGCCTCAAACTCCCGATGACGGATATCGTAGTCAACAAACTGGTTCCGGAGAATGCGTGTGCGGCCTGCCGGGACGAACGGTTTCGCCAGGTGCAAGAACTGCGAAATCTGTTCAGCCAAACCCGTCCGTCGAGGTTTGCGGTTTGGATCGTCCCGCTTTGCCCCGAAGAGGTTCGCGGCGGGAAGGCATTGGAGACTTTCTGGGATCAGGTCGGCCGGATTACCGAGGCGCCGCCGCTGCCGCAGAAGGCACCGCTGACCCGGAAGCTGGCAGTGGAACCGCGCGTGGAGCACCCGCGTCCGGAGGCGAGCCTGTTGATCTTCGCGGGCAAGGGTGGCGTCGGAAAGACCACTTTAGCGTGTGCCACAGCCCTGCGCTTGGCGCAAGAAGGCTCGCAGAGGAAGATTCTTCTCTTCTCCACCGGGCCGGCCCACGCCTTGTCGAGCTGCCTTGAGATGCCAGTCAGTTCTCGGCCGCAGCTTGTGACTGCCGGCCTCTCCGCCGTGCAGATCGATTCGGAGGCGGAATTCCAAGCTCTCAAGACACGCTACCAGGAGGACATCAAGAGGTTTTTGCGATCCATATCGAGCAGCTTCGATTTGACCTTCGACCGCGAAGTGCTGGAGCGAATCCTTGACCTTTCTCCCCCTGGTCTTGATGAAGTGATGGGCTTGACCAGGGTCATGGCGCTGCTCGCCTCGGGCGACTATGACGTTCTGGTCCTCGATTCCGCCGCCACCGGCCACCTGATTCGCCTCCTGGAACTTCCGGAAACGGTCGACCAATGGCTGAGAGCATTCTTCGACTTGTTCCTCAAATACCCCCAGGTCTTCCGATTTTCGAAGTTCACCCAGCAGCTCGTCGAGATTTCAAAAAACCTCAAGAAGTTAAGGAGTCTGCTGAGCGATCCGGACGGCTCAGCGGTCTACGCGGTCAGCATTCCCACCGATATGGCTTTTGAGGAAACACATGACCTGCTGGCCGCCTGTGACCGGTTAGGGATCAGTGTGGCAGGACTTTTCCTTAACCTCGTTACACCCCCCGGCGATTGCGATTTGTGTTCCGCGCTGCACCGCAGAGAGGCTCTGGTGCTGGGCAAATTCCAGGAGACTTTTTTGGGCAAAGACATCACGGTGGTTTATCGTCGGGGAGAAATCACGGGGGTGCAGCGGCTTGGTGAGTTAGGAACCGTCCTTTATCTTGGCGCTGCGGTGCAAGCGAGGGTGTATGTCAATTGAAAGCGGCGCCAGAGATCGCGCGCGCACTTTCCCCGAGCTGACGCTCGATGACCATGCGCGCGTGTGTCTGTGCGAGGTGCTCGACCGCGTCCTGAACAAAGGAGTGGTGGTGGCCGGCGATCTGACCATCTCGGTTGCAGACGTCGACCTCATCTACCTGGGGCTGGAAGTGGTGCTCACCTCGATTGAGACCGCACGCCGAGCGTTCTCCCCTGCATCGACGGGACTGGCCGCAGGCTGGGGAATCGGAAGGGAGAGGGGAAATGAATCCGCCTGAGACCGCACGCGTCGACTCGGAGTCAGTGGGCGACTTCGCCCGCGTGATGACCGCAGGCCGCATGGGTCGGGCGCTGGATGGGGAGCAACGGCCGGCCGCCCGCTTGGAGCTCGATTCAAGCAGTCCCAAGAACGGGCTGGGACAACTGGTGCTGACTCTGGTCAAGCTCCTCCACGAATTGCTGGAGCGCCAGGCCATCCGGCGCATCGAAGCCGGCTCGCTGAGCGACCAGCAGATTGAAAGGCTGGGAGTGACGCTGATGAGGCAAGCCCAAGAGATTGATCGGCTACGAACAGAGTTTGGCTTGGAAGAAGAGGATCTCAACTTGGATCTTGGCCCGCTCGGAAAGCTTCTGTAAAAGGAGATGTCATGGCGCAGCAACGCAGCATGATCCACGCGGTGCAAAGTTCAACTTTGGCCGACGTGCTGGAACGCGTCCTCGACAAAGGGATCGTAATCGCCGGCGATATCCGGGTGAAACTCGTCGACATTGAGCTCCTCTCGATTCAGCTTCGCCTCGTCATTTGCTCGGTCGACAAAGCCAAAGAAATGGGAATGGATTGGTGGGTCAACAACCCGATTTTCCGCAGACAAGATGACCATGAATCGCTGGCAGGCTCTCTCGCCAGCATCGAGGAAAGGATGACCAGGCTCGAAGCGAACATGATGAAAGAGGAAGTCCACGCCGCGCCACTGACTCCTTCCTCGCGAAGCGTCTAAGGCGCTGATGCCGAGCGCGGACGGAGAGCGTAGCCCGGCCCTGCGCCAGCAAAATTCCTCAACTCGCATCGGATTTCAAACACCGAAAAAGGTCCCAGTGAGAACTCAGTGCTCGGAAACGAGTGGCAGGCGTGGGGAGACTCGAACTCCCGACCCTCGGATTAGAAATCCGATGCTCTATCCTGCTGAGCTACACGCCCGCGCTCAAGCAATGATGATAACGACTGCCGCTGAGGCAAGTCAAACGGCAGGAAGTCCGAAGACGCTTACTGACGACCGAGAACTGACGGCTGACAACTGAAGTTTTGGGGTGAGCGACGGGATTCGAACCCGCGACGTCCAGATCCACAGTCTGGCGCTCTACCAAGCTGAGCTACGCTCACCACACGAGGCGCTTGGCACACCGAGCTCCTTAATCCTTTGTAGCACTCCACGGCAGGAAGTGTCAAATTGGCTGTGAAGGCATTGCTGATTTTCGATTGCCGATTGTCGATTGAAGAGAAAAGCCTTCAGCGGTCAGCGCTGAGCCACGGCTAGAACGAATATCTGTTCTCCTGCTCGCTGACTCCTGAAAGGTAAAAGCTAACGACTGGAGAAATCGGCAATCGTCAATCGAAAATCGACAATTCGCGGCTCCTACTGGGTCGGGGAGACGGGTATCTCCTGCAGCTCAGTGGGCTGCTGGCAGCAGACGCAGTTGCCGGGCTCGAGCGCTTCGATGTTGCACACTTCGCAGTAATACCTTACGCGGTATAACTTGCCATCGCGCACCGTATAGAATTTCGAAACCTCCAAGGTTCCGTCCGGCTTTGCCGTGCCCAGCACTCGAATCTCGCGGTGGGCAAGCCGCGGGTCTTGCAAGGTGTGGAGCAGGTACGTCGTCCTGGCGGTCAACGTGTATCTCGTTTTGTCGACTTGCAGGATGGGGCAGCCCCCTGGCACCGAAACGAGTTCGCCCACCAGAAACGACGGCGATTCCGCCGCCCGACAATATCCGAATCCACAGATTACGCAGAGGGCGCAGATTGCAGGAGCGAGTCTGCGCAAGATGCGTAACCAGCGGGCCGAAGCCGCAAGCGCATTGGTTTCCTTGACCAACATGCACTTTCCCTATAGAAAGAATTTGGGCATCACACAACCCTGCGGCAGCAAATCCGCGAAATCTGCGAAATCTGCGGAGCGGATCATTGCGCCGCAGTTTGTCCAACCACGACCACGGCCAGCGGAAGGTCCTGACCGCCGGCTGTTTTTCCATTGGCTTCGAATATCCAATGGCCTTGGTCATCCTGCGTGAGCGAACCAGTTTTCGCGTTGCCGCTCGGGGCGCTCATGGTCAGGATTGCCGGATGGTTCGAGCCGGATGCTTTGCGGCTGAGGATATACAAATCGTTCAGCGCCACGATCTGGCCTGGGTTCGTGTCCAAAGCTGCCGGACTCATCAACAGGAAATCGCGGGTGGGATTCACGCCCATGTGATTGCCGTCCTGCGGAATGAGCGCATAGCGCAGCGAGTAATATCCCGGCTTGATGTTTTGGCCGCGAAAATCCGAGCCGGCTTTGGGAAAATGGAGGGCGCCGACCAGCGTGCCCACTTCGAGGCTGCCGTACAGGAGGTCCCCCGACGCGCCCCCGCCGGCCTTGGTCGGGATGGCTTTCCCCCACCAGACTTCGCAGAAAACAGCTCCGGTCGAATCCACCACTTGATTGCCTTGAGGCAGCAGCGCGGCGGCAAGCGCCGCCGGCAGATCAGCGGGCAGGGAAGCCGGCTGTACTTTGTAAGCTCCCTGCGCCCACGCCATCACGCTGCAAGCCAACTGGGCGGCGACAGCCAGTGGCACAACAAAACGACGCGATCTTTTCATTAATCGAACTCCTGGTCGAAATGAGACTCTCTATGTTCTCCGCGCTTCCGAAGATTCATCACTGAGCGCACCGAGGTCCCGAGAGATCTCTGTCCCAAGCAAGCAGGAATTCAGGTCACAAACTAAAACTCCCCACAAACGCGCTTCGTGCATCGGCGCGGCTCCAGACCTGGCCCAGGCCCTTGCCGCCAAACGCCTCTTCCAGCGTGAAAGCCGGCATGGCGTGCGCGACCTTAGTGAGGGGCGGGTAATAGACCTCTTCATTCCCGCAGAGATGATCGCCGGCGCACAGGCTGCGCGTCTGAATGCGAGCCAGGTTCCCGGCCGTCAGCTTGAGCGAACCGTGGGTCTCGCCCATCTCCAGCTTAATCGGCGCAGCGTCCACGCGCACCACGTGAGCGAGCAATGCCCCGCCCATGTGTTTGGCGAACGCCTGGAGTGCCGCTCGCTGCGCGCCGTTGGCCCGCTCGTCTATGATCAGCACCGACTTAGCGGGGTAAGGATCGTGGAACTCATCGCCCAGCGTGGCGCTGGCACTGACTACCGCCACCACGCCGAGTCCGTCCAGATTCACGCCCTGCCAATCGCCCTGGTTCACTCGCCATGCCAGGATAGCCTGTTTGCCTTCCAGGTTCACCTCGGAATTGGCAAAGCACGGCCCAGTGTAAATGTCCGCGCTGCGCACCTCCACATAGTCACCCTTCATGCCCGCCTTGGCCGACCCAACCGCCAACACCATGGCAAACACAAATACCAGTGCAAACACTTTTCGCATCAAAGTGCCTCCTCGCCAAAGAAATTCGTGCCCGACGTTTCCATTATAACGCTCCTCCGGCCGCCATTCAACCGCGGCTCGGCAGCTCGAAACTGGAAAATAGAAACTGGAAAATGGAAATTCAAACGTCGAAACTCGAAAATGTTCAACATGGAGGGTGCGGAGCTTTTCAGGGACTCCCGCCCGCGGCCGACCGCGGCCAAAGCTTGCCCTGAGCAACGCGACGGGATGGCCGTGCCACGACTAGATGCCCGCCCGGCCCCCAATTTCCAGTTTCCAACTTCCATTTTCAATCTTCCAGTTTCGAGTTTCGATTTTCCTGTTTCTGCAATCGGGAATAGTGAGGTGAACCGCGCCACCCATCTGTTGATTCTAAAGCACATTCCGGCTTCGTTCCCCGACCGATGGCGTTCAGTTTGGTTTTCAGCTCTCAAGCTTCCAGTTTCCATTTTCCGATTTCCAGGTTCCAGCTTTTGGCAAATCGGGAATAGTGAAAGCCCCGCTCCATTCATGTTTCGCCAAAAACAGGCCAATTTTCGTCCTAATGAGCTGAAAATAAAGACAATAACCTCAATGGGTTCGTCTTGCTCTAGAGAGGCACATCTCATTGGTGCGTAAGGATTTAACCCCAATGGGTTCGGTTGGGTTCGCTTTCTTCTGGTCTGGGGATGGCCTGTGTTTCTGGCTGCTGAATCGATCCGCCGAAGGCAAGATTCTAACTGCGAACTGCACCTCCGCTCACCAACTGCGTCGCTCTTCTCTGAGGGCGGTTGTCAATCTCAAACCCAACCGCCCACATTGACAGTATGAATACCTTTCTACAGAAAGTCAACAGAAATCGGTAGTGGGTACTGGCGTCATTTGCGAGACACGGGCGCTCCTTGGTGCAGTCATTCCCGCGCCCCGTCCCGACGGGGCCTCGGGAAACGCGGGAATCTACTCCGCAAACCGTTGGAAATGCGCCGCCGGCGGACTGGATTCCCGCTTTCGCGGGAATGACCAGCGTTTCGAAGGGGATCCAATTCCAAATGACACCGTTACCCGGTAGTGGGTCACTTTCAATTCAAAGAAGGGCGTTAGCAGGCCAGGTGGATTGTTTCCGAGCGCGCCGTCATCCAGGGGAAGCCCAGGTTACTGTGATTGTGCTTGATCGGAGAAAGAAAGGGTCTCAGAAAACGGGCTGGAGAGGGCCCGGCTTTTTGGATCTGAAGTTTTCCCACAACCCCGGAAGAGGCTATGGCGCCAAGAACCTGGCTGGAGCCTTGTACGCTGGGTGCCGTCGGGTATAAAACACCACCAGTAAAGGCAACCGGACCCGCCCGCGCTTCATCTGACATAAAAGATGCCCGCTGCGCCGACTGCGCTCGACCCTCACAGGGGGTGATTCAATGACGCAATTTCAGGAGCGACTAAGCACAATACTGAGGCGGCCGTTCGCCATGACCGCGCTGTTTTCGATTGCCTGCGCCGCCTTCCCGGCGAGCGGTGGCGCGGCCCCGGGTTCGCCGCCGGCGCAATCCTCGACCCAAACTCAGCCCACCTTCCAGATCCAATCCAAAACCAACGTCGTGGTGGTGCGCGTGGTGGTGCGGGACGCCAAGGGCAAACCTGTCGACGGGCTCACCCAAAACGATTTTCAACTTTTCGACAACGGAAAGCTGCAGACCGTTGCGCAATTCGCGGTCGAGCACCCCGTCGCCTCCGCTGAGAAGGCGCCCGCCACTGCCAGTGAAAGGCTGGCGCAGCCTTCTGAATTGCAACCCACATTCGCGGCGCCCGAACGCTTTGTGGCTCTTTACATTGACGACACGCGCGCGCGCTCCGAAGACCTGGCGCGTGTCCGCGAGGCGGGCCTGCGTTTTCTCGCCAACGGAATCCGCTCGCAAGACCGCTTGGGAATCTTCACCACCTCCGGCTTCGTCAATCAGGACTACACCAGCGACCACACCAAACTGGAAGCTGCCCTGGCCAAGCTCCAATACCGTCCGAATACCGGCGATCCGCGGGGTGAATGCCCAGAGTTGTCCGACTACCAAGCCGATTTGATTGCGAACCACGAGGACCCTGACGCGGTCACGATCGCCGTCAACGAAGCCATAAAACGCGGCTGCGCGCCCACCCACGGGGGCGCCGGGGCCCGAGCGATCGGCCTCACGACCGCCGGCGACGTGGGCGGAGTCAAAGAGGTGATCCTCGCCCGGGCGAAGCAGGTGTTCGAGCTGTACGATCTTCAGGCTCACACCTCGCTCTACACGCTCCAGGAGATGATTCGCCGCGTGGCCCAACTGCCGGGACAGCGCGAAATCGTGCTGGTGACACCGGGTTTCATGCCCCTGACTTTCCGGTCGATGCTCGAGGATGCGGCGGACCTGGCGGTGCGCTCCAACGTGGTGATTGGCGCCCTCGACCCGCGAGGGCTGGTTAACACCGTGCAAACGGCGGACGCGGGCGACCAGCAGTTCAACATCGATAGCGACTCCGACCGGCGAGAGGAGACTAGCGTCCGGATGAACTACGAGCAGATGCGCGACTGGGCTGCGTGGGCGGTTCCGGCGGAACTTGCGGCGGCGACCGGTGGCGAAGCCATTCACAATACCAACGACCTCGCCGCCGGCCTCGTCGGCGTCTCGGCGCCTCCCCCAGTCTCTTACACGCTGGCATATTCGCCCACCGACCTGAAATCCGACGGGAAGTTCCACACGCTGAAGGTCAGGCTCAACAACGAGCGCGGCCTCATCGTCGACGCGCGCAAGGGCTACTTCGCGCCGCGCGAGGTGCCGAGCGCGCAGGAGCAGATCGACGCCCAAATCAAGGAAGCCGCTTACTCAGCTGGCGAGACGATGGAGCTACCCGTGAATCTCCAAACGCAGTTCTTCAAGACCAAGGCGGGAGGCGCGCAACTGACTTTGATTGCCCGCGTCGACGCCCGTGGGCTAAGCTTCCGCAAAGAGGGCACGACCGACACTAACCACCTGCGCTTCGTGGCTGTGGTCTTCGACGAAGATGGGAATTACGTCACGGGGCAGCAGAAAGACCTCGATGTCACTGTCTCTGATGCCAGCCTTGCCGAGTTGCGCACCCAGGGCTTGAGCATGCGCACCATCTTTGCGCTCGTGCCCGGCTCCTATCTGGTTCGCCAGGTCGTGCGGGACTCGGAAGGTGGGCATCTTACGGCGCTGAGCAGAACTGTTGTCATACCGAGGTGACGAGCGCCGAAGCCAGGAGTGGGTAGCTTACGACCGGCTTCCCGCTATGCCAAATCGATTGAGAGAACGATCCTCCAGTCTCTCTTGCCAGTCCCTCAGCGAAGACGGAAATCAGCGCGTGTGCAAGAGTATTCGTGGCGGCCAATAGGCTGGCATACTCTTTTAGCTTTTTTAAGGGCAAGACGCTCGCTACCTGACAAGTGCACTGCTTGATTTCACGTCCAGACCCGATACCTTCTTTCGGTCCAGATACCAACTCGCGAGTAGTCGGCCACTCGGAAACAATCCGGCACCTGAGACTTCACCGCGCAATCCGGTCGCGGGCACTTGGCTGGTGAGTTAAAATTAACCGGTCCAAATCTGCTTGGACCTAAATCTAGCGTAGGCGTTCTACAATCAAGCAGTTTGGCCGGTTAATTTCGACATAACTGGTCCAATCTGTGCACGCGCTTGTAACCTCAATATTCTGCTAGAGTTAGACCCCAAGCGGGCATCATGATTGGCCAGTTATGTCAGCTACCCGCAAACTGGCCCGCTACCCAAACCCTGCGGATAGCACCGCGCAATTTGCAGTCCAATTCCGCAGACGAGGACTACGCTCAGGCAGGCACTGACTATGGCCACACGCCGCCCTCGAGGTCAGACATACAAAAACGAGATGAACGCCTTACTTCCGCCGCTTGCCCTGTGATCTGTGACTTCTTTCTGGATCGCCGCCGCTCGCCCTCATCGGATAATAGGGTGGGTGAGCGCGGGACCCTCGATCGTACCGCGAAGTGAAGGCGGCAAAGACCATGTTCCGGTCCTGGGCCTGCGGGTGAGGATTCGGGGTGAGCGTGATTCTGAGCTCCGTGGATTTTTCCGGCGGCGCGAACATGCCGTAGACGTCACGATAAGAGCAGCCAGAGACCGAGCGGCGCGCCTCGCCCATTGCCTCTTCTACGGCCTGGCGCAGCGTGCCCTCGGCCCGATCCGCCGAGCCGTAAACAACGCGCAACTCTTCGATGCCATAGCGGCTGCACTCGCGAATCCGCGACGCGGCAACCGTGCGGCCTTCTTCCATGGAGCATCCGTGCAGGTCAAGCTCGAAAACATTGTTCGACCGGTCGAAGTTTTGTCGGGCCACGATCGTCTTCGATGCTCACTGACCACCGCCAACTGACTGCCGGCTGCTATCGGTCACAGCCCTTCGTAGCATCCGCGCCCGGTCTTGCAATTGGCCGGTTCGGCCGTCTGGCCATCGGGGCCGAGAACCGTCTGCGTGTGGCTGCACCAATAGATGCCGCTGCCGGACTCGGTAATCTTGAAGTCGCGTTCCGTCTCGACGAACATTTCCTTGCAGCGGAGCCGGCGGCAGTGGCCCTCAAACATGTCGTGTGCAGTGAAATTTTCAGCCATGATCAGGCCTCCCCATGCGCGGCGCGGAGAATGGCGCGCTTCGCGGCCACGCGCGTCAGTTGGACCTTATAGCGATTCTTGCTGAGCGGAGTCGCCTTGCTGGCCGCGGCCTTGCCGGCCTCATCGGCCACGGCTTGGCTGATGGTTTTGCCGGCCAGCGCTTGTTCGGCCTCGGGCGACGGCCACGGCACAGGCGCCACGTGGCCCAGCACGACGCGGGCGCTCTTCACCGTCTTGCCTTCCATGGCGAGCACCACCGCGGCCTGAACCAGTGGCCAGTCGAGCGTTTCTCTCTGGGTCACCGAGTAGACGGCGCTCTTCGCTCCGTGCGCCGGCGGCACGACAATCTCAGTGACGATCTCGTTGGGCCTCAGTGCATGTTCGCGGTCTTGGTCACTTTTCGGCGTGACAAAGAACTGGTCGAGCGGCAGCTCGCGCGCGCCAGCGGGCCCGAACAATCCGATCTTGGCGCCGAAGGCGATGAGAATCGGCGCCAGCATCGAAGGGCTGACAAAATACGCCGGGCCGGAATTGCCGAAGATGGCGTGATATCGGTTGTCGCCGTCCGGCACCAGAGGTTTGCCGTTATCCTGCGCCAGCAGCCCGTAACCGGCGCGATAGTACCAGCAGCGAGGCCGCTGGCACAGCTCGCCGCCTACCGTGCCCACGTTGCGGAGTTGCGGGCCGCCGATGCTCGCGGCGGCTTGCGCCAAACCGGGATAGTCCCGTCGCACTTGCAGCGTTGCTGCCAGCTCAGTGAGCGTGGCCGTGGCGCCAATGCTCAGCCCGGCGGCGCTTGAGCGAATCGAGCGCAGTTCTTTGACGGCCTGGAGGCTGACCACACGCTTCGGCGTCGAGAGATAGTCCTTGGTGCGGTCGAGCAGATCGGTACCTCCCGCGAGGACTTCGGTCTCGCCCCAGTCGGCGGAGAGGAGCATCACGACATCCTCTTTAGTAGTCGGTCTTGCATATTCGAATGGTTGCATCAGGCCATCCCTCCTTTCTCGAGCGCGGCCAGCACTTTGTCCGGCGTGAAGGGCAGCGTGGGCACGCGCACTCCGATGGCGTTGGCGACGGCGTTGGATATCGCCGCGCCCGGCGATATCACGGGCGGCTCACCCAGGCCGATGACGCCGCGTTCGTCGTAGCCGGGGCCGGTCATCATGTGGACGATGAACTCGCCCACATCGCCGATCGTCGCCAGCTTGTAGAAATCCATGTTGGGGTTCAACATGCGGCCGGTCTGGCGGTCCACGATCTTCTCTTCGAAGAGGGAGTAGGTCACGCCCATAATCATGGCGCCCATCACCTGGCTCTCCGCGGTCTTCATGTCAATGATCAAGCCGCAGTCCTGCGCCGCGATCATTCGATTGATTCTGACCCTGCCCGTCTCCGTGTCGACCGAGACATCGGCAATCTGGACGCCGCCGACGCCGCCGTCATTCAACTTGCATTCCGCCTTGAGCTGGTCCGGGGTATATCGCGGCCTCTGGACGCCCGTAGCTTCAACGGGCTTGACGCCCAGCTTGGCGCACGCTTGCTTCCAGGTGAGGCTTTTGGCCGCGTTGCCCTGGACTCGAACGTGGCCATCCACGGCTTCGAGTTGGTCGGGTTGCACGCCCAGGCTCGGTGCAACGGCTGCGAAGAGGGCATCCCGAGCGTTGACGGCGCCCCGGCGAGTTGAACCGGATACTCCACCCACCGTGGTCGAGCCGCCGGACGGACCATCGGCGGGATAAGCGCTGTCGCCGATGGTGACCTTGACGGCTTCGAGAGGCAGACCCAGCGTCTCGGCCACCACAATGTTGATCACCGTCCGCGTGCCAGTGCCCAAATCCTGGCTGCCGAGCTTCACTTCCACTGAGCCATCAGGCTGGATGGTTACTTGACAATTGCCGGCGTGCGGGAAACCACCCCAAGTGTGCATGGAAACGCCCAGGCCGCGCTTAATATGCCCGGAGGTCTTGGCGCCACGCAGGTGCCAATATTTCTTCCAGTCCGCCAACTCGGCCGCTTTCGCGAGCTCTTCGCGATAGACTTTGGCGAATTCGGCGGAGGGCGCAAGGTCCGCGTTCTTGCTGAAGAATTCGATGGGGTCCATGTTGAGCTTGGCCGCCAGGTCGTCCAATGCCGCCATAGTGATGAGGCAGGCCTGAGGATGGTTTGGAGCGCGCCAGGCGCGGCTGGGGCCGATATTCGTGCTGATGGAGGTGTGATTCCTCTCGTAATTGGGAATCTTCTCGAAAACATACGGAATCGGCGGAACTCCACTCGGGCCCGGGCCGCCCGTGCCCCATGTGTCGGATTGCCATGCCGTGATGGTGCCGTCTTTCTTCGCGGCGACGCGAACATTCCCGAAGGTCGACGGCCGGGCGCCCGCAATCTCCAGCTCGATGTTTCGATCGAGCATCAGTTTCACAGGTTTCCCTGCGTCCTTCGAGAGCCGCGCGGTTTCCACTCCCCAGCGATCGGGCGAGAACTTGCTGCCGAAACCTCCGCCGACATACTGGCAAATAATTTCGACGTTGTTGGCCGAAATGCCCAGAGGCTCGGCGAGCTGGCCACCGATGGCCGACACGCCTTGCGTTGAGGCCCATACCTTGAGGTTGTCGCCGTCCCATTCCGCCACCTGGCCGTGGGCCTCAAGACAGCAATGGGTGATTACTGGAATACCGTAATACCCTTCCGAGATGACCGCGTCAGGCGCCGCAAACGCCGCCTTGGGATCGCCCACCACCTTGTTGAGCGCGGGCTTGGTGTAACCCTGCGCCTGGCTGATGTCTTCTTCGTTCACCAGGAAGGGAAGTGGCTCGTATTCGATCTTGATTCTGCGCAGGGCGTCCTCGGCGATTTCCTCTCGCTCCGCCGCCACGTAGACGATTTCATCGCCCGTCCACAGAATCTCTTTGCCGGCGTCCTGAATCACCCGCACGGCCTTCACGCCGGGCAGGTTCTTCGCCTCAGAGACGTCGAGCGACTTGATTTTGGCGTGCGGATAAGGACAGGTCAGGATCTTGCCGTGCAGCATTCCCGGGCGATTGATGTCGAAACTATACTTGGCTTGCCCGCTGGCCTTGGCGGGGCCGTCGATTCGGTTGATGCGCCTGCCGATCAATTTTCGTTGGCCGGCTAGGGGCCAATCGTATTTACATGCCGCCATGAGCGTCCTCCCTTGCGAAAATCAGAAATTAGAAATCAGAAATTAGAAAGGAACTTCTAATTTCTGTTTCCTGACCTATTTGTTTTCTGGTTTCCATGTTCTGCTTTCCACTTTCTGCTTGGTTCTGATTTCTGACTTCTACTTTCTGATTTATTTGCCCGCCGCTTCGAGCGCTGCCTTCTTCAATCCCTGATAGGTCCCACAGCGGCAGAGGTTGCCGCCCAGTCCCTCGACCACTTGGGCCGCGGTCGGATGTGGGTGCTTGTCCAACAGCGCTTTCGACGCCATCACGAAGCCTGGGGTGCAAAAGCCGCACTGCTGCGCGTCGTTGTTGATGAACGCTTGCATCACGGGATGCAGGTGGCCGTCGTGCGAGAGGCTTTCGATGGTGGTGATTTCGTGCCCTTGCGCCTCAATGGCCAGAACGTCGCAGGCATAGACGGCTTTGCCGTCCATAATCACGGTGCATGCGCCGCAGGCTCCGCGATCGCACACGCGCTTGGCGCCCGTCAGGTCAAGATCATTACGAAGCGCGTCGAGAAGGGTCACCCGCGGCTCCAGGCTCAGTTGGTGCGGCGTCCCATTAATCTTAAGCGTAACGGGCACTGCGCCTGGCCCCAAGACTTCCGACGCGGGATCTGGAGATGCCGCAGCAGCGCTGCCGCTCACCAGCAGGCCGCCGGAAACCGCCACGCCGGCGCCGCGCAAGAAGTCGCGCCGTGTCAGGGCGACCTTTTCCGCGGCCGGCTTCCGATGCTTGCCTTTTTTTCCTTTCATGGTTCGCTCCTTGGTAGCGCAGAGTTTCAATGCTTCGAAACTCTCGGGTCATGACGGCAAGAGATCCAGCAGTTCAGACGGCAATTAGCACGCGCTTAGGTTTTGCCGTCACTTGAGACAAACAGCCCGCCAAACCGCGACGAATTATATCACTTGAAATTCGAGATAGCGCAAGGATTTTGGTTCAAGCTCTGCCCTCGGGGCTGAGCGACCCTCCGATACGCCTTGACATCACGCCGGCGCGCTCCTATTATGACTGACAGAGGGTGACCTTGTTCAACGGCGGCATTGAAATCGGGTTTATCTTATTCCTCGCCTATTTGTTGTTTGGCCCGAAGAAGCTTCCGGAAATTGCGAGGACGCTGGGCAAGGGGATGGCGGAGCTGCGACGGGCGTCCAACGAGTTGAAGCGCTCGTTGGAAGAAGAAATCACAAACCTGGACCGTTACTCCGAAACCGCCAATCGCAGCGAGAACGTAATCGGAACGACTCCCACGTATGGCGACCACCATTCAGAACCCGCCCCCACAGAATCCCAACCCCGATCCTGAGGAAGAGCTGACCGAGGGCAAGCAGATGTCGTTCCTCGAGCATCTCGAGGAACTCAGGACCAGGTTGCTGCACAGCATCTATGCCATCATCATCGGTACCGGGATTGGTTTTTACTTTCGCGACGCCATTTACGCTTACCTCTCGAAGCCTCTCACCGATTCGCTCGTCGCGCTGCACATGTCGCCGAAGCTCGTTTATACGAACCCGGTTGATCCGTTCAACCTTTACATCAAGCTTGCCATCGTGGCCGGCTTGTTTATTGCTTCACCTTACGTCTTGTGGCAACTCTGGCTCTTCATCGCGCCCGGCCTCTATCGCAACGAGAAGCGCTATGTGTGGCCGTTTGTCATCCTGACCAGCGGTTTGTTCATGTCCGGCGGGTTTTTCGCGTACAAGCTCGCCTTGCCCAAGGCGCTGCGCTTTCTGTTGGAGTTTGCCGGTCAGTTCCAGCCCATGGTCACTATCAACGAATACTGGGATCTGGCGATTTCCATCCTGGTAGCTGTGGGCGTTGTTTTTGAATTGCCGGTCGTCATCTTGTTGCTGTCCGTTTTTGGGATTGTGACCCCAAAATTCCTGCTGAAGAATTTTCGCTACGCGGTGCTGTTGACCGCGGTCATCGCCGCCGCGATTGTGCCCACGAACGACATGGCTTCCATTTTCGTGGTGTGGATTCCGCTCGTTGGCCTTTACATTTTGAGCATCGGACTCTCCTGGCTGGTTTACCTGCAAAAGAAACGGAAAAAGAAGCATGCGGAAGCTTGAGCATCGCGCGTTTGGGATTCTGCTGGGCGCTTGCGGCGCGCTGCTTTTCCTTGCCGCCCCATGGGGACTTGCTGCGGGCGGGCCGGATGCGTCCTTCAGCGGCGATCGCGCCTTTGACGACTTGAAGCATTTGGCGGATTTCGGCCCGCGGCCGTCAGGCTCGAAGGCGCTCTCGGACGCACGGCAGTGGATGATCGGCCAGATCCAGCACACGGGCTTGCATGTGGAAGAGGACTCATTCGTGGCTTCGACGCCAGCCGGCAGCGTTCCGATGACGAACCTTCTGGTGAAAATTCCCGGCGTTAGTTCGCAGGTGGTGATCGTCGCCGGCCATTACGATACGAAGCGCTTTGACAAGTTTCAGTTTGTGGGAGCCAACGACGGCGCCTCGAGCGCCGCGTTCCTGCTGGAAATGGCGCGCGTTCTCGCGCATCGCAAAAACAAGCTCACTATCTGGCTGGTATTTTTCGACGGCGAAGAAGCCATCGGGCAATGGACCGCCACCGACAGCCTGTACGGCAGCCGCCATCTGACGGAGAAACTGACGGCTTCCGGCGATCTCGGCCGCATCGCCGCCATGATTCTGGTCGACATGATCGGCGACGCCAAGCTGGACATCTATCGCGATGCGAATTCGACTTCCTGGCTCACTGATGTGGTCTTTTCAACTGCGCGGCGGCTGGGTTACTACAAAAACTTCATCAACGAAAAACAGGCTTATGAAGACGATCACCTTCCGTGGGTGAACGCCGGGGTGGCGGCTGTCGATCTGCTGGGCAACGTCGGCCCGGTTTCGCCGTCGGCTTCCTTCGGCAGCTATTGGCACACGGCCAAAGACACCGCAGACAAATGCAGCCCCGCGAGCTTGGCGGTTGTGGGCCGTGTGGTCCTGGCCTCGCTTGAGGAGCTTGAGAAATCTCCGCACCTTCAAGGGCAGTGACAAGTGACGAGTGACCAGTGACGAGAAAACGCGAGCCCTCAGCCCCAATTCTTTGCACTTTGGCTTGTCACTCGTCACCTGTCACCCGACACTTTTCTCAGAATGACCAACCTCGCATCGCTGTCGCTTTTTACTGTCCTCGTTTTCGGTCTCGTGGCAATTGAACTTCGCGCCGCTCGCCGCTCAAAACACTTCTCATTCAGGGAAGCCACGCTCGCAAGTGTTATCTGGATTGCGCTGGCGCTTGCCTTCAACGCCGGTGTGTACTTCTTCCGCGGGCCGCAGTCGGCGCTGGAATTCCTCACCGGCTACGTGCTGGAGCTCTCGCTCTCCCTGGACAATGTCTTTGTCTTCGCGCTGACGTTCACCTGGGCCGCGGTGCCGACCGAAATCCAGCACCGGGTTTTGTTTTGGGGAGTGCTCGGCGCTCTCGTGATGCGGGCCATATTCATGGTCGCCGGCGTCGAGTTGATCGGGCACTTCCGGCCGGCGCTGCCACTGCTCGGAGTCTTTCTCGTAGTCTCAGGTTTCACGCTGCTTCGCAGGAAGGAAAAGACGATTCGGCCGGAGCGCAACCTCGCGCTGCGGCTCGCCCGAAAACTATTTTCAGTCACGGAGAACTACGAAGGCGCGACGTTTTTTGTGCGGCGCAACGGTCATCTTTTCGCCACGCCGCTGTTTCTGGTCTTGATCATGGTGGAGACCACCGATGTGTTGCTCGCCTCCGATTCCATCCCCGCGGTCTTGGGAGTCACGCGCGATCCGTTCATTGTCTTTACTTCGAATCTTTTCGCAGTGCTGGGACTGCGGGCGCTCTATTTCGTGCTGGCGCGAGCGTTGATAAAGTTCCGCTACCTGCACATCGGCATTTGTCTGGTGCTGGTTTTTGTGGGTGCGACGATGGTGGGCTCGCACCTTTATCGCGTGCCGACCTGGGCCTCGCTGGCGGTGATTTGCTCCCTTGTTGCCGTCACCGTTGTGGCGTCGGTCGCGAGAGGCGCTGCGGAAACAATCCAAAGTCCCGGGGCTGACAGTTGAGGCCGAGCACTCGAACGGGTCTAGGCGAAATACACGGCCGTCTTCGCGGACACAAACGAATGCAGAGGCGGGGTAGATTCGTTCTTGAGGGGGAAATCCGAGCGGTAATGGGCTCCGCGACTCTCTTCGCGCACCAGGGCACAGCGGGCAATCAGCCGGGCCGTATCCAGAATATTGCGGGCCTCGAGATGGCGACGGCACGCACTGGCCGCCGTAGGCAGCAGAATTTCGTACAGGCGCTCGGCGGCTTGCTTCAGCGTCTTGCCTTGCCGAATGATGCCCACATGGTTCCAGAGCGTCGAACGAACTTCATCGGTCAGTTTTTGGAGTTCGGCTTCGCTCAACGGTCCCGGCGCGGCGGGCGGCGGAACGCGCTCCCGCACATCTCGATCCGCTCGAGCAGGCTTGGCGGCGCGAGCGGGAGGTTGCATGGGAGGCCGCTGTTCCACCATCGCCGCGGCAGCGCGGGCGCCGTAAACCAAATCTTCCAGAAGCGAATTGCTCGCCAGGCGGTTGGCCCCATGCACCCCCGTGCTGGCCACCTCGCCGGCGGCATAAAGGCCGCTGAGTGAGGTTGCGCCGTGAAGGTCGGTGGCGATTCCGCCCATGGCGTAATGGGCGGCGGGGCGAATCGGGATCAAATCGGCGGTGATGTCGATATTGCACTCCAGGCATCGTTGGTAGATTTTCGCGAATCGCTTTTTGATCCGCTCGGCGTCGATGCCGGTCAAATCCAGGTAATTAAAATCACTGTGGCATTTCTGCATTTCCATTACCAGGGCGCGCGATTTCACATCGCGCGGCGCGAGTTCGCCGGCCTCGTGGTAGCGAGACATGAATCGCTCCAGATCGATGTTGCGAAGCTGGGCGCCCTCCGCGCACAGAGCCTCAGTCAGCACGAAGCGCGGCGCGCTCTTCGCATAGAGCACCAGCGGGTGAAATTGGATGAATTCCATGTCGCTCAAGAGCGCGCCGGAGCGGCACGCCATGGCCACACCGTCCCCGCAGGCCCCGGGTGGATTAGTCGTCTCCTTGTAGACCTGGCCCAGCCCGCCCGTCGCCAGCAGGACCGCTTCGGCGTGTACATTCTTCAAGGCGCCCGTTTTCTCGTCGAGGTACTGCACACCCGCCACCCGCCCGTCTTCCACCAGCAGATCCATCACGAAGGCGTGGGACTGAATGTGAATGGCATCGAGCGTCTTCGCCTTGGCCATCAGCACCCGCCGCATTTCTCCGCCCGTGGAGTCGCCCGGCGCGTGCAAGATGCGTGACCGGCTATGTTCGCCGCCCTTCTTGAACGACAGCCTGGTTCCGTTATGGTGGAATCTCACGCCCCACTCGATCAACTGGTGAATCAGCCGCGGGCCCTCTTCCACCAGGGCGTGTACCGCCTCTTCTCGGCAGAGTCCGTCCCCCGCCTGTAAGGTGTCGTGCAGGTGCAAATGGACTTCGTCGTCCTCGGCGAGCGCCACGGCAACGCCGCCCAGTTGATAATGCGCGGCAGGCTTGAAAAGCTCGCCCTTGTTTAGAATCAGGACGCGGCCGTGCGACGCGAGATCCACCGCGGCTCGCAGCGCCGCGATGCCGCTGCCGACAATCACGAAATCCGCCTTCGGTTCTTTTCCGGCTGGCATGGAAAGTTGAATTCTACCTTTCGCACGCCGCATCTGCAACAACTCTTCCAGGGTGAGCTTCGATGTCTGATATATTGGACTTCTCATGAAGCGATTCCGAGTCAGGGCGCGGAGCTTTCAGTACAGTGTGGTGACCGGCCGAGGGGCGTGGCGGGCCTTGCGCGCGTTTGGCGGCGCCGGATATTCCTCAATATTCGTCATGACGGAAAAGGCTCTCTGGCAGCGCTGGTCGAAACTGTTTCGGCGCGAGAGCGGCCTGCGGAAGGCGCGTATTCTCTTCGTGCCCGCCGGGGAGAATTCAAAATCCTTGAGGATGGCCGGACAGGTTGCCGGTGAGTTGCTCGAATGCGGCGCCGACCGGCGCTCGCTGCTAATCGCCCTGGGGGGCGGCGTCGTGGGCGACCTCGGCGGTTTTGTGGCGTCCACGTACATGCGCGGCATCGATCTCGTTCAGGCGCCCACCACCGTCGTGGCGCAGGTTGATAGCGCCATCGGAGGCAAGACCGGAGTGAACCTGGGCGCCATGAAAAATCTGATTGGGACTTTTCATCCACCGCGCATCGTGGTGGCGGAGCCCATCGTGCTCACCTCGCTGGAGCCGCGGGCGTTTCGCTCCGGACTTTATGAGATGGTGAAACACGGCATGCTCGCCGGCTCTCCACTGTTTGACGAGCTCGAAGCGAAGCTGGGCACGCTTCGCCCCGACGATATGACAGTACTCGAGCCCCTTCTGGCATCGGCGGCGAAGGTGAAAGTGGACGTGGTGAGCCGCGACGAGCGTGAGGCGCGCCTGCGGATGGCGCTAAATCTCGGGCACACGTTTGGGCACGCGATTGAGGAGGCCACTGGCTACCGGCGGTTTCTGCACGGCGAGGCCATCGGCTGGGGCTTGCTGGTGATTATTCGGCTCGGTGAACGATTGAAATTGCTCGGCCAGCGCGACGCCGAAAGAATGGCGCGGCTGGTCACCAAGGTCGGCCGCTTGCCGCCGCTCCGCGATCTCGATCCGCGAAAAGTGTTGCCACTTCTCTCGCGCGACAAGAAAGCCATCGGGGGACGAATCCAGTGGGTGATTCCGGAACGAATCGGCAGAGTACGAATCGTGACCGGCATTGCGCCGCGCGAGGTGGCCGCAGCTTTCCGCGAGGTTCAGAAAACCCCTTGGCCGCTGGGCGAAGCACATGCGTAAGCGAGCGCGTTCCTTACCACGGGGAAGCCCGCTGGGATCTCCCAACGACGAAATGCGCGCGAGCCGCGCCGTGCGCAGGATGTTCGATTCCGTCGCTCATCGCTACGATTTTCTGAACCATTTTTTGTCTGCGGGACGCGACATCGCCTGGCGACGCGCCGCCGCCCTTGCGCTCGAAGAAACGCTGGCGCGCCCCGGCTCAGTGGCGGTGGACGTTTGCTGCGGCACCGGCGATTTGGCCTTGCAACTCGCCCGGCTATCTCGCGGAGCGGTGCTAGGCACTGATTTCAGCCGCCTCATGCTTCAGCGGGCGCTCAAGAAGAGCCGCAGGGCGAAGCACCCGGCGTTTTTTCTGGAAGCGGACACGGCGAGACTTCCTTTTCGCGAGGGCTCGTTGGATGTAGTGAGCGTCGCTTTCGGCTTCCGCAATCTCGCCAATTACGCTCGCGGGCTTCAGGAAATGCGCCGCGTGCTCAAGCGCGGGGGCACGCTCGCCATTTTGGAATTCTCTCGCATCCACCTGCCGGTTGTCGGTCCGCTCTTTCGCTTTTACTTTCGCCGCATCCTGCCTCGCATCGGGACCCTGATTTCCGGCGTTCGGGGCCCGTACCAGTACCTTCCCGATTCCGTCACGCGTTTTCCTGACCAGGAATCTCTGGCGGGATTGATGCGCCAGGCCGGCTTCAAGAAGGTGCGCTATCGGAATTTCTTCCTGGGCGCCGCAGCGCTTCACATGGCAGAGAAATAGGGAATCCGGCTGCTTCAGCAGTTTGTCAATTGAGAGTTAGTCGACGGCGTGCTATTCTACGGTCACCATGCGCAACGAATCCCTCTCTGAGATTCTAAGGCTGGATATCCCCGATCGGATCGAGCTGGTTGAGGAGATCTGGGACAGCATCGCGGATCATCCTGAATCCCTTCCGGTCACTGACTCACAACGCAAGGAGCTGGACCACCGCCTGGCCCGCCATCGCCAAAATCCACGGTCAGGCTCTCCTTGGCATTTAGTAAGAGAGCGAATCACCAAACATAAATGAATTACGAATTGTCGGTACTCCCTGAAGCCGAGGCCGATCTGGCGGAGGCTTATCACTGGCACGAAGAACGAGTACCGGGATTGGGAATTTTATTCCGCGACCGGGTCGATGAGTGCCTGATGAGAATTCAACGCAATCCGTTTGCATACCAGGTTGTCCATGGGCAGGTTCGGAGAGCTCTACTAAGAAAATATCCTTATGGAATCTTTTATTTCGTCGAGGAAGAAACCATCGTAATTATCGGCTGCTTTCACGGACGGCGCGATCCGCAAGTGTGGAAAACCCGTGCGGAGAACCTTTGAGGGTCGGTCGGGGCGGTCGCGAACCAGCCAGCGTTTGGCGATCACGCGCTCCGCGACGACTTGAAGATGGCGAACACGGCGCCCTGAGGGTCAGCGACGATCGACATGCAGCCGACGTCCTCCATAGTGGTGGGAGGCATATAAAGATTGGCGCCGAGTTCCTTGGCTTTGTTGGCCGAAGCGGTGCAGTCTGAGACTTGGAAATAAGACAGCCAGTGGGCGGGCGTATTGGGTGGGCGGTGAGCCGCGGGCGGCATGCCGCCGATAAATTTCTCGCCGTTCTTGATGTGCCAGTAAGCGTGTGCGGGGTCTTCGTCTTCTTTGCCCAACTCCCATCCGAGGAGCTTCGAATAAAATTCGCCGGCGCGCTCACGGTCAGGCGTGTTCAGGTCGGCCCAACAGAAAGTTCCATCAACGGCCTCTATGCCGAAACCGCTGTGGCTCTTGGCTTGCCACACACAGAAGACCGCGCCAGTGGGATCCTGGATGACAGCCATGCGACCAACGTCGAAAACGTCCATGGGGGGCTTCAGCAACTTGGCGCCAAGTTGCGCGGCCTTGTCTGCCGTTGCGTCGGCGCTTTCCACCGCGATGTAAAGCATCCAGTGCGGCGGCACGCCTTGCTCGCGCATTTCCTTCATCAAGGTATACGCGGCGCCCGTGTTGCGGCCATCGATGTTGAACATCGTGTAGAAACCGCTCGGGCCCATCGGGAAGTCCTGAGACGACCACCCGAACAATGATTGGTAGAACTTCTTGGTCGCGGTTTGGTCCGTGGTCCCTAGCTCAACCCAGCAGAAATCACCCGGCGCGTGTTTATCGACGTTTGGCATAGGGCGGAGAATATACTCAAAACAAGGTCAAAAGGGAAGCAGCAATCATTGGCCAGCGGTCAACGGAGATCTTTGGGCCGAAAGACCATCGCTGTACCCTTGGTCACAAGCCGCCGAGGCAAAACGCGCTGGATCTCAGCACCTGCCCAGTTTGTGAAGCCCGAGATCACCGAGTGCTTACCGGCTGCCAGCGCGCGCAGCCCGACGCGCGCCACCTTCGGCGCGGTCTCGTGTCCTTTGGGAGAGCGCAGCGGTGAGCCCGAGACCTGGCCGAATTCAGACTCGGTTGGGCCGGGGCAGAGAGCGCAGACGCGGACGCCGTAACGCGAGACTTCTTCCGCCAGCGCCTCGGCAAAGAGCAAATCGAACGCTTTGCTCGCTCCGTAAGCAGCCATGTAAGGAACGCCCTGAAAAGCGGCGGTGGACGCCACAATCAGGATGTCGCCCTGCCGTCGCTCGATCATGCCCGGAAGGAACAAACGAGTCAGGTGAACGACGGCCGAACAATTCACTCGCACCATGCCGAGCTGCGCGGCCAGGTCACTCTTGGAAAATTCTCCGTACGCGCCGAAGCCCGCGTTGTTCACCAGCAAGTCGACTTGGAGGCCTTTCTTCTCTGTGAAAGCGAAGACTTCTTCCGGTCCGGTGTGAGTTTCGAGGTCGGCAGTGACGATTTCTATTTTGATTCGGCGCTCGGTGGTGAGCTTCTTCGCCAACTGGTCGAGCCGCTCACGGCGCCGCGCCGTCAGCACCAGATGCGCTCCGCCCGAGGCAAGCTCCTCCGCCATCGCCCAGCCGATGCCCGCGCTCGCGCCGGTTACCACCGCCCACTTGTTTCTCCATGCATCCATGTCTCCTCCAGCAAGCAGAAGGCAGTAGGCAGTAAGCAGAAGCCAGTCAAACGAAGTCCGCGGGGCTCTTCTGCTGCCTACTTCAGACCGCTAATTGCCTGCTCTAAATGGCGGGGTTTGGAATTCGGGAAGTGACATAGCGAGGTCACGAACCCGAAGGGGCCTCTTCGGTCACGCTCCATTCGGATGGGGCGCCGCTTTCGTCAAACTCTTTTTGAAGGTCGTCAAGTTGCTTTCTTAACTTCTCGAGGGTGGCCGTTGACGTATTAAGCTCCGCCTGGCGAGTCGTGAGCTTCTGGGTGATTTCGGTTTGCGCATCCGCGGACATCTCGATGACCTGGCGTTTTTGCAGCAGCTCGACCTCGTCTTGCAGCAGCTTCTGAACTTCCTCAGCCTGTTTCAGGTTGGCACGCAGCGACCGGAATTTCGTTTGCCAATACTCCCTGGTTCTTTTCTTGTCCTTGGGATTCGCTTCCTCTTTAGTCTCTGGCGGATTCTCTGCGCTTAAACTGTCGGGGGGTAAAGGTTCGCGAAGCCATCCAGCATCGCCGCCGTCTCGACGAAGTTGGTCCTGCAAGTTCGAAATGGCTTCGTCGTCTTTTTGGATTTCCAGCTTCTTGGCGTCAATGTCGGCCTGGATCTTGTTGATGTCCGACCGCGCCTTCGGGGTACTTTCCTGCTCCAGTTGCTTGTTTGGATCCGGGTAGTATTGAATGTTGTTTTGGCCGAGCTTCTCCTGAAGCACTTCGAGTTGGCGCTCGTGGATCTGTTTCTGCGCCAGCAGCTTGCCGTACTCTTTTTGGAAATATTTTTTGTTGTGGCCCCCGCTTGCGGTCTCACTGGTCGCGGGAGCAACAGGCGTGCTGGCAACGGATACGCCGCTTGTTCCTTGGAGTTGCTGCACGTCGTCATTGGTGTAGACCTTGGCCGGCTTGCTCCCGGGCTGGCTGCCCTTCTGCTGTTCCCGCATCTTTCTGGCGTAATCCGCGATCGAATCCGGATTCGGCGGCGGTGACTGCTGGGAGGAAGTTTGCGCAAAAGCCCATCCGCCCGCCAAGCCCGCCATCAGAACGCCGACTAATGCAACTCGTTTCATACACGCCTCCTTCTCTGCTGGCGCGAGCCATCCCCTGCTGCTTAATCTACGCCGGACAGCGGCTGAAATCAAGTCGCAGGGCTGCGCCATGCCGTGCCCCCGCTGTTGCTTCACTCATGATTTGATGCGCGCAAGGCGTGCTCTGGTGTCCAGCGACCAAGCGCCTCCTCCCACGAGGAGAAGAAACACTAGACCCAAGAGCATCGAAAAATCGGTTCGTGCTTCGTGCAACATGCTGAGAAGACCGTAGTGTTTCAGCTTCGGGAGAGTGAAATACCAGTATCCGTGGCCGAGCCAGATGGGAATTTTCGTTGAAACGATCGCCACCGTGATATCGATCAGCAGAGGAATTGCTGCCAGCCGGGTGAAAAGACCGGCAAGCACCAGCGCGCCGCACACTGTCTCGACTACGCCGACGAACGGACCCATCACCTGCGGCGCAGGAATGCCGATCGAGGTGAACCGGCCGGCTCCGAGTTCATCCGGCAACAAAAACTTCAGAATTCCCTCGACCAGGAAAACCCAGCCCACGAGTAAACGGATGATTGCAATTGCCGAAGCCATTCGATGATTCATGGCATCCCTCCACGGCGTCATCGCGCCGTTCACCCGCCATGGCTGGCTCAAAAGGGCCGCCCAGTAGGTGCCCGCCATGGCCTGCCCCTACTGAACCCGGACTGGCCGCCTTGGGCGCTGCTTTGCCGACACTGACTTGATGACAATGCGTCCGGGGCTTTCGTTGATCATCGGTTTCCTGGCTCTCTTGAGCGAGTTTCCGATGAGCGAAAGCACGGCCGGGTCGTTCAGGATCGTCGGGTCTTTCAGGATGATATGGCGAGCCACCTTGCCGCTGCCTCGCAAGAGCTTCTTGGGGTCGCGCAGGTTTGCACCCCGCAAGAAGAACAGGCTGACCCAGCGGGGGAATAACGCGATGGAAAAAATCGCGTCGGAGGCGCGATCGGTGGGGCCAAAGCCGATGGCGAGGGCGTTGTAGTTGTCGTACACCAATTGGTAGGCGCCAGGCAGAAGCTTGCGCATCTTGGCGAGCGCGGCTCGCGCCACCTTGGCGACCTCCGGTGTGAACTTGCCAATGAACCCGTCGAGTTGGTCATCGGGCGGTATGGGCTTCATGCGATGTCTCACTTGGCATGCAGGGCCGGCTCCCGCCCTGCCTGACCGGCGTTGGCCAGGGCTAGCCCAGGCCCTACACCGTGCACCCGCGATACTAACAGACGGCAGTTGCGACTGGGTGAGATTTCGAGTCAAAACGGTGCCTTGTTTCCCTTGTCATCGGTGGCGGCAGTGCTTATAGTCGGTCCTGCCTATTCCGCTCTCTACTCAAATCCTAGGAGGTTCTCCGTGCCAGACGCGCGAATACCCATTTACCCGGACCATTCGGCGGCGCTCGGCTCCTTGTCGGGAGTTTCCATCCGTGAAGACGCGGCAGGTCTCGGGCTTGTTCAGATCGAGACGAATCCGGGCGAGGCTCCCGTCACCACCGGCGGCGCGTTGGTGGCCGCCGCCATATTTGCGGCACTTTTGGTGGGCAAGAAGCTCCTCACTGTCCGCCATTGCCGTAGATTCATTCGGGAATTTGTCCCCGTGAAGTGAGCCGACGAGCGGATAGCGCCGAACAAATCTGTCTCTGATTTCGAGGCATTTTCAAGCGCCCAGAGGGCAATATACCTCATTCGCAAGCTGTCGAACCACAGACCTCTGAACGTCTGCGCCAGCCCCGTAACTTAAACGATGGCGTTGGACGTCTGCAAACTCTGTTTTGCGTGTCGTTCGGCGGACCGGATCATCATAAATTCGCCGACGTTTTCGAGCGTTAGCATTCCCACCAACTCGCTGTTGTGTTCGACCGGCAGCGAGCGGCAGCGGCACCGCTGGAGCACCTGAACGGCTTGCTCGAGCATGTCGTGCGAATCAATAGCCTGGAAGTCGCGCCGCATGGCGTCGCGCACAAGCTTACTCGTGCCCCCCTGGGCGATGGCACGAACCAGATCTTCGCGCCTCAGCACGCCGAGCACGTGGCTGCCGAAGACAACCGGAAAATCCTGCTGCCAGCCCGCCAGAAGGTGCTCCACGGCCTGTGCCAGCGTGTCATCGGGATTAAGGGTGCGAAAGTCTGTGAACATCACGCGCTGCACGGGTATCCCGCCGAGCGAGGTGCGCATTTGCACCATCGCTGCCTCGCCGCTGGCGCCCATCCACACGAAAAGCGCAATAAAGAGAAGGAAGGGGTCGAACAATAAACCGAGGAAACCAAAAATGAGTGCGATCCCCTGGCCGACATGTGCGGCCGCCTGCGTGGCCTCCGTATATTCCATGCGTTTAGCGAGCAACGCCCGCAACACTCGGCCGCCATCCATGGGGAAGGCCGGAATGAGATTGAACAGCACCAGCCACACGTTCACCGCCAGGAGGCTGGGCAGCACGTCATGCCCGGTCCAGCTAATCGTCTCAGCCTGATGCAGGGTCGGCAGATGGCCGAACATCCCAAGCACGACGAAGAGCGATGCTGCAATCACGACGTTCACTGCCGGCCCTGCTACCGCCACGAGCAGTTCCTGGTTCGGATCCTCCGGCATGCGCTCCAGGCGCGCCACGCCGCCGATGGGAAGTAGAACAATATCGCGCGTGCGGATCCCGTAGCGCCTCGCGGTGAGTGCGTGCCCCAACTCGTGCAGCACGATGCAGGCGAAGATCAGCAGGACGAAAAAGACCCCGAACATGGTTTGCGCCACGCTGTGGCTCCCCATCCAGTTGACAACGACGATGAATCCCACCAGCAACAGGAAAGTGGCGTGCATGTAGACGTCGATTCCCGCCAGCCTGCCGATCTTCCATGACCAATGCATGACATTTCCCTCCGGATTCGTGAAGCCTGCGAGCTGGCAGCCACAGTCAATCCGTACTTTGATTGACTGTGGGATTGTGGCCGAAGAAAGGGCCGACGGTCAAGAAGGCGCTGACCGTGGCTGCCACCGTTTCGGGATCTATGGTGTGAAGGGGTTTGTTATCAACAATTGTCGATGTGCGGTGTCCGGCTGACCATCACGAAGTAGAGTCCTTCCATACTTGGATGGCCCACACCACCCCATCGCGAAGAGCGACCGCTACGGTGTTCGACACTGTGGCGGGTTCGTTGCGTATGGTCTCTTGGTGTTCGTGATCGAAAATAAGGGTGCTACGATATCTAACGGTAGGTTTACCCAGGATCTTGCGTACCTGCATTTCGGTCAGATCGAGCCGAAGCGCAATGGGCAACTCGATCCCACCCTCGCCTTCTCGTATCATCCGACAGCGCCGATCGGTCCTTGCATTCCGGCCTAACCGCTCCAATGCGAAGCCATCGACCCAGCCTCCGCCCATTTCACTACTCTCAAGCCAGAGCCCCCATCGCCCGTTCGCGTCGGTTCCGTAAAAGCAGAGCCACTCAAGAAACTCAGATGCATCGCCCCTCTGCCCGATACTCCCTCCGAGGCGCGTCTTCACATCCTCTAGTTTGGTTTCTTCGAGAATGATGGGTACGGCTGCGACCCGCAGTGTCGTTATGATCTCCTTGGAAACAGTCGGTGGCGGAAGCGTGTGAGGAAATTGCAACTTGGGCGGTTGCCATACCAGCAGACCGTCATTGGTCGGTGAATCGGTAGCAATCTGAGCGCACGCAGCGCATATGACGGCGAGAAAGAACGCTATGCGGACTCTTGGGTGCGTCATGCCCCCACTCTAGCACGAACCAGCTTGGGCAAGGGAAGCTTTGGTTCTCATAATAAGGCACACTGAACGTGCGCTCACACTCCTGTCGAATGCAGCTATAATGTCGCTCGATGGCAATTCACACCGTTTATACCCTGTCCAAGGACGATCCCGAAGCGCGCAACTGGCTGGCATTTTTTCGGCGGCACGGACATTCCGCGCTAGCGAACCTGGTGATCGAGCGAGTCTATTGGCTGGAAGGCGCGATCGACGTTGAGAAGCTTCTGCCGCTGCTTATCAATCCTCTCTATCAAGTCTCGTCGCCGAAAACGCAGCTTGACGCCTCACTCGGGCCTGTCGTCGAAATCGCTTATCGCCCGGCGGTGACCGATCCCGAAACTCCTTCGATTCTGGCAGGCGCGCACGCGCTGGGAGAAGCTGGCCTGGAATTTGCGCGCCTGAGCAAGCGCTACCAGTTCGTGGGCCTGGAGCCCGACGAGGCGCGCAGGATTGCCGCGCGATTTCTCTACAATAAAATTGTCGAGCGCATTCGCGAGCCGAACGAAGCGGTTTCCACCTTGAGGCCCTCCGGCAAGCCCGATCCGGTGGCGACCATTCCACTCGGGCATTTAACCAACGCGGAATTGGCTGCCCTTTCCCGAGCGCGATCATGGTACGCGCCGCTATCGCAGATGAAAGTGATTCAGGCCCATGCTCGCGCTCGCGGGCACGATCTGACTGACGCGGAGATTGAAATTCTCGTTCAATCGTGGAGCGATCATTGTTATCACACCACGTGGAAAGGTCTGGGGCTGCTCAAGCGGCTGGCGCAGGCGACGGAGCGCATTCGGCACCCGCTGGTGGTCTCGGTATTCAAGGACAATGCCGGCGGCATCGAGTTTTATGAAGACTGGGTGGTGACCATCAAGGGCGAGACGCACAATTTCCCCAGCTCGATCGCGCCCTTCGGCGGCATCGCTACCAAGCACGGCGGAGTGATTCGCGACACGCTGGGTTTCGGCAAGGGCGCCTATCCCATCGGGGGGACCACCATCATGGGGACGATAGATCCTCGCATGGAGGAAGATGCCGTGCCGCCCGGCGCACTGCACCCGCAGTTCCTGGTGACGGAGTCGGTTCGAGCCACGTCGTATTACTGCAACCCGATGGGCATTCCGATGATGCACCCGATTTATCGGTGCCATCCCGGCTACGCCAAGTGTTTGGCGCTGGGCCATTCGGTGGGCATCATCCCGCGGCGGCACGCGCTGAAGGAGCCGCCGCAGCCCGGCGATGTGGCTCTCCTGATCGGCGGCGAAACGGGGCGCGACGGCATTCACGGTGCCACGGCCAGCTCTACGGGCATGACCGGCGAGACGCTCGAGAAAGAATCTGCCGCGGTGCAGATCGGCCACCCCATCACGGAGCGGCGCTTTGCCTCGGCCATTCCCGCCTTGCGCGACGCGGGTTGCATTCGCTCTATCACCGACCTCGGCGCAGGAGGCATTTCGTGCGCGGTCGGCGAAATGGGCGCGGAAACTGGAGTGCTGCTAGACCTTGACGAAGTGCCGCTGAAAGACCAAAGCCTGACCGCGTGGGAGATTCTTCTTTCGGAGTCGCAGGAACGAATGTTGATTGCTGTGCCGCCGGACAAACTGGAGGAGGCCAAGAGAATTCTCGACCGCTTTGAAGTGTCGCACGCCGCAATCGGGCACTTCACTCGGTCCAAAAAGCTCGAAGCAAACTGGCGCGGTGAAAGAGCGGTCGACCTCGATATGGATTTTCTCTGGGGCGCGTGCCTTATCGATCCGATTGATGTGGCCGAGCCCAAGCGCGCGCTCAAGCCGCTCGACATTCCCGAGCCGCGCACGCCCGACGAGTGGAGCGAAGCCTTCCGCCGCGTGCTCTCGCACTATCACTGCTGTGATCAGAGCGCGGCCGGCGTACGATTCGATACTACGGTGCAGGGAAGAACCGCCGTGGGCCCGTACGGCGGGCGCAATCACCGCATGCCCACGAATATCTATGTGTCAGCGCCACTACACGGAAAACCTTACGGTGTGATCACAACCGTGGCCATCAATCCGTTCTATGGCGAGATCGATCCGGCGCAGATGGCTCGGCTAATGATAATTGAAGCCATCACCAAGGCCGTGGTGGCCGGCGCCGACTATCGCGAAATGGCGCTCTGCGACAATTTTTATACGCCACGCGTGCGGCCCGAAGTGGCATGGGATTTGAAAAAGATGGTCGAGGCCATCGCGGATTTTTCGGAAGCGATCGGTGTGCCGTTTATCTCTGGGAAGGATTCGAGTTCTGGAACCTTCGATGCTGGCGGTCGCACCATCGAAGTGCCGATGACGCTCGCGGTGGCCGCCATCGGCCGCGTGCCCGACGTGAAGAAAATTGTGACGAAGGATTTTAAGTGCCCCGGCAATAAGCTGCTCCTGGTCGGTTCAGCGGACGCGAAGGCGCTGGGCGGGACAGTGTGTGCCGATAGCTCTGGCCAACGTGGCGACAAGCTTTTTGATCCTGGCAACGCAGTTTCCATCCGCGCGGTCTGGGACGCAATTCTAGGGCTGCACAAGCAAGGTCTGTATGTTTCGGGCTCGGCGATTGCGGAAGGTGGAATCGCGCTCCGCCTGTTTGAAGGTGCGTTGGGGTCAGGAATCGGCGCGCGCGTGAAATGTGACTCACACCGTGGGCGAAAGGATGGGTTGCTATTCGGTGAGTTTGTCGGCTCGGCCTTGCTCGAGGTCTTGCCCGGTGTCGATCTGCATGAGATCTCGGACACTGTTCCGCATGGGCACATCGGCTCGCTCATCGCGGCGACGCACTTGGAATTGGCCGAGGATCGCAAGGTGATCTGGCAGCAGTCCGTTGCCGATTTGGCCGAGGGTTGGGGCAAAACTTTTCGCGAGGTGATGGAATGAGCGAAGCCGTCACGGCCATTCTGTATGCGCCTGGCACCAACTGCCACGAAGAGACCGCGGCGGCCATTGAGCTGGCGGGCGGAAAAAGCGAGCTCGTGCTCCTGCACGATTTGGTTAACGGTCAGAAGCGGCTGGGCGCATTTCAGGCAGCGGTGATACCGGGCGGGTTTGCGTATGGCGACCACCTCGGAGCAGGGCGAATTTTCGGCACGATGCTAGCGGCGCAACTGCGCGAGCAACTGGTGGAATTCATGGACGCCAAGAAGCCGCTGATGGGCATCTGCAACGGCTTTCAAGTCTTGGCGGAGGCGGGAATCCTGCCCGGCCGCACACCCGGCCAGCGCGCGATGGCGCTGCTCGAAAATCAATCCGCGCACTTTGAAGATCGAAAGATCAACCTCGTCGTTTCTTCCAACGAGTCTATGTGGACTGGAGGCCTGGAAGGCCAACTGCTCGCCATGCCCACGGCGCACGGAGAAGGGCGGCCGCTGTTTTGTGAGACCTCGTCCCGCCCTGCGGGATCAACTCGTGTCGCGTTTCGATTTGCCGACGCACATGGCCGGCCTACAACCCAGTATCCCGAGAATCCCAACGGCTCGCCCGGCGGCGTGGCGGGCGTCACCGACGAATCCGGAGTGATCCTCGGCTTGATGCCGCACCCCGAACGCGCCTCGCTGCCCGCGCAGTATTCGCAGGACGGGCTGAAGATTTTCAAGAACCTGGTGAAGTGGCTGAAGTAAATGAGTGGCAAGTGGAAAGCAACGGATTGCCGATTTTCGATTGCCGATTGACGATTGAGAGACAGACAAATGTTCATACGGTTCAATCGTCAATCGAAAATCGTCAATCGAAAATAACTTGCCGCATGCCACTCGCCACTCTTCATTGCGGAAGTGGAGCAACCCGTACCGACGCGGAGAGCATCTCCCTGCCAGCGTGCATGGGGGGCTCCGATGGCGGCCAGTGACTTCGATTCGATTCCACTTCAAAGCAGTTGGCGAGATTACCGGCAGCACCCCGCATCTTGGGTGAACTCGCTGCTTGTCCACGTGGCGATATTGGCAGCCATTGCGCTGCCGTACGCCTTCGGCACGCGGACGAGTCGTGTGAGAGCATCTGATCCAATCATCCACATTTACTATCCCGCACCTTACCATTTGCAGGTCGAAACCAGGGGTGGTGGCGGGGGCGGCCAACGCGAGCCTTTGCCCGCCTCGAGGGGAATCATCCCGCCATTTTCGCAAATGCCGTTAGCTCCGCCATCCGCTCACCCTATCGTGAATCTTCAGCTCCCCGTGCAAGCGAGCATACTTGGTCCGCCGGATCTAAAACTCCCCGAAATGTCGGGCGCCGACTCTTGGGGCGACCCTAACGGCGTGCTGGGCACGCGGTCGAATGGTCCCGGCTGTTGCGACGGGATTGGCACTGGCAATGGCCCCGGCGTCGGGCCAGACAGGGGGCCTGGGTACGGGCCGGGGCCGGGTGGCCCTGGAGTTTACAGCGTCGGCGGCGATGTCACCGCTCCGGTTCCCGTGTATCGTCCCGAGCCGCCATACACAGAGGAAGCCCGCAAGGCGAAGCTTTCTGGCGTGGTAACGCTGGCGATCGTCGTAGACGCGCAAGGCAACCCGCGCGACATTCACATCATGCGGTCGCTTGGCATGGGTTTGGACGAAAAGGCCGTCGAGACGGTCAGCACCTGGAAATTCAAGCCCGCCACGCGCAAGGACGTTCCCGTCGCCGTGCGCATGATCGTGGAGATCACCTTCCGGCTGTTCTAAGAGCCCGATCAGATGGAGCGTAAAGTCGGCCCCTCAAAATAATCCTAACGGCAAACTTGTGCTATGATTGCCTTAATTGCGGTGCGGTAAGCTACGACATCGGAGGAGAGCCTCGTGCGTGGGTTAGCGAGGAGTAGAAGGGATTCCTTGGAGCTCCCTTCGCGCTATGGAAAACGACACGAGCGTCGTCGCAGCACGGACCTTTACTCGTAACCTGAACATCCTGCTGAAGACGGTCCGGCTGTATGGGGTTGAACACGAGCGCACCTCCGCCTTGTTCGAGACGGCGTGGAGCAGCTTGCTCGACGCGTTGCAGCAAGGGGGAGAAACGGGCCTGCTGCTGGGAGTATCGAGTTCGCAAGTGCTGATGGATGGCATCCCGCTCGACCCTCGCCCCGTCGACCGCAGCTTCGCTCAACTACTTTCGTCCGCGGGTTTATCCAGCATCCACTTTTCCCGCCGCGTGACGGCTGAGGATTTCACCCGGTTTGTGCGAGCTTTCGGCTCGCGCGGCCCCAAGAGCGCACTCGTCGCAGCCGACTTAAAAGCGGCCCTGGCCACCACAGGCGAGCCGGCCATTCGTGTGAACGAGGTCCGCTTCGTCGCGCAGGATGCGGCGCTGGCGGAGGCCGGCGTGGCTGCACAACTTGTCGCTCAGTCACTGGGGGCGGAAGCTCAGAAGCTGAAAGAGTGGCTCGAAGACCCACAAAAGCTTCTTCAGCTTATTGTTGCGGCCGAGGGCGTCCGCCGCGGAGGCGAAGCCGCGCCCAGTGGAGCACCGAGCGGGATTACTGCGACGAAATCGCCGTCGGTGGAAAGCAAGGCTGCCGTGTCGCCGCCTCCGCCGAGCGAAGAAGAAGTGTTCCGCATCATGCGCCTGCTCACCCAACTCGGCCAGGAATCGGGCCCGGAGGGTGGCAAGATCGAAGTCAATCAGTTCCAGGAACAAGTTCAAGGGTTGCCCGCGCCCGCGCAATTCTCGCTGACGCAAGCCCTCGCCGCACTGGCGTCGATGTCGCCCGCCGCCAAGCCAGACACTCCGATGCTTCTGCAACTGGCGGAGCAGGTTGCCATTCGATATGCCATCGACAGCTTTGAACGCGGCGATGCGCAGGTGAGCGCGGTGGTCCAACTGCTCAACCGATTGAAGCGCGAGATCAAAGCTCTGCGAGGCATACTCTCTTTGCATGAGGAATCCATGTCGCGCGCGGGCATGCAGGTGGAATCGTTCGCGGAAGTTCTCGATCGCCAGTTTTGGACGGCCTTGCCCGAGTCGGCCAAGCGCAAAGTGCTTTTATCCTCCGAGGCCTGGGCCATTCCCCCGCGCAACATTCGGCACTACGTCGAAGAGCTTCTCAATCAGGGACAGAGGACGATCGCTCGGGAAATCTTGCTCAACTATTCCGAGTGCCTTCGCGTGGAGGACTCCGATGCCCGAAAGAAGACTTGGGCAGGCCTCAACGAACTTGCCGATCTCTATGTACGCGTGGATGACACCCTCCTCCAAAACGTGATTCGTCAACTGGGCGAGAGCCTTCTGCCAGAGACCGAGACCGACTTGCAAACCTTGATCGGCGCCGGATTCGTCCGCTACAGCCACGAGGCGGCGAGAGTTCTGAATTATCCCGCGCTGCAGCAGTCCCTCGAAACCATGGAGCGCCTCGAGAAAGACCGGGCCTCCCTTGCCCAAACGCTCTGGCCGCGCGTGAAAGTCGCGTTTCGCGTGCACGAGTTCGTGGAGGACGCCCTGAAGCAGCGCGACATGCCAGCCGGGCTCCTGGAAGTCATGCGGCGCATGCCGCACGCCACCGTGGAAAACATTGCGAGCCGGTTGCAGCGATGCGCCCTGCGCGAAGAACGCGAACGCCTGGTGCAACTCGCGCGCGAGCTGGGCGGGGAGGGAATTGCCCAGCTGCGCAAGACATTGGACACGCGCCCCCCTACGGAAGCCGCGCTGACCGTTGGCTTGCTGAGCCGCCTGGAGCCCGACGCCATCGGTGCCATCCTCCCGAGACGCCTAAAAGAGTGGGACCGTTCGTTTCATGACCTCGTTGTCCGCCAGCTCTCTATCGCTGGGGCGCCGGCGCGCGCCCAAATGCTGGTGAGCCTGCTCGATGTGCTCGATGCTGCGTCCCTGCCGGAGGCGGTCGATGAAATTGGAATGAGCGGCGAGGGGGGTGGAGCGGCGCGACTGCTGCGAATCCTGGAGTCGCCGGCAGGCCCCGCCACGGAACCGTACCTGCGCGTGAAAGCCGTCGAGGCGCTGGGGCGGTTGAGAGATTCGCACGCTGGGCTGCTTTTGCGCGGGTTCGTCGAGGCCCGCCAGTTCCTCCGCTGGCAACATCCGCATGAACTGCGTATCAGCGCATTTCAAGCGATGCAGAAGATTGATCCGGCTTGGGCGCGCACTTTCCTGCCGCACAGCGGCCTGAACATGGTCGAACTGAGCCTGGCGCCACTCGACCCAGTTCAGGATACGCCGTGGGTGCGCCAGCGGCGCTACGAGCGCGTCCAATTGGCCCATGCTCTGGAGGGGATGGTGAGCACCCCGCAGGGCGACACACGCCTGTCGGTCAGCCAGCTCAGCCTGGGCGGCGGCGTGGCCAGTTGCCAGAGGCATCTCAAACCCGGCACTGTCACCCGTCTTGAACTCCAAGCGGGATTCCACCGCATTCATGCCGAGGTTCTGGTGCGCGAGGCCCGTCCGCAACAACTGAGCTTTGAGTTGGTGAGAATTCCACTTGACGACCGCACCAAGCTTCGCCGCCCTCTTGCCGAAGTGAGCGCGGCGAGGAGTCAAGCGTGAGTACGCAGGGGAAGGGCACAGGCCTTCCCATTTACTTGTCGCCGCGTCTCGTTCTCGCGCCGCGGGGCACGGCACGAAGAGAGGAATGGAGACCGCTTTGGGGGCGGGGTTAGCCACTCCGTCACGGCGGGGACTGTCATGACTGAGCGAAGAGATTCCGAACGCCTGCTTCTGAAGATTCCTATTCGCGTCACATCGTTTGGCGGGAGCGCCGGAAGTTTCTCGGAAGAAACCTACACCGTGGAGATCAATCGTGCCGGAGCGCGCATCGCGCTTCAGCATCGCGCCGCCGCGGACGACACCATCCGAATTGTCAATTTGCAAAATCTGCGCGAAGCCGATTTTCGGGTGATTGGCGCGAGCCGTCTGGAGACGGGCGAAGTCGGTGATTGGGGAGTCGAGTGCCTGGAGACGGAACGCAACATCTGGGACATCAACTTCTCCTCGCCTATCGAAACCGGCAGCAGCCAAGCGGGCGCCCTGCTCGAATGCAAAGACTGCGGCACGCAGAGTTTTTGCACCCTGCAAACCTGGGAGCTCGACGCCCTGGAGTCAGGATCTATGCAGCGGCTCTGCCAGACTTGCGGCGGGCCCACGGAGTGGAGGTACGTTGATGTCAATCGCCGCGTTGAGGAAGTGCGGACGCCGGAGCGAGCCGCCGCCCCAGCGGCGCAAGAAGCACCGATAGCGCCAGCAGCCGCGGCGACCCCGGCACGGACTGAAAAGCGCGCTTACAGGCGGCTCGCTCTCAAATTGCCGATTCTGGTACGCGATAAAAATGGCGATCAAGAGGTCGCGAAGACGGAGAATGTGTCCAAAGGCGGTGTGGCGGTTGGCTTGGGAATGGAGCTCGAGATTGGAGATCTGGTGACCATCTGCTGTCCCTATGTCGAAGGCGGACAGAACATGGAGCAAAAGGCCGAAATTCGACACCGCGAAACGTTTTTTATAGGGCAGCGGTGGATTTACGGAATGCGGTTTATGTGATTGCCGATTTTCGATTGTCGATGGCCGATTGGGGAAGCAAGTAATGCGCTGCATTCTTCAATCGGCAATCGAAAATCGGCAATTTGCTCCTTGCACCTGGCTGGTTAGTGTCCTGCCCCGCCGAGTTCGCGGACAATGTCCCCAACAAACCCGCGCGCGTCTCCAAACAGCATCAGCGTCTTATCGAAATAGTAGAGCGGGTTATCGATCCCCGCAAAGCCGGGGCTCATGCTGCGCTTGATCACCATTACCGTTCTCGCCTTATCGACGTCCAAAATGGGCATGCCGTAGATCGGGCTGCTTTGGTCAGTGCGCGCGGCAGGATTGGTCACATCGTTGGCGCCGATCACCAGGGCCACGTCGGTTTCGGGAAACTCGGGATTGATGGCGTCCATATCGAGCAGTTTGTCGTACGGAATATCGGCCTCGGCCAGCAGCACATTCATGTGGCCGGGCATGCGGCCCGCCACGGGGTGGATGCCGAACTTCACGGTGACGCCGCGCTTGGTCAACAATTCGTAGAGTTCACGGACCTTGTGCTGGGCTTGCGCGACGGCCATGCCGTAGCCGGGAACGATGACGACCGAGTTGGCCGCGGCCAGAATCCCGGCGGCTTCTTCCGCCGTCGCACTCTTCACGTTGCGCGTTTCGGCGGCTGCTGCCGCTGAAGCTTGCACCTGTCCGAACGCCCCGAAAAGCACATTCGTGAAAGAGCGATTCATGGCTTTGGACATGATGACCGAGAGGATGAATCCGGAGGAGCCGTCGAGGGCGCCGGCGATGATCAGCAGTTTGCTGTCGAGCGCGAAACCCATGGCCGCTGCCGACAGTCCGGCGTAAGAGTTCAAGAGGGAAATCACGGTGGGCATGTCCGCGCCGCCGATGGGAACGATCATCATGACGCCGAAGACGAGCGGCATGGCGATCAGCAAAGGAAACAGTCGCGTGCTTTCCGGATGAAACACCAGGTAAACCGCCACGCCGACAGCGGCAGTGAGAATGGAGAGATTGACGAAATTTTGCCCCTTAAAAGTGATGGGCCGCTGCGGAAGCACTTCTTGGAGTTTGCCCGCTGCCATCAAGCTGCCGGTGACGGTTAGGGAGCCGAGGATGACCTCCATGGAGAGTACCGACATCATGAAGTGAGAGATGCCCGGCGCGCGGAGGTAAAACTCCGCCGTTCCGACCAGCGTGACGCAGAAAGCCCCAAAGGCGTGGCTGAGCGCCGTCCGCTGCGGGACGGCAGTCATCTGCACGAGCCCCAGTGGGATTCCGACAATTGAGCCGACCACCAGCGCAATCACCAACCAACGGTAGTCGATGATGCCGCGATTGAGCAGCGTGGCGCCGATGGCCAGTGCCATGCCCAACTCGCCGGCGCGCACTCCGCGCCTCGCCGTGGATGGCGTGCTCAGCCACTTGAGTGAAAGGATGAAGAGCACTGTGGCGACGATGTAGGTGATTTGAATGAGTTGTTCGGTGACCTGTGGTGTCATGGTTTCTTGGGCTTGGCCGGCTTGAACATTTTCAACATGCGGTCGGTAATCAGAAAGCCGCCGACGACGTTGCTGGTGGAGGCGGCCACGGCCAGCGCTCCGAGTACGGTCGAGAGCGTGCTCTTGTGCTCACCCGCAATCACGATGGCGCCCACCACGGCGATGGCGTCCAGGGCGTTGGTGAGCGACATCAGCGGCGTGTGCAACAGCGGCGAGACGCGGCGAATCACCTCGAAGCCGACGAAACCGGCCAGGAGAAAAACGTAAAGACTCGAAATGAAGTCTGAGGGCAAGCGATCCTCCTGAAATTCGGAATTGTAAATTATGAATTATAAATTATGAAATAAGCGCCTGTGAATCACCATGCGAAAGGTGCGAGCCTCCTCTGGATTGGGAAACGGGTTTCTTTGGAGCGTGTTGTCCCTTCGTGCTTACGATGATTGCGGTGATGACCGCCAAGGGCTCTTGTGTTTCTTCCATCAACGATTTCAGTTTTTCCTTGGCCACGATTCCTGATTCCGACAGCAGTTTTAGCCAATATTTACTTTCGCGGGCTTCCTTCTGAGCGATACTCAGTTTATGGATGAAATCGGAGCGGCTTTCGCCCGCCTGGGCCTCCTCGATGTTTGCCCCGATGGAGCACGCCGAACGCAGATATTGCCCGCCTAGAATCCAACCGGCGCCGTCCTTGCGCACTTGTAAGTATCGGTAGAGCTTGATAGCCCGCAGGGCGTATGCGACCGAGCGCTCGCAGATCTCGGTCGGCTTCTGTTTGATCGGACCTTTGGCGTTTCCGGACGTTTCCGTTTTAGAATTCATAATTCATAATTTATAATTCATAATTTAAAGAAGTCCCTCACCAACTTATTGACGATCTCCCCGCCGCGGGTCACCAAGGTTTTTTCGACGATCTCATCCTGGGCGTCAAGCTGGAGTTCTCCGTTCTTGAACAGGTGGAGCAGGAAGGCCGAAATGTTGCGCGCGTACATCTGGCTGGCGTGGTAGGGAACAGTGCTGGCCAAATTGATGGTGCCGATCACCGTGACCCCGTGCTCGACGACAGTTTCCCCGGCCTTCGTCAGCTCGCAATTTCCGCCCTGCTCGCCCGCCAAGTCGATGATCACGGAGCCGGGCGCCATGCTTCTTACCATTTCTGAAGTGATTAGCACCGGCGGCTTTCGGCCGGGAACCACGGCGGCGCTGATCACGACGTCGCTTTCCTTCACCACGCGTCCCAGCAGCTCGCGCTGGCGCTGGTAAAAGGTCTCATCCTGGGCTTTGGCGTAACCACGCGCGTCCTCGGCGTCTTTCGTTTCGAGTGGCAACTCGATGAAGCGGCCGCCCAAGCTTTGTACTTGCTCTTTCACCGCCGGCCGCAGATCGTACGCCGAAGCCACGGCGCCCAGCCTGCGCGCCGTGGCGATGGCTTGCAGGCCCGCGACGCCCGCACCAATCACAAACACGCGGGCGGGCGTGATGGTGCCCGCCGCCGTGGTCATCATCGGGAAAAGTCGTGGCAGAGTATCCGCGGCGAGCAACACCGCTTTGTAGCCGCCGATGGTGGCCATCGACGATAGCGCGTCCATGTTTTGAGCGCGAGTGATTCTGGGCATCAACTCGATCGAGAATGCGGTCGCTCCTGTAGCTGCGATTTCGCGAAGAGTATCGAGCGATCCCAGCGGCCGCAGAAATCCAATCAGAACCTGATCGCGGCGGAGAAGCGGGATGTCCGCCTTGCCACTCTTGTCGTTCGATCCGGGCGCGAGCACCTGAACCACAACGTCGGCGGTCTTGAAGACATCGTTGCGCGCCGCAACCATCTTGGCGCCCTTGGCGGTGTAGTCAGCGTCCGGATATCCGGCGTCGACTCCTCCGCCTGCTTCCACGATCACCTCAAACCCGGCTTTCGCGAGATTGGGAATGACGGCGGGCACGAGCGCAACCCGCCGCTCGCCAGGATAACTTTCTTTGGGAACTCCAAGGATCATTCAATGCCCCCGCGCCGTGACACGGTAGGGGTACGGCTTGCCGTACCCTGTGCGCACCATGGCTCGCCGACCGCATCCCAACGCTGGCGGCGGTCGCAACTCAAGAGGGCAGGGCAAGCCCTGCCCCTACCACTCTTCGGCTGGCGCAAACAACCGCAATAGATTACCACCGCTTGTGAATTGTGGCTGAAAAACCTGGCAAGCCGGCATGATTACGGACTAACGTATTAGAAGTTTAATACCAATGATAATTAAATTTAACCGTTTGTTTAAAATCTCCCGGCGACGACGGCCGGACAACGCGTAACAGCATTAGAATGAATCAGTTACTTGTGCTCCTGTCCCTCCATCCAACCTTTCAACCAGTAACCAGCATCATATAGAGTGCCTGTGGTGAAAGGCACTGCTGAGCGAGATCGGCTGGGGCCGATCCGTTCAATTCTTCGAGAGGAGGGATGAGGCGATATGAGGGCTAATCTGAAGATTGCTTTGGCAAGCGTGTTGGTCCTTCTGGGTCTCGTGGTAGTTTCTCCCTTAAGCGTCATGGGTGCCGCCGGACAAATCCCGGCGCAGAGCGAGGCGAACGTCCAACGGCAGGTGCTCCACCAGTTGCGGATGCTGCCGTACTATACGGTGTTTGACGATCTGAACTTCAAGGTGGACGGGTACACGGTTGAACTGTCAGGCCAGGTGACGAATCCGGCTCTGAAAAGCGATGCGGAGGGCGTGGTAAAGCACATCGAAGGCGTTCAGCGCGTGATCAACAACATCGAGGTGCTCCCGCTCTCCGGCTTTGACAACCGAATTCGCTTGGCGGAATACCGGGCCATTTACAGCTCTCCCGGGTTTGAAAGATATTTCTCGGCTCTCCCGCCGATCCACATCATTGTGAAGAACGGGCATGTCAAGCTGATCGGTGTGGTGGCCGATCAATTTGACAGGAATGTGGCCGGGATTCGCGCCAACGGAGTGTCGGGCGTGTTCTCGGTTGAGAACGATTTGAGGGTCGAGAGTTAATCATAGCTCGGGCTCGTGAGGCTCGGTTTCGGGCAGCGGCGGCTCGATTTCAAATCTGAAATTTGAGATTTGAAATCCGGCAGCCGCTGCCCGCTTTGTTTTTCACGTCATCACCGGTGCTTCCCTCTCACCCAATGGGGCCAAGCCTCCTAATCCCTAAATCCTAATTCCTAATTCTCAAACTACTTGTGCGTCATCACGTACACGCCGTCCCAAACGCCTTCGGGCGGCTCGCCGATCAGGTGGCGGCAGCGATCGAGAAAAACCTGGCTCGGCTTGTCGTTGGGGTAGTCCTGCACCAATCCATCAAACAACTCGGCCGCCAAATCCCACGCTCCGCCACGATAGCACTCCAGGCCGTTATGGAAGCGCTCGAGCAAGTCGCGGAATTCGTCCTGCTGATGCGCGTGGCCGAGCAGCTCGTAAATTCTCACCGGTTTCAATTTTCCTTTCACGCGGATCAGATCGAGTTCGCGCGCCACGACGATGTGATTCGCGGCCTGGTAGGTGGACTCGCTGATAATCGATCTTGTTCCGAATTCCTTGTTGGTGCCTTCCAGGCGCGAGGCCAGATTGACGTTGTCACCCATGATGGTGAAATTGAATCGATTCTTGGAGCCCATGTTGCCGACCACCATGGGACCGGTGTTGATGCCGACACCGATGTTGATTTGCGCCCGGCCCTGCGCCTGCCAGCGCGCCTGTAATTTCTTCAAAGTCTCGAGCATCTCAAGCGCCGCCCGGCAGGCGCGCTCGGCGTGGTCGGTCTGCGGGAAAGGCGAGCCCCAAAAGGCCATGATGGCATCGCCAATGTACTTGTCGAGAGTGCCCCAGTTGCGGAAAATCACTTCCGTCATTTCCGAGAGGTACTCGTTCAGGAGCACGACCAGCGCTTCGGGGGAAAGCCCTTCGGAGAGGGCCGTGAAGCCCCGGATGTCAGTGAACATGGCGGTGAGTTCCTTCTCTTCGCCGCCCAAGCGCAGGAACTCGGGGTGATCGAGCAATCGCGCCACCACGCCGGGCGCGACGTATTGCGAGAAGGCTCCCCGCACCTTCCTCTTTTCGCGCTCTTCGAAGAAGAAGCGATAGCTGACGATGGCCGCATAATTCATCGACAAAGTCGCGGTGGGAAGGAACGCCGCGATCCAGATTCGGTGCGCCGCAAAAAGGTAATAGGCGAGCCACAGGAAAAGCGCCAGAAGGATGACCACCACCGGCGTGGCCCGCTTCGCCGATACCACGCTCAGGGGCAGGCCCGCGCCCAAGCTGAAAAGCAGCAGAAACCCGACATCGATGAGGTTTTCGCGCAGGCCGCGCCGGATGAATTCGCCGGTCAGCAGATTGTCGATAAAATTGGCGTGGATCTCCACGCCGGGAAAATTTTCTCCCGTCTCGAACGGCGTGGATCGATTGTCCGCAATGGCGGTGGCCGTCGGGCCGACCAGGACGATCTTGCCGCGAAGGTTCCCTGGGTTGATTCTGCCGTGCACCACATCGGTCATGGAATACCACGGATAAGTCCGGCGGGGGCCGTGAAAATCAATCTGAACGTAACCGTCAGGATCGGTGGGTATGGCGAAGGGACCAAAATCGATCCGCTCCAGCCCGTTGGGGTTGAAGAAGACCGCCACCTGGTCGAGCGGCCGATTCGTGTAGGCTAGAACAGTAGCCACGTCGAGGGAAGGGTAGTAGCTGTTCTCGAAGCGGATGACCACGGGCTCGCGGCGAACCACGGCGTCCGGATCGGCGACGACATTGAAAAAGCCGAAGTTTTTGGCGTTCTGGGCGAGGGCCGGGAGATTGGGCTCGATCCCCTTGGCGGCGCAATAAAAGCAGTTGAATTTGTAGCCGTATTCGGGATGAATGACCTGAGGATAGGCCTGAAACGACAGGACATTCTTGAAGTCGTCCAGCAGCGTCTTGTTCTGGCGGCTCGCCTGATTGACTTCTTCCTCGGTAAAAAACAGGAAGTAGCCCAGAATCGCATTGTCAAAGCGGGAGAGCGCGTCGGCAAATTTCCGATCGTTGTCCGCATGGGCTTCCGAGGCTTGAAGCTTCGCGGCGAAGGCGTCGTCCTTCGAGGGCACGAGGTCGTAGGCTTTCTGGAGTTGTTGGGCGAGCTTCAGGGCGGAATTTTGATCGGGCTGAGGAAATGCGGCGTCGAAGGTGATGACTTTGGCCCCTGCATCTTTCAGCACATCGACGAGCGTCGCGAAGTTGTCGCGGGGAAAGGGCCAGCGTCCCAGTTCGTCCTGGCTCTTTTGATCGATGGTAACGATGGCAATCGCAGGGTTGGGAGGCCGCTGGCCGCGCAGGCGGAAGCGGGCGTCCAGGCTCTTGAGCTCCATATCGTAGAGGAGGTCAAGGATGGCGGCGTGGTGAGGGACAAAATACAGCGGAACATAAAGCCCCAGGCTGACGACGCAAACGCCCACGCTGATCGCGAGCCCGGCACGATGCCGCCGCACGAATTGGAACGTCCAGGGTAGGGCTCTATTGATGAGGCCGCTCATCGCGCTCTCCCCGCGCCGAGCGAGGGGACGTATTACTGCTCAGATACACAACCGATATGAAGGATATCACAGAGTGCGGGGAGCACTCACGCCGCGAGTGCGCCCCACGAGTAGAGGGATGCGTGAAGCAGGGAAGCCGGCCGGGTTCATGCCGCCCGGGGTTTTATTGCGGGCCACTGGGCGATGGGCAGCCGCAGCCCTGCTGTTGCTGATTCTGGATATTATTGGCGGTCTCGGTTTCGACCGCGGCCGTCTGGGTGTTGGCGCTGGTGGCGGCGTTGAGCGCCGCGGCGGCGTCATTCGAGTCTCCGCTGCCTTGACGGCTCTGGTTGATGGCGTCATTGAGCGCGTTTTGGGCGCTATTGAGATTGTCCCCTGCGGAGCCCATTTTCGAGAGGGCTCCGGCACCCAAACCGGCGCCCATGCCCGCCGCTCCTGCCGTGGCGAGGTTGCCAGTGCCGCGGCCCAGCGCGCCCGTCACACCGCCGGTGGTGCCGCCACCGCCGGGCGGCGCGCCGTGCAATCCTTCCTGAACGTCAGTGGTATTGGTTTGCTGCGTGATCTGGTTGGACGACAGGGTGATGGCTCCGGTGGGCGGGAAGCCGCGCAGCACCCGAGTCGACTGGCCGGTATGAAGCAACACATGGCCGGTAACGTTGGGGTCGACGTTGCTCACGTCCACATCGTCTTGGATCGAGGTCACATCGGTTTCATTCCGGCTGACCACGTTGGCCTGAAGTGTTGTTCCCACCACCCCGATGACGGCGGTGGGCGTGGTGGCGGTAAACTTGCCACCCGCTTTAACCACCTCCGCCCTCACCTTGCCGGCGGCAATTTCGATCTGGGTTTGGTGGCTGGTGGCGTCGTGGCTTTTGATGGTCATCTGCGAGCCGGCCCCCACAAAAAGCTCAGAGCCGTCGGTCAGTTTGATTCGCACCCGCCCTTTGGCCACCGTGTGAACCTTATCCTGCCAGTAGACGTTATCATTGAGGTTCAGGGGAAGATTCGCTTGTGCGCCGCGATCGACCTCCCCTTTCGGCATTTCGCCCGTCACGCTGCCGGCCAGTTGTCCCCCCGCCTGGGGAAGGCCGTGTTCCAGCCGGACGGTCTTGCCGCTGCGCACCATCACCGGCGCGCCGGCGCCATGGATCTCAGCCTCACCTTTATCCGCGATCACCACTGCCGAGGCGTTCACCGCCGCAATTCGACAGATGCTGGGATAGTCGCCGCCGCCGCGCACCAGGACAAACGCTCCCGGAAGGTTGACGCGGGCCGGCTCAGCGCGGTTGGTCCGCACCACGACGGCGCCCTTGACCAACGTCATGGCGGCCGGGCTTCCCGTCGCCGCCAGCGCCAGCTCGGTGTTCTCCACCAAGATGGCCGCCGTGCCGCGCAGGTTGAGATAGGCGCCCGAAGCCACGCCGGTGGAGACCAC
>Ga0208692_1000095_pt1 | contig 85961 bp, 77 predicted proteins | sample June2015DPH_20_1_3_FD_184721 | JGI IMG/M metagenome (GOLD analysis project Ga0208692, IMG submission 184721) | Peatland microbial communities from SPRUCE experiment site at the Marcell Experimental Forest, Minnesota, USA - June2015DPH_20_100... | ecosystem: Environmental > Terrestrial > Soil >... | reverse complement strand
CGGAGGGTTGGCGCAAATGCTGTATCCCGCGCGGAGATAATGCCTTTTGAACTATAATAGTGCCTTGGCTGTAAGTCACTGGGATGCTCGTATCGAGTTTGGCAGCTACCGTGTTGACCCACGGCCCCGTCGCGTTAATTATGTACGTAGTGCGCAAGTCGCCGTGGTTAGTCTTGATGCGGAATCCGTCATTGAGTTGGGTGATCGCACGTACCTCCGTTCCCTGGAAGAGACTGCCTCCGCAGAGCTCTGCAGAAGCACAATTGAGCCAGCAAAACCGTTGAGCATTTATGTTTCTGTCGGTCGTTTCGACCGCAACAGCGAGATCTATGTTTAACGAGGGAATTTCTCTGAATACATCGCGTAAATCGAGTTCGGTCGCTTTGACGTGAAGCTTCTTCGCTGCCCGGAGAGCGCCCCACGCGTACTCGGTGCTAAATCCAACGAAGTAGTTCTGCAACTCGCCGACGACTTCCGGAGCTATCGCACTGATAATCGCGTTCTCCTCGGCGCACTCTTGTGCCACGATAGGGTCGCTGAGAACGTATCGCAGGCCACCGAGCAGATTCTGGTGGGACGCAGACGTCGTGCCACTGGCGATAGTGCGTCGTTCTAAGAGGGCCACTGAGAAGCCTCTCATCGCCAGATCGCGAAACGTCGAGGTGCCGGTTGCACCGCCCCCAAAGATTACTACCTCGTATCGCACAGTTCACTTCTCGTGCTTTTTGATTTGCTGATACAGTGCTCTTGCGTAGAGCAGATCTTCATAGGTGTCGATTTCACAGCGGAGTAGCCCATTGGTATAAATAACGTGCAGCGTTGATGAATGTTGCATCAGGAGTCTGTCGAGCGGTTCCGAATACCATTCAGGGCGAGCTCTCGGCTCTTTGAGTGCGCGAGTGAACGCTTTCAGGAAGTCAGTACTGAGTTTGATCATGCTCGTATAAACAACGTTTCCTCGTACTCGCTTGCCGATACGTGCAGCGGTATTGTTTGTCACTACGACTTTACAATCCTCGGGTTGAATGTCTATGCTGTTGTCGACGATGCAGGCGTTGTCGTACGGCGATTTGATAAGTTCCTTTAAAAGAGCCAGCTCGAAAAGTATGTCTCCGTCTAAAACAAGTACTGTGTCGTTTTCCGCATCAATGTGTTCTAACGCAAGCGAGAGACTGAAAGCGTTATCGGTTTGTTCGAACAGCTCGTTGTTGACGATAGAGACTGGAAGGCCCGTCTTGACGTTCGCGATGTGCTCTTGTACCAACACGCGCTTGTAACCGGCCACGACAAAAACGTGGTTGACCGCAAGTCGCGCCAAGCACCGAATCTGGTGATCGATGATGGTATCCTCGTTGAGGGGCAACAAACATTTCGGCAAATCCTCAGTCAGAGGTCGCAATCTCGCAGAAGTGCCTGCTGCTAAAATTATTGCTTTTGTTTCCTTGCTTTTTTGATGCGTCATCTGTTCTTAGCCGATATGCGGTCTCTGATCAGGCTCTTGAGTAGCGCCGCGTCGTGCGCTCCATAAGCCCTTGGTAGGTACAGTATTCTGAGAGAGCGACGAGTGAAACGGTGATTCCGATGGCTATATTGCTAGGACCTAAGGCCGCGAGCAGAACAGTGATGCAGAGATCTGCTAATAAGACTTTTGATGTAGTTCTCGCGGCAAACACCCTTTAGAGCTCAGACCAGGGTTCAAATCCAGACCCGGACGCTCATTTTTTTAACATAAGATAACTAGAGCAGTTATTTGCTTCTATCAATTGTAAAATAGTATTAGTTTTTGATTTGATGGACGATATGCGATTTCTATGTCGCCCATCCCTCGTTGCGGCGCTGCTCGTGTGGGTATCTCGGGTGGTTCGACGCGATAATCTTCACGGAGAGTCGAACTGGTCGGTGCATCGTCCCTCGCTACTTTTTTCAAGTGCCGATAGGGGCCCGGGCCTACGTGTTCATAGATGCTACGTGGCCGTGAGCGCTTCGGGAACCCAACGAGAGCTCTGTGGGATGGTCGGTATTTTTTGTACTACCCTTTGTCATCATCGCTTGGTTCTACACAGCGTGTATACTCAACCCCAGTGACGGACGTTCCTAGTGCTGATCGCCATCCTCGCCCTCGACAATTTCACGAGTAAGTACGGCGTCTTCTCCTGCATTCTTATCGTCATCGTTCCTCTACCCGACGGTGATGTAGAACACGGTCGGGTCTTTTACGAGTTTCTACCTACCGGAGGCGCTAGTTTCTACGAGCCTTTCAGAATGGGTGGTCACAATCTCAGCAGGTGCATTTCTGTTGTGGGCCTAGGAGTTGAAGCGACAGCTTGGACACGGCTGGCGTTCGGATAGCGCACTGTAATCTGAGATTCCGCATCTCAAATTGGCAAAAGCAGGCCGCACAACGAAAAAGCAGACCCGGTAAAAAAGCGAAGATTCATACCTACGCGCCGTTGCACCTTTGATTCCGCGTGCTTTAGTTAAATCAAGCGTGAAGCCCCCTGCGAGAGCTAGGAGGTAGTCGCTGCAATGATGGTACCTAGTGTTCTGCGTGCCCCGAAAGCGGTGCTGCCGTAACGGCTTCCATCCGCGATAATACTCTCTTTGACCTACGCCTCACAAAGCAGCACAAACCGAAAGCCTTATCTCCCTTCTTTTTGCATTGCTGGCGTAACCAAACGTTCCGGCAGACATTATGAACGCTTATGGGCTTGCTGCTGTACTTATTGTGATCCTTCTTTCGTCCGCTGCTGGTCTTCCGACTGTCCGGGCTGCGGACGCCACAGTCAATAAGAGCCTCCCCACCGCGGGGGGAGATTCCAACTACTCCCAGGCTCTGAGCAATGCCGCTATCGTGAACGCTTCCGCGACCCAGAAGAAGTACATCGTATTTCGGGATGACGATATAGCACCGGACTATCCGAACCCCCATTATCTGGACACATTAAAAGCCGTCAATCAGGTGCACATTGATGAAAACGTCCCTGTGACGCTAGCGGTCATTCCACATCCGGATCCGAATCTCAGCGCAAGCACGAACGAGTTGCTGGGAGACACATTGCTCCTCGACTATTTGCGCTCGATTGTGAACAGCCCGCTGTTCGAATTCGCGCAGCACGGCTACACGCACCAAGAATACTCGCAAAAAACCGTGAGCACCGTGGAGCTTACCGGGGCAGCTCCACTTTTGGGTAGCGGCGGGCTGGCCGATGATTTCCCTGGGCTAACATCTGCGGCTCCGCTTGTTGGGCAGTCGCCGAGCGAGTTCTACGGGAGGCCATACGCTGATCAATACAACATTATCAAACAAGGACGTGACGATATCAAGGGGGCGTTCGGGGTACAGCCAACGACCTTTGTTCCGCCTTGGAATACCGGTGACAGCAACACTCTGAAAGCTGCGAACGCACTCGGGTTCACGCTGTATAGCACATCGCCAGCGGACTTTAACACATACGATGCGATCTTGCAGGGGATCCGTGTCCAGGGCGTGCCCCTTTCGCTCGGCTGGGCAAGCGACACTGATTGGCAGGCGGGAATGTCGCAACTCAACCAGCAGACCGACAGCCTATTGAACGCAGCAAATGGCGGCGGAACTTTTGTGGTACTCTACCATTTCAAGGATTTTATGAACCCTGACGGATCGCCGGATCCGGCCCGAATAGCACTGTTCACGCAGTACATCGACCATCTAAAAGGCCGCGGCGATGTGCTCTTCAGCACGCTTAGCGGTCAATCGGTGCTGAACCCCTCTCCAGCGCCAGCTGTGTACTCGCAGGATGGGAATAGTCTTGACGTCTTTGCACAAGGCGTATACCATGCCCTCTGGCACAAGGATTGGAATGGCACGACGGGCTGGTCCAGCTGGGAATACCTCGGCGGGTACCTGACGTCGTCACCCGTTGTGACGTCATCGGGTAATGGTGCGATTGACGTCTTTGTGCGCGGCACCGACGGCGCCCTCTGGTCGAAGTATACCACGGATGGAGGGACCAGCTGGTCCAACTGGATCTCTCTCGGCGGGCAGATTGCTGCCGGCACAGGACCAGCAGCGTGCTCATGGGGCTCAGGCCGTCTCGACGTCTTTGTAGAGGGTACGGATGGTGCTCTGTGGCATAAAGGAGGTACCGGCACGTGGTCAAGCTGGCAATCCCTCGGCGGGGTTCTTACGTCGTCACCCGCAGCGGCGTCACAGACGACCAATAGCATTAACATCGTCGTACGCGGCAACGACGGTGCTTTGTGGCATAAGTGGTGGTCGAACGGATGGTCAAGCTGGCAATCATTGGGCGGAAAGATTGCCTCCGGTACAGGACCGGCGGCCAGCTCATGGGGCTCAGGCCGTCTCGACGTCTTTGTAGAGGGTACGAACGGCGCCCTGTGGCATCGACCGTATAGCGGCAGCTGGGGAGGCTGGGACTCCCTTGGGGGGTACCTAACCTCGTCACCTACAGCAGCGTCATCGACTAGCGGTAAGATTGACGTCTTTGTCCGCGGCGGCGACAACGGCCTCTGGCAGAAGACCTATAACAACGGGTGGGTATCCTGGACTTCCGTCGGCGATATGTAACGCTGTCACCACGGGCGTTGTTTGCGCACAAAGCACGAGGCGACGCAAAGACCAACGCCACCGGCTGGTATTCGCTCACCTCGAGTGAGCTATACACCCGCATCTTCGAGTTCCTCACGAAGTATTTAGCGAATGCCACCTACGCCCCCCTCGACCGCGACACGATATGCTGCAGTGACGCTGAAGGCGAGTTAGGAGGTTACTGAGATAGTACAGCAATCTATTCTTTTTTCGATTTCAAGGCCTTAGAACGCGCTGAGTGCGGCCTCTCGTCGTCAGTTTCAGATCGGAGCCTTTATTTATCTGGCACGTTCTTGGGCGTCTAAGAACATTGCAAGAGGCGACGGTGCGCGTAAACAAGATCATCTCATTTTCTCTAGTCATCATTTCCATTGCTGTCTTATTCGCGGGCGCTGTAACCGTTCCTGCCGCCGCGCAAAGCGATACGATGCAGTTCCGCTACAATGCCCAGCGCATCGGTGATTACAGCCCCGTGGCGGGGAAAAACGCATGGAGTGGCAACACGTGGAGCTTTACGACCAGAGGCTATGTATTCTCTTCCCCCGCCGTCGCCAACGGCGTCGTCTACGTGGGGAGCGAGGATAACAACGTCTACGCCCTCGACGCCACCACCGGCGCGAAGCTGTGGACCTACACGACCGGAAGCAGCGTGTACTCCTCTCCGGCCGTCGCCAACGGCGTGGTCTACGTGGGAAGCTATGACCACAACGTCTACGCCCTCGACGCCACCACCGGCGCGAAGCTGTGGACCTACACGACCGGAAGCAGCGTGGGGGGCGCCCCCACTGTCGCCAACGGCGTCGTCCCCGAGGGGAGCTATGACCAAAACGTCTATGCGACCGGAAGTGCCGTGTTCTCCTCTCCGGCCGTCGCCAACGGCGTCGTCTACGTGGGAAGCTATGACCACAACGTCTATGCCCTCAACGCCATCACCGGGGCCAAGCTGTGGAGCTTCACGACCGGAAGCAGCGTGCACTCCTCTCCGGCCGTCGCCAACGGCGTCGTCTACGTGGGGAGCGATGACGGCAACGTCTACGCCCTTAACGCCACCACCGGCGCGAAGCTGTGGACCTACACGACCAGGCTCTACGTGGGCGGCGCCCCCGCCGTCGCCAACGGCGTCGTCTACGTGGGGAGCGATGACGGCACCGTCTATGCCCTCAACGCCATCACCGGGGCCAAGCTGTGGAGTTTCACGACCGGAGGCTACGTGGGCGCATCCCCCGCCGTCATCAACGGGGTGGTCTACGTGGGGAGCTGGGACAACAACGTCTACGCCCTCGACGCCACCACCGGGGCCAAGCTGTGGAGCTTCACGACCGGAGGCTATGTTGACTCATCCCCTGCCTTCGTCAACGGCGTCGTCTACGTGGGGAGCCTTGACCACAACGTCTACGCCCTCAGCGCCATCACCGGGGCGGAACTGTGCTACTACACGACCGGAAATGCTGTTGTTTCCTCCCCCGCCGTCGTCAACGGCACGGTGTACGTGGGGAGCGACAAGATCTATGCCATAGGCAACCCCCCCACGCTCACGCTCGCCTCGTCACCTGCCGCCGTCTCATGGGGCAATGGGCGAATCGACATAGTTGCGCGCGGCGGCGACGGCGCCCTCTGGCATAAGTACTACCAGAACGGCTGGTCCGGCTGGGAATCCCTCGGGGGAATCATTTACCCCGGCACAGGGCCCGCCGTGAGCTCATGGGCTGCGGGGCGGCTCGACATCTTTGTTGTAGGCACGGACCACGCCCTCTGGCACAAGTACTGGCAGAACGGCTGGTCCGGCTGGGAATCCCTCGGCGGGATCCTCACCTCATCACCCGCGGCGGCCTCACCGGCCTCTGGCAAGATCGACGTCTTTGTGCGCGGCACCGACAGCGGCCTCTGGCAGTTGGAGTATAACAACAACGGGTGGGGAAGCTGGACCTCTCTCGGCGGGATCCTTTACCCCGGCACAGGACCGGCGGCCAGCTCATGGGGCTCAGGTCGTCTCGACGTCTTTGTCGTAGGCACGGACCACGGCCTGTGGCATCAAGGGTATAACGGCGCGTGGTCCGGCTGGGAATCCCTCGGCGGAATCCTCACCTCGTCACCCGCGGCGGCGTCATCGACTAGTGGCAAGATCGACGTCTTTGTGCGTGGCACCGACGCCGGCCTCTGGCAGGTGGAGTATTCCAACAACGGATGGCTTTCCTGGACCTCTCTCGGCGGAATCATCTACCCCGGCACAGGACCAGCGGTCAGCTCATGGGGCTCAGGTCGTCTCGACGTCTTTGTCGGGGGTACGGACCTCGCTCTGTGGCACAAGTACTGGCAGAACGGCTGGTCCGGCTGGGAATCCCTCGGCGGGTAACTGACCTCGTCACCCGCTGCGGTCACTTGTAATGGGCGAATCGACGTCTTTGTCAGCGGCAACGACGGCGCCTTCTGATAAAAAGACCATTCAGTGGGCAGACTGCCTAGACGCCCATCGCTACGTATCGTTGTCACCACACGCCCGCTCTGGGTAGTACACAGAGCGTATGAGCCGCCCGGCCCTACTACTTCCGCGCCTACTACGCCGGCAGCTCCGCGGACCGCAAGGCCTTCAGCCCAACCGTGAAGGGCACAGTGGCCTAGTAGAGTCAACTGGTATACAACATCGACGAGCGCTGTCGTGACGATCACCGTTCATTAGTCCCGACTCGCGAGCAATGGCGTTGTTTGCGCACAAAGCACGAGGCGACCGCGAAGACCAACGCCACCGGCTGTATTCGCTCGCCGCGAGAGAGCTATATGCTGGCATGCACCGGCATCTTCGAGTTTCTCACGAAGTATCAATAGAGTGCCACCTACGCCCCCTTCGACTCCGACACGGCATACTGCAGTGACGGTGAAGGCGAGTTAGTAGAGGTCGCAGGGATAGCACAGCAATCTAATCTTTTTGCAATTTCAAAGCCTTATAACGCGCTGAGTGCGGCCTCTCGTGGTCAGTTTCAAACCGGAGTCTTTATAGTACCTACGAGATTTTGTTAGGCGTCTAAGAACATTGCAAGAGGCGATGGTGCGCGTATACAAAATCATCTCATTTTCTATAGTGATCCTCCTCATTGCTGTATTATTCGCAGGCGCTGTAACAGTTCCTGCAGCAGCACAGACCGATACAGTGCAGTTCCGCTACAACCCTCAGCACACGGGTGATTACAGCCCCGTAGCCGGGAGCGAAACGGGCAAGCTGACGTGGAGCTTCAAGACTGGAAACTACGTGGGGGGCGCCCCCGCCGCCGTCAATGGGGTGGTCTACATAGGGAGCGATGACGGCAACGTCTACGCCCTCAACGCCACCACCGGGGCGAAGCTGTGGAACTTCACGACCGGAGGCTACGTGGGCTCATCCCCTGCCGTTGTCAACGACGTCGTCTACGTGGGGAGCTTTGACCACAACGTCTACGCCCTCAACGCCACCACCGGGGCGAAGCTGTGGAACTTCACGACCGGAGGCCAGGTTGACTCATCCCCTGCCGTTGTCAACGGGGTGGTCTACGTGGGGAGCCTTGACCACAACGTCTACGCCCTTGACGCTGCCACCGGGGCGAAAGTGTGGAACTTCACGACCGCAGACAAGGTGTTCTCCTCTCCTGCCATTGCTAACGACGTCGTCTACGTGGGGAGCCTTGACAACAACATCTACGCCCTCAACGCCATCGCCGGGACGAAGCTGTGGAATTTCACGACCGGAAGCAGCGTGTTCTCCTCTCCTGCCGTCGCCAACGGCGTCGTCTACGTGGGAAGCTGGGACAAAAACGTCTACGCCCTCAACGCCACCACCGGGGCGAAAGTGTGGAACTTCACGACCGGAAGCAGAGTGTTCTCCTCTCCTGCCGTCGCCAACGGCGTCGTCTATGTGGGGAGCGACGACGGCAACGTCTACGCCCTCAACGCCACCACCGCGGCCAAGCTCTGGAACCACACGACGGCAGACAAGGTGTTCTCCTCTCCTGCCATCGCTAACGGCGTCGTCTACGTGGGGAGCTTTGACCACAACGTCTACGCCCTCAACGCCACCACCGGGACGACGCTGTGGAACCACACGACCGGAAGCAGAGTGTACGCCTCTCCTGCCATCGCTAACGGCGTCGTCTACGTGGGGAGCGTTGACCACAACATTTACGCCATCGGCAACGCAGCTCCGGCCCCAAGTCAGGGTACGAGCAACGCAGCTCCGGCCCCAAGTCAGGGTGCGCCGCCCGACGTCCTCGTCATGCTCGTTTTTGTCGGACTCATCTTTGTCGGACTCGTAATCGCAGCTTACGCAGTGAAAACATACCGATACTGAATGGGCGATGTATGTTGGTTAAAAGAATACTGATGCGCCGGAGCTTGCGTTGCCCTACTACGCCGTCAGCTCCGTGGACCGCGAGGCCTTCAGCCCAACCGTGAAGGTCACAGTGGCCTAGTAGAGTCAACTGGTATACAACATCGACGAGCGCTGTCGTGACGATCACCGTTCATTAGTCCAGACTCGCGAGAGTCTGTTGTCGGTCCGAGCTGAAACCAGAAGATGAGACGTCGGCCAAAGCGTAAACGCCGGAAACGTTTTCTATGCCGCTTCTCAAGCCACTTTCACGGGCCGCGACGATTAACAACGTCTCAAAACCACAACCCCTATGTATCGTGGCGTAGACGTCTGCGCGTGGAAGTAGCAGGGCGAACGATAACCAAGTATAGCATCGCCTTGTTGGGCATTGTGCTCGCCGGCGCTTTTTTCAGGGTCTATCACTAGGCACACAAAGCCTGTGGCTCGATGAAGTCATATCCGTGCGTTGGAGCCTGTTGAGCGTGCCTCAAATGGTGCAAGTTACAGCGCAGGATGTGCATCCTCCCCTCTATTACTTCCTGCTACACTACTGGATGACGATTTTTGGCACCTCAGAGTTCGGTGTGAGGCTTCTATCGGCTCTTTTTGGGATCCTCGCGATACCGATGATCTACGTGGTGGGCCGTCAGCTCTTCAACAAGCAGGTAGGGCTGGTGGCTGCGCTCAATCTCGCGCTGTCATCGTTCAACATTATGTACTCCCAAGAGGCGCGGATGTATACCCTTATGGTCCTCTTGGCCCTTCTCTCTATGTACTTTTTCTGGCGCTTCTTACAGCAGGGGAATCTTGTTTCGTCTATCGGCTATGTTCTCTCAACAACGCTTTTGGTGTGGACGCACAATTATGGCTGGTTTATCGTCATTGCTCAGAACATCTACGTCGTGATTTTGCTAGCGCTGTCAACGGATCGCACATTTCTGCTGAAGCGCTGGGCCGTGCTGCAAGCGATCGTTGTAGCGCTTTTTGTTCCGTGGATGGCCGTCTTGATCCAACAAATCTTGCGGCACTTAGCAACGGGATCCAGTTTAGCAGTCCCTACAATAGCCGATTTTATTTACACCTTTTCTGGCTATTCCGGCACGGTAGTGTTGTTAGTGCTCTTTCTGGGGTTGTCGGTAGTCTCCTTATTCGGGATTCAAAAAGTACGCGGTTCGATGGATTGGAAAGCTCCTTTGAAAGCTCTCGAAGGCTACGCTTGGGAAGTGCGTATTCAAGGTGCAGCACCGGTGCACTTTCTCGCGGTGTGGGTGCTCACCATCAACCTCATACCGTTCATTATTTCTCGCTTTTCCACCCCGATATACCTCGACAAATACACGATCGCAGCTTCAGTGGCGCTTTACATACTAGTCGCCAAGGGGATACGAAATATCAACTATAGGTACGCCCAGATCGCTGTTATCGGCATCATCGTCGTATTGTCTATGGCGAATTTGCAAGTGTACTATACTTCGATAACAAAGCCGCAAGCGCGACAGGCGATTAGTTTCATTGACACAAATCTCAAAAGCGGAGATGTTGTTTTAATTTCTCCCGACGGCCATAGCATAGTTTTTGACTACTACAACAACGGGATAGATGCTGTTGTCAAACCACTCCATTATTGGGGTGTTGTCGGCAACACAACCAACTCTTCGGCAACACCGTCAGTCAAGGACAAAATAAACGGAATTCAGTCAGATGTGAGTGGTCACGACAGAGTATGGCTTTTCGCTTCAAACTTCATAGCTGGAAAGGCTGCGGAGAATTTCACATTACGCATTCTCAATGAATCATACGTGAACATTGAAACTAAGACTTACGCAGGTGGGAGCTCGCTTTTCACATCATATGGCTATGACGTGTACTTGTTTGAGAAACGCGCGTGAACTTCCTCGAGCCTTGACGTATCGCAGACAGGATCAATCAACGATCCGTCTGACGAACGACAAAACTTGGCATTCGTTGGTGCAGTCGCTGAGCAACGAACAGATGAGATATCAAGTTCCTGGATGCCCGACGATATACACCAACGCGAGCGGCACGGCTAGGTTCACACAGACGTGGACGCAAGCCGGCACACTCCCTATTAAGCCTCCTTCGCTGGTGACACGTGGTATAAGGCATCGTCGGTCGCTATCTGATGACTCCAGATCTGGTTGATTGCATCAAATGCGCTACGCTTGCAACGCGGGCCAAGTTGCGGCTTATTGATGCCGTGCGCTTGCTTCGTCAGGAGCGAGATGTCTACGCGCACGCGATAGAGGGCTTGAGGTGTGACGCCGGAGACAAAATTGGCTTTACAGAGCAGTCATTGATTTTGCTCTCCAATGGGCTCATTTGTACGGGAAATACAACAGTATTTGGAAAAGAAAATCTCCAAACCACCAGCAGATGCTGAAGGAACGTCAGCGGAGAACTAACCAGCGCGTCTTTTTCCACATTTGAGGTAAATCGTTGGCAGCTCGTTAATGATGGAGTTTGAATCGCGCTATTGTCCTTCGCGTGACGTCTTACAGGGTAGCGGAGGGGGTCTCGCACACAAACGCTTGAGCGATGATCGAGCACTGTGTGGCCGGGGACAGTTGCTAACATAACGCAGGCCGCACAAGCTTTAAGTAAGCCCCAGCAAACCTCAAGTGGATGCAGGCAATCTCAATCGTTGGCACCGGATACGTCGGACTAAGTACGGCCGTTTGTTTTGCCTCACGTGGTTTCCGCGTCATTGCATCTACTCACGACAAAGAAAAGGCTGAAACGATTAATTCGAAAAGGGCGCCTTTTTATGAGCCAACGACTCGAAGAAATGCTCCGGAAAAGCGTCGAGTCGAAAATGCTGCGTGCGGTCGATACCCGCGATGAAGCGGTGCGTCAGACTAACGTGACGTTTCTTACGGTGGAGACTCCCGAGACTGCAGACGGACGAATCGACCTCCGCCACGTCGTTCGAGCCTGCGAGGAGATCGGCCGTGCGCTTAAGAAGAAAAACGCCTACCATCTCGTCGTCATCAAAAGCACTGTCGTGCCTGGGACAACTCGTGATGTGGTGAAACCTATCCTTGAGAGGACAGCGGAGTTGAGCGCAGGCCCCGATTTTGGGTTGTGCATGAATCCCGAATTTTTGCGACAGGGCTCAGCAATCGCCGATACATTGCGTCCTGATCGCGTTGTGATAGGTGAAAACGACGAGCGCTCCGGCAAAATGCTCGAGGACCTGTTTGACAGTTTTTACGGGCACAAGGTCCGTACACTCAGGATGAACCTTGAATCGGCGGAAATGGTGAAATACGCCAGCAACGCATTTCTCGCAACGAAGATATCATACGCGAACGAGATCGCAAATATCTGTGAGAAGGTGTCTGGTGTCGACGTCTCACACGTTATGGCGGGAGTCGGGCTCGACGTGAGGATAAATCCGAAGTTCCTCAACGCAGGAGCCGGGTTTGGCGGGTCCTGTTTACCGAAGGATGTAAAAGCCGTGCGGGCGTTTGCAGCCTCTCATAGCTACGAAACGCCGCTGTTGCGCGCGGTGATCGCCGTGAATGACGCTCAAGCGCTTCACGTCGCTGAGCTCGCACTTGCGAAGCTCGGGCAGCCGAAAGGCAAAAAAGTAGCGCTTCTTGGCCTCGCTTTCAAGTCCAATACTGATGACGTGCGGGAAGCCCCCTCTTTGAAAATCGCTAAAGCGCTCCTCTACGCGGAAGCGTACGTCAGCGCGTTTGATCCAGTCGTCAAGAAGATCTCGCTCCCGGGATTTGAAGCGCTCGAATGTGCAGATTCGATCCCCGCCTGTCTGTCCGGCGCTCACTGCTGCGTCGTCATAACTGAGTGGGAAGAGTTCAAAGCCCTCACGCCTGACGACTTCATCAAATACATGGCACAACCCGTCGTGGTCGATGCTCGACGGATTTTTGATCCGCGACAGTTTCGCCAAAGGTTGGAGTTCAGCGCGGTCGGTCTGGGTGGCGGTGAGACCTTTGACGGAGTCCCGTGCGCCGTGACATCCAAACCGCGCACAGAACCGCCTGATGCGCTTAGGGTTGAATAGCAACCTTTATGTCGCTAGCACAGACAGGATACAGAAACGAACAAGCACATGCGCGAAGCAATGACATCGGAGAGACTGGAGCAGAATTCACCGAAAAGCGGGCGACGAAACGACGTGTCAAGGGATTCCGACCGGCTTACGGTCATGGTGGGTATTCCGTGCTACAACGAGGAGGTAGCGATCGGCAGCCTCGTCGTACGTGCCTCTCAGTACGCGGACAGAATCGTCGTGCTCGACGATGGGTCCACTGACAAAACTGCGGAGGTCGCACGTCTCGCAGGTGCTGACGTGCTCGAACACAGCGCCAACTGCGGCAAAGGGGCCGCCGTGCGCGACCTTTTTAAGTACGCGGCACAATGCGGCGTTGATATCCTTGTTATTCTCGACGGAGATGGGCAACACAACCCCGATGACATTCCGAAGCTCACACAGCCGCTGCTGCTCGATGAAGCCGATGTAGTTAACGGCAGCCGCTATCTGAACGGGGCCGGCAGAGAGACCCCCCGCTACCGCCGGTTCGGACAGATCGTTCTTGACACGTTTACGCGTCTGGGCTTCGGTCGTGACGTCAAGGTGACGGATACGCAGAGCGGCTTCCGCGCATACTCGATGAAAGCCGCTCGCGTTTTTAGATTCACCTCTGACCAGCTGGCGATCGACAGCGAGATGCTTATGGACGCAGGGAAGGCCGGACTGCGGATCAAGGAGGTGGACATCAGCGTCCGCTATGACGTCGGACACTCCTCTAGGCACCCTGTCATGCACGGCATGCAGGTTCTCGTGGGAGTCCTGCGCAATATCGAGTTTAAGAAGCCCCTGCTCGCCTTCACTGTGCCTGGACTCATACTCATTGGCACTGGCGTCGCCTTGGCGGTGTACGTGGTGCGAGGATTCTACTTGTGGGGGCACGTTCCCAACGGGCCCGCGATACTTATGCTCCTTCTCACGCTCGTCGGGACCTTCTTGGTGCTCACTGGCATTATCCTCGACTCCATGGCCTCGCTCATCACGTCACTAGGTGCGCGGCGTTAGATTTTTTAGGGCGTTAGAACGTTGTTCATTGTCAACCTACGGCTGAGTGTTATCGACTACGTCGTTCATGGAGTCACCGCCGGTTGCTTATACGTCCACGTCCGCTTTGAAAGGGCCGCGAAGCAAGAAGATAGGTTTATACTTCCTGCGCTATTTTGATACACGCACTTGCTCCTTTTGCTCTTCAGCAAATGCGGCATCGGAAGGACGTATACCTACACGTTCTCTGAGTCGCTCGGCAGTGTTGAGCGTTAAAGTAGTGTCTGAGGCACGGCTGGCGCAGATTTACCGGATCATGAAAATTGCGTTTATCGACATCTATAAAAGGATCCCTATTAGCAGCGGCGGTGATTGGTGGGTGTTCCAGCTGTTAGCAGGTTTAGCGCGAAATAATAGTGTAAGCACGTTTTATACGTCTGAAAAAAGTTCAGAAGAGGGTTATCTGCCAAAAGACATCAGTTTTGACACGCACTTTCTTCCATCACGAGTCAAGTGGAGTCGCTTGTCGACGTGGCTCGACATCATCAGGCCCGATATGTTGTGGGACAAAGCACAGCTCCGCGATATCGAGGCGGATTGTGTGTTCGCGTTGATCTATGGGTATCACATAGCTGCGTACATCGCCAGAAAAAACGACGCGCCCCTTGTCCTCGTCATGCACAACGTTGAATGGCAGTACGTGGAAAGCGTGGGTTCGGCCTGGTACCTCCCAATTCGCATACTCGAAAACTGGATTCTCAAGAGGGTTGACGCTGTCATAACGATTAGTCCGCAAGATTACGACTACGCGGTCAAGCACGCTTCCAGCCGCGTTTTTTACATACCACCAAAACCCGATGCCCACATCTTCAATCCCGATGGCGCCCGTTATGATTACGACAGCGATCGCTTCAATGTAGTCTTTTACGGGAGTTTGGATCGATACCAAAACCAGGTTGCATTGACCTTTATCGCGAACGAGCTGGTTCCGGCACTCGCACGTGAGCGCTCGGGCGAGGCCTTCAAGGTGCACGTATTTGGTTCAGGAAAAGCTCCCGATGGCCTGTTTTCAGAAACTGGGATCAATTTCATTGGCGCTGTAAGCGATCCAGGACTGTACATTAGGGGGGCGGACGCGATCATCATACCTATCCAGAATGCGAGCGGTATGAAACTGCGAGCGGTAGAGTCGCTCGCCTGCGGAAAGCCCGTTGTGGCGACGCCCGAAGCTGTCCAAGGACTTCCTGAGGAGTTGAGAGCTATGACCTACGTGGCCAGCACGGCAGACGAATTCGTCGAAGTGCTCAAAGGCATTCGCGACGGGAGGTCGGCAAACAAGACGGATCCATCCGCCGTGCTCCGGTATGTGCACGGCGATACCGTGGATGACGTTATTAACTACGCGTTAAAGAAGACACGGAAACGCATCATTCTTCAAGAGCAATGAAAATTTTGATTATTGCCCCCCTTCCACCTTACCATCGCGGTGGCATTGAAAAAGTCGTTGGCGAGGTTGCAAAGCGCTTATCTCAGAATCCCAGCGCTGACGTGAACGTATGGTCCGGAACGCTCGGCGAAGCTCAAGCTGGCGACTGGAACGGTGTGAGCGTTCAAACATATCGCACGAGCAAGCGAGTGGGGTATGCATCTTTCAGAATGTTCGCAGATCTCAAGCGGTTCGCGCGTGACTTTGACGTTGTCCACGCGCACGGTTTGGGCACTTTGATCCCGTTCGTGGCCGCATTGACCGCCGGTCGCACGCCGCTCGTTATTTCACCGCATTTCCATCCGCAGGCGTCGACCCAGCTCCTGGGCATGATGAAGCCATTCTATGAACGCGTTGTTGATCGTTACACGTTGGACAAGGCCAACAAGGTCATCTGCGTTTCTGAAACCGAGACCGACATGATCCGCAGACGTTTTGCTATCACGGACAAAGTGGTCACAATCTACAACGGGGTGAACGCTGATGAGATCCGAACCGCAAAGCCCTATGATTTTGATGGAACGCTCGTTCTCTACGTCGGTCGGCTGGAGCGATACAAGAACATACATCGCGTTGTAGAAGCTTTCGCACACCTGCCAAAGCGATTCGCGTTTTATATCGTGGGTGAGGGCCCTTACAAGAGTCAGCTTGAAGCGCTTGTTCATCACCGCGGTCTTTCGGAACGTGTGAAGCTGCTCGGAGCGTGTACTGATACAGAGTTATATAGGTGCATGAGAACGAGTGCGCTGCTTGTTAATCTCTCTGAAATCGAGGCTTTTGGCATAACGGTGCTAGAAGCACTTGCTGCGGGAACTCCGGCGCTTGTCAATGAAAAGCTCGGCCTGCGCGAGCTTGCACGGCGCTTCGACCGCGCCGTGTTTTCGATACCCGTAGAAGCACTCAGCGCCCGTGAACTAGCTCAAACGATACACGATGTCGCTGGGACAGACATCGGCTTGGTCGATCTGAACGATTTTCGGTGGGACAGGATCGCGGCGCGAACGTTCGACGCATACAAGGAAGCCCGCAACGCGTAAGCGAGAGCGTAAGGACGTCGCTTTGAGTTGAGCTCGCGTTTTCAATCGAAGTCGAGCGTCGGACAGCTCACGTCAAAAGGATGAGTATAAAGAACTTAACAGATATCCTTTAAGCCGTGGATGAGAGGCGTATGAACAGCGCAATGAACTCGGTGAGGGCTGCTGTCTATGCCCCGTACATTTATCGATGGATGTTGGACTTTGTCCGCGAGCTGTCGGACTTGTTGGGGGAAGTTCGGTTCTACTCGCGCGGCACTTATGGGAACTATCCGTGGAAGCAGTACGAGCAGTGCGTGCGTTTGATGAATAAACAACGCCTTTTCAGCGCTGTCATAGATTATCTACGCTACCGGCCAGATTTCATTATACTGCTCGGCTCAGAAACGCCCCTCTCGCTTATCCTTTACCTGTTATCTAAGATTGTACGAACGAACCTGGTGCTTATCGTGGAAGAGAATCGTGAAAAGACGTTTGCGAGCGTCACGGTGCGCTGTCTTGCACACGTGAAACGGCTCCTTGTCGTCGCCGCGCACAGGAACGCGGCTGTGTTGGTCGCCGAATCTGAACCGGCTAAGGAGTACTTGCTCAGGATGGGCTGCGCGTCTGAACGCGTAAACGTCATTCCGCACGGCACGAATACAGTTGATTTTCAACCAGGCCCGAAGAGCGAGCGACTAGCGAAATTGCTAGGCCTTTCGGCGAACGACTTACGTGCGAGCATCATTCTCTTCGTGGGGGAATTTAGCGAGTATAAAGGAGCGGAGTTCATGGCGCAGGCGATCCTCACGTTCCCGAATCCAGGCGAGGCTATTTTCTTAATTCCCTCGCAAGGATCTGTTTTTTTGAAGCACGAGTCGCATTTTAGCGCAATGAAAAATGTTCATCCCTATCCATCGCTTGACGATGAATGCATGCCGCATCTTTACAATCTCTCTGATATCGTTGTCGTGCCGTCAAAGCAGTGCGAAACGGGGAGCAGCGATCGCTCTCCAAACTCGCTGATAGAAGCAATGGCGTGCGGAAAGGCCGTCATAGGGACAGCAGTCGGCGGAATCCCCGCAATTATGGACCAGACGGGGCTGCTTATACGGCCCAACGACCCGGCTGCGATAGTTCAGGCTATCTCAGCGTTGACTGCGGATACGCAGCTGCGTGAAATACTGGGCAAGGAGGCGCGGACGCGCGCAGTTACCACGTTAAACAACAACGTTTACGCGAGGCGCATCTTCGAGCTTTGGAAGCGAGCGGCACATGGATAACGACAGCAAGGACGAGTCACGGCGGGGTCGCTGGTCGGTGCTTCACTTGATCAACGTGTTTGATGCGCGATACCAACGTGATCAGCAGCAGATTGTAGACCTGCAGCGCCGAAGGGGGTATGACGTTACCGTTGTCACCTCTCGCTACGACGATGAGTTGAACCGACGCGACGCGCGCTTTTTTCAGGACGCCGAAAAACACCTTGGCGGAGTGAAGATCTTCCACACACAAAGCTGTAAAATTCCTCTAGGCACCTCACAGCCCGCTGTTATCTATCGCCCAAACTCAGCGGTATTCAAACCGTACGACATCACGCACATCCACGGACTAACGTCCTACTCGTGCGTCCTCGGCTGTTTGTCCAAGAGGGTCAATGGCACAAGGTTGGTGACTCGCTCGGACCTCTCGCAAGAGGGTTACGCTCTTCTGAAGAATAATGTTGCTTGGAGAGCCGTTTTTCTTAAGTTGCTTAGATCAATCGATGCAGTGTACGCATACACAGAGTTGGAAAAAGCCGTCTTAGTCGATGTGGGAATCCGGGAAGACGATGTTTGGGTTGTCCCTCTAGGCGTGCGGCTCGAGCAGTTTTGTGAATGCGCCTCACGCGAAGATGCGGGCCAAACGCTGACGATCGGCTATATCGGTCGCTTCGATCAGGTGAAAGGCGTGCACCGACTCGTTGAACCACTTAGTAAGATACTGCGGGAATACGAATTTGTAAGAGTCGCATTTGCTGGGCCCAAACACGACGTGGGGTACGCGAATAAGGTCTTGAGTCGAATGCGTGCCCTCCCTAATTTCTCTTACCTAGGACGTCCCGCCGAAACACCGCCGTTCTATACCAGATGTGATATCATCGTTATTCCATCGCTTTATGACACAGGCACGATTGTTGCGCTCGAGGCTATGGCGTCGGGCAAAGCTATTATTGCATCAAACGTGCGCCCGTTAAACGAGTATCTCGAACACGAAGTCTCAGCGCTACTGGTAGAAACAGAAGAAGAGATCTATAGCTCCTGCAAACGGCTGATTGAAGACGCCGACCTCCGAGCGAAACTCGGCGTGGCAGCACGAAAAGAGTCAAGTAAGTACAGTGACCAAGCAATGATCAGAAAGCTGGAACAGGTCTACGCTTGCGTCAGTGAGCGGTGAACGGCGATCGTAAGTTAGCCGTTCGAAGAGGAAACGACGAGGAGTATTCAACGCATGAGAGTTCCCCAATCATTTTACGCGGGCCTAGCACGCGCGTTGGATTCGGTGACACGAATTTATTTAGCGACCATTGGTTTGATCGTATCCGCGGCCGTGTGCGTCGTCAACCTCTTGACGTTCAGCTCATATTACGTCTTTGTCACGTCCCTTGCCTTGTTCGCTGGATGTGCTCTGTATATTGGGCTGCGCAAAAGACTCACGTCGAGAGCCGCCGCATCCGCGGTCCATCTGAGCGCAGTAGGAGAAAGCCGGGCCCATAAGAGTGTCAACATCGTTTTCGTCTGTTTCGCGAGCGTATGTGTCGTCGTGCTCAGCGCGGCGGTTTATTCTCGTCCCGTGCTTTTTCTCGTTCTGGTCTCTGTTTTGGCAGCGCTCATTGCAATAGAGATCGCGGTTACCACGGATTCTCGGCACGTTCCCAGCGTGCTGTTTAAGATCATCATCTTGGGTGTACTCGTCCGGGCCAGCGCGTATTTTGAGTTTCCTAGCGCGATAGCGGTCGATCCGTATTATCATGTCGGCTTTATCCAGTTCGTTCTCGACCACGGCTACATTCCCGCGCACGCTGCCCCGTATGCCCTCACCGAGTACCCGAGTCTGCCGATTTTGCACATGTTAGTCGCGGCTTTATCGTTAATTACCGGATTCAGCGTGTATAACAGCTACTTTTTCGTCGGCATCATTGAATGTATTAGCGTGGTATTCATCTTCCTTATCGGCAGGGCAGTATTGAATGTGCGCAGCGGCCTGCTAGCAGCTCTCCTGCTTATGCTCGCGAATCAGTTCCTGCTGTGGGGCACTATTATCACGCCAGAGACGCTCGGCATCGTGCTGACACTCGTTGTGGTCGCTGCGTTATTCCTCGTTCCGCGAAATGATATGGTAAGTTTTGCGATCCTCCTAGTCGTCCTGTTTGCGGGCATACTCTTTACGCATGAAGGGACGTCGGCGTATACAGCTTTGGTAATCATCATCGTCGTAAGCTCTTTTGCGTTGGTCAGCAAGATATTCGGCTTGGCGGAGGCCCGACACGAAAAACAGGATGTGAAGGCTCTCTCTCTACACTTGCGATCCCTCGCGCTCTTGGTAGTATTATTTGGCGCGAGCATCATAACCTATTGGATGTTAACAGGCGGTTCAGCCTTGAACCGGGCTTTAGCGATCGTGCGCGGAGGCATCTCGCCGACGAGCACCCTCACACAGCCAGTAGCATCCTTAGCAGGGACGGCAGCGGTGCCTACCCTACCGTCTTCAACACTTCCGATCTGGTCTGATTTGCCTGTGCTGATTCTCATTTTCCTTGCCACGTTTGGATTTCTTTACATTCTGAGCGCAAAAAGAAAGAAAGCGCTAACGGTCGCCTGGATTGGTGCGTCAGCTCTCGTATTGGCCCTTACGACGGGCAGCTACTTTTTAGGCCCAGCCGTGTCGCAACCCGAGCGATGGATCGTGTATCTTCAGGTGTTCATGGTGATCCCTGCAGCAGTCGGCATTCTGACCCTCGGCTCTCTAGTAAATACGCGAAAAGGCATTGCTGTGATTTTTTCGGCGGTGCTTTTCCTCGGCTTTATTAGCGTAACGCACCCAAATGTAAAGGTCGTGAACGAATTGCCATGGGATCAAATCCCTCGGATTGCTCTCCTGCCATCAGAAGTAGCAGCTGCACAGACGATCGCAAATAAGACAGATGGGCGGCAGGTATACACAGATCTTGCGTATGCGCCGAGCTTCAAATATCAATACAAAATGTCGAACGTCACCGTGTTCTCCCCATTATCGGCCATCACTCAGCTGTCCAACAACAACAGCAGTTGGGTTTTACGGCTCGAGATTGCCAATAATCCATACATGGCGAGCAAGGGCCCGGTGCCTAAGCTCGGAGTGGGTGCATACGAATCCATTGAAGCTGCCCAAAACGTAATCTACGATGCCGGTACCGTCCAGGTCGTGAGCACGAAATAGGACGCTGTTACGTGAACCGCCGGCGACGCTCTCGTTTGTGCTCACCATCAGGCAAGGAAGGTCTTGCGCCACGACGCACATTAGCGCGGTGAACACGGCTGCCGAGCTGGCTGTGACATTGTTTGCGTTCGCTCGCGCGGGTACCATAACCGTTATATGAACGTCAGGCGTGTGCTAGCTTAGAGCACCCCGCCGTTCTCTTGCGCTACAACGAGGCCTCTACACACGAACGAAACGTCCGGACAAGCCATGCAGGTTTGCGCTATCACGGTTGCTTTCAACCATCCGAAGGAGCTCGCGCGCTTGCTGCGTTCGCTGCACGGTCAGACGAGCCTGAACGGTTTAATCGTGCTCGACAACTCGCGCGAAGAGTATCTCAAAGAAAATGAGGCAATATTCCGAACGCACGCGGACCGTTACCAATTCGCTCGCTTCGTCCACCCGAGAGAAAACATCGGCTCGGCAGGAGCCTTTTGTCAAGGAATGAAAATCGCGCACGAAAAAGGGTTTGATTGGATCTGGCTGCTTGATCAGGACGGTACTGTTGAAAACGGCTGTTTAGCCTCTCTGCTGCGAAACACAGGACGGGCAGACATCCTATGTCCTCAAATCGTAGATATTGACAATCCAGCCATCGTGCTGCCTCAATCTGGAGCAATACAGAATTTTTGGGGTCGAATGGTCTGGATCGCATTCACCGTAAGTCGCAATATATCTTTTTTTGCGACGCACGGAGCGTTAATTTCGAAGTCCGTACTCGACCGGATCGGATACTACGACTCGCGCAACTTCTTTGTCGGCTCTGAGGACAGCGATTTTGCGTTTCGGTCAACTACTGAACACATGGTGATCCGTCTCGTCGTTGAAGCCAAAGCTCGGCATCCTGATGCCCGTCAGAGGAGTATCGAAAAAAGACGCGGTTTGATTGACGCAGGGCTCATTGACAACATTTCTGCCGAACGCGGTGGAGCCGGCGACCATTTGCGCACGCGTCTACTTTTGAGGCTTCAGCAGTCAACTCTCCGTGGTTCGCGTTTGCTTCCCGAACACTTAGGCTACGTGGATAGGAGGCTTTTTGGGGATAAAAACTGCCGTAAGACACAAGGTTTTGCCAGCTTGTCTTACGCGTACTTGGCAACGAAACGTTTGACCTCAGTCCAGTTCGGAGCCGCGTGCCTATACTCTCTTCTCATTGCATTGTTTCGCAAGCTCATAAGCGACGGGAGAATCAGTTTAAAGGGAACAGTCTCGATGTACGCGATCTGCCTGCGAAGCAAGCTGCAAAAGGAGTGGCCCTTTGAATCCATTGAACAGTTTTGTATACGTCTTGCCGAATAGCACCTTAATCGTATAGGTATCGCCATTCGTGCGACCGCTTGTCAAGTTCAAGACGCTTTGGCCGCGGATACGGGAGCGCGTCAAAAAGGCCCTCTGCGTGCTTCAATCCGTGAACTATCGTTTTCCTTTTTTGCTAGGAGTGGAGGCGCTTGGTCTTTCTGCAGCGCCTTAAAGGCCTGCAAATAATCACTGCCACAACAACGCTCGAGGGTTGCGCCAAACATATAAAGCATTCACGACGTCATGCGGTAAGACAGGCGACCAATCAAGCGAGTCCCGACACGCAATTTAGCACCTAGGCAATGAAAGAGCAAATGAAGTCCATTAGCACCTTCGCAGATCTTATCCTTGTATTTGGTCTCGCGCTCGCAGCGTTCGTAGTCGCTAGTGTTCCAGCGTTAAGCGTAACGGCCGCTCGTCCCATCATTGGCACTATAGCCGTCCTTTTCGTCCCCGGGTACGCATTCATTGCAGCGCTGTTTCCCCAAAAGGCGACGTTAGGAAACGGCATCAGGCTGGCGCTCTCTTTTGGCCTCAGTATCGTCGTCGTGCCGCTCCTTGAAATAGCCCTCAACTATTCCAGGTGGGGCGTCCGACTGGGCCCGACACTTGTCGCTCTTGTCGTTTTTACGCTTGTGTGTGTCGTCGTTGCGAGCGTTCGCCGGCATCAACTCCCACCAGAACACCGCTTCGTTGTCAATTGGCCGGTATGGCACCATTTGGGCGACCGAAAGGCGACCCGGCCAGCAACGTCCGATCGAATGCTCTCAGTCGTACTCGTTGTCGCGATAATAGCGTCGGTTGCTGTCGTGAGTTATGCTTTGGTAATGCCGAAATCGGAAGAGCACTTCACTGAGTTTTACCTTCTTGGAGCTAACGATACGCTCAGCAATTACACAACGCAGTACAAGATGGGGACCCCAAATCCTGTGACGGTCGTTATTGTCAACGACGAAGGGCGAAACGTTACTTACAATCTGGTCGTCTCGGCGAACAACAGCACGCAACGTGGCGTCGTCTATTCGGAAGAGGTGGTCATCCCTAACGGCCAACGGTGGGAGAAGCAGATCGACCTCGTCCTTAATCAACCAGGGGACAACGTTAAACTTGATTTTTCTCTTTATGCGGACCATACGACCGCCGATCCATATCGGGATGCCCACCTGTGGGTGAACGTCACGGCATAAAGAAAGGCGATAAGGGAGCGCTTTCACGACAAGTTCGCAGCTAAAAATGTAGAGGGTTGTACGCATAGGCACCGACTGCTGCGTGATGGGTGCCGCTCACTCATCGCTTGCTTTGGCTGCTTCAGATGGCTCCTATCGTTTGGACATTTCGCCTTCTGCACAACAAGAAATGGTAGATAGCTTCCGCAAGAAGAGTGAATCGCCGGCGCCAAAATCGTGCGTCCCTCGGGGCGGCCATGCGTTTTAGCTAGAAACGATGCTGCGTGCTTGCTCAGTCGTATGGCCAGTGAAGTGCCGAAGCAAACATTTATGGCCACGCAAGTAAGACTCAACGCGACGTGAATCGCACCAACATTCTCACCGCAGCGCTTGCAATCCTTTTAGCAGCTGCAATTGTCGGAACCGTCGTGATCGTTGTATTTCCGCAGCCCGGCGAGTCGTTCACCGAGCTGTACCTCTTAGGCCCGGAAGGAAAGGCAAGCAACTATCCCACAAATTTGACCGTTAATCAAACGGCCAATGTCACGGTTGGGGTCGTAAATCACGAGAACACAAACGCTGACTACACCCTGGTCGCCACCCTCGCCAACAAGACGATCAATACCACATCGTTCAGCTTAGCGAATAACCAAACGTGGCAAAACGCCATCTCATTCATGCCGACCCAGCGGGGTGTGGGGCAAAAAATGCAGTTCGACCTCTACAAAGCGGGCACCGCAAGTGTGTACCGTTCGGTTTACCTTTACCTCAGCGTCACGTGATCAAACCGCGCTTTTTTTCCGCAGCGTTCGGCAGAAGTAATAGCCGGTCTTCATGGGAATTCATTCAGGCCTTTCGGTTCCGACAACTGTTGCCCCACGAAAAAGCTTGCTCGAGCCACAAGCGCTGCGATCGTCGTATGGCGCTCTTAGCAGCACATTCTTATAAAGGGAACGCGATGAAGGATAACAGCAATTTCGACAACAGCACGGTGAGATAATGCGAACAGCGCTCATAACCGGTATCACTGGACAAGACGGATCATATCTTGCAGAGCTCTTGCTCGAAAAGGGCTATGAGGTCTATGGCCTTGTCCGAAGGTTGAGCACACCCAATCAATCCCGCATTGACAATATTGTTGACCGACTTGTACTGTTGGAGGGGGATCTCACCGATCAGTCATCGCTCAACGTCGCCATGCAGACCGCGATGCCTGACGAGGTGTATAATCTTGCAGCTCAGTCATTCGTCGCGACGTCGTGGAACCAACCGGTGTTGACTGGGGACGTGACCGGACTCGGCGTCGTTCGCGTTCTGGAGGCGGTGAGGCACCTTTGCCCAACGGCACGGTTCTACCAGGCATCAAGCAGCGAAATGTTTGGAACGGCGCTGCAACCGTTGAAAAACGAGACCACCCCATTCCATCCCAGGAGCCCCTATGCCGTAGCAAAGGTCTATGGGCATTACACGGCGCTCAACTATCGCGAGAGTTATGGGCTTTTCTGCTGCAACGGAATTTGCTTCAATCACGAGTCGCCGCGGCGTGGCATAGAGTTTGTGACGAAAAAGATATCAGATGGTGTCGCGCGGATTCATCACGGTCGTGCGAAGGAGCTGCGGCTGGGGAATCTTGAGGTTAAGCGTGACTGGGGCTTTGCCGCGGACTACGTGAAGGCGATGTGGCTTATGTTGCAACAGGATGAGCCTGACGATTACGTCGTCGCCACGGGAGTAAGTCACTCGGTGAAGGAGTTTGCCGAGCTCGCCTTCAATGCCGTCGGCTTGAATTGGGAGGACTACGTGATCGTGGACGAGCGGTACCTGCGACCCGCAGAGGTACCCGACCTGCGGGGGGATGCCTTAAAAGCCCGCACTAAGCTGGGCTGGACACCCGATACCTCGTTTGAGGAGCTGGTAAGGATAATGGTCGCTGCAGACGTTGAGAAATATAGCAGATCTATCACCGAGCGTCGGCCGCTCGAAGAGACGTGACCTGAGCTGCAATTGGCACACCGCCATGGCTTCACGACCCGCGAGGCAGCGGGGCAAGCGGCGGCACTTTGTCCCGATTTACGCGGACGCATCGTCAAACGTTGTTCGACCGTTTCGATGCAGTGATCCGCCACGTACTTCCTCAAGCCGAACTCGTATCTCTACTTCGGCACGTTCAACTTGGAGCTAGGGCAGGTCGCGCAAGTCGCTGCGACAACGCTCATGAAGGGAACCGAAATAAGCTATTTTGATTTGCGCGGCCTGACCGAGCTCGTAGTAAGATCTTTGATGACGGAGGGGCCACCGTTTATCACCGTCGCACAACGTGACGCTTGCCCCCGCTGAGGGGGTTTAGCCTCACCCGACGTCGCGACCATCGAACCGCCGTGTGTCCACCTGTAGCTGACCGAGATTATATTTAGGGCTATTAACATGGAGGGTAACGCACTGTCACTGCGAGGGTGAGATAAACGTGAAGATCGGCTGGCGGGTGCGTTTCGGGCTCCTTCTTATTGCGCTCTCTGTAATCCTCTATCTAGTTCACTTCTCCGTATTCCACGATTTGACTTATGTCGAGACCTACGCACTTGGCGACCTTGCTTTTCTTCCGATCGAGGTGCTTCTTGTCGTCCTCGTCGTTGACTGGGTGATAACCCGGCAAGAAAAGAGGAGTCAACTCACCAAACTCAACATGGTAATCGGCGTCTACTTCAGTGAGGTCGGCACCCCACTCCTGAAGGCGTTATCGGAATTTGACCCGCACGTCGGGAGGATTCGCGACGAGCTTTTAGTGAAGGGCACCTGGACCACCCGCGATTTCGCCGAGGCAAGCTTACGCATAAAAAAGCACGAATACAAGCTCGTTTGCGACAAGGGCGACCCGAAAGCGTTACAATTTCTCGAAAACCTGCGCACTTTCCTCATATCAGAGCGGATGTTTTTGCTCCGCCTCCTCGAAAATCCGAACCTCCTCGAACAGGAATCCTTCACCGAACAGCTTTGGGCGGTCTTCCACGTCGCTGATGAGCTGCAGCACCGACCCGACTTGGCGCACCTGCCCGGCGGCGATTACCGGCACCTCGCTGTTGACGCAGGACGGGCGTACAGTGCGCTCACCGCCGAGTGGCTCAAGTATATGGCGCACCTCTTGCAGCGATATCCGTACCTCTTCTCCTTAGCACTGCGCACAAATCCGTTTGATCCGACCGCTTCGCCCGTGATCACAGACGTAGGCTGATAGCCTGCGACAGCACCAAAGACGTCGTGCAGACGGTACTGCAAACGCAGGAAGTGCACGCGTCGCGCCCAGAAATTTATTCGACGTCGATCATCTCGAGCTCCGACGCCAGCGCAGGTAAAAAGGTTCCCACGTCGGTCACGACCCCGATTGCCTGTGCCGTGCCGCGATCGATGAGCTTTGTCACGGTAGCTGGATTAATGTCGACGCAAATCGTCTTCACGTACGAGGGCAGCATGTTCCCAACAGCGATCGAGTGCAACATGGTGGCCATCATAAGCACAAGGTCAACGCCTTTGAGGAGATCACGCATGGCGTCCTGTGCGGCCATGATGTCAGTAATGACGTCGGGCAATGGACCATCATCGCGGATAGACCCGGCGAGCACGAACGGCACGTCATTGACCACGCTTTCGAACATGATGCCACTTTTGACGAGTCCCTGGCGCACAGCCGCCGTAATCGATCCGCACCGGACCACTTCGCTGATGGCGTAGAGGTGGTTCTTGTGCCCCTCGCTTACCAGCTCTGCCGTTTTGATGTTGAGGCCAAGCGACGTGCCATAGAGATCACGCTCGATGTCGTGCACCGCAAGCGCGTTGCCGGCGAGCAAGGCATCGACGTACCCTCGATGGACAATTCTCGAAAGTGCCTCGGCAGCACCGGTGTGCGACACTGCCGGTCCTGCAACGACGGCGATCTTCTTTCCCTGCACCTTTGCGTTCACCATTTCTACGGCGATTTTGTGGATGAGGGTCGCCGAGGGGCGCTCAGAGGACACAGCGCCACCCATAAACTCAAAAAGGGAGCGCGTGCGCGGGCGTTCGGGAGGCATGACGCGCACGCCGCGCTGCCCGAGCACGACCAGATCTCCTGCCATGACGTGATGGAGCGGCGTGCACACCGCGCGGTCGTCGCGGACGACGATCATGCAGTCCATTTCGATATCCTCTACCGGAATCCAGGCGCCGTTCTGGTGAACAAAAGTGGGGTGATTCGTAGTCGAATAGAACCCCCCTGGAACGGCCTTGTCCTTATCTGCAGCTCCGAGTCGAACGTCTTCAATCTCGGGAACTTGCGCACCGAGCCGATGAAGGTCGCTCATAATTGCGTCGAGATGTGCCTCGTCGCGCCCCTTGACCGCAAGCCGTACGTAGCTCGGATCGCTCTTGTGCGCTCCTATCTTGAATGTGATGATCTCAAACTCGCCGTCAAGATCCATGATCTTGTCGAGCACCCGTGTTAATGTCAGCGAATCAATAATGTGTCCCTGTAGTTCCACTTCACGAATCGTCGTCATGCGTTCCGTCCGTGAGCGCCAGCTATGCGGTCCGCTCGCTTACCTTCTTACAATCATCGTTCCGATACCTTCGTCAGTAAACAGCTCAAGCAGGAGCGCGTGATGAACGTTACCGTTGATGATGTGCGTATTCTCTACCCCGGCTTCGAGAGCCTTTATGCACGCGTGCACTTTTGGAATCATGCCTCCACTGATGCTTCCCGATTCGATCGCACGCTGGGCCTCAGCGAACGTCATGCGGGAGATGACCGTCTGGGGGTCGCTCGAGTCGCGCTGAATGCCGTTGACGTCGGTCAGGGCGATAAGCTTGCCGGCCATAAGCGCCGCGGCTATGTCTCCCGCGACGGTGTCAGCATTGAGATTGAGGCTGTGACACGCGCTATCGACGGCGATGGGGGCTATCACAGGGATGTATCCCTTGCCGGCCATAATCATAAGGATCTCTGGGTTGATGACTTCGGTCTCGCCGACCCAGCCAAGGTCAACCTCGCGTTCGACGCCTTCATATACGACGCGCTGGGGGCTTTTTTTCCGAGCGGCGATCATGCGGCCATCTTTTCCGGACAGGCCTACCCCTTTGCCGCCGTGCTTGCCGATCAGTGCTACAAGACGCGTATTGATGTTCCCGACGAGGACCATGCGGGCGATTTCGAGGGTCTCTTCGTCAGTGATACGCAAGCCTGCTGCAAATTCGGGCTTTTTGCCCATTCGCTCCATCTTCTCGCTGATTTCCGGTCCGCCTCCGTGAACGAGCACTGGCTGCATACCAACGTAACGCAAGAGCACGATGTCTTCGATAATACCCTCCATGAGGCGCTTGTCGATCATCGCGTGCCCGCCAATTTTGATAACGACGAACGATCCGTAAAACTCGCGAATGTAAGGCAACGCTTCGATAAGGATCTGCTCCCGCTTCATTGACCTGTAGTTCCGACTGAGAATAGAAATATCTTCCTGCGCGCGCACCAGAAGACGTCCGATTGTCGTCGTGAACGCTAGGGAAAGTCTGCCCCTCAAGGCTATATGCCGCGAAGACCATGAAACAGGTGGCGAACGTCAGGTTTTTCGCTTGCGAGTGGCGGATCATATGAGGTACAAGGCGGCGTGTATACAGATGGGTGCGTTCGGCACGCGATTGGAAAACGTTGACCGCGCGGTCGCCTTGATCGACGAAACGGATGCTGACCTTGTCGTTCTCCCAGAGCTGTTCGCCCACTGCAAAGATTTCAAGGCCGGAGAGCACATTCCGGGGCCGACAACTGAGGTCTTTAAGCGGCTTGCTCGCGAAAAGGGAAGCTTCATCCTGATGGGGAGCATGCTGGAGCTGGACGAGCAGGGACGGATGTTCAACACAAGCGTGCTCATTGATAAACACGGCACGATTTGCGCACGGTACCGCAAGATTCATCTGTTCTCCTATCGTTCGAAGGAGAAACGTTCATTGAATGCAGGAACTGACGTTGTCGTTACGCCGACCGAGCTCGGCGTCATAGGGTTTTCGATCTGTTATGACATTCGCTTTCCTGAGCTCTATCGGGCTCTGGTCAAAAAAGGGGCTGAAATTATCGTCTGTCCTGCGGCATGGCCTTCCCCACGCCTTGAACATTGGATCGTGCTAAACAGGGCCCGAGCTATCGAAAACCAATGTTACTTCATCGGTTGCAATCAGGTAGGCACGCCGGTGCCCTCGACGACTTTTGTCGGCGGCAGCATGATTACCGACCCGTGGGGAGAGACGCTTGTCGCGGCGGGTGACTCTGAAGCTATCATTACCGCGGTAATCGACGTTGGCGTGGTTAACCGGATCAGAAAGGAGTATACTTCTCTCAACGACGTGGTCCCACTTTGACGGCGGCAGCACACCGTGCGCGTGCGCTTCCGGCAGAATGCGTTCGATCTGTAAATCGACTGGACCATTTGATGACCGTTCCGTGGCGCCAGCAAAGCTTAAGAGCCGGTGTGTTATAGTAGACTCGGGCTCCGGTAGTGTAGTCCGGCCAATCATGGGGGACTCTCACTCCCTCGACTTGGGTTCAAATCCCAACCGGAGCATATTTTTTGATTCGCCGGCGGCCTCCGACCGTTCTCTAAAGATCCTTCAAGCGGCTATGTACGTAACGCGTCCGCTTCGTTATTCTCGGAGAAAAAAAGCGCTGGTAGGGCGGCGTTTTCAAGACGAAGCTCAGCCAATGGTTACTCACGGGGCAAAATTTCGCGTGCGATCTGCATCCCTTTGATCGCGACCGGAAAGCCTGCATAAACTGCCATCATGAGGATGGTTTCGACAAGCTCCTGTCGCGTGCACCCGATATTGAGAGCTGCTCGAATGTGGTCGCGAAGTTGATCCTCTCGATTGCCGAGGGCGGTGAGAGCGGCGACGATACAGAGCTCCCGCTGCTTCGCAGGTAGTCCCGGACGGGTGTAGATATCCCCGTAAGCAAATTCAATAACGTAGCGCGCAAGGTCGGGAGCAACGGCGTCCATACTCCGAATGAGGTTTGTGACACCCTCCTCGTTCACCCTTCGCAGCGCTTCGATCCCGCGCCTATATCGTTCGTTTTCCATGCTATCTTCACACGCATGGCGCCGCGTCGATATAAGCCCTGCTATCTGCCAGCGACACCCAAATGCAATCCGTGTGGCCAGGCAGCGTCATTACCTTTTTATAAACCCGTGGAAGTGTTGTAACCGATCATAGTGGCTGGATTCTTATCGTTGCTTTTCATCAACAACTACGGCTTGCTTGAACTGTTTCTCGTCAGCGCCACCTCATCGGTGCTTCCTATCCCCACAGAGCCGACAATAGCACTGCTGCTGAGCGAGAACGTGCGTCCGCTAGTCATCCTCATCGTGCTGATCCCGGCGTCAGTTCTAGGCGCTTCAATCGGATACCTTTTGGGAAAATACGGGATACGCAGAATAATCCCCTTTCATAATCCCGAACGCGAAAAGAGGGTTCATGCTTGGTTTGGCAAATATGGGGCTGCGCTGCTTATAATCTCGCCGTGGATCCCCTTTGCTGGCGATTTGGTGCCCATCGTCGCGGGAATCGAAGAGTTTAACCCGGCCACTTTTCTCATAATAATGTTCGTGGCCAAAGCGATCAAAGGCACTGCAATAGTCTATTTCCTCTCCTTTTTCGTCCAGCTAGTCGGCCTCCATCTTTAATTGGTGAAGGAAAAGAAATGAGCTGCTCGAACAAAGGACAAACTGGCGGCGGAGCGTGTAGCCAACGCGATAGACAAAAAAAAGAGTGACGTCGTGCGGAAACGTGTGTCACTCTTCGGCGAAGGTTATCGCCTCCGTCGGACAGCTGTCCGCGGCTTCTTGACACTCGCATTCGCTACACGCAGTCGCATCAATGACGTGCGATAGCCCGTCATCTTGAAGCTCAAAGACGTCGGGGCACACATCTTCGCACGCCCCGCAGCCGACACAGAGCTCAACATCAATTTTCGGTACTAGCATGGTCATTCTAACCATGCTGCTTACTCTCCACGTTTATAACTATCGTTTGCTCGCTTGGTAACCCGTTTCACCCCTCGCACAGCAACGCTGACTAAATTGACGACCTGGCCCGCAGGGACGTCTGCACAACACATAAGGCCGAGGAGTGCTCTTATGCACTCGTGTTTGACACGCATACGCACATGGATACGCGTCCGTTTGAGGACTTTGAGTTGATGGGCGTGGCCGGTGTGACCGATGTGCTCACGCTCGCACACGACCCGATGCGAATGTCAACAGCAGACGTTCTAGTTGACCACTTTTACAAGCTCATTTACGGTGAAGTGCGGCGAGGCGCCGAAAATGGCGTTAGCGTACACGTGGGTCTTGGCGTGCACCCGCGTTCGATCAACGACCAAGTTGACACGACTTTGGCAGCGCTCCCCGATTACCTCGAGCACCCCGCTGTCGTCGCGATCGGAGAAATTGGGCTCGAAAGGTGCACCGACGTCGAGGAGCGGGTCTTTCGTAGACAGCTCGGGATCGACTATTATCCCAAAGTTATCCACACGCCTCGGCGCGAGAAGCGAGAGGCACTTGAGCGAATCATCGCGATCGTTGACGAAGTCGGGGCCAAGGATGTGGTGATTGATCACATCGATCCATCAACGGTCGATATCGCACTGGAGGCGGGGGCATACGTTGGCCTTACCGTCCAGCCGGGCAAAGCGTCAGTGCGCGACGCGGTTGAACTGATCATTGAATACGCTGAAGCGAAGTTTGTCGTTAATAGTGACTTGAGCGCCCAGCGCTCAGACTGTCTGTCTGTCGCGCGGGTCATGCATGCACTCACGATCGAGGGATACGCCGATCGTGCATATAAGGCGTGCGTGCAGAACGGTCGCGACCTGTTTCTGCGGTAAGCGTTCTCGTCGTAAAGGCCGCCCTTCAACTGTTTTTTCCTTGCGTATGCTTTATTACCTCCGATGCTGTACTTAGTCTGATGATCCTATGACCGACGAAAAGAAAGACGAAGAGAAGCGAATGACGCCGAGAGACTACTGGATGCGCGACCCCTTTTCTGAAATGCGCCGGATGCTTGATACGTTCCGCAGCAACATGGAGGACACCCTCGAGCGTGTTTTCCCCTCACAGGCGATGCTGCCAGCTCTGAAACAACCCCGCATCGACATCCTTGACCTAGGCGATGCCCTTCAGGTCGTCGCTGACATGCCGGGAGTAAAGAAGGAAGACATCGAGATTAACCTCACTCCCGAGCGGATCGAGATCAGCGCCGAATCGAGCACCGAAACCGAACGTAAAGAGGAGGAGTACACCTATCGCGAGCGCGGCTACGCATCGTACCGGCGGATGCTCGACCTCCCCGCTGCCGTGCTGCCAGATAAGGCCGCAGCAACGTTCACTGACGGCGTACTTGAGGTCAAGGTGCCGAAGAAGGAACCTACCGAGGCGGAAAAGAAAACGCGAGTGAACGTCAAGTAGTTCAGGTGTCTATGGAAGAACGACACAAGTATCCCTTTGAGGTAACTGTCGCACCGGAGGCGCTCGACCGAGGCCGCCATTGGATTACCGTGCAGCTGAGGAACGTGTCAGCCGAGCTGCTTACCGACGTGAGTGCGACGCTGTTTACCTACAACTCGCACGATCTCGATGTGTTGCAAAGCGGATCCTTTCATTTTGTAAAAGAACTGCGACCTCAAGACACCACAGCGCTCAACTTTCACGTTTTTGCGAACCACAGCGGCCGGGTCTATCTCCACGTCACCGCGTACCGCAACGGCGCCCTCGTAAGCTGGTACTCCCCCGATCAGGAGCTCCGCCTCACCGAAGATCCGGCCGAGATTCAGACCTTCTTCGCGAACCGTCCGTACTGGGCGTACGAAGAGACGATCGAAGCGGAAACCGTCGTGCACGCTCACCGTGACGTGCCGAGCCTTCGTCTTGAAGTCGCCGCGCGCCCTCCATCGAAAGCGCACACGCTCATGGACGTGATTGACATTGACTTCATCGCAGAAGGTGGTACGAAACGGTTTGTAAGCGAGCTCTACGCGAGCGAAGAAGGCACGTATCTCCTCACCGCGCGCCTGTTCCACGAACAGAAACTGATTAGCAGCAAGTACGCGTCCTGCTATGTCGCGCCCTTTGAAGAGTGAATCGCGCGCTTTTTTTGCTCTTGGCGCTTTCCGTAGCGCATCGCACACCAAAGACATCGGCCGAGGTATCATGAACAGAAATGTGCGGGCCCTTCGAGGCTATCTATCTAACTACGTGCGAAACGATTTTGATAATCCATTTTACGCCTCATTTAAGATTACGCACCGCTGCAACCTACGGTGCGGCTTTTGCAACGTTTGGGCCGACAAGATTCCCGACCTTAAAACGAGCGACGTGCTCACCGTTATCGATAATCTGTCGCGAGCGAGCACGTTTACCATAAGCTTTGAGGGGGGTGAACCCCTACTACGCAAGGATATAGGTGATGTCCTCCGCTACACGCACGACTGCTCAAACTATATTCTATTTACCACCAACGGGCTTCTTATCGATCGCCGGCCCTTTGCCGAGTACGCGAAGTATTTCGATTTTCTACAGCTGTCGATTGACGAGGGGCACGACAACGTGCACCTGTTTGACCGGCTCGATTACTTCACCGATCTTGGCATTAAGACGACGGTGCAAACGGTCGTGACAAAGCACGATCTTGATAAGATCGAGGAAAAAGTAGAAAAAGTGCACGCGCACGGCCACAAGATTCTCATAATGCCTGCGTTCAACTTTGACGGCACTGAAGACCTCACGCCAGATCTCTTGATTCTTCGCGAGATAATTACCCGCCTTAAGCGCGAGTACGGAAACACGCTCACGACAAGTCGTTCGTACATCGAGAGCTTTGACCAACCGTACACGTGCCGAACACTTAGCGTTATGATCGAGCCGAATGGCGATATTATCTACCCGTGCATGCCGATCGGCACGAAGCTCGGCAACCTCCTCGAAAACGACCTGCAGACGCTCATGACCTCAGAACAGGCACAAGCTGACCGTCAACAAATGCTGCGTTGTAACAAACACTGTCTCATCTACTGCCACGCTGAGACGTCTCACCTTATGTCGTTGCGCAAGCTCGCTCCATACGCGCAGAACCTCATAAGCTTCCGGTTGTTTGGCTAGCAGACGGACGACGACCTCAATAATTTCACGCGTGGCAGTGGGGCTTGCTTGAGGAGTGAGCTACCCGAATAGGAAAGGAAATCACGCTCGCGCGATGACAAGCGGCAAATGGAGCTAGCTGCACAGCGAGTAACACGTAACTGTCAGGTAGACTTAGCAGAAGAACCAACAGGGGTCTTGTCGTGATAAAAGATGCGATGCTGTGGGAGCCAATTGCAGACGAGGGCGTTCACTGTTTCGCGTGCGCTCACGAGTGCAAGATCAAGAAATGGGATCGCGGAATCTGTCACGTGCGGCAGAATCTGGACGGTAAGCTCGCGACCCTCATCTACGCCGAGGTGAGCTCTATGAACGTCGATCCCATCGAAAAGAAACCGCTGTTCCATTTTTACCCGGGATCGAAAGTGTTTTCGCTTGGTTCAGTGAGCTGCAATTTCAAGTGTGAACACTGCCAGAATTATGACATCTCGTTCGCGGAAGTCGGAGAGATGGGTACCACCGAAGTCCTGCCAGAGCGTTCAGTACAGCTCGCTCTCGAGCGTAACTGCCGCGGGATCGCTTGGACGTACAATGAGCCGACGATCTGGTTTGAGTACACCTACGATTCCGCGATCCTTGCTAAGGAAGCCGGCCTGTACACCGTGTACGTCACCAATGGCTATATGACGCCGCAGGCGCTCGAAAAGATTGGCCCCTATCTTGACGCGGCGAACGTTGATGTAAAGGGCTTCAGCAAAAAGTTTTACAACGGCGTCTGTAAGGCGCGCCTCGATCCCGTGCTCCACACGTGCGAGCGCATGCACGAGAGCGGCATCCATCTCGAGCTGACGTATCTCATTATTCCCGGCCTCAACGACGACGAAGAGCAGCTCGGTGCGTTTAGCGAGTGGGCGGCAGGGGTCGACCGTGACATACCAGTGCACTTCTCACGTTTTCATCCGGATTGGCGCATGCTCGACCGTCCAGCAACGCCCATGGAAACCCTAAAAAAAGCGCACCACGTCGCGACACAGGCCGGACTGCGCTATATCTATCTAGGAAACGTCGCAAGTCAGTACGAAAACACGTTTTGCCCGGACTGCGGGGCGATTATCATCAACCGCACAGGCTATCGGATCAGCAAACGAGGGAAGACGTGTCCACGGTGTGGCTACGTCGCACCCATTATCGATTAGTACGCCTTCCGGGTGATAGTGAGGCATACCCTGAGAATTTTTTTCAGGCGGTCGATGCTGAGCTCTTTGCGGGCCATTAAAATGTCGCTCATCAAGTCCTTCCCGCTCATGCGTTAGAAATGCCCATTTCTTTCTATTTAAATACTTCGAAATGAGTGCTGCGGGAAAAGATCGACGCAAACAGCTTACCCATAAAGGTTAATACCCTTTCGTGTCCTATCGGTTGTGATGCCATGATCTGCAAACGCTTATCTGAGGTAACCGATGCCGAATTTGACCGCCTGCTCGACCGCGGCGCTGCTGTGCGCGAGGTTATGGATCACGTACAGAAAATCGTCAGCGACGTGAGAGAAAACGGCGACACCGCCGTTATGGAGTACACGCTGCAGTATGACAAGGCCGATATCGTCAACCTTCGAGTGACAGAAGGGGAGCTCCTTGCAGCGTACGAAAACGCCTCGCAGGACGTCATCGACGCGTTGTATACCCTGTCAGACAATATCACCTCGTACCACGTACGGCAGGTGCAAAGTGACTTGTGGCTTCACGAGGTGGCACCGGGAGTCGTCTTTGGGCAAAAGACAACACCACTGGATCGCATCGGTGCGTACGTGCCAGGAGGGTTTGCAGTTTACCCCTCAACGGCACTCATGAATATCATTCCGGCCAAGGTCGCCGGCGTCCGGGAGGTAATTGTCTGCATCCCACCAATGCCCGACGGCACGGTGCCTGTGGCAACGCTCCTTGCGGCTGACATCGCTGGGGCGAACGCGATCTATAAGATTGGGGGGGCACAGGCGATTGCGGCAATGGCATTTGGGACGCAGAGCGTCGCGAAGGTAGATAAGATCGTCGGACCCGGCAACGTGTATGTGACCGCGGCCAAGCTCCTCGTGCAAAGTGAGGTGGAAATCGATTTCCCTGCGGGCCCCAGCGAAATCGCGGTGCTCGCCGATGAGGGGGACGCTACGTTTATCGCCGCTGACATAATTGCCCAACTCGAGCACGGCCCAAAATCATCCGGGTTCCTGCTTACCCCCTCAGCGGAACTCGCACGCGAGGTCGAAAAAGAGCTCAATGCGCAGCGTGAGGCTGCAGCGCGGAAGGATCTCATCGATCTGAGCGGCAGCGCCATCCTCGTTGGCGAAAGTTTGGACGCGTGCGTCGAATTCGTAAATGATCTCGCTCCTGAGCATCTCGAACTCATGGTGCGAGATCCGATTAACGTCCTCGAAAAAATACGCAACGCAGGAACGATTTGCGTCGGTGAATATACGCCCGCAGCCGTGGGGGATTACGCTACCGGAACGAGTTCGACGTTGCCAACAGGGGGGTTCGCTAAGTATGCGAGCGGACTCAACGTGGGCCACTTTACAAAGACGACGAGCGTTCAAGTGCTGACGAGGGACGGGCTCGAGAGCCTTTCGGACCTTGTCCGCTCTCTAGCGCAGATCGAGGGGTTGCCTGGACACGCAGCGTCCGTGCTGCGGAGGCTTCAATGAAGGTGACGCGCTCAAGCGCCATCGTCCCAGAAACCGATGTTACTGTTGCGGGGTGGGTGCATGAGCTTCGCGACCTCGGCGGCATCAGCTTTCTTTTGCTCCGTGATCGCGATGGCATCATGCAAATCACCATACCAAAGAAGAAGGTCCCTCTAGAACTCGTTGAATGCGTGCGAAGCCTGAGCAGGGAATCTGTGGTGCGCGTGGAAGGGCACGTCAAGGCTGAACCGAAGGCGCCGCAAGGCTATGAGATCATTCCGTACAAGGTTGAGCTACTGAGCGCTGCGGAATCACCGCTTCCGCTCGACGTCACGGGAAAGGTGCCAGCCGAACTCGACACGCGGCTAGACGCACGCTTTATGGACGTGCGTCTTCCTGCAACGCGGGCCATCTTTTTCATTCGCGCGGCGGTGCTTAACGAAGTGCGTGCGTTTCTCGTTGCTCGCGATTTTATCGAGATTCAGACGCCCAAGATGGTGGCAACCGCGACCGAGGGCGGGACACAACTCTTTCCCATATCGTACTTCGACCGCGAGGCTTTTTTAAATCAGAGCCCGCAGCTCTATAAGCAGATCATGATGGCGGCCGGGCTGGAACGGGTGTTTGAGGTTGGCCCTATCTTTCGCGCCGAGGAGCACGATACGCGAAAACACCTCAACGAGGTCACATCGATTGATGTCGAGGCCTCGTTTATGGACGACCGCGAGGTTATGGGACTCCTTGAGGAGCTCATCCGGCACGTCTATGTGGCAGTCGCCGAGCGCTGTAGCGCTCAGCTTCAAGCGCTAGGGGTTACGCTGTCCGTTCCGCATACCCCCTTTCGCCGGATCACGTACGCAGAGGCTATTGAAATTGCCGATATTCCGTGGGGAGACGATCTTGACACTGCGGCTGAGAGAGCGGTTGGCGAGGAGATCGGAGAGCACTACTTTATCGTTGACTGGCCCGTTGAACTGAAGCCCTTCTACGTGCAGCCGCGCAACAACCTCTGCTACGCATTTGACCTCATGCACCCGCGGATGGAGCTCGCGTCGGGCGCGCGACGGATTCACGACTACAGGCTCTTGTCTGAACAGCTTGCTAATAAATCGCTTGCTTCTGAGAGCTTTGCATTTTATCTCGACGCGTTTCGCTATGGCATGCCGCCGCACGCGGGGTGGGGTCTCGGAGCCGAGCGTCTTCTTGTGACTATGCTCGGCCTCGCCAACATTCGAGAAAGCGTCCTTTTTCCTCGCGATCGTCGCCGGATTACGCCGTGAACTGAATTACGCAGCTTGTGGTTCGATCACATACCATAAAGTTTAAGGTGCGGACCCTGCACTACAATATGAGGTAGGGTATGCGCTATCAGGACGATCTAGATGCGATACCGCGTCGCTTAAGGCTCAAAGAGGGGGCTCCCCGGTCGACGCTCGAACAACGCGTGACAGTGCTCGAGCGTAGGGTATCCGAGCTCTCTGCTACCCTCAACGGGATCACCCAACAACTCGTTGACGTCAGTTCATCCGTTCACGATATGACACACCTTCCGGGCGTGTACGGACAAGGTGAGCTTTCGAGCGATGCGGAACCGGTCGATGAGCCTTCCTCACTTCGCCAACAACGGAGACGAAAAAAGACCGCTTACGTCATCGCGGACAACGATTATCCTCCGGAACCTGAACGGCGCCTTGGGGACGACATAATCATTGCCGATCGCGATCTGTAAGCGGAAACGCGGCCCGATGGACCGATGTTTATCAAAGAACTGGAGATTCACAATTTCAAGTCATTTGGAAAAAGGGTGAAGATCCCCTTTTTTGACGATTTCACGGCTGTCTCCGGACCGAACGGCTCGGGAAAGTCCAACATCGTTGACAGCGTTCTCTTTTGTCTGGGGCTTTCGACGTCGCGGACGATGCGCGCCGAGAAGCTCACAGATCTTATTTTCAACGGTGACGGCGCCAACGAGGCGATGGTTAAGGTCAGGTTTGACAACGCAGACGCCGAACTCCCCGCTGACACGGAGGTAACGGTCGCGCGTAAGGTGCGCCGCACCGCGAGCGGGTACTATAGTTACTATTATCTCGACGGCAAGCCGTGCACGCTCGCAGACATCCACGAGCTTCTCTCAAAAGCATGTATCACGCCAGAAGGCTACAACGTCGTGCTGCAGGGGGATATAACCCGTATCATTGAGGTGAGCCCGCTGGAGCGTCGGAAGATTATCGACGAGATCGCCGGCGTCGCTGAGTTCGACCGGAGGCGCGATCGGGCACTCGATGAGCTCGAGGTGGTGCGCGAACGCGTTGAACGCGTCGACATTATATTGAACGAGGTGGCGCTCCGGCTCGAGCAGCTCAAGGTCGAGCGCGAATACGCCCTCAAGTACCAGGAGCTCAAAGCGAAGAAGCACGACTATGAAAAGATGGTTTTTGCGTCAAAGCTCAGCAAGCTCGCACACGACATCAAGGCGATCGAAGGCGATCTTGAACGCAGGCAACGGAGCAAGGACAAGGCAGTCAATGAACTCGCCGCGACTCGGGAAGCGATCTACGACCTTGAGGGGCAGTTGAGTGCACTCAACAGTGCGGTGTCCGAAAAAGGCGAAAACGAGCAATTCGAATTGGCAAGGCATATTGAAAACATCAAGGGGGATATCGCTCAACACCAGAACCGGGTTGATCTTGTAAGCAAGGAGGTTGAGCACCTCGAAACGCAGAAGCGCAAGGCGTTCATAGAGGTGAACGCCCTGAAGCAGAAACACGAGGCGCTGCAGAGCGATCTCGCGGCAGAAACGGTCCGCCGGGCAAGCCTAGCAAGCGAGCTTGACGAGCAGGAGCGAGAACTCAACGCACTTAAAGAGCAGCTATCCAACTTCGACTCAGATGTCACCAAAGCGCGCGACGACCTCTTTGAGAAGCGCAAGGCACTCGGCGAAGAGAAGGACAAGCGCGGAGACGTCGTACGTGCACGAGACCGCGTGCTTGACATCATCCGCCGTGCTTCAACGGACGTGCAAGCAGTCGAGCGGGAGATTGACGCCGCGCGCACGGAGGTTGGGACCGCTCAAAGTGACCTAGAGACGCTTCATCAGAACCAGGCCGAATTGACGCGAAAACTAGAGGATGCGCGTGAGGACATCAAAGACCTTGAGGCTCGACGTGAGGACCTCAAGCTTGCCATCGAAACGGTCGAACGGCGGCTCAATCAAGCGCACCAAGATTTCGTTCGGGCGGAAACACGTCTCAAAGAGAGCTTCGGCAAAGCGGTCGAAGCGATAATGGCCGCACAGTTACCGGGGGTGCGAGGCGTCGTCGCTGAGCTCGGACGTGTCGATCCGCGATATGCTACTGCGCTCGAGATCGCGGCCGGCCCCCGTCTGCGCAACATTATCGTTGATACTGACGCCGACGCGGCGCGCGCTATCGCGTATCTGAAAGAAAACAACGCGGGGCGGGCGACCTTTTTGCCGCTCAACAAGATGAAGCCCGTCCACCGGGAGACGCTTCAGGTGTGTGACGGCGTCATCGATTACGCGATCAACCTCGTTCAGTTCGATCCCGAGTACGCAGCGGCGTTTTCGTACGTTTTTGGCAGGACCGTCGTGGTAACGGAGCTCGAGGCGGCGCGCCGGCTTATTGGCACCTACCGTATGGTGACCCTCGAGGGCGAACTGCTCGAGGTGAGCGGTGCGATGACAGGGGGCATCGACCGAAGGGCACTGAAGTTTATCGCTGGTGAAGAACAGGAACTGCACAGGCTCGGTCGGCAGATACGTGAGTACGAGAAGGAACGTGCGCGCTCACAGCAGGAATTCAGCCAAGTAGACGATCTTCTGCTCCAGGCACGGCACGAGCTCGTTGCCAGCGAAGGCGAGCGGGAACGTTTGGTACGGGAGGCTACGGCCCTCGAGGCGCGAAAGGCCCAGGCCGAAGCGTCGGCGGATGAAAAAGTAGTCAAGCTCGCTGCGATGCGGCAGGAGAAAGAGCAGGCGGGCGCGCAGATTAATGAGCTCGAGGAGCAGGAAGTGCTGCACGGCGCGGAAATTGTGTCTCTCGAGCGGGATATCGCCGACCTTGAGAAGCGGCTCAAGGGTACCGATGCGTCGACGCTCACGGAGGATATCAGTCAGATCGCAGACGAGGTCCGGCGGCTCCAGAACCGTGTGAGCAGATGCGACGCCACCGTCACTGAATTCCGTCTTCATGAAGACTATAACGAGAAGAAGCTGGGCGACGCCAAGGAGCACTTGGAAACGACGGATGGGCGGATCAAGGAGCTTCGCAGCAGCATCCGTGAACATACCGAGGCCGCTACGCGTTTAGAGCACGAGCTGGACGACGTTTGTGGCCGCGAACGCGATCTCGCGCGCGAGCTTTCGGAATTGCGGGAAGGACGCGACGCGCTGCTAGCACAGATTAGCGTGAAGGAGACGGCGAAAGCGGGCCTCCAACGCCAGATTGACCGCACTGAACAAGCTATCGACGCGCTCGACTACCAGCGGCTTGAGCTCGAAGCTCGGCGCGATGAACTCAAAGCAGAGGCCGGCGAGATCGATGAAATGCCGTTCAATGAGCCGTATGAGGCTGTTGTAGCCGGGTTGCGAACGCTCGAATCACAACTCGAGTCGATGAACGACGTGAACATGCGAGCCATCGAGGACTATGATAACGTCGAACGACGGCAGCAAGATCTCAGCTCGCGCAAGGAGACGCTCTTTAACGAACGGGTTGAGATTCTCGAACGCATCGACCGGTACGGCCAGATGAAAAAGGAGGCATTGCTGACGGCGTTTAACAGCATCAACGCGAACTTCAAGGACATCTATGCCGACCTCTCAGGGGCCACTGGTGAGCTCGCCTTAGAGAACTATGAGGACCCCTTCGACGGCGGCCTCTTTATCAGATCGTGGCAACAAGGCAAACACGTGCAGCGAATCGAGGGGATGTCCGGTGGAGAGAAGAGCCTTGCCGCGCTCGCGATGATCTTCGCCATTCAGCGGTATCTGCCGGCGCCGTTCTACATGTTTGATGAGATCGACATGTTCTTAGACGGTGCAAATGCTGAGCGCGTCGCACGGATGATCAAAAAGCTCTCGGTCAACGCTCAGTTTATCGTTGTCTCGCTCCGAAAACCCATGATCGAAGCAGCCAGTCGGACGATTGGCGTCTCGATGCAAGAAGGTAACATCTCGAGCGTCACCGGGGTGAAGTTGAATTGACGAGCGGGGAAAGCCCCGATACCGCCGCCAACGGTGCAGCGCCGGAAGACTTCGATGAACGATCGATCGACATCTTGGTATCCCTCGCGAAAAACGGCGAGATCGATCCGTGGGACATCGATATCGTCGACGTTACCGATAAGTTTCTCGCGCGGGTCGCCGAGCTCGAGAAGCTTGATCTGCGGGTGTCGAGCAGAACGCTTCTTTTCGCGTCAATACTGCTCAGAATGAAGTCTGACATCCTCGAGGAATCGGAACCGGAAGACGTCGACGAAGAAGAACCGGTCGAAGATGACCTTCAGGCGTGTTTCCCCGCGCTCAGCCCGAAGGTGCGACGGCACGCGAAACGGCGCGTTAGTCTCTCAGAGCTCATCCAAGAGCTTAAAAAAGCGACAAAGCGCAAGGAAAGGTCTGATGTTCGGCGGTTCGTGCAGCTTCAAGCGCAAGAGTTTGACGCACTCGCAGTGGCACATAGTGAGGACATCGAAAGACAGGTGAAACGTGTGAAGCGTGAGCTCAAGCGACGCTTCGCGGTGCGTGATCAGGTTCTTTTCAGCGAGCTCATTGTCGACAACACGGTTGAAGCCATCGTCCAAACCTACATACCGTTGCTCTTTATGGCAACCCGGCGGCAGATCCAGCTTGAGCAAAAGGAGCTGTTTGGCGACCTCTCCATCAAATGCAAAAACCTTTAACGCTCGTGTAGTATTCATGAGCGGTAATGAACGATCGAGACCTCATCGAAGCAGCGCTGTTTGTCGCAGGCAGACCTCTGACTCTCCTTGAGCTGGAATCTATCGCGAGCATCGACGCCGACGTAGAAGATCTTGTTGAGTCACTCGTTGCGGAATATCGAGAGAAAGGCCCTCTCGAGATCGTTCAGACCGATGAAGACGTGGTCATGCAAGTAAAGGGTGAGTACGCTGACGCCGTGCGGACGATCGCCCAGCGCGATCTCGAAACGCCAGTGTTGCGCACGCTTGCGGTCATTGCGTTCCACCAACCGGTCACGCAGTCGAAAGTAGCGGAAATTCGGGGAAACAAGGCGTATGGTCACGTGCATGAACTTGAGGCGCGCAAGCTTGTCGAATCCGAGCCCTACGGAAGAACAAGGCTACTGCGAACCACGAAAGCGTTCGCTGACTATTTTGGTTTCGAAACGGATAGCCTCGAGGAGATAAAGCAAAGAATTGGGCTGCTTTTGCGTTAGCACAAGTCGTTTCTTGAGGCGCGCGGACGGAACAGGCGAGACGTGCGTCGCGCTTGTCAGCGATCGAGCTCCCGAGAATAGGCGGCTCGGTTGGCGATTTTTGCCGCGAAAGCGCCGGCCACGAAGCCCGCATCCACATTAACAACAGTTAGCACGGAGCACGACTGCAGCATCGCGAGTAGCGCAGCTTCTCCACGACCTCCAAAGCCGTAACCGGTGGAGACCGGTACGCCGATGACAGGAATGTCAGTCAAACCGGCAATGACGGTCGGAAGTGCTCCTTCCCTTCCAGCTAAGACGATGAGCACGTCAGCGTCAAGCAGTTTCTGAAGCTCCGGGAATAACCTGTGAATGCCTGCAACCCCGACGTCATACGATTTGAGCGTCTGACATCCAAATTCCTCTGCAACGACGCGTGCTTCTTCGGCGACTGAAACGTCGGCTGTACCCGCACAAATAATGCCGACCAAGCCGCAGGGATGGTTAAATTCAGGCCTTTTTCCGATAACTGCAATGCGAGCTCGCTCGTGCCACTCGGGTTCAAAGTGCTGAAGTGCCTCGAACTGCTGGGCGGAAACTCGCGTAAGAACCGTCCGCCCTTCCGCCTTGAGCTGTGCTTCAACGATAGCAACGAGATCGCGCGTCGTCTTGCCCTCAGCTAGGACGACTTCCGGAATTCCAACCCGGTGCGTTCGTGCAGTATCGAGCTTTGCAATGTCGGCAACCCTGATATACTCGTCAATTTTGAGCTCGCGCCGGATGAGCCGCTCGGCATCGTCGTAAGAAATCTCTCCGGTCGTGAGTTTTCTGAGAATTGTCTCAACGGAAGGCATCAGCTATAGTTTGTTTTAGCAACGATAATAAACTTGTACCTTCGGTGCGGTCGCAGCGTGCAATTAAAGTGACCGTTGCACCGCGCGGCAGGCGAGACAGCGAAGCGCATAGCAGTCGACCGGGGCAGCAGAAGTAACACCGTGCGTGTCCGACGCCGACTGACGCGGACAGGCGAAGCAACAGCGACGAAGATGTCCGCTGTCTTTGGCGACGACAAGTGCAATTGAGTGAGGTGCAATGCTGATTGGTAAGAGACGCAAGTTGTCTTCTCTCTCGTGCGTAATGCCGCGCGGTCTTTGCACTTGAATCACAAAGCTTATGAGACGTTTCCTTCACGTTACGCGTGAGGGCATAGCGCGAGACCTTCATACGCGCCACGCGGTAAAGAGGGGATAGTTGTGAACGAGAGAAGCGAAATCCTCATACTCGTCGCTGTCTCGATCGTGTCGTCGCTGCTCTTGTACCTTCCCTTCGCCCTCAATGTGACCGCTGTGTTGGGGGTGCAGCTCCCGGCCACAGGAATACAGGTGTTGGAACGGTACTACGACGGACCGTTATACGTCGTTGTGTCAAAGACGTTTTACGCCGGAGCTTCCCCACTTTATGGCGCGTCGCTCTTGCCGGCGCAATACTATGCCGCCCACCTGCCTGGCTACCCGACTGCGATCTGGGCCTTTTCGCTCGCGACGCCGCCATTCGTAGCGATGCTCGTCGCGAACCTTGTTATCTCTGCGGCAGCAGTCGTCGCTTTCTACCTCCTCACAGCGAGGTTCAAACTCGTGCACGATCCTTTTTCCTCGGCGCTCTTGTTTCTCTTCTTTCCACCACGGTGGTTCCTCTACCGGAGTGTCGGTGCATCAGAACCGCTCTTCATCCTGCTCACGCTGTTGATGCTTTACTTCTTAAAAAAGGACGAATCGACAAAATCCACCCTTTTGGGCGCCTTCGCGACGCTCACGAGAATATGGGGCATCATCACCTTCCCCGTGTTGATTGGCGTGTGGCTGTGGAACAAGAAATTGACCGTGAGGAGGTTTGTGTTGGCTCTCGCCATTCCGGCATCGCTGTTGCTGCTGTTCTCGTTTTATGCGTACTCGCTTGGCGACTTCTTCGCTTATTTCGCTGTGAATCAGGCCTTTCTGACGAATATACCATTGCTCACCATCCCTATGATGGCTCTGACGAGCGGCGCGGCCGGCTCTGAGCTCTACGTCATCCTGTTTTTCATCTATGCCGTTGGCATCGTCCAACTCTACTTGAAGGGATACCTGGAGCTCTTTTTATACGCACTCTTCATGTTCGTGCCGGTGCTGTTCGTGGTCCATAATGATATTAGCCGATACTTGCTGCCTATTGCGCCCTTCGCTCTGATCATCGGCTTCGATGCGCTTATGCCGAAGAAGCGCCGCTACTTCCTTATACCCCTCGCACTGTTATGCGTTGCGGGGTATTTGTACTGTCTCGCCGTCTTGCCGACGAACTTGATGCCGCTCCCCCTGTTTGAACACTTGTTCCAGGTGATAGGGGTTCGTTAGTGTGGCTGCTGCCAACGAGCCTAAACAAAGGCGCCGGTAGCCCACCGCGACGTCGGCAGCTAAAATCTCCGCTAAGCAACACAAAAGCCATAATCATTAAGCAGTCTAAGTGTTCTTAGGTTCATATCGTTTGATTGCGTGCCAGAGGGGAGAGCATGTGAAGGTGACCGATCCGAAAGTGACTGCAGGGAAAAACACGCCGCTCGCGCGGCCTCGTGGCACGCGAGACCTCTTGCCCGCGGAAATGAAACGGCGTCGCTTCGTTGAATCGCGCTTGAGAGACGTTGCAGAACGGTGGGGGTATCAAGAGGTCGCCACGCCGGCTTTCGAACCGCTAGAGCTTTTTACCCTCAAATCAGGTGAGGCGATCGTCGACGAGCTTTATAGCTTCACCGACAAAGGGGGCAGACCTCTAGCGTTGCGACCTGAACTTACCGCCCCGGTTGCCCGCCTATATGTTAACGAGCTCCAGTCTGCCCCCAAGCCGCTCAAGCTCTACTACTTTGGTGATTGCTTTCGGTATGAGCGGCCGCAATCAGGGCGATATCGGCAGTTCTGGCAGTTTGGAATCGAGCTTATTGGGAGCGCCCTGCCAGAAGCGGACGCAGAGGTCATTGCGCTCGCACAACGCATGCTTCGGAGCGTCGCGCTCGATGTCGACATGCACGTCGGTTCGCTCGACGTGCTCAGAGTGATGTTTTGTGACCTCGACGACGAAACGTGCGCGCTTGCCATGCGCCTCATCGATAAAGGGGACTTCGATCGCCTCGGGGAACTCCCGGGCGGAGACCGCGCAATCGACCTCATCACGGCCGAGGATCCTTTAAGCGAAGCACAAAACTTCGTCGCGCTTGACCACCTGCTACGAGTTCTTGAGCTGCTCGATACCCTCGCGGTTTCGTACACCGTTGATTTCGGCATAGCGCGGGGCTTGGAGTACTACACGGGAACCGTTTTCGAGGCTTACGCTGGCACTCTCGGCGCTCAGAATCAAGTGTTGGGTGGGGGCTCGTATCGGCTCTCCCACCTCTTTGGCGGGCAGGAGGTGCCGTCGACCGGCTTTGGCATCGGATTTGATAGGATTATGGACGCCGTTAACCCTTCGGTGCCTGAACCGCCACGGCTCTTAGTAGTGCCTACCGGCGACGCACGCATTTACGCGCTTCAAGTCGCCAATGAGCTGCGATCCCGTTTTGTAACGGATATCGACGTTATGGGCCGCTCGGTGCGCGCGCAGTTGACGTACGCGAACAGCGCAGGCTTTGATTACGCGATTATCATCGGAAAGAAGGAGATGAAGACATCCAAACCAACGCTGCGGAATCTGAAAACTGGCGAGCAAGAATCGTTCAGCGTTCAGCAGATTATAGACCGCGTCCTGAGTAGCGTAGAGGTGTCACAACCATCTAGGTAGGGGAGAACTTCATGAATGTCATACAGACAGCGCTATGGAAACTAATAAACCCGATAGCAATCGTTACGGCCCACTATAACGAGAATATGAGTGGTTTCATCGCAAGCTGGATAACGCAGGCATCCTTTGTCCCGCAGTTGGTCATGGTTGCCGTGAATCCACTGCATTACACGTACGAGCTCATCACAAACAGTAATGCGTTTGCCATCAACGTTCTTAGAACCGATCAGGCGGAGCTTGTCGATCTTTTCGGCAAGAGTTCGGGCAGGAAAGTCGAGAAGTTCGCGACGATCCCTTACGAGCTCGGGCGCACCGGTTCGCCTCTCCTCAAGGACTGCTTAGCGTTTCTCGATTGCAACGTCGCGTGGAGCAAAGAGGCCGGTGATCATGTCGTCGTTATCGGCAGCATTGCCGAAGCCGGCGTTATGTCTGATGGCGAAACCCTTCAGGAGGCACGGTCAATGTACACTAAGCGTGCATCAAGCTAAGCACGTCGCGAGGAATCAAGCATGGTGGAGCTTAATTTTAAAAATGGCCTCATTCCGGTCGCTGCACAGGACAATGAGACCGGAGAGGTGTTGATGATCGCCTTCATGAACGAGGATGCGTTCGAGATGACCCGTAAAACCGGTTGTGTTCACTATTGGAGCCGAACAAACCGGCGCGTTTGGAAAAAGGGCGAGGTATCGGGCCACTTTCAGTGGGTGAAGGAGATCTTAGTTGACTGTGACAGCGATGCTCTCGTAATAAAGGTGGATCAAGTTCAAGCAGCGTGCCACATGGGCTTCCGGTCGTGCTTCTTTAGGACTATCGACGGGACTACAATCGGAAAAAAAGTGTTCGATCCTGGCGTAGTCTACAAAGACGGCGGTTAAGGCGCCCAGAAGTTCGTCCGCAATGTCATAGAAATAATCTCTAAATAACTGGAAGGCGCTCGAGAAGGCGTCAAACGTCTCGAGAGTGTATATCGTGCTCCCTTAGTACGCAAGCAGGCGTGATCGATGGCGCCGAAGTGTCGTATGCGCGGGCAGTATCACTTTGTCCCGCACACGATAATGACCCCTTCAGCTGAGTGAACGTCGGTCACGTCGGAAAATCCCGCGTCACGCAGCGCTGTAATCAGGTCAGCGCGCGTAAAGCCAGCCCTGCCGCGTCGTGCGTACCGCTCGAGCGTGCTCACAGCTGACCAAACGTCCGGCGTGCTGTCAGATACGAAGCTTCGGAGGATGACAATGCCGCGGTCGCTTAGGAAACTACGGGATCTGTTGAGCAACAAACGCAGTTCATCTGCTGACGGCGTGACATTGCTCAAGAAAACCGCGTCAAACTTGCTAGTTGGTCTGAAGGCGTGAAAGTCTCCGGCAACAACGTCCACCCTCCCACCCGCATTGTGCCGCTTGATGTTTTCATTAGTCACGTCGATGACCTGAGGTAAATCGAGGATGCACGCTCGTAATTCCGGGTACTTCCTCGTAAAGAAGATGCTGTACAGCCCGTGCCCGCCGCCGATGTCAAGTAAGCGTTTACGGCCAGCGAGATTGACGTGTTTCACAGCACTTTGTACTCCGCCGAGCAAGGCCGCTAATTCGAGTTTCTTAATTATCTCTCGTGTCCAATAGTCCGCGGAGATAACTTCATCGGAAGGCCCCTCTTTTACGTAGCGCTCAAGCAGCTTACCGGTCTCTCCGTCTTGAAATTGTTCTTGGCCGAGGTACAAGAGGCTCTCTCGACTCAAATATTGACGCGCTACCGCAGCGCTTTGGTACGCCGACGAACCCGAATCACCCTCTACGCGTACTACAAGTCCGATTCGCTGCAATGTTTCGAACAGGTATGTAAGAAAACGCTCATCGACTCCGAGCGACAGTGACAGGCGGCGCGCTGTCAAAGGACTCGTGATGCGCGTGTAGATATCGAGGTCAAGAGACACCTTTAAAATTTCAAAGAGTTTTCTGTAGTTCAGGATTAGCCTGATGGCGTCCGGCTCCAATTCAATATCAAGCACTATGCCACCTTCACAACTTGATATGATGTCATCTTTGTTGAACAGCGCGCTTTTATGTTCAGTTTCTCGTTGCATGAAAGTCGCCCGATACTATGCTTAATCTCTGCGGTGTCACCCGGGGTCCATCTAGTTGCTCCTGACTTTCGCGTTGCGCTGAATGTCTCATGGCATCTGCAGCTGCATCTTCGTTTTGTAAGTCGCACCTGAGACAAGCGCAGATTACTCATGCTGCAATGGGGGGCGCACGGGGGGCAAATGTTTAGACAAATGGAATCAAATGATAGGCTAGCATGACGCGTAAATGCATCGAAAAAAGCTGCCTGCATCACGCAGAGTGTGCGAGCTACTTTGAGGATCAGAATTTGACCGATTTCAAGAAATCAAAGTCGGCAACTGGCGAAGAGCTCTGCGTGTTCCACTGGGGCATCGGGTTTATGCGCGCGATGAAAAAATGTTCGGCCGAGCAAGGCCATGAAGCGCAACCGATGTGAGAGCCCAACGGCAACGAGCTACGACGATCGCGAGCGAGCACGCATCCTTTTTGCTTGTCTTTCAAGCTCCGCGCTTGCGCCGTAACGGCCAACTGCCGCGTTAATATCAGCCATCAGTAGGTAAGTCTGAGCTGCCTCGTCGTCGAGGGCACAGTCGGTAAATCCGCGTACAGCGCACTCTAAAATAGCAAGTGCTTCGTCTTTGCGGTTTCTCGACTGCAGGGTGCGTCCTAAAGCCATATCACATTTTGCGACTTCGGCCTTCAGCCGCGCTTTTTCAAACAAGCACTTAGCTGCTTCGTAATAACATAAAGCGTCGTCATATTTCTCAAGCTCGGCAAGCGCATCGCCTAGTCCTCTCGCACACAGCGCTGCATCCACTCGTCGGTCCCACCGCGTCTTGTAATACCCGTAAGCCTTCGCCAGCTCGGCGCTGGCCTGCTCGTAGCGCTGCGTTTCAAGAGAGGCGGCTCCTATATATTGGGCGATGTCTGCGAGTGACGAGCTGTTTCCCGACGCCTCGCAGATGGTTCGCGCTTCTGAAAAACGTGCTATCGCCAGCGTGTACTGTCTTTTTTGATAGTGGCGCAACCCCTCATTCAGTTTCGCCGTTGCGCGCTTCTGACTAGTTATGGCGAGTCTATCGCGGCTGCGCTGACGATTGGGTATTCTTCGAGGCCACATCTGCTTTTCCGGTGTTTATTTGGGTCGAGTCCCTGCAACAAGATAGATTGTGGTGCACCGTTCTTAAATTGTTGCGTACTGGTTCTCTCCACACAATCGGTTGCCTCTCGTTTGTGCAACCGTTACCGTTACTTACATATAAGCTGCAGGAAACTGCGAAAAGAGTCAAATTGATCCCCGTCGCCATAGGTTTGTAGACACTCGTCAATTGTAAATTGACCATTGTGCCAACTCCTCCGCGTTTGCCGCTGAAAGCTTGAGCGACTTCATAGATAAACGCAGCTCCACAGTCGTTAAGCGAGTCGGCGCGTCACATTCACATATGGGATCTGCATCCGGTACGGTTAGGCAGCGGAAGATGGGAGAGGGTGGGTTAGGCCCAAGTTCAAAAAAAAACAGGTCGGGGCAGGCGCGCCATCAGGCTTCAGGTTTAAGAGGAACAGATTCATATCCTACTACTATGCAGGGCAAGACGTATTCGATGAACGTGTCAGATATGAGCGAGGACGAAATCGATGAAGCGGTATCAGATGCGTTGCACGGGATCATCAAGGCTACAGACCTGTGGCAAGAGAAAAAGTCCTTTCACCGGGAGGTCACTGACGCGCTGTTTGACATATTGAGACGCAGGGATCTCACCATTTTCGACGTGCTTATCAAACGCGATGAGAAGGTATGTGAGATTCTAGATGAACCGACGAAAGGCGTCCCTGAGGGGAGGGTGCTTGAAGGTTCGATCGACACAGAGACGGTCAAGGTCTATAACCTGCGGTCCAAGGATCCCGACGGCAATTTTGAGCTGCTCTACAACAACGAATTTAGAAGGGACATCCAAATGACTCTGTATACTGAACGAAAAAGAATAAAAATGTAACAAGGTCATGTTCGTCAAGTCAAACGGAGCGTCGGGTTTCGCTTTGTATCAGTTTTCAACTTGGAGGTTTCATTAATGCCTTTATCCGAATACGATCGCGTGCGATATCGCAGGCAAATAATGATTCCTGGATTCGGCGAAAAGGCGCAGCTACGTTTGAAAAGGGCGACGGCTCTCATAGCCGGCCTGGGGGGGCTTGGCTCTCCTCTTGCGCTCTACCTCGCGGCAGCGGGAGTTGGGCACCTTAAGCTGGTTGACATGGACAACGTAGAACTCAGTAATCTGAACCGACAGGTTCTGCACTGGGATGAGGACGTGGGCGAATCGAAAGTCAACTCAGCATTGCAGAAAGTGCAAAGGATCAATCCGACAACGCGCGTTGAAGGATTTAATCTAGCCATCGACGACAAAAACGTCTTCGAGCTAGCAAAGAATTGCGACGTTATTTTAGACGCTATGGACAACTTTGCGGTTCGGTACTTGCTCAATGCGGCGGCTATTGCACACTGTGTTCCGTTGATTCACGGAGCAGTATACGGTTACGAAGGGCGACTTGCCAGCGTGGTGCCTGGCAAGACGGCATGCTTGGAGTGCATCTACCCTCACGCTCCGCCGCGCGCCGTGTTTCCTGTGCTGGGCACGACTCCGGGCGTAATAGCCTTGCTCCAAGCGACGGAGGCCATAAAGTCACTGACCGGCGCAGGAGTCGTTTTGGAAAACGAAATGCTCATCTATGACGGCGAAATGATGAACTTCGATAAAGTCAGGATTTCGCGCAACCCGCAGTGCACGTCGTGCGCTGGACTCGGTAAGAGGTAACTAGCCAGCAGAAACTGAATGATCAATGCCGTGGCGAGCGATGGAGAAGTCCGTTCTTGATTGCTAATCCAACGCTTGATATTATCTCGGCAATGAGCCGAGAACGAGCTTGTATCTAACGTTATGGAGAACTAATCAATGAGGAGAGACACGCATCGTGAAGCCGACGATGAGTGAATCAAAAGGCCCCATAGCCGAAGTGGCCGTTACCCCGACGCCGGTCGACCAGTTCAGGAGTTTGACGCCGATCGAGGACTTGCTTGCGCCGCTCTCGGCTCGGTTTTTTGCGGCGCTCATTGACAGTTTGCTCATTTGCTTTGCCTTCGTCCCTCTATTCTTGCTCGTTAGCACGGACACGCTAAACGGTAACGTCACACCTCTTACTGTCACGTTTATCTTCACTTTGCCATCGTATTGATCATCTATTATACCCCTTTAGAAGGCATAAAATGCGTAACGCTAGGCAAGTGGCTCTTACAGATAGCTGTGGTGGGTGAAGATTTCACCGCCCCGGGATTGCGCGGTTCAGTAATCAGAAATGGCATACGCGTCGTTGATGCGCTACCATTCGTCGTGCCATATATACTCGGCACAATCATCGCTCGGAGCAACGCAAAATGGCAGCGGCTAGGGAACCAGGTAGCGAGAAGCATCGTCATCAACGTCTGATGGAAACTGGCAAGGTGCTGAACGTTGCTGCGGTTTCACTTCTGTGGTGGCCGAATTCGCTGGATGCGGTCCAAGTCGAGGTCAATATCTACCGGTTTTTGTTCTGAGACTGTCGGCGGGTTTCTTGTGAGACTAAAGATGCGCCAAAAAACGAGGACAAGGGCTAATAGTGCTATGCCGAGTATCCCGATGAATTTTTTGTTGCCTGCGTAGAGTGCGAACGAGCTAGCACCAATGCCGATCAGTACGAGGATAAGCAGCACGAGATTCGTTTTTAAAAGGCGGTTGTAGGCCATAGCTTCCTTTTGTCGCGGCGTCCGCGTGAAATAGCTGATGATAGGACATGGGTAGAAACTACATAAAGCTTGTTTGTCGGCGCTGCGGTGAGTTCTTGCTGCGCATCGAGGTTCGCTCGAACTTTCGCTTCTAAGCAAGGAGCACGGCTATTGTGCTAGACAGAAAAACCCCATCAAAGGTCCCGGCGCCTCCAATAGAAGCAATAGGCGCTATGATTTCTTGAACAGCTCCTAAATTCGTTAAATCAGCTCCGATGAGAGTGCCGAGCACTCCTCAGACGTACGCCAAGGCAAAGGCGTTGTCGGCGCTTGGAAACAGCGCTATCCCGATATCCCGGCCAAGCTCGTTATCCACGGCAGGCGGGCGTTTGAATACGGGAATCTCCTTGAACAGGCACGAAGCCTGAGCGTGGCAGATGACGTGACATTTGCCGGCAGCGTGCCGCAAGACAAGCTCGTCGAAGCGTACAACGCGCTCGATGTCTTCCTCCTCGCAAGCGACTGTGAAGGTTTCGGGTTCCCCATCTTAGAGGCGCAGAGCCAATAACGTAGCCCATTGGCATTAGAAGTTGTTCAATAGCGCCCAATTCTTCTTCGGTAAGGCACTCGAATATGATATCTGGCCGTTGTCGGCGAAGTATCTGGATGCCCCTTTTTAACACTTCTACTTCGGCTCCTTCAACATCTATCTTGATGAGATTACTTTGCACGTTTCTCGTCTCTATAATGGGGTTAAGTGTATCCACTTGAACCACTTGCCCGTGTAACGTCTGCATTTGCTTAAGCGTAAGCCTGGACTTCACTACGGGGTTTTTAGGATCAGCAAAGAGCGGTAACTTACCCTCTTCGCGCCAAAGCCATAAATTGTGTAGGATGACATTGTTCATGCCGTTTAAATGCACATACACTTTCAAGATCTCAAAATTGCTGCGATCAGGTTCAAAAGCGATAACACGGCTGTCGCGGTCTAGTTTTCTAGCCATTATGACCGTGTCCAATCCAATATTTGCCCCTACGTCAATGAAATCTCCCTTGGCACCGTCATGAAGTATTCTCTCAATGCGTGCTCAAAGAAGAGTATAATTGAAAGACCTCCTGATGCTTGTCTACAAAAAAGGGTGCCGTTATGGGTTTTAACAAGTACATCTGCGATTAAATAGTTGCGATAAATCATAGACTGGTTTTTTAGCAATCTTCTCTCAAAGAACAAGCCAACCGTTCCGATTTCTAAACTCACAAGGATGACAACCTTATCTCGCAACCGTACTCCGCTCATGGTATAGATGAATAAGTTGTTGAAGGATCTGAGAACCTGTTATTCACAACGTGAATTTAGCTCGTGCCTAGGGGTCATTGGGCGCCTTATCCCCAAAAATGCTTTGAGCGATGAACACAGCTCTTCCCGTTATTACACCTACAAAATATTTATAGTATTGGTGCACGTTGATATATCATAATAATATTTACATATTTTTGCAACGTAGAAAGAAGTTTCAATCCGCCGCAGAAGTTGTGTCGGTAGCACACGCATGAAGATACTTGTGACATCGATCGTCGATCTGACAGCTTCGCAGCATAACAGACCGCACCAGTTTGTGCGACACTTAGCGCAAAACCACGACGTTACCGTTTTAAGCATAAACGATTGGTGGAAGAGGGCTCACGCTGGCCCCCGCGCCGACGATGGCGGATCGAACGGTTTTTTGAACGGCGTTGAATACCGATACTTGACCGAGCGGAAAGTAAGCCCGGTCGTGCAAGAAGTGTTCTTCCGAAAGGCGAGGACTGAGTTTTCACGAGACGGGTTCGACGTTCAGTTGAACTATAACAGCTTAATCTCGGGGTACGAGATATCAAAGCACGTGAGGACGGTCTTTGACATTGCAGATGATCTCGCTGCGATGATTAGCACCTCACCGCAGATTCCGTTGCCGCTGAGACCCGTCGGACACGCGTTGGGAGTTCATTATCTGCACAAACAGATCGCGCAGGCGCACCATGTGACGCTGACGTGCGGGGGATTAAAGCGGTTGTATCGCATTTCCGACGCAAAGTCAGATCTTCTTCCGAACGGAGTGGACGTGGACTTTTTCACGCGAGCCGCCACAACAAAAGCTGAGATCGGTTTAGACGGATTCGTCGTCGGCTATGTCGGGGCGTTGAGAGAATGGGTTGATCTCGAGCCGGTGTTTCGGGCTTTGAATAAGCTTGATCAGCGGATCAAGATGCTCGTCGTAGGCAGCGAGGGCCAGTTCCGCGAGACGGTTGAACTCGCGCAGAGATGCGGCATAGCAGACCGAGTCGTATTCACGGGACAGGTGAGTTACGCCGATGTGCCGCGCTACATAGCGGCAATGGACGTGTGCGTGATTCCATTCAAATCTGGTCAGATTTCGTGCCACGCGCTTCCGCTCAAGTTGTTCGAGTATATGGCGTGCGGGAAACCCGTCATCTCGTCGGAGCTTGATGAAGTCAAAGCGGTCGCCGGCGACGTCGTTCGGTATTGTTCGAGCGTCGATGATTACGTGCAGACCATAACGGCTCTTTATGAGGATGAAGCGCTAAAGCGGCGACTCGGGGCGGCGGGCAAGAGGCTCGTCGAGGCAGGCTATAGCTGGGACGGTATCTGTCGGAAACTCGAAGCCATATTGACGTGCGCTGCGAAAGAGCGCCCTAGCACACACACGTAGCCCGTTCTGGGTTGCGCGATCGAAATGCGTGCTCGTTACGTGAGGCCAGATTAGCGGATTTCAGAAGCATCGGCCATTGAGCCACAGTAGTGATAGGTCCTCATTAAGTGGACTAGGGCGTCGTGACGGTGCTGCGCACTAGTGCTGGAAGCGCCAACTCTCGCGACGTTCACTGGAAGAATCAAAAAAAAGGACCGTGATCAGGCTGGAAGAGGTGCTACTGAGGGTTCGCGACGCATAAACGATAGTGCTCGCTATCAATACTACGAGAAACGTTCTAAATCGAGCAAGCATATATTTGAGAAGAAGAACATAATCAAGCAATAAGATGTTTTATGAAGGTCTATCTGCTCAATCCCCCTTTTGTCCCTCATTTTGTCCGGTGTGGACGATGGCAAGGCGCTGCTGCCCGTGGCGCGACTCTCTACTATCCGATCTGGCTATCATATGCGACTGGAGTGTTGAAACAAGAATTTGGCAAGCGTGTTAGGCTGGTCGATGCTCCGGCGTGGCAATGGGATCGTGAGGACGTCATCAACGACGTTAAGAAATTCAAACCGGACTTAGTCATCGTTGAAACAAACTTCTCAAGCGTCAAGAATGACACTGATGTGATAGCGGAGCTTAAGAGCGAGTCTGACCCATCAAAAATCGTGCTTGTTGGACCGCCAACGTCGCAGTTTCCCGATCAAATGCTGCAGAATAGTCAAGTCGACGCTGTCGCCCGATTTGAATACGATTTTGCTGTTAGAGACTACGCGAAGGCGATGGAAGAAAATACGCCTCTCGGAAATGTTCTTGGACTTTCATACAAAGAGGATGGAAGGATAATGCATAATGCAAACAGGCCATACATCAGTTCTGAAGACCTTGACTCCATCCCTTTTGTTTCACGCGTGTATCAAAGACACCTCAGCGTGTGGGATTATCGCCTTGATCACGCGCTTTATCCAATGGTTCAAGTATTCACGGGAAGGGGGTGCCCCAATTTCTGTACCTTCTGCTCGTGGCCAGTCACGTTGATGGGTCGACAATACCGCGCAAGAAGCGTCACAAACGTTGTCGATGAGTTTGAGTTTATCGTCAACGCCTTGCCTGACGTCAGAGAGATCTTTATCGAGGATGATACGTTCACGATAAATAGAACACGAATACGGCAATTGTGCAATGAAATAAAGCGAAGGGATATTCACGTGCCGTGGTCGTGTAATGCACGGGCGAATCTCGACTACGAGTCGATGAAACTAATGAAGGAGGCCGGATGCAGGCTTCTGGATGTCGGCTACGAATCAGGAAGCGACGAGATACTGAAGGACATCAAAAAGGGTGTGACGACGGCTGACAGCAGACGGTTCACGAGAGATGCGCGACGAGCCCGCCTCATGGTTCTGGCAGATGTTATCATCGGCATGCCTGGCGAGACGGCAGAGACAGCAAATCAAACCTTGCGGTTTATTCGAGAGATCAAGCCGAATATAGTGCAATATGCCGTGGCGACGCCGATACCAGGAACCGAGTTTTATGCTTGGGCGAAGGAGAACGGCTATCTGCTCGTTGACGATCTTGCAGAGTCTATCGATCAGAACGGGTTCCAAAAGTGCATCGTTTCGTATCCTGAGTTCACTAACAAGGACATCGAGAAATACGTGAACCGTGGTCTGAGGGAATATTACTTAAACGTCTCGTTTCTGCCTACGGCGATCAGAAACGTGCTTCGAAAACAAGGGCTGCACGAGTTCATTGGGATGCTCAGATCCGCGAAAGTTTTTTTGGAGTACATCCGTCACGCTGATGAAAAAGGAGAAGAAACCGCAGAGTAGCACTAGTAGTGCAAACTTTTGGAGCCGACGCACTGGTTTTTTTAGCCGAGTCGAAGCTCCGGTAAACCAGCCATGAAAATACTGCAAGTCTTCGAGCGGTTTTATCCTCGGGTAGGCGGAGCAGAAAATCACGTCTATAACATATCGAAAGAGCTGGGCAAGCTCGGCCACGAGGTGACCGTAGTTACCTCGACCTCAATCGCACCGAATGATGTCCGAGGCCTCTCAAAGAGAGGGTTAAGTCTGCACGTTTCGCTGCCAGATCTTCCCCCTAACGAGACGACGGAAGAGAACGTTAAGATTTGCAGATTTGAGCCGAAACTCGGCTTTTACACGTTGCTGTTTACGCCCGGCCTCATCGCTTACCTATATCGCCATCTTCGCGAGTTTGATATTGTCCACGTTCACGGATACCTGCACGCTGAGCCTGCCATTGTAGCAGGCATCGCGACATTAAAAAAGAAACCTTTCATTCTCACTGCACACGATTTGAAGTCGTCATATGGCGGCATTCTAGGATTAACCAAGAAGATGGCGGATCTCACTGTAGGCAACCTTATTCTTAACGCAGCCAGCGTGCTGATCGCGCTAACTCCGATCAACCGGGACGAGTATCTGAGACTGGGGGCGCACCGTGAAAGGATCAGAATAGTTCCAAATGCTATCAGAACGCAGGATTTTGCAAGTTTGAGGGACTCAGACAGTTCTTCCGAGGGCTTCAAACAAGATAAAATGGTGCTCTTTGTGGGTCGTTTTGTTGCGTATAAGGGAGCCCAGCACATCATCAAGGCGATTAAAGACATCGCCACCGATTATCCGTTCACGAGGTTCGTATTTGTGGGCCAGGATGACGGGTACCTGAGCTCGCTCATAGGGCTAGCGCGCAGCCTGGCAGTTTACGAAAAATGCTCATTCTTGACCCTTGTATCTGACACAGAGCTGCGACAACTCTACGCGAACGCAGACGTCTTCATTTTGCCTTCGACGTGCGAGGCATTTGGGATTACCGCGCTGGAAAGCATGGCCGCAGGAACGCCCGTCGTGTTAGCAAACGCAGGCGGCCTCAGTTTCCTGCTCTCAGACCTGGGAGGCTCACCGTTGGATATGGGGGGGGATGTCCCAATTCAGATCGCAATAGCGGTAAAAGAGATCTTCAGAAAGGGAACCTATGAAGACGTTGAAAACCGAAGAAAAAGGGTCTTGCAGGAATATTCGTGGTCCGCTGTCGCGGGGCAGCTGGCCAGCATCTATGGTGAGGTTCTGCACGCATGAAGATATGCATTGTGGGGGAGTTCTCACGCGAACTCAATGAAGGCGTTAAGAACATTAATTGTTTTTTGAGCAGAGAACTCCAACGCGACAACGATGTGCTCAGGCTCGACGTTACGAAAGCGTTATCTTTTCGGTTCTGGAAGAGACTTCACGCTTTCAAGCCCGATGTGATTCATTGCGTATCAGGCCCCTCACTCAAGAGCTTTGTCTTGCTCAAATGCGCATACTACGCGGCAGCAAACAAATCTGCAAAGACGGTCATGTCGGCCGTGCACCCGTACTTCTTTACGCTGTTGCGAAATCCGCTCACGAGGGCGTTGGTGCTGATCCTGAAACCAGATTTGTTGTTGACCCAGTCGCAACGCGCTTTGCGGAAACTCAAGGGATTATCGCTTCACGCCGCTTATCTGCCTAACGGAGTGGATACCGAAAAATTCGATGAAGCGCCCATAAGCGTGAAAAACGCGTTGAGAACCGAATACGGCATTGATCACGACAAGTTTGTCATCTTGCACGTCGGCCATCTCATTCAGGGAAGAAACCTCAAGGCGCTCCGCGATCTACAACATGGAGATAATCAAGTGCTCGTGGTAGCGAGCGCCCATTTTGAGACGGACGCAGAGGTCCGCAACGCTCTCGTGGAATCGGGATGCCTGGTTTGGCAGGACTATTTCGAGCACGTTGAGGATATATACGCGTTATCTGATTGCTACGTCTTTCCTGTCCTGCGCGGCGCCACCATATTCTCTCCCTTGTCCGTGCTCGAAGCCATGTCCTGCAATCTGCCCGTTGTGTCGACTAAGCACGATACGCTGCTAACAAGCTTTCGCGAAGGAGGAGGGCTCTTATTTGTGGAGCAGGATCGAGATATCCCAAAAGCGGTCGCTGAAATCAAAACGCACAGCATCGACGTTGACACCAGAACTAAGGTGTTGCCGTATTCTTGGCAGAGCATAACGACAACATTAGAGGGACTATACGAATCCCTCCGGCGAGCCCAGGAAGGGGCGGCGAGTCCTTGAACTAATCTACACAGTTCCTATCATTTCGGATTGCGGTTTGAGAAGGGCAGCGTGCCTAAGGCGCGCCGGGATCTCCTGACAGCAAGAGGGGAAAAACTCTTGCGTTCGCTTCTCGTGCTGCTGTTCGTTTGTGACAAGAGCGCCAGGCGTGGCCTGTTTAGTCGCATATCTTAAGTCATGTGAGCGTCATACGCACTGTGTCAACGTTAGAATTTGCTTGTATGAAACGAAGAATAATTGTGTGTTTTATGGGCGTGGACGGATCCGGAAAAACAACCGTTGCCAAATCGCTCCACGAATCACTAAGTAAAGCCCGCATATCCTCAAAGTACATCTGGTGCGGCTGGCGCGGCTTCGAGTCGTGGCTATTTAAGCCGTTCGCCGCGCCTACGAAAAACGCCATGATCAAGCGGGGCAACGAACGTGGCGTTGCTTCTGCACACGATAGAATCCTTTTTTTCGACTATCTCACGTGGGTTGATTATTTCATGCGGGTGTGCCCAGCGCTCGTGGCATCGTCGCTGACTAGTACGGTGCTGGTAGTCGACCGCTACGTTTATGACGTGATACAAGGCCTTCACGGACAAGACACGACGTCACGAAGAATAGTGGCGTGGCTCACGAAGCTGTTTCCTCAACCAACGGTAGTTTTCTACATCAAGGTGCCGCCCGAACTGGCGTACGCCCGAAAGGACGACATACCCTCACTCGAGTTTCTGTGGCGAAGCGAAGAGGAGAAGCAAGAGCTGCTAAAGGATCTGCCCGCTAATCGGGTAATCGTGCTCGACGGGACGCGGACTGTGCAAGAGCTAACGCAAGACGCACTCATAATTACGACTGCTTTGGTGAATGAATGACCAAGATTATGATATTGGGCGTAGACTCGCTCGATCCGTACGTTTTGTCAGAGCATAAGGCAGTGTTGCCGAACTTCGCCGCGCTCATGCGAGACAGCCCTACGTTTCTTTCAAAGTCGGTCTTTCCGGTCGATACTATCCCGGCTTGGGCGAGCATCAACACGGGCCTGAGCCCCGGTAATCACGGCCTGCTCTACACCTACGACATTTTTGACCCGACGATGGGTGACTTGCAAAAGCTCAGCATTGACTCCGTGAAAGGACGGACGTTCTGGGATTATCTGAGCAGCGAGCGCTATCGATGCGTCATCGTTTTTCCTCAGCTAATGTACCCTCCCTGGGACGTGAACGGTGCGATGGTGGGCATATCACCGCTAGAACGTAGATTGGACTGGATATCTACGGAGATCACCATTGATGCGTACCCTGAGCACGTTATGGCGAAGCACGATATTCCCCACACGATTCGGAGCCTATGGGGTGGATTTCCGGGAATCAAACATCTGGGAGAGTGGATCACACTTGGAAAATCAGTACTCGAAACGGAAAAAAGGATCGCGGTGTCACTTAGCCAGAACGATAGCTGGGACCTTTTTTTCGTCTACTTCAACCTTTTAGACATCATTCAACACAGACTCTGGCGATTCTTCGACGAACGCGACCCCACATATCCTGGTATTACCCCCTTCAAGGGGACAATCCTCGACTACTACAAGCTAATTGATAGTTTTGTCGGGGAATTTATGTATACCCACCCCGAGGTGAGCTTAATGGTAATGAGCGACCATGGCCATCATTCAAGGCCTGCCCAGACGGCCAACATCAACGAGTTCCTGAGAAGAGCCGGCTACATAGCCTCGAAAGGCAACCGGATGAGGGCGCTCAGCCAGCTGAGAAAAAGCATCTTAGACGTATCGGATAGATTGAGCATCGAACACTTCCTGATTCGGCTAGTCGTAATGAACGAGCGACTTACCAAAGCTGGTAAGTCAATGTACTCGTCGGCCGGGTCTATCGATCGGAGTAAAAGCCGTGCTTTCTTGTCGAACTTCGCCGGGATAAAGTCATACCCGCACGGCGGGATTGAAATCAATCGAGAACTGGTGTCAGAAGACGAATATGAGGAGTTGCGCAGCACGTTGATTGTCTCACTCTCCGAGCTGAGATCGCCTCATCAGGAACCGCTTATGGAATTTGTAAAGGCGAGAGAGGATGTCGACTTCGGAAGGTTCTGCGCAGATATGTACCCCGATATCCTTTTCTGGCTCGCGGACGGGTACGGCGTCGGGTGGGAGCTCTACTCGAGCCTCTACGGAAAAGCACATGATCACAAAGTGGCATCTGGTGGGCACAGCAAGGAAGCTGTTCTATTGCTCAGGAACATCGACAGAGAGATACGGGATGGGGAGATGAGCATCATAAACGTCGCGCCTTCGATACTGGATTTGTTTGAAATCGACTGGCACGCGTTAGATCTAGATGGGGAGAGTATGTTTGAGTCGTGAAAGTGCCCGCGTAGAACGCAGGCAGCGAGTCGCTGTCATTTTTTATCCCTGGAAGTCTAGGGCCCCCTACAAGCTTCTTTCAGATCTTGCGCTCATTCTTGATCCGCTGTGCGCATGCGTGCTCATAATAACGGGGAATACGGATCGGATCGTCCGTCCTTCTGCGAGGGTTAAGGTTGCTGACATCGGCATCAGCATGCACTTTCTCGAAGATATCAAACCCGCATTTTATTCGGCGCTCTTATGGCTCACCAAATCCATTGTCGTGCAACTAAAGGCGAGCATTGCGTTGATAAAGTCCCGAAAGGACGTTGAAGTTGTCCTTTTTTATATGGCATATCCCTATTACCTGCTCCCGCTCCTTACTGCAACAATGCTACGAAAGCAGACCATCGACGTCATTACTCGGGGCGAACCCGCCACACTACCTCAAAAGCTGCTCACTGTGCAGGACCCTCTGCTTTTCAGTCTGCTCGATGGCATCTCGCCGGAGTCCCAAGGGCTGCTGAAGGACCTTAACGCAAGTCGCTATAGGGCTCGTATTTTGCCTGTAGGCGCCCGATTCATAGACACCTCGCGCTACGTCGTAAAGAAGCAGCTAAATGAACGAAGGAACCTCGTTGGTTTCATCGGGAGGCTTACGAAAGAAAAGGGCACGATTAATTTCGTCCGAGCTATCCCCACGATCGCTCGGGACAATGCAGACGTCGCGTTTCTCATCGGTGGAGCAGGTGCCCTCTCGGAATGGGTAGTGAACGAGTGTGCAGAGATCAAAACTCAAGGCATTGACGTGACGGTCGTCGGGTGGATCGATGAAGACCTCCCGGAGCGCTTAAACGAGCTCAAGCTCCTTGTCCTCCCCACGCGCTACGATGCCTTCCCCACGATCCTTTTGGAAGCGATGGCTTGCGGCACTCCCGTGCTTGCCACGCCGGTAGGGGCGATTCCAGACCTCATCAAAGAAGGGGAGACCGGGTTCCTCATGGCCAACGGTAGTCCGGAATGCATTGCTGAAATGGTAACGAAAGCCCTCAGCTTTCCGAAGGAGGAGCTCACACAAATTGCCGAGAACGCCAAGGCAACGGTGGATGCGGGATTTTCTTACGCCGCTGCCGTTAAGAGATTTGACGGTATCCTCTCCCTCAAACGTTCTACAAACTGCTGTTAGACGGAAATAACAAAGAGGTCCAGACGAAAAAAAATGGCTGATCATCGCCTGTCTGCTCTCTCTCGTCGATGGCTGGTACCGCTAAACATCTCACGCTGACGTTTTACTGCGCCGAATTGACGCTCATTGACGTCCTTGGATTATTTCGTGGCATAATTGTTCGATGGAGGTGCACGGCCAATCGCCTTTCAGACGGTGAGTGAGGCACGTCAAGTACAAGCGTAGCGTCAACGTCAAAGCGATCTCTCTCTGTCCGGCGATTCTGCGTCATAATGCCTCACACATCGCTTGGGCAAGTGCTGCTCCGAATTGCCACGGTTTCAGGCGCTTGCTTTCCAAGTAGAGGCGCGACAAGGCCGCGATAGACCTAGTTCTCGAACAAGGCGTTTCTTGATCGTGAGGTTCCTTTACGTGACCAAGGGGACTAGGAAGCAATTTGCTAATCTTGATAGCTAATGGGGGATCTTTCTGGCCCGGTTTCTGCTTTTTTTTCTGTTCCGCACTGCAGTCCCACCTAGAATCCATCGTGTCTGCTCTTCGTACTTAGCTTGTTGACGTACGTTTGGCGCTCTATTCAGCAGCCGTTCTGCATTTTTGAGGATTAGGTTTGGATGTTGAGCCTCAGCTTGTATTACTTGAAGAATAGTTGGTTCTGCTTGTACAGCCCTGTATCCATAATCGCCATCTTCGAAGCCGACAAAAAAAAAGAATCGTCGTAATAGCGATCGTATCCAGGGCTTTCTTGGAGATCTAGGTAGCGTGAGCTCCGAAAGTGTGTATCTGATAACTCTTAGAACACCAAAAAGCCGGATAGCAGCGCCCCCAAAGTTTTGAGTATCCACCACGGCACGCTAGCAGCGGGTTGATCGATGCCACCATATTGGGACAAAAAAAACCCCCTTCTTCTGAGCGTGCCAACAACTCAGCTAGACAGCCGAGAGAAACTGTCCCATCCTGGCCTAATAACCAAACCCCGCCAAAACCATTCTTGCGAACAATTTCCATCCCGCGAAGAAAGCCTCCTGCGGAACCGACGTTCTCTTCAGTTGCAAGATAGCGTAAGAAGGCGTACCTGTTAGAATAAGAGTCAAAGATTTCCCTGTTGGCTGCTAGGTAGGCCTGATCTGGATTATCCACGATGATAAGTCCGCTCAAAAGAATCAGCAGGAACACGAGGAACCAGAGGTAGCCAAGAGAGAAAGCCACTGTCTATGGCTCTTGAACATTCGGTCATCAACGTTCTTAAATATTAAGCGCCCATATTTCAGGTAACAGTAGGTAACAGTCGTTGATGTCGAGTTAAGGATTTCAACCGGGCATATTTGGAACAGTTAGGTACCATGTCTCCATGCAGTGAAGTAGTTGACGAAAACGACGAAGCTGTAATTCGCTCCCATGCCAAAAGTGAAAAACCAAGAACGGCTAGGTTACTTAAGATATTTGCAGGTCTCAGGCAAGATATCGAGCGCTTGTTAGACATCGGTTGCAATGACGGATCTTTAGCGCTCCGTATAAAACACGCGTGTGATGCGGCCGAGGTCTACGGATTGGATCAAAATGGCGAGCTCTTAAGCTTGGCTAAACAAAAGGGCATCAAGACGTTCACGTTGGACGTCGACAAAAATCCGTATCCATTCCCAAATGATTACTTTGACGCTGTTTTTGCCGGGGAAGTGCTCGAACACTTGAATGATCCTGATCATTTCTTCGAGGAGATTCATCGAATTCTGAGAAGGAGAGGCACTCTTGTTCTTACGACACCAAATCTTGCCGCGTGGCACAACAGAATAGCACTAATGTTAGGATTTCAACCCTTCGGCTTAGATAACAGCTGGAGGCACGCAAACGCTGGAGTAATGTATAATTTCTCTCACGATAAGAGAGTCGCTGTAGGGTACAAGAGAGAGACCAAGATCGTACAAGCAAATAATAGGCACCAGAAATTGTACACACGTCGAGCGTTGAAATCGATCTTAGAAGTGTACGACTTTCACATCCTGCAATGTCAGGGGTATCCATACCCTTTGCTGGGCAAACGCTATTTGGCGTTTAATGCTACCGAACTAATCATGGATAGGCTGGGGGCCGGAAACGGGATTATAATCAGCTGTTACAAGAAGTAAGCAAAAGCGCGCCCACAACCAGCGATCGAGTGTCAATTGTCGAGGCTTCAATGTCTGACATGCGGTTCTCCCGGGCAAGTGGCATATCCAGGGGACAATACCGTGTATCAGTGCAAATGAGCCACGTTTCCATAGGCAACGAGTTTTTCGGTGCGGTTTATGTGTCAAAACGTGATTACTCTGCACCCTTTCGTTTGGGAAAGCGAAGCCGACTGCGCATCCGCCCACCGCGCATCGCTAGCTCGACCGCTCTGTTGAACGCGTGCACCGCTATGTCTAAGATTTGTTGCTCTCCACTTGCCCGCTGCTAGAAAGAATGCGGGCAGCGCGGAGGACAGAACCAAAGTTCGGAGCTGATGGCTGTGTGTCGCAAAAGCATCGCGCGAACATCTAAGGCTTTTAGAAAAAATAGGTGAGAAAAACGATGAAAACACGCGGTTGCTGGCCACCAGGCTCCTAAAGATTTGATCATATTTGTTGCCTTGTACAAGGTAAAGCGAAACCTTGGGGTCTTCCCTTAGAAAGAATGCATGTCATGGGATATTGATTCCAAGTCGCTAAGGCTTTCTTGCTCTTTGTGGCTTGAACACCACGGGCTCCTTTACACCTACGACATTTTTGACCCGACGATGGGTGACTTGCAAAAGCTCAGCATTGACTCCGTGAAAGGACGGACGTTCTGGGATTATCTGAGCAGCGAGCGCTATCGATGCGTCATCGTTTTTCCTCAGCTAATGTACCCTCCCTGGGACGTGAACGGTGCGATGGTGGGCATATCACCGCTAGAACGTAGATTGGACTGGATATCTACGGAGATCACCATTGATGCGTACCCTGAGCACGTTATGGCGAAGCACGATATTCCCCACACGATTCGGAGCCTATGGGGTGGATTTCCGGGAATCAAACATCTGGGAGAGTGGATCACACTTGGAAAATCAGTACTCGAAACGGAAAAAAGGATCGCGGTGTCACTTAGCCAGAACGATAGCTGGGACCTTTTTTTCGTCTACTTCAACCTTTTAGACATCATTCAACACAGACTCTGGCGATTCTTCGACGAACGCGACCCCACATATCCTGGTATTACCCCCTTCAAGGGGACAATCCTCGACTACTACAAGCTAATTGATAGTTTTGTCGGGGAATTTATGTATACCCACCCCGAGGTGAGCTTAATGGTAATGAGCGACCATGGCCATCATTCAAGGCCTGCCCAGACGGCCAACATCAACGAGTTCCTGAGAAGAGCCGGCTACATAGCCTCGAAAGGCAACCGGATGAGGGCGCTCAGCCAGCTGAGAAAAAGCATCTTAGACGTATCGGATAGATTGAGCATCGAACACTTCCTGATTCGGCTAGTCGTAATGAACGAGCGACTTACCAAAGCTGGTAAGTCAATGTACTCGTCGGCCGGGTCTATCGATCGGAGTAAAAGCCGTGCTTTCTTGTCGAACTTCGCCGGGATAAAGTCATACCCGCACGGCGGGATTGAAATCAATCGAGAACTGGTGTCAGAAGACGAATATGAGGAAACACGGAACGCTTTGATTGCTGCTCTCTGAGCTGAGATCGCCTGATCAGGGACCGCTTATGGAATTTGTAAAGGCGAGAGAGGATGTCGACTTCGGAAGGTTCTGCGCACATATATACCCCGATATCCTGTTCCGGCTGGCTGACGGGTACGGCGTTGGCTGGGAGCTCTACTCGGACCTATATGGAAAAGCACACGATCATACGGTTGCGTCTGGTGGGCTTAACCAGGATGCTGTTCTGTTGCTTAGAAACATCGATAGACAGGTGAATGACAAGATTCCGAGCATTATGAACGTAGCCCCCTCTATACTAGAGCTGTTCGACATAAACTGGAAGGACAAATGCCTTGATGGGAAAAGTATTTTCTAGACGAGACTGCCGGGAGCCGCATCGATGGCTCCCTCAATAACAGACTATACTTGTCGCTGCCGCGGATGTGCTCTGTCACTACGTCAAGGAGAACTGTTACAGGCCAGAATCAAACGAGGCTTTAACTTCTTCCAAGCGCGTACAAACTGGGCACGCTATGCCACACCTCGACGCTCAAAATTGGGCGAAAATGCTTTCACTATGGCAAAACAAACTTCGTCGACATCGTGCAGTCGGGCAGGTTTGATTCCGACTAGTAACAACAGTCTCGCTGTATTCAATCCTAGAAATAAGAAAAGCGGTCAGAGTGTGATCGTGGATGACGGAATGTAAAGAGTTATGACGACTCATTCAAGGCATCGGACTTTGAAAAATGACAGAAAAATCGCTCGTAACAAGCGCCTCGACGGGTCAAGGTGGCCTCTAGCGTCGATGGCATTTGTCTTCACTGTGATCGTGCGCGCTTTGGACATGGACGGAGTGACGATATTTGCGGATCGAATCTGATCGCGACGGGTTTCGAGTTGCCGTCGTCTCCTATCCATGGAGCTCCATGGCCCCCTACAAGTTTCTCTCAGACCTTGCGGCCATTCTCGATCCGCTCTGCGCAAGCGTGCTCGTGATAACGGGAAATACGGATCGGATCGTCCGCCCTTCCGCTAGGATTCGGGTCGTCGACATCGGCATCGGCATGCATCTCCTCCACGACGTGAAGCCCACGTTTTACTCAGCCCTTCTCTGGTTCGCTAAATCTGTCCTCGTGCAGTTAAAGGTGAGCATTGAGCTGATAAGGGCGCGAAAAGACGTTGACATCATCCTCTTCTATGCAGCCCACCCCTACTACTTGCTCTCGCTCCTTACTGCAAAAATCCTGAGAAAAAAGACCATCGAGATCATCACTCGAAGTAAGCCTGTCGCGCTAATTCCAAGACTTCTCTGCATGCAGGACACCTTGCTCTTTAGACTGCTTGACGGCGTCTCGCCGCAGTCGGCCAGTTTGATAAGGGGCATTGGCATCGATCGGCATAGGACCCCAATTCTTCCTGTGGGCGCCCGGTTCATAGACACCTCCCGCTACGTCCCGCAGAAGCGGCTGAGCGAACGAAAGAATGTAGTTGGCTTTATCGGAAGACTCACAAGAGAGAAGGGCACGGTCGACTTCGTCAGAGCGATCCCTGCCATCGCACGGGAAAACGTAGATGTCGCGTTTTTCATCGGGGGCGCGGGCGAACTCGCGGAATGGGTCGTCGACGAGTGTGCACAGATCAGAGCGCAAGGCATCGACGTCACCGTTACCGGGTGGATCGGTGACGACCTCCCTGAACACTTAAACGAGTTAAAGCTCCTCGTCCTCCCCACACGCACCGATGCTGTCCCCACCATCCTCTTAGAGGCGATGGCGTGTGGCACCCCCGTCCTCGCCACTTCTATAGGGGGCATTCCAGACCTCATCGAAGAGGGGAAGACTGGGTTCCTCCTCGCGAACGGTCAGCCGGAAAGCATCGCCGAAACCGCGGCGAAAGTGCTCGCCCTTCCCGATGCCGAACTGACAAGAGTTGCCGAGAAAGCTACGGCACTCGTGGACGCGCGCTGCTCTTACAGCGCAGCCGTCGAAAGGTATAGGGGCGTGCTCGAACGAAAGGCGGTGGGCGGGGTTACGTCATGAAGGAACTCAGCTCGAATAAATGACTTATCGTATTGCTATGCGCGCGCTTTCTCGTTGATAGCGTGATTCTTCTCGCCGTTCCGTTTTTGCGGCCAGTGCTCGCTTTCCAGTATTTCTCCGTTGTCCCAGGGGTTCTTCTGCTTTATGCGCTCAAAATAGAGCGATTAGAGGCGTAAGCGGAATAGCCAACCTCTCTGCGGTTTGAGTCAAGCCGATGTGAAATAACTCCACATAATTATAACCATGTAAGTGCTGATTTGAAATCTGTGACAGCGATTTTTTCACCCACGATGGGTAGAAACTCTTACGTTTACAATGACAACCGTAAGCGCGTGAACGAACGTTAGTGCCTTGCATGTTACGCCGCAATTGAGCAGGGGGTATACAAGAAGAAGGTTGATTGGGCTATGGACACCGCTAGATTGGTGGCATACAAAAACTAATACTCCGCCATCTTTTTGCACTCTAAAGCCTTGATTGTCAGCCCTTCGCGGCCCATCAAGTCCTCAAGCATGTGAAACGAGGTGACCACGTGCGGCGACTTATCTTGTTTTCTATTTCCGGTACCAGAATTTCGTGAACAACAGCGCCACGTTGTCCGCGTGCTGCCAACGCGATGAACTGAGCACGCCTGTTGCTAACGCGAGTTTGCTCAACGGGAATAAGGTGTACCCGAACGGTGTCTCCGATATTTCCCTTTGTGAACCTTCAGGTATTTCCCTGTAAGCTGATCGCAGGTTTCGGCGAACAAACATCACCTCGCGGAAAACCGGCATTACCGTGCGTTTTTCTTGCGCCTATTCTTATGCTCCAAGTGGCCCTTTATCGCCAGCCCTCTTTCTGACATGCTCGTGTAGGAACGGCTAGTGGCCTACGCGACGCAAAAATCACTCAGGTTGAAAAAAGTGCGGCTCGGCAAGTTTGGCGGGTTGACGACGACGCAACGTAAGCCCTCTGGCGTGTTTGTTAGAGCTTCGAAAGCTTCGAAAGGATTATCAAAGGGGGAAACCGTTACTTGCTCGTTGGGTGAGCAGAATAGCCGTTTTCAGGAGGAAACATAATCAACAAGCCTTTGTTTATTTTGAGCGCCGACTTTGAACTGCTCTGGGCGCACAGATGTCAAGACGACAAAAAAGGGAGGTTTTTAACCGCGCATCAAAACCGCGTGAGGGAGGACATTTATGCTTTGTTGAGCGTGCTTGAACAGTACGAGATCCCGTCAACGTGGGCAGTTGTGGGACATTTATTCCTTGACCACTGCGACAAACACGATGGCGTTCCGCATCCGCACATGCCGCGTTTCGAAGAGCGCTGGTATTCGTGCGATCCATGCACAGATATCAGGCGGCACCCTTTGTTCTACGGACGCGACATCGTCCAAAGAATAATCGCGAGTCCTGTCGAAAACGAGCTCGGCTACCATTCGTTCTCGCACGTGCGGTTTTCTGAGTGCGACCGCGTTGTCGCCCAAGCAGAAATCAACGAAGGCTTGAAAATAGCGAGCGAGTGTGGACTCACGCTAAAAAGCTTTGTGTTCCCGCAAAACAGAATTGGAAACGTCCAAGTGCTCAAAGAGCATCATTTTGAAATCTATAGGGGTCCAAACCGGGCAGGAAAGCACATTAATAAAACCATTTTGCGTCGAGCGCCGCTCTATTTTTTCACGCATCTAATTCCCCCTCCAGTCGAGGCTATCTGGAGAGAGGGCATTTGGGAGCTTCCGAGCTCAATGAAGTTCTATAGCGCTTCTTTTTTGTCAGCGCTGCCTTTCAGAGCTAAAAACGGTATCGCAAAGGCGATAAAAGAGAACAAGATATTTCACGTCTTCATTCATCCAGAAGATTTTGTAGCAAATCCCGCCCTGCTCGATAAGTTTGACCAGACGCTTCAATTCGTCGCGAAAAAAAGAGACCAGAGCCAAATTGAAGTGGTCACAATGGGGCGGCTGGCTGAGTCCCTCAATCAAACAGGACAATGCTAGACCTTAGCGATCCGGCGACAGTCCGCGGCGATGTGCCCGGCGCGAGCTTAAGTGCCTCGCTGCAGCAAATATTGAGGGGCAGCGGAATTACGTTCATCGGTTCGTTGACCGGACTGCTCCTTGCGTTCGTTAGCCGGCTTCTGGTTGCTCGATTTGGAACTGAAACAGAGTATGGGATTTATGTCCTCGGGCTGTCGATAGTGAGCATTTGCGCTTTGGTTGCGACGCTTGGCCTCACCAGCGGGGTGAGCCGCAACATTGCTGCAGCACAGGCTAAAGGAGAAAGCTGGAAGGTAAGGGAATTCGTTTTCGCATCGCTTGCCATCGTGGCGGCCGCGGGTACCCTTTTGGCAGGGGGTCTCTTCTTATCTGCGGGCTTCATCAGCAACACCGTTTTTCATCAGCGGGAGCTTGCGTTGCCTTTGCAGATATTCGCCGTCGCGATACCATTCTTTGCTTTGTTGAACTTGGGCCTGGCGATTTTTCAAGGTTTCCGGCGCGTAACTCAAATGACTTTTTTTCAAAACGTTGTGTTCAACGCTGTGTTCATAGCCTTTTTGGCTGGCGCTCTCTACTTGCGAATTCCTTTCGTGAGCGTGTTTTTTGCCTACCTAGCATCGCTCGTCGTTACCCTTGTTTGCCTTGCACTCTATGGGAAAAGGACTTTGAGCGCGTCTTTAACCCGCACGTCAAATCACTCGGAGAAGCTGTTTACGTCCGCAACCGCGTACCTCGTTAAGTTCTCGCTGCCGCTGCTCGTCGCAGCAGCGCTTGAAACGCTAGGATTGTGGATCGACACGTTGATGTTGGGGGGGTTGCGCAGTGCCACCGAAGTCGGGATTTACAATGCCGCCCTTCCGTTATCGCTCCTCGTTTCGACTCCCCTAAGTGCAGCTGCCTACATTTACATCCCTGTCATTTCAGGGCTTTACGCCCAAAACCAGCGAAAAGCGATCAGTCGAAACTTGGTCATCATGACAAAGTGGATCTGTCTAGTAACAATGCCGATAGCATTCACGCTCTTCCTATTTCCCGATGTGATTATCAGCCTCACCTTTGGCAGTAAGTACGCGGCTGCGGCCGACGCGCTGAGGATATTGTCTTTCGGCCTCTTTCTACTCACTACCAGCGGACTGGTTATGGACACGCTGCTCGCCTTTGGTCATTCACGCTTTTTGATGGCGTCTGCGTTTCTTATGCTCACCGTGGACGTAATCCTCGACGTCTTGCTCATTCCTTTGTTCTCCATTGAAGGAGCTGCAGTCGCGGACGTCTGTGCGCTGGCTTGTTGGCAACTTATAAACTGTCTGAAGTTGTATTCACTCAGCGGCTTGCACCCGTTTAGCCGAAATCTGTTGAAGCCGCTGGCCGTCGTCGTAGGAGCTTTGGCAGTCTTTCACTACGCATTGAGGAGCGCTCTGAACGTGGGAACCTTGGATATCCTCCACGGCGTTTCGACGAACGTGTTCCAGGTCACATATCTCGCGCTGCCGCTGTTCTTCGTGTTCTTCTTGGCGCTTTACATCTTGGCGGTGTTGCTCACCAGAAGCCTTGACGAGGAGGATCTGCAATTAATAACGACGATCGAAACGAGGACGGGCGTTAACTTAGTGCCTTTGAAGCGCATTATTGAGCATTTCATGTAGTTATTTGCGGCGCCCTTTCTATAGCTCTGTGCCCGCAACACGAGTCGTATATCTTTTCAAGTCCGCGGCAATGTGCGCGAGGAGAAAAATGTTTGACGTAGTATGCGCGTGCGCTTGCTTCCATCCGAGCTCTCAGGGCGCCTCGTCGAACACTCGCCTAACGTGGTCCGCCGCTTCTGCCGGACTGGTGGCGAGGAGGATGTTGCTCCCGTCTTGCAACCCTACAAAGCAATAACGGGCGAGCGGGGTCGAAATAACAACCTTTGCATAGAAGAATGCCTCAAATAACCTGGTCGGGAAACTCGGAGCCAAAATAGAGCATACAACGCAAACGGCTTTCCGGTGTATATCAGCCAACTCCGCGTCGTCGACCATAGCGCCACAAGATGAACGTTCTTCAAATGTGCGTACTTTAACGGCTCCTTAACGTCCGCCCTTGCCGCTCCAACGACGACGAAATCGATATCTTTCAATTTTTCAGCTATTTCACACAGGAAATCGACGCCTCTGAGTTGATAGTCGTAGAGGCGCGTGTTTCTTGCCAGAGAGTGCTACCGACATCATAAATATCAGTGGATTCGATATCAAGACTGCTGCGTTACGTCGACTGCATTTGAATTGCATCTTATTCGACGTAATGATTGAATGAAAACACGCTTCGCATATTGTTATTAGGCAACATTAATATCAGCGAGCCAACAGTGGGCGATGCAAGAATGACGATTGGCACCCTAGGTTTGCTGGCTTTGAAAGGCCATCAAGTCTTGTATCTACATCAAACGCGCAGCAAAAGAAAAGAACGCGCGCCGAGATGCAAGTTGCAAGCGGCACAGGCCGAGCCAGATAGAAACTCGCGACATCGAGGTCAGCGCAACGAAGATCCTTAATCGCGATCTCTTGCCAAAAAAAGAGAACATCGTGGAGATCGTCGAAATCTCCTGGGCCTTTCGGCCAGACATACTCTATTCAGAGAGCTGCAATGATCCAGCAACTTGCGGAAGATAGCCAAATTACTGCGAAGGGCTGGCGAGTTTAACGTCACCTACAGGACGGTTGAGTGTGTCCCACTGAAATCGCTTGACGCATCACTGGCGGATTACGAGGCTTTTAAGCTGAAAAAGGGGCGCACGATTGTCCACTCATTTGTTCGCCTATTGTTTGTAAGCAACAGAATCAGAAGACAACGGCATGTTGATTTGGTATTGTCGCCAGATGCTGTCCCGGAATGGGTTTTGGGAGCGTTTTTTTTGTGAGCAGAGTTCTTGGGAAGCTTTGTGCGGTTACGATTGTTGCCTTCGTGGCTGCTTGAAGCAAAAAAAGCTACCTTTTCAGCGCTTCACGGCCATTTCAAGAAAAGCAAAAGGGTGCTGCAGGCGCCGATCTACGCAATGGCAGGTGGGGTTTTATATGGATTCTGCTACATAGTAACTTGATATTCGCCTCTGAAGCGGACAGGCGCATATCTCTCGATATCGTCGCTCGAAGGGCGGGATCCTTCGTGAATCAGCGTGCGTGTGGCATCGATGTGCCCAAGCTAGGCGCGTACGAAGGGCATTGACGCCGTATTTGCCGGTTCACACGACGAACAGAAAGGCATCTTTGATCTCGTAAACGTTTGGTCAGAAGTTTGTCGGAGAAACCCGCTAGCACGGCTGGTGACGTGTGGATATATCCGTCTGGAGGTTGAGCGAAAACTGCCACGCAGAATAAAAGAACAGGCACTCGCCGGAAACCTGCAAATGCTCGGTTCAATCGATGATAACAAGAAACTTGAGCTGATGAACTCCGCGCAACTCTCATCCTACTTAGCAAGAACGAAAGTTCTCACGGTCATTGGCGAAGCGATGGCGACAGACCTTCCTGTGGTAGCTACGACCTTCCAGCACTTCGAGAGATATGGGACTGTCCCGCTTATTTCGCTCGGCCCATCGGTGATATCGATGGGATCGTCGACGATGTCATAGCAATACTGTCGTTGCACAGTGAAGAACGACTAGCATTGGGCAACGTTGCTAAGGCACGCGCTATGGTCTACAGTTGGCAGGCGTCGCTCCAAGAGAATAACATAATCACTCAAACGGTGGAATGTCTCTGTATTACGTAGAGGGATGAAGTTGACCGTGGTCTACGTTGATATTGGCGAAGCTCGAAAGGTTTACGGATCGGCTGCAGCTTTGTCTCTCAAGGGACACCAGGCATGCGTCATAAAACCAGATAACAACCTTGGCTCCATCAAATCAGGTTGCAAGGAGGTCGAAATAGGAACTGATTTAAAAACGAAACGAGTTAAGGTCAAAACAATCGATGTGCCAAAGGACGTTCTCGGAAAAACTGAGCTGCATACAAGTCCGAAACAATTCCTGAGCGTCGTCCGATCATTAGACCCAGAAGTGTTGATAGCCGGTCGTCATTCTTGGTTTGTTGCTAAGAGTGCCGCAAAGAAGCTGGATATTCCTTTGTTGCTGTGGGATCCATCTGGCTATTCAATATTCAAACTTTTTCTGTACCTTCCCAGCAGGGCTTACTTGAGATCGCTGATGACGCCGATTGGTTTTGTTCACCTGACGTACATAGCACGACATTCAAGTTATGTAATGACGAATGATATGGTCACCGCGAGAGTTATGAAGAGACTCGGGATAAAACACGTAGAAACTATTTGGCCGACTTATACGAGATTCGTGAAGAAAGACGCGTACGCGGAGTTTCTTCCGCAGACTGATTGCGTCCACACTGACAAGGCCCGCTGCTCAAATCCGTACATCTTGTCACTTATAGTGCTAGACTCAAAAAGCCCGGTTTACAAAACCGAGCTGCGCAGTTTGAAGTTTGTCAGAAGCGTGGCATTGGCCATGCCGGACACAGACTTTGTCGTTATTGGTGCATCGAATGAAGCCATTCAAAACCGTCTGGACTACGCAGAAGTAAAGAATCTTAGACTTATTGGTCTGGTTTACGATGACGTTCAGATGTCTGAGTTATACAGAAATGCCCTTTGCTTTTTCTATCCCTATCGAATACCTGGGTTTTCGAACAGGCTGATGGACGCTTTTTTTTATGGAAAGGCTATCGTTACCACCTCTTTGACTAACAAGTACTATAACGATTTCGTGCCTAACCGTGATGTCGTGTTCGCTGATACTCCTGACGTTGCCGTCGAGGCGCTCAAGAAGATTAGTTCAAGTGAATACTGCAGACGAAAGTTCGAAGATGCCTCTCACTTGTACTACTTAACGCATTATTCGCCGGAGAAGCATGCCAAAGCAGTTGAACGAGTACTCCGGTGGGTGGCGTGCAAAACGCGATGAGAATTCCGATCTCAGAGCAGGAGAGGCATCCGAAGGGGTTCCATAATCCCTCTAATATAGTTTCAACTCTGGCCTGAAGCTTAGAAACGTGCGATGAGGCCAGCATTTGGTCAGAACGTTTACCGTAAGCAGGCCGCCTGAGAATTCATCCCAATTTCAGCCATTATCTGCCGAGAGTGATTAAGTGTCTTGCAATTGCCAAGACGATCCTCCTCGATTCGCTGTCACACGACGTAGCGAGCTTCTATTATCTCCAAGGATTCGATTATATCTTATGCAGCCTCTTGCCCCGTCTCACAAAGCCTACAGCCCATGCAGCTCTATTTTCCTTTGAGCCCGTTGTGGCTGAAGCCTCGATAAATACGTGAAGCTTTTCATCGTAATGAACAGGCAGATGGGCTATTATCTAGCTGATTCTGGAATTTCAAAGGATAAGATCAAACTTATACCTCCAAACTGATGTGCATTATTACCAACCTCTGGATCAGAATGAGTCGTCACAACGATATGGGGTGCCGCCGGTAAGTTCGTCGTGTTATATCATGGAAGGCCGACAACAGTCAACTAGCGACCCGCAAGTAGGTCCGCGCAGTGATCGGATAACGACTTGGGAAAGGTAGTAGAACGTTATGGAAGACTATACCAAAGCCTCACGCACGTGAGCAGGCAGACGCAATAAATACTATTCACTTGAACATTCGTAGCGAAAGAAGGAAGTAAGAGGCGCGATACCTTTTGCTACACGTTCAGTCGAACTCTCTGCCTTGCGAAGAGTCGGCGCCCTCATCTCGAGCCGAAACGTGGCTCTTATTACCATCATTAAAGTAAAGCGATAACTCAGCTCAAACGAACATCAATCACCGCACGATTTAAACAGAAAGGCCCGAAAAATGGCAAAGCAACCCAGTTTTGGCAAAATAAGGCAATGTTGAAAAATTCAAAGCATCCTTTATATCGATGAAGCGTTAAACTGTTGCTGAAGTGCTGGCATGTCAGGGGGCAGCGAATCAGCGGGAAGCGAATGTGCACGTGAAACACACGTGCGTATTGATGCCCAGCCGGTGTCGAGTGAATTCGTGCCAAATGTTTGTTTGCCGCAGTCGCTTGGTTCGCGTGCTGCTCAGTTCAAGCATATTTTTCTTGCGTAGTAGATAACCTGTACTTGTGGCTCATCGGTGAACCCCGATAGATCCCTCGCATAGCTCAACTGGAACCGGTTACTTGCCTAAGTTCTGGATCACTCATCCTGCTTGCATTAAGAAATGTATGGTGTGCAGTTCATGAGCTTTGCAATCTCTCTAATCGTCCTTGGAATCAACGCTTTTTGCATCTACCGCAGGCACAAAGACGCACGCAATAACTTCATAATCGCGATTGTCGCCATAACGAATACTCTTTCTAACGTAACATCGTTTCTGAGCATAAGAGTCACGACTGCGCAGACTTCTCGGGGTGAACGCGCCTACTGGGCCTTCCCCATACGGCGGCTCTCCCTCTTTCGCTCGTGAACAATAGGATGACGTATGAGGCCTTGTAGTTGGTATTTTTCTAATAGGCTCATTCGCCGTCGGATCGCTTGCCACCGTCAGATCGCCCTTGGATTTTGCAGAAGAATGCAATGGTCATACCAAGACAAAGAGATGTATGAATCGAGCCAATCGCTCAACAAAACGTCTGCTGGATTTGCCGAAATTGCAACTCCGAGGCGGGTGGTTCTCACTGGCGGCTAGTATTATAGGAAAGAGCAGCCCGTTGCTCTCATTTTGGTTATCACAATAAGAGAAGGACACGCCGGCCTACTTCTCGCGACGGTAAAGCAGAATATATTGCTGAAGCGGTAATCAAAGCGGTTGTTTTATCTGACAGAGAGCTTGTACGAATTGCTGCAAACGCAGAAGCACGGGGTCGACGCACGGTTCTCCTTACACCCTTTCGGAAAAGATTAAAAAACATCCTCTCTTAAACCCTCTACAAACGATTCCCAGGAGATTGAATGAATAGATCGGAGCAAGGAGCATGGCTGATTGCGGCGTTATGCTCGCTCGTGCTCGTAGATGGCGTCATTTTGCTTGATGTCCCGCTCTGCAGGCCGCTTTTCGCCTTTACGTACTTCTCAACTGTTCCGGGTTTTTTGCTTTTGAATACGCTGAAACTGGACCGACTTAATGCGTCAAAGCGATTTGTTTTATCTGTCGGCCTTAGCATCGCATTTTTATGTTTTGTTGGGCTAGGCGTGAACTTCTTAGTTCCAATAGTGGGTATTACAACTCCGCTGTCAACATCAGTACTTGTAGGAGGTTACAGCGCTGCCCTGTTTGCACTTATGCTCCTCTACAGGCGGAATGCCGTCTATCTCGGCTTTGACTTCGGTACTTATCTGTATCGGTTGAGGTCTATATGGGGCGAACTCGTGCCCTTTGGGATCATAGCGTTCACTTTTCCGGTATTGATGTTAATGGCGGTTAGAATGATTAACACGGCGCAGGTCAATATCGCCATGCTCATCGTGCTCGCACTGGTGCCTGCGTATGTCATTTTTATCTGGCGCTCCAAACCTCCCGTGTCGACGACGACGTATGTGGTGGCTACGTGGATGATATCTCTCGCGATGGTGCTTGCGCTACCGCTGAGGGGTATCATCGCCGGGGGCGATTTTGATGCCGAATTTGGTGCTGTTCAGGAGATGATACACAGCGGATGGTGGACTTTCAATCTTAGTAGTCCCGTTTATTCCTCTCTCACCTCTACTTTTCTCACCACCGTATACCATTTTTTGCTCGGCACTAGTGCGCTTGAGACCTATCAATTTGTCGGCCCGATCTTACTGTCTATTCTCCCAGTAACGATCTTCTTGATAGCGAAGCGCTACGTTTCGAGCTTCTCTGCCTTTTTGTGTGCGCTTCTGTTTGTGTTTCAAGTGACGTTTTTAGAGGCTGCGGTTACCAGCGTGCGTTCGCGTATGGGTCTTTTGTTCCTTGCACTGATCCTCCTCATTATATTTGACGCAGAAATAGATGGGCAAAAACGGCAGGTCCTATTTCTCGTCTTTTTGTCGTCCATGGTAGTCTCTTACTACACTTTCTCTTACCTCTTCGTGTTCCTCTGCCTTTGCACCGTCATCCTATTAGCGACTCGTTGGAACCGCCCCCGCTCAAAAAGGCTCCACCCTGAACATACCCTCTCTCTTTCCATTCTCGTGTTGTCTGCGGCTTTGGTATACTTGTGGTGGGGCATCGCGACACAAGGCAGTGCCACCGGCTTTATTACAGCGTTACATAACTCGATCAGCAGTTTGACGCAAATAGCCAGCTTAGAAGCCCGTACGGCCACCGATCAAAAAATATACGCAACAGGGCTTCAAGGGCCCGCCGAGGTATTGAATCTCATAGCGTATTATGCAACTGCTGCGCTTGCTGTCCTAGGGGCTGTAATAGCAACGTTAAGGCCCAAGGAAACCAAGTTCGAACGTGAATACCAATCTTTGATGATAGGCAGCCTGCTCCTATGGGTCTTCGTTGTTGCAATGCCCGGTCTCGCTTATTTCGTCAATACAGTGAATCTGCTCGCCTTCACATTGATCATCTTGCTCCCGTGTATCCCGTTTGGGGCTGCAGTAATCACAAGGGCTCCGCAGCTGGTCAGCACAGTTCTTACGCGAAGTGGACTGACAACCCTCCGAGGTCACGAGAATTCTTCTTTACGTGCGCTCAGCCGACGGAAAGAGCAGGCGCAAGCAGTTGTTGTGGTGTTGTTCATATTAACGTTTTTAGCGAATACCGGGCTTAGTTACCAGCTCTTTGGCCAGCCGCGGGCTGTTCTCTTGAACTCGCAAGGACAACAGTACGACACGTGGTACGTTCATCCTCAGGAAATTGCAGCAGGTACTTGGCTTTCCACGCACGAAGACGCAAACATTCATATATATGCTGATGGGTACGGATCGCCGCGACTTAGTATAGCGTGGGAGTTGCTACCTGTGACGCAACAAGGCAGCCCGCATCCACTGGTATTTGTGGTTCGGAATGGGCAGGGGGCAACGTCCGGATATTCTTTCTTGCGGTACGAGAACGTGGTAGATGGCACCGCAATCCTATCAGGACAAACCGTCACCAGCGTATCACAATTGTACACTCCAGTTGCTAATACCAGTTTGCTTTCTGGAGATAGAATCTACTCAAATGGCGGCTCTGATATTTACTACACATATAGAAACACTTGAAATCTCGGTTAATCTATAGGCTCCGTATATAATGCTAGCGTCAAGCTGAGACAACGGCCGTGCAAATAAGCTTTCTTATATCTGATTTTAACGTACGCAACAGCAAGCTGGTAATCTGGAACCACGATCACCACTCAGGATAGCGTTTCAGACGTGAGTTGGTAACGCTCACGTTCGTCACTTTCGCTTTTTTCGTGTTATTTCACGTTTATGAGCTTGACATTCTTCTTTTCGTAGTTATTGAATTCCATGATTCACTCGCTTCTTTGATTTCTTGTCCGCTGAAACTTCTTCACCCTGACGACTATGGGCTGCAAAGTCCACTTCTCGCTCTCTCCTTGAAGACCGTCTGTGCCAACAGATCTTGAGGGTTAACACGGAGCCTCAGACGCCGCCGTATTTGTCAATCAAACGAGATCGGGTCGAAAAGAAGCAAACCTTGCGAAATTTGCGGGCAGGAAGATGACTTTAATGCGCTCAGACAAAATCAAGGCCAACTCACGCCCGCGCGAATGCTTGAAGGCGAACACGTTCGCATTCAGATGGACCCTCTGTTCAATGTTCAAGAGTCCGAAAATTGAGGGGATTGTTGATGCACTTTATATTCTACTGTCGGGTGGAACCATTCGACAGAAATACACGCCCCTTTTAGTATTGTTGCAGCGCGAAAGAATTGTGGAACGAACCTGAAACACGCGGCAAGAGACGCAACGATATGGGCGCTAAGCGCTGTCGCGAACTTGAACCGCTTTGAATCACCTCTGTTCTTGTAAAAACTGGCTCTCTAGTTCTCGTCAGTGATTTCGGCAACACAACACGGTTCTGAGCGGACCGTGGGTTGCCAACGCTGTGCATTTCCGCGGCACACGGCATCCGATAGCATAAGCACGGCGAAAGATGAGGGGCGACGACAGAAGCGGATGGCGAAACTCGCAGCTCTTTTGGCATTTCTCAAGGACACCTAAGGGACGGAGTTCGCTGAGACAGACTTCTTATTGGCCGCGACACGAAGTAGGACAGCCATCCGCTCTCAGAATCTAACAGAAACTTGCTGATACCTTATGCTCGCTCGAAATATGGTACGACAATAAAACACGGTTGCTAAGGGACGCGCATATGTGCCGAAGCGATAACCACGCCTCTGATGGCCCCGACACCCTGTGCGATCAAGGGACGCAAGTCTTTATATGCTGCGTGATCGCATACCAATTGGGAAATGGCATTCGAAAGCTTAAACCCCGTCCAACGGTTCGTATACAGCCTGTTTGTCTTGTTTCTTGTGACGATTCTTGTACTGATAGTTTTCAGCCTCTACTCGTTGGAGATCTTCGCAATGGTGATAATAATTGAATTTCTTTTCGTCGTTCAATTGACGAAACCTGCTCATTTTCACGCGCTCTGGAGAAAGAACATTAGTTTCTTCGTGCTGCTATCGTTCATCCTCTTGATTCTTATCATCTTCCTGAGCACGCCAGCTTTGTTTAAGTAGACCATTCCAATGTAATTCTTATGTTCGAAAGTTTCACGTGTGCGAGGTAAAAAATGCTTGGAGGCTTATTTTGCAAGCCTTTTTTGTGTTCATTGCGTGATGACCATATAACTCCGCACTAGAGACACCTACGCACGCACAATATCTCGTCGGCCTGCTTCGTGTGATGAGTGGTGGAGCATAGGGTTAGTAGCGAATCGACCAGCACCGCTTTTTGATCCCGCGCCAATATTCGCCGTGATCTGCGATGTGTCCGTGGGCAACCACAGTTCAGCCTTCTGTCTTAGCAGCGGCTTTCGTTGTAGTATTAGGATAGAGGCTTATGCCCAGAATTAGCATTACTTTTTTTATCTAATTCATCGTACTCGTAGTCGTTACTGCGACTAAACCATAAATTTTTTATCTAATTCATCGTACTCATAGTCGTTACTGCGACTAAACACATAAAGTGTGAAAGCTGAGGCGTTTCGAGGTAGGGTGAAAGGTTGAATTCTGTCCGTCTCTTTTTCGTACTATTAGTTGTGGCTGCGCTGCTTGGAACGGCTTATACTGCTCGTGTCGTAGCGAGCCCCCCTTCCCAGGTTGAGCCTCCCGCCGCAAGTGGCGGAGTTAATTTTCCTGCACAAGCTCCTCTTTTTATCTCGCTTGGAAATTTGTCTGAGGCCTTAATGGCAAACGTCACTAAGGCCCAATGGACGAATGCTAGTGCCAACTATGCAGATTACACTAACCTCACTAGGGACATTACGAGCTTGGTGGGTACGAATGTGAATGAGACAGGTGTAGTCCAAGCTATTCAAGCATCGGACGCCGACCTCGGGCTTATTATTGCAGAAGCTCAAAACTATTACGCTCTCAACACTTCAGAGCAACCGTTGCTAAACACAAGCCCCCACGGAACCGCGTCTCAAAACAACGTCCTTGGGATGGCGGCGCTCGCTTCCGGAATTCAACAGCGTAGTAACAATCTTGCCATTCAATACAGCACAATATCGGCCTTCGTTGCACCATACGCACTAGATAATTCGTCGTACTCAGAGACAACCAACGACTCACATGCTTACGCCACAACACTGGGCAACAGTTTTAGTTCTGTTTCAGCGCGAGTTTTCAACGACACAAACACCACTCTCGATCCAGTTCCCGCGAAAGTCAAATACGGCGACACCCTAAACGTCACCGGCGTGGTTAGCTCAAATCACACGGCTGTTTCGAACGGAACCGTTGACATCTTGATCGACGGTAACTTAACTGCGCAAGCCAACACAAATGCCTCGGGCTTTTATGCAGCTTCATTTGCGCTTGATAATCTTGCTCAAGGTAAGCACGCTGTTGTCGCTGAGTTTACGCCGACTAATGTGCCACTCAACCCATCCAGCAGTCCGGTACAAAACCTGACGATGGGAACGTCAGCCGTGCAGAATAACCTCAGCATAGTAGCCCAATCACCGCTCTTCAACCGCGTTTCCTTTTTGGGCACCCTCACGACGGACGGCGGTGCGCCCGTCAGAAACGCAACGGTACTTCTGTACGTCGATAACGTGTCGTACACGGCAACACACACAAATGCAAATGGCTCATATTCCGCTTCCTACAGTCAGGACATTCCAAGTTTCGTTAGATCGCTGGTCGCGCCACCGCAATCGCACGCGTACACAGTTTTTGACTCCGCTGGCCAACCGCTTGAAGCTGCGCAGAGCAATGTTATGACGGTGTCCTCTGGATCGTCTGTCGCGTACGTGATCGGCGGTATCTTGGTAATGATTGCGCTCCTTGCTACCTACATCGCATACGAGTGGCAGACCCGAAGGGCGTCTGGAGTGCTAGCGCCTCTCGCCGAGCCAATGACAAGTCTTGCGGCTGATGAACAAGGCATGCAGCCGATTCTCACTCGGTCGCCGGCAATCGATTCGATCAAAGACATTGAAGCTGGTGTTGTGCGGGCAAAGGAACTTTGCCGCGACGGACAGAACGATCGCGCAATTTGTGCACTCTACGGAGCGGTCGTGCTCGCGCTTAGCACCGCCTGCGGCATTACCTTCACACCGGCCCTGACGACACGAGAGATTTTCTTCCGAATCATTAGCGCCGTCCCTGAACAGCGCGCTCCATTGCGAACACTTACGTGTCTTTACGAGCTGGCCAATTACGGCGACCGATCGACCCTGCAGGCTCACGTCCTAAACGCGATAGAGTGCGCTCTATACACAAAAACGCTAATTGAGGCTGGTGGTGCCGAAGCTCCGTGAAGCGTCATCACTTCATCATCATTGCCAGCGTGTTAGTCGTCACCCTTGTGATTGCAGTCAGTTTTAACTATCCGCAAGAGGACTTCAGCGTGTACAACACGCAATGGAACGGGGCGTCGGACCTCCAGTCACTCGTTCACAACAACCATCCATCAGACGTCATCTTTAACGAGAACGGCCTTAACGGCAAGGATCCAGCGGTTGTGTTGTTACTCAACCCTGACGCGGGCTCGCCTTTCTCGAGCGCCGACCTCGCTTCGATCAGGTCATACGTGGAAAACGGCGGGTCGATTGTAATTGCGAACGACTTTGGGAACGCGAACCAGTTGCTCGATGGGTTAGGCATTGGAGGTGTGGTACGATTTAATGGCTCTTTACTGTATGATGACTACAGCAACTGGGCGGGCGCGGCGTGGCCTACTATTACAACATTCGCCAACTCGAGCATCACCACCGGCATCGGAACCCTGTCGTTCAACTACGCAACGACTCTCGATATCGGATCTCCTGTTAAGGGCACCGCTGGCGGCGAGGCCTCCCCGAGCGTCGGCAACGTCACCATACTTGCGAAGAGCTCACCTGCAAGTTACCTTGGGGATTACCCTCCGACTGGTGTCCCCCCACCCAACGATACGCGCGGCGCTAAGCCCGTAGTCGCTTCCCTCATTTACGGTGAAGGCAAGATTATCCTGCTCTCCGATCCAAGCGTGCTTATCAACAGCATGATCGGAAAGGGGGATAACGAGCAGTTATTTAAGAACATCATCGCTAACCTCACCAACGGTGATCCGCAGGCGCCGGTGTTCTTCGACGAGTCACACCGCGCGCAAAAGCCGCTTTTGACCATGGCGTACCTGCAGATCAATAACGACGAAACACTGAAGTACTTGACTGTGCTAGCAGCAGTGGGGACGTTCGCCGCGCTACTGACGGCTATGCGAATCAACCGAAGCAAACGGAAGGGCATCGATGTCAGTCAACTGGAACTCACCGATGAAGCGGTGTTCTCTGATGTCGCAAAGCGTCATCCTCAGTGGAGCACGACGCAGATCAGGAAGCTCCTGCGGGGCACGCGCGTGGGCAAAAAGAAGCAGTGATGGAGGAACTTTTTCCTAGCAAGTGTTACTGATGTATTATTTTGACTCGCAGTGTATTGACAAAGAATATTAAACACCACGTATACAGGGCAGGTAATACACTACAGATACACAAAGAAAAAATCACCAAAAATGGCGCGTATTAACATCACTTTGCCCGGTGCGATTGCGAAGAAGCTCTATAAAGACGCGAAACGTCAAGACATAGCGCGCTCCACGCTTATCGCGCAACACATTGAGCAATACTATGGAAGGAAATCCGAGGCCGACTTTGAGGCTGAGATACAGCAATCGCGCACCGAGGGGGCAGAGATTATTCAACGGGAGCGCGATGAACACGAACAGCGGCTACAGAAGCTTATCGCTGAACACGAGGCTGAAATGCAGCAGGTTCGTGCTGACTATGGGAAGCAACTTCAGCAGATCAATGCGGATAACGCCGCGACCACTCAACAGTTTGAAGATGAGCTTGAACGGCTAGCGATCATTGTAGAGAAGCTGGACATTGATCTGAAGACATCGGCGGAGCGCGAAGCGTCAGATCTTGAGCACCCCCCCACCGAACCCTCTCCAGAAGTGCCCGCCATCGAACCAGCGCCTCAGGTACCTCCCACCATCGAC
>Ga0208692_1000094_pt1 | contig 86377 bp, 91 predicted proteins | sample June2015DPH_20_1_3_FD_184721 | JGI IMG/M metagenome (GOLD analysis project Ga0208692, IMG submission 184721) | Peatland microbial communities from SPRUCE experiment site at the Marcell Experimental Forest, Minnesota, USA - June2015DPH_20_100... | ecosystem: Environmental > Terrestrial > Soil >... | reverse complement strand
CCCTTAAGAGCGGAGTTATTTCAGAGGATGACGCGTACAAGTTACTATCGTATGCGCTCGAAACTGAGGGCTTGAAAGGTTAAAAACACTGGATCACGCACGCAGCGAATATGAAAAAATATAAGCCCGGCGCTGGCTCTGCACCGACTTCGCGTTGACCCGGCGCTTAAACCTTTCTCAGTTTTCAGGTCGCGTGGATTCCACCAAACGGTGAGCTATCTTTCTTGTAGCTCGATATCAACGTCCGCCGCCAGAGCACGTGTATGACATCTCCATGAAATGCTGGGCGTGCGTGAACTTCACAGTTTGACTTTCAAAATCCAGCACGTCACGTTATGCCTAGCGCCTCTCGCCTGGCGATCTTTACCCCTCTGCGCAAAAGCATGGCCGACGTCTCGATTTGCCTGTCAGGGATGTTCCAGTATTTTTGGAGCAGCTTACCTTTTTCCTTGCGCGAAGCCAACTCGAATCCTTGTCGCTACTTCGGCATTAACACCGTGTCAATGATGTGAACGACACCGTTAATGCACTCAAGGTCGGCATCTTTTACCACAGCATCGTTTATCTTGATCCCGTGCCGTAGCCAATGATGTTCGTGAACCTCGAGCATATCACCTTGGACAGTAAGAAGAGTGTTCTGCTTGGCTAAATCAGCCGCCAAGTGCTTCCCGGCCACCACGTGATACGTAAGAACGCCAGTCAGCTGTTCCTTGTTATTGAGCAAGCTGTCGAGTATGCCAGCTGGAACATTACTGAATGCCTCATTATCAGGGGCGAAGATCGTCAACGGGCTTTGCCCTTTGAGCGTTTCTACCAGACCTCCTGCAATCGCCGCCTTTAAAAAAGTGGACAAGTCAACAGTTTGCGTCACTAAGGTCGCAATATCTACATTGAACTTCAATTTGGTCACCTGCTTTACGATTCGGCGTAACGCCATTTCTGCTTGTGCAGTTATGATAGTTTAAGTTATCGCGATGTACGCGCGAATAAGCGCAAAAGCTCAAGATTTGTGATCGTTTGAGGCGATCGAAGGATATGCTGCCGCTTGAATGCCGGAAGGCAGGAACCTCAACAGCATAAGCAAAATCAGGGGGAACGCAGCTAAACGCCAAGAAAGCCTCATTAATCGCATCAAAGTCAATACCTACCATTTATACCCCCTTTTCTCAATTGTAGTATACGAAGCCTATAGTTGCTCGTCTTCGATTCGAGCTGCTATTGCAGACACATATATCGGGCGTGGTGCCAAATGAGACGCACAAGGACAAAAAACGCTCTTTAATCGAATGGACCCATTGGATCGGTGAAAAATGAGCGAGGAAACACGTATGACGTTCACAGACATAAGGATCCTGGATTTTGATGCGGACGGCGTGGAGTTGATTGCCGGCGCGGACAATATGGTGGAAGTGCCATATATTCTCTCTGACAAGCCGCCAGAAGAATGGACGCGTTACTTCTTATCGAGAGTCGGTTATAAAGAAGCAAAGATCGTTGCTGACAGAGCTATCTACAAGTGCAGGAAAAACGTCGCAGCAATAAAAAGACAAGGAGAATGCTGGAATATTGTGGCGAAGTATGTCGAGGATTCAAACCGACATTTTCGTGAGATCGAAGCGGAGCAACAGCGAGAGCGAACTAGAGGACAAGAGGTGCAACGACAAGAGGAGCTACGACAAATCGAGTTTGAGGAATGGAAGCGTAATCTGAAGCGGCATCACTGAAATTCGGGAGGTATCAAATCGGCATTTTTTGTGGGCGCCGCTCATTTTAGGTGATAACGAGGTATGAAAATATGAAGTCCGAAGATATTAAACGCGAGCGCAGAACGCAATATAATCCTAATCCCTCGCCAGGGTATATTGAGGCGGTTCAAACGCTTGAAGAACTCGACGACTTAGAAGACGCATATGCCGAAGTTATGAGTGTAAAACGGAACCCGGGCGGTAAATTCCCGAACGGCGCTCAACTCGGTAAATTACTGCATAAGCGCCGCGTGCGGATACCGGGGCGCGAAGAAGAAGTAGACGCGGACGACGTGGGCAATATTCTCGGCATATTCGACCACTCGACCACGCACAAGCATCCCGACGGCGAGTATGTGATAACAACGGAACCGTACGGTGCATCGTTTGAGGATTTATGCGAGATTGTTGATTTTTGCCGCTATCATCAGTTGCGTGCAGATATTGATGCGGATTCAGCATGGCATCCTGGTAAAACGATACGCGCGACGATTAGGCGTGACGAGGATAAAAAAGGCGAGGTATCAGATGATTAGAGACGTATCCTGCTTCAGCCGACGCTGGGAATAAGCCGGTGGGCAATCCTTTCAACAAGGTGTTGGGCTAGAACTGTTGCAACAACGGGATTGTGGGTACGAGAAGGGCGCTTTTCCACTATTGAGAAGCCGCGTCGCAATTTCTGACTAGCAGGCGATAATGCGCGGGCGGCTGCAAAAAAAGAAGAAGAATAGAGAAGCCTTATCTACTCTCGCACCGTTTCTACTACTTAACAACCAAAGCATGCCACAGCTGAGTTCGGCATGTCCGTGATTATCCCCTGTTCTTTTTTGTGCTGGGCTTACCCGCCGTTCATCCGATCCTCATCGCCTATCGCGCTTGTGCTGAGGTTAAACGTTAAGTGCCCGCGACACGTCGGTGGGCGTTTTTTCTTTGGAAAGAGTACGAGATCGGAGATGAGTTTGACGAGGTTGCGAGAAGCATAAAAGGCGAGAGTGAAGGGGTGGCATAAATGACGGTTATGATACTTGATTGGGATTTTCTGCACTATTACCGACGCGTAGATGAGCGATATTTAACGCTCGACGAAACGATAGAACAGGTAAAAGGGCACGAGCGACTGAACAAGGCGATAAAGGCGCTGATAGCGAACAAGATAAAGGCGCTGATAGCGAACAAGGCGATAAAAGCGCTAGTAGCGGAGCCACGTAGCGACGAGGAATTAAAAGAGACGCTAACTGACTTGCGAGATAATACGGCCGAGTTGAACCGTATAAAGCGACACTTGCACACGCTTATAAACGCAGGCGCCGAAGTGCTACCACAGCCGGACCCACGCCCCTCTATGCCGGAACATCAACGCGCGTTGTATAAAGGCCTAGGGTGGCTTAGCGCAAAAAACGAATGGGTAACCGAAGCAAACGAGCCTTTTAGAGTATAGTCGCTCGACCCTTCGCCGAGTTGCGTCATAAGCAAGACCGGCACAGCGTAGCGTGTTTCGTTTAACCTCTCCTTAGCTCCTATCTCATTATTTCTTTTTTCGATTTCAACAGAATATATCTCGCAAATGCGCACACTCTGTTGCAAGCATCACGTTTCGTGATGGCAAACAATTGCGCTAAATTCGCTCAACTTAAACTCAAACGCGCTGGCTGAAAAAACAATTTCGCGGATGCGCCGCCGCCGGATCTTCAGGCGTCCCTCTGTTACAAGTGGCAGATGGGGGAGAGAATACTCTGTGATGCGGTAACGGCTTAACTGTGCCGTCGCTGCGGCAGATGCACGCGTGTTATCTGTTGCCGAGATGCACCCGGCTACCGATAACGATGCGATCATGGCAAGTACAACCACAATAATTGCCTTTTTTATGCCACCACGATACCAGAGCTGTTTCGCCAGATGGAGACCATAGCGGTAATTGTTGAGCTCTCTGACCGTTGTATTTGCTGCCATAACGTTCATCTCCGACCGAACCTACGCAGAGTATTTTTTTAAGGCCGCGTGAGGCAGCAATTTCGTTTAAAACTGTATAGCAGCGATTTTGTGGAAAAACGTGACAGCATAATTGTGTCACATACTGGCCTTTCAAACAACAACGATTTTTATCGTGCCTAGCGTCATGCAAGGAGGGACGAAACCATGGCACCGACAGGACTAGAAGAGGCGGTCACGATCAAAGTGACAAAACGAACACGCGAGCGGCTTGAACGCATAGCGCGCAGGAACGAGACGGCTGATGAGCTCATGAACCGGCTGATCGATGAACACGAGAAACGCAAAGAGGAAGAGCTTGAATGCGTCAGAGAGACGTGGGAGGATATTCACGAATAACCATCGCATAGGGGGTGGTTCTGCACGCGCGGCCCGGAGCCGGCGGTACGTGGAGGCCATAACAGCACGCTTATATGGGCGCATCCACTAGAGGGGCAAAAACACTCGTTGACACACGTAAACTCCTATGACTGAAGCGGCAAGAAATGATAGGGGTTCAGAGTCCGGCCCCGTCACGGTCATGATCCGACGCAGAATCAAACCGGGCTTTGGACAGGCTTATGAAGCGTTGGAAAAAGAGATATCGGCCGATGCCGCAGCATACGCAGGTTATCTTGGCTCAACCTTTTTGCGCCCGGAAGGCAGCAGTGACAGGGATTTCGTGACCATTGTCCGGTTTGATAGCTACGAAAGCATGATACGATGGGAAAACTCTGCAGCCGGCAAAGCCTTGATTGACCGTGCCGACGCGATGAGCGAGATGCCAGCCGACATCCGCAGATCCGCGGGACTATCTCTGTGGTTTACTCCGCGGCATCCCACGTCTCCTTCACGCTGGAAGATGGTACTTCTTCTAACCGCTAGCATCTTCGTATTGGCTGAGATTATGACACCTTTCCTTAGTCCCGCTCTTAGTTTTCTACCACAACCCCTTGTGTTGTTTATTTCTTTAGGGATACAGGTCGCTCTGCTCACATATTTCGTATTACCGTGGCTCACCTCTTTACTCGCAAAATGGCTTTATGAGATCCCAAAGTCAAAGGAATAAGCAAGTGAGCGCTTCCGGCGGCACCCGATGTTTGAGTGGAAAATCCATCGTTGAAATGTGCGATCGTGCCGCGTAATATTCGTACCTTTATTGTGCGCGGCGGTTCGTCCCCGGGGCTTGCATTGACGCAGGAGGCGTTTCATTTTAACGATCTAAGCTCATAAAGTCCTTCTTTTTTGAGTTGCCGCCAAATCCTATGGTTATTGGTGTAGTAGAACGACACGCAAAAAAAATAAGAAGAGCGGTTCACCTCCTGCAAAATCAGATTCTATCGTGTTAGGCCCGGCAAAGCTACTTAATCATTCAAGCAGCATTCTATGCGGTGATATCATTGGCTGAAAAAGAACGCATCTTTGTCGCACCGAATGCATTTTTTTATCACGATGCAAAAACCTATATCATTTCGGTGGAACTTTCCGGTGTAGATAAGAAGGACATCAAAGTCGAAGCCGGGGAGAACGGGTTTTGTCTAACAGCACCCCGAGGCGATATCGAATATGCCGGCTGCTGGGCACTCTCCCATACTATCAATCCGGAAGGGGCAACGGCCACGTTTAAAAATGGCCTTCTTAAAGTGACCATACCGCTCGCGGAACGGCTTGAGGGAGTCAAGGTGCCTATCAAATAATCCACGTCGTTCTTTGGAGCGCGCGTGATTACGTGCAGCTGACTTCGCTGACGTCCTGAACACAGACAGCCCGTTTTCTTCCACGCGCCGGATTCGATCTGGGGGAAAAGTGAAAATGAATTGCGAAGAGATATTAGAGGATGTTATAGCCTTCTGCAAGAAGGAGATCGAAAAACTTGAGGACAAGACAAATGTTGAGGGCCCAACCGGTTATAACAGTCTTATGACTCGCCGCGGGCTTCAAGACGCGTACGAAAACGTGATAGAGCGCATAGCGATAAAAAGGGCCGTGGAAAAATGATGCACGTCAGGCACGTTGCCGACACGGCCGAGGTGTCTAAGCAGATCCTTACCGCTTGCCATTGTCTGCTTTGGGCCTGAGCTTGCAGGGGCCAGAAGAATGAAAGCGTTATTGCTCCGCGTCGGCATCGACAAGGGAAGCGGCGGAACCTATGGTCCCATTTTTGACGACGGATCGTTCGAATTCGTTCCCATTCCGGAGACGTATCGATCGTGCACGGCTGCTACGTATGGCGAAAGAATCGGAAGGAAGGGAAAACTGCTGTCGACCTATGTGCCACCAGCGCTCATACACGTGCCGATGCACGATGATCCCGAGTTCGAAACGTGCACATATGGTGACCCTTCGGCAAAACGGAGATATCTCCTTACGTTGAGTGAGGGGGATCTGCTCGTTTTTTACGCAGGATTAAAACCGTTTAATCACGACAAAGCTGAATATCCCGAAGCGCTTTACCTCGTTGGCTATTTCACTGTCGATCAAGTGATCGATTTCAACTGGTTGTCAGCGTCTGAAAGAGCCGCTTATCGTCAGCGTTATCCGTCCAACGCCCACGTCAAACGCGGATACGCCTTCGAGAATCTTGTGATCGTCGTGGGCGGTAAAAACAGCAGATTGTTGAACCACGCCCGGCTGATTAGCCAGAAGAAACCCGATAAAAGCGCACGGCTAACGTACGCACTGTCAGTTGAGATGGAAGAGCTGCTCGGAATATCCGGATTCATTCAACGAAGCATACCCCCGCGATTTGTCACCCAGCAGCAGAACGTTGCTCAGTTGGTGCAGTTGCTCGACTCATTGTGAGCTGTCTCGGCCTCTTTTTTTTGCGGCGCTGCCAGCAACGCGTGGTGGCACCCGATCGAGCATCAACCTTTATGGAGAATGATCGAAAACCTTGACGGGCTTTAAAGGGCTGCTATCGCTAGGGCTACGTGACTAAACAGTACACTCCTATTCCTTCCTGACGTGTGCAAAAATCAAGCTCTTGACGGAAAAGATACAATAATCAAGGAGCGGTCAAGCTTGTCAAACAATTGAAAGCTACGTTAAGGCGCGGCTTAGTTTACATTTAGTCAACTTCCATCTTAGAAAATGCATAGGCACCAAGGAAGAGGAATAGCAGTGCGAAAGCAACAATGACAGTCAAATCAAGCCATGCTGGAAGGAGGAATACCCCGGTGAGGAGCCCCCGTACCCCGTCAACGCCATAAGTAAGGGGGTTGATGAATTGTAGCTGATATAGAACAGGAATGCCCTTAATCACGCTAATTGGGAGTAAGGCACCAGACAGGAAAAACATCGGAAACTCTATCATGCGCACAATAGTCATGAATCCCTCGGTATTCTCGATCAAGGCGCCAAGCGTCAGGCCGAAACCAACGAAGGCAAAGAAGGTAATAATCATGAAGCCTATCGCTAAGAGGAAACCAGCAACGCTAATAATTCTAAAACCAAGCCATGTGCCGAGGATAAGAGCAATCCCTAGTGTGGCCAGAGCCTGAATGAGTGCGATCGTCAGCGCCCCTAAGCTCCTGCCTATCATGAGCGATGTGCGCCGTACAGGAGCGACCATCACTTCCTTCAGGAAACCGAACTCCTTGTCCCAGAGGACGGTGACACCGCTATTCGTGCCCCCGAATAGCAAGCCCATGCTGACAATTCCTGGAACGATGAACGCGAAGAAGGACAACCCCCCGGGCACACTCTGGCTTGCTCCACTTGAGAAGATCTGACTCAATGGAATACCTAAAAAAAGAAGCCAGATTAACGGCGAGGCGAAAGTTGCGAGGATTCGCGATCGCATGGCGAAGAATCGTATCAGTTCCCGCAACCACATGCTGTAAATTGGCTCGCCCTCAAATAGGGGTCTGTGAGTTACTTCTTGCACGTCCATTTTACCGTACCATCCCCCCCACATTTCGTTCCAATCTCATCTAGCCCCCTTCAGCCTCTCGTATCGTCCTGCCGGTGAAGAACAAAAAGACGTCTTCTAGGCTCGGTTCATGCTCATCTATAGACGTGATGACAAATCCATGTGCATCAGCAAAATCTATGAGGTCAGCCACCCTGCCCTCACCGCTTTCTGCATTTAACAATATCGAATTGCTGTATTCCTCAACACGCTTTATCCAATCAAGCTCTTTCACCTTCTCCATGAACGTAGCCCTTCTCTCCCCTCCGTCAGCAATTTGAAGTGAGATTAAATCCGAACCTACCGCCTCCTTCAGCTTCCGAGGCGTATCCAACGCTATGATCTTTGCCTTGTCGATGATAGCCACGCGATCACAGAGATAGTTCGCCTCCTCTATAAAATGCGTAGTGAGCGAAACGGTTACTCCCTCGATCTCCCTTGCCCTCTTTATCTGGTTCCATAAATCCATCCTGGCCTTTATATCAAATCCTATGGTAGGCTCGTCGAGGAACACGACGTCTGGGCTAGTCATGAAGCCTCTTGCCACTTCAAATCGACGACGAACGCCTTCTGGCAAATTGTGAAGCTTGATCTTCTCTTTTCCTTTCAGCTCAAGCAAATCAAGGACCTCCTCTATCTTCCTCTCCCTATCCTCCTTGCTCATCCCGTACATTCGTGCGTGAAAATCAAGGTTCTGTCTGCCCGTTAGATAGTCATCGCTGGATCGGTCTTGGAAGATAATTCCTATGTGCTTTCTGACTTCGTCACTGTCTTTGACCACGTCGTACCCACAGATCTCAGCGGAACCTGAAGTTGGATGCAGCAGTGTTGTCAGCATCTTTATGGCCGTTGATTTTCCAGCTCCGTTTGGACCGAGGAACCCGAATATTTCACCTCTCTTGACCGTGAAGTTGATGTGGTCAACCGCAACAAAGTCGCCGAACTTCTTCGTAAGCTCGTGTACCTCTATTACGTCTTCCGTCATTCATCACGCTCCGCTACGCTCTTCTTCGCGTAATGCAATAAAACGTCATTCAAGCTTGGCGTGCTTGATTTTATAGAGGAGATGCTAAATCCGTGTGTTTTGGCCATTCTCACGATTTCCGGTATCCCGATACTTTTGTCCTTAAGGCTCAGGACTAATGTGCCTTGGCTTTGAGTTTCAACGCTATTTGCCCAGGTCATCTCCCGCAGCTGCCGTGCGAAATCTTCCTGCGAACCCTTTGATAACTTAAGCGTTATCAGATTCTCACCGAAGGAGTCTTTTAGCGCCTCAGGGGTATTTGACGCTACTATCTTGCCTTCGTGCAAAATTGCTATTCTGTTACAGAGATAATCGGCTTCTTCAAGGTATGACGTAGCCAAAAGAGCAGTTACCCCCATCTCCTTATTCACTCGTCGGAGGTAATCCCAGACGTATCTTCGTGTCTGCACGTCCAGCCCTATCGTCGGCTCGTCTAAAAGGAGAACCTTAGGAGAGGTCAGCATTCCTCTCGCTATCTCCAGCCTTCGCAGCATCCCTCCGGAATAATCCTTCACTTTCGTATTCGCATGCTGTTCCAATCCAACAGTCTTTAAGACATCAGCCACCATCTTCTCCCTCTCTTGTCTTGCGAGACTGTACATGCGCGCCGCAAAATCCAGGTTCTGCTTGCCCGTAAGGTAGATGTCAACAGCCTCCTCCTCGAACACGAACCCGATAGAACGCCGCACGCCATCCTTCTCCTTCACGACGTCATATCCACATACGGTAGCGCTGCCGGAATCAGGATTTAGAAGAGACGATAAAATTAACATCGTTGTTGTCTTCCCCGCTCCGTTTAAGCCGACTAGCCCGAAGATCTCGCCCTCAAACACCTCAAAGTTGATGGCATCTACTGCCGTAACATGGCCGAACCCTTTGCTTAGATTACGTACTACGAGAATCGGCTTCCTGTCGCTGTCGAGCGTGAAGTCGGGGGGTGCGCTCAGGGAATTGACGGCTTTCAGAGCTTCAACCCTACGAGTGAGATCCTCTGTTGTTAGGATAGCCATAGTCTTACGTCACCTCTCTAATTCATGTGCTGGCGCGAAGACAGCTCGCAGCGTTTCCACGGCTTTGTCAATGACTTCTCTATTATCAGCATCCACACCGCTTAGTTTGTCTGCTAGATATGACGCAGTTCCTTCGGTAGAGGCCTCTAAAATCGTTAGTCCCTGACCTGTGACGGTGAGCCTTACACGTCGTCTGTCAGCGGGATGATCGTTCCGTGCCATCAAACCGCGCGCGATGAGGCCATCCACAAGCCTAGAGGTGGAAGGGGGAGTCAGTCCCATGTGACGTGCCACCTCCCAAAGTGAAGAGCCTTCATTGCGGTTCACAAAAGCCAATGCGCGGAACTGCGGGACGGTCAAGTCTAGTGACCGTCGACTACGCATCTCAGATCGTATAGCTTGCATAATAATTGGAACAACTTCAAGCAGCTTACGAGCGGATTCTTCTAGATCTACGGTCATATTAATTGCTTCTTCTAATAATTAGATGTTCTAATTATTTAATTATTGCGCGAGGGGATTTCGATTACCTGTTGAGGCATCACATATCTGAGCTACGCGTCTCGGTTCTCCACGCCCTCCAGCTTAAGCCTTAGTAAACCAACAGGGAAGGGGGAAGCGTATGGTTGAACCGCGGGACACTATTGAAATTGTAAATGTGGTTGCATCCACCGGCATTGGACAAGAAATAAACCTCAAGCACGCAACGCTTGCTTTAGAGGGCGCAGATTACGATCCTAAACGGTTTCCGGGCCTTGTCTACCGCACCAAAGATCCGAAGACCGCTGCACTCATCTTTCGATCGGGAAAAATCGTTTGCACTGGCGCAAAGAGCATCGATGACGTGTACAGGGGCTTGGAAAACGTATTTCAAAGCCTCAGAAATATCGGAATTGACATCAAGGGAACTCCTGAGATCAAGGTGCAAAACATCGTCGCTTCCGCAGATCTTCATTCGGTTTTGAATCTACATGCAATTGCCGTCGGTCTCGGGCTTGAGAACATTGAATACGAGCCGGAACAGTTTCCCGGCCTCGTCTACCGGGTATCGGATCCTAAAGTGGTGGTTCTTTTGTTTGGTACCGGCAAACTGGTCATAACCGGCGGCCGAAAGCCCGAAGACGCGGCTAATGCGGTCGATCAGATCGTGAAGCAGCTTAAAAGCTTAAGCCTTCTACGCTGAAAGATAATGCCTGAATCAGAGCGCTCAAAGGCACCGATTGTATCTGCGCGAGCTTGAGAGTAGGAGTGTTCAGTATGTGCGCTCCTAGTCAGCGGATGAAGATTCTAGCGGCATTTTGGATCCCCAATTTCCGCAATTGGGGCCCGTGCAGTGCTCCTTTTGCTGGCCGCTTAAGATAACTTTGTGGGTTGGGTTGTGCACGCAACGGAATCTCGTCACTTTGACCTTCGCTCTTCGCGACAACCGTCTTCGTAGATTTCGAGCACAGAAATCGCAAGCTTTTCTGCATCATGCGTGCACATCACCTACTGCAACACTTCAATGATCTGGCGGAGAGGTGGCTCTGCAGCAGTTTCCGGGTCTAAGCGCTTACGTGGCCGTGCTAGAATCGACGTGACGAATGCAGCGAGCGTCTGGGCAAGCTGGTCTTTCAACTCAAGCGCAAACGTCCGCAGGTACGATCCTTCGAGGCGTTCGGCCCTGCCGAGGCAGTAACTGCAGGCCGCCCCGTATATCACCACATACCTGAGCTGTGCATCCCGCCGTGCGCGTTCCACGCTTTCGATCAGTTCTGAAAGTGGCACCGGGTGAAGATAGACAGCAAACAGCTTGTAGAGGGCCTGATTCGTCTCGCCTATAGTGGTTCTGGGCTGGGTTGCTTGCACAACTCTACTATTGCGCTACGGGCGATAATCCTGCGGCGAGAACGTGTTGAAAGTGAAGATAAGGAAGGGAGAAGGGGGACAGATCGATCCCCACCCTATTGGACGTTCAGCGCATTGCAGCAAGAGACTGCTGGTGGTCAAATGCCCAAAGACTTGATACAGGATCGCAAGAAAATAAACCCGGAGTGCGACCGGCTGAATCACTGCAAACAGTATAAGCTGCCTTAGGGCTTTGACCAAACACTAGACTATCTTGTTAATACTATTTTAACGCTTTGAAAATGATCAGTTTTTTGATAAAGAAAGCCCCTCACGAACCCTGCAACGCCTGTGTCTCTTGCATCAGATTCTGCACCTGTGGAAAGAGCTGACCCTTCGCCGCGCACGTCCTGGTCCACATATTAGGGAGAGGCATCGAAGCAAGTGCTTTTTTCTTGCCCTCACTTCTTAGCGGTTTTACGATTTCTCTCGAGCACCTGCTGCCTATTTGTCTCTGCCATAACATCGCTCGGGTTGAGTTCGAGCGACTTATCGAAGCACGAGATAGCCTCTTTGTCGCGCCCTAGGCGTGCGAGCGCATTTCCTTTGCCCATCCACGTTTTATTCTTGTTCGGGTTGAGTTCGAGCGACTTATCGAAGCACGAGATAGCCTCTTTGTCGCGCCCTAGGCGTGCGAGCGTGTGTCCTTTGAACTCCCACGTATAATAATCGGATTTCTTCGTGAGCTCGAGCGACTTATCGAAGCACGAGAGCGCCTCCTGGAAACGGTCTAATTTGAAAAGCGCATATGCTTTCCTCGTCCACGCATCTTCGTAGTTTGGATCGATCTCGAGCGACTTATCGAAGTACGGAATCGCATCCTCGTTGTGACCTGTCATATAAAGGGGAAGTCCTTTCTCATACCATTCATAACTCCTTTGCCTCGCTGTCGGCCCTTCCTTCGCTGTCTGCCCTTCCTGCGTTGTTGCAGTTTTTGATTTGAACCTATCAAATAGTCCCATGGTGATCCCCCTCGAAGAACATATTTGTTAACTTGTTAGGTTAAAAAGGGGGACGATAAAGCTTCCTGATGCTTCTTTCTCTCTCCGCCGCATAATCGTGCCCAGAAGCCGACTTCAGGCGCAGGCAGTCGTGGAAGGCGAATCATAACGATTAAGTGTGCAACGCCGCTATGCACGAACTATGTTAGCCGCCAATCATTACCCAGGTATTCATCCTGACGTTGCGATGCCAAAACACGAGTTGTTCGAGATTCATCGCAGCAAAATCTCGCTCCACCACGCAAAAGCAGGCTACAACTATCCGACGATACGGTTGCCCTATACGTTCTCAAAACTTGCAGGACTGTCGACGCGCATCTTTCAAACGGTTCACAACGGGGCGCTTGCGTTTCTCGTTGTTGTCTCGTCGACTTCAAAAAGCAGTCTAGATAGACACGAAAACGCCTGTTCAAGCGCTAAATCCTCCGTCTTCACACGGCGGAGGTCGCCGGTTCAAATCCGGCCGAGCCCATCGTTCTTTTGCCAATCAAGATCCGTTAAGCCCTTTTTTGATTTCTGAGTTGTCTACTCAGTTGTTTACTCCACGACAAATATCGGTCACACCGTCGTTAGCGACCCTAGCCGAAGACTTTCTGGCGAGCTACACACGGAACGATCGCAAAGCATTCAATGGATCGTCTTGATCTTAAGTGTTAGAGAAATATAAAAGTGCATGGTCAACGAGCAAGACTCTGGCTTTCGCAAAAGCGTTTCTGGCATATCTCACGCAGACGCGGCTTAATACGCGATATCAAGCATTTAGCATCTTCCTTTGCAGTTGCGCTAAATTGTATAAAAGCACCTAGCGGGGCAACATGCACGCAATAGACAGATCGGAGGGTCTGACGATCCATGTGCCGCTGAAACGGCGGTATCGTCGACCCCTGAGGAACCGGCGGCTCAGTGTCCTCGCTTAGCCCCTCGGCATTACGAATCAGCCGGACACGACACGGCGTTCACGATTGAGCGGTTGATTAATAGCAACCCACTAAGAGCCTACGGAAAGTGCGGGCCAAAGTATCCCCCTTTAACGAAAGTAGGATCGTAGCTGTAGTAGATGGACTTTCGACGAAAGAACTCTACAGCTTTCGGGCTGAGGTCGTATGTCACGAGACACATGGAATGGATCGCGGACTGCTGGGCAATCTGCAAGCTGTAATCGGGCCTCGTCAAAGGTGGACGCTGACTTGAAGACGTCGACCTCGGCCAAAAGCTTAGGATGCGGTGGAAGGGTGACATTACGCCTTCGTATCAGACTGGCTAGGTTCTCGTACGCGGCCACGAGCTTTTTGCGAGTGGACTTGACACGCTCTACCAAAACGCCCTCCATCTCGAGCTCGTTCAGCATCGCCTCATCCAAGTCGTCAAAAGCCCTGACCACGGCGCCGTTGTAGGCGCGCGACAGTCCACGAACAACTGGGATCTGGTTTTCTGTGGGCTCTGCTGGACAGCGCTCGAAATCGACGACCTTGTAGTCTAAGAGGTCAAAGACAAGAACGGTGAATTCATCCGGTGGGCGCGCTGGAATCCATCCGATGACGTAGCTGTGCCCCGGTAACGACTGCGAGTTCATATTCTCGTCGACACACTCCCTAGCATCAGGATATAGGGGTCCTTGGAGCTGGTTCAACGCAAGCGTTGTTGCATCGACCTGATCATCGTGCTCACCGCTGGGAAAGTTCGTGAGCTCCTGCACGTACTCGTCGACCCAGGAGTATTCGCCATAGTCCGGTTTCGGCAGGTAGACGTTCTTAGATTGCCAGACGGGCAGGCAATTGAGAGCCCTTTGCTGTTTTGAGCCTTTCACGTGTATTGGAATCATGCCAGAGATCTTATGTTTGAGGTGCGAACAGAGGGCAGCGCCCAGTGGTTGCGCTTCGATGATCTTTGAGGATGACTGGGGCCATTTAGAGGCCATAGCTTCGATTGCCTGCACGGCCTCATCAAAATCCCATCGGCCTCGTACCTGATCTAACAAGTAGAAGTCTGCACCGACGCGGCCCCACACCTGCCCTACCACGTAATCTGATGAGGCCGATTTCGTTCCTGCGGTATCCCACGATTGGATGATGACATCCGTGTAGGGCAGAGAGGCGGAATCACAAAACTCAACCCATCCTTCCTTAAAGATGCTGCCTTCTTCCTGTATGAATTCGCCAAAGTACTCCTGGGCAAACCACGGGCCTAAAGCGCGTCGCTCTTCGTCTAAAACTCCTTTGTGATGCGCGGGCATTGGTCCGCGGTCACTTTGACCTTCTTCCAGCCTGACTCCTGGTTCCACTCCCGCCAGAATATGCCCTGCTTGCCGCGTGGCGTGCTGAGTAGGATCAGCCGCCCCCCTGAAACGGCGAGCGACGGCCTTATCGCGCAGTAGATCTCTTTAGAGACTTGTGCGGCTTCATCAATGAGCACCAGAGACGCGGTGAAGCCTCGTATGGAGGGCTCGGACCCGGGAAATGCGATGATGCGGCTGCCGTTTCTGAGTTCGAGCGCGGTGGCTGAATCGGCGACGACGCCGCCCGGCCCGGCCAATCAGGCTCTCCTCCTCTGCCGTCATTCCGGTATGGTCTCCCAGGATGAAGGCCGTCTCGCCGGCAGGACTGATGCCCGACATCTTCTTGATGCCCGGCCCGTCTTCTTTTAGGTGCACCAGATCGGCCTCTTTGAGATCCTCCAGAAGCTCGGGTAAACCTCCCAGGCGCACCATTATGCTGGAGGTGGACATGGCCAGCAACCGCAGCGCATCCAGCTGCTTTTTGAAAGTTCCCTCCCTAGAAGCCTGTAGCGAAGAGGAGGGGCTGTGGCCGCAGGAGCTTTGGGTGGAAGGCTAAGGCTATCTGTTTTTCAAGGTTATCATTTTTCTTGCGTCTATCCTGATCTTGTCCTTCGGGCCATAAAACATATTTTTCTTGATATTCTGATCTTGCCTTTGGGTAACCTTTTACGTCGTACCTATCGTTAGCACTTCCAGCATACAGAAATAGAACTCTTCCAAATCAAGGATATAATTGTCGGAGTTGGGATCAAAGTGTGTTCGCCACTGCTTAAGATCTTCTTCTGATAAATATGGAGTTCCTATTTTAGCGTGCCATTCTGCATTACCTGCAATATAGCGTTTTGCTTCTGGAATGAGAGGTGAGAGTTTTTGTATGGCATAGCTTTTAGTAGATACATCTTTTAGGCCTGCCTGTAAAAAAAGCCCATGCAATTTTCGCCCGGTGAAGTTATCAAATGGAGGTTCTAGGGGATTTTCTTTAAGAGCCTGGGCCGCTGCTGTTAAGATTTTTAAAGACAACTGAGGCTCGATGGGATGGACAACAAAAAGGCCACCATCAAAATCCTTAGCGGCAATTCTTCCACCGTTCTTAGTCACTCTTTTCATCTCTTCGATAATCTTAAAATAATCTGTGACATAAGCAAAACAGTTGCTGAAAAAGACTAAATCAAAGGTATCATTGTCAAAGGAGGCATCGTGGAAATCATCTTTTCGAAACTCAATGATGTTATTAAGAGGATCTTTTTTCAGATTTTCCACAGCATAATTTATTAAATCTGGTGAGAAATCAAGCCCAACAACTCGCCCATTGGGCTTCACCTTCTCTGCTAGTAGGTGTGTCCATAAACCTGGTCCACATCCTAAATCCAGTACTACATCTCCTGGTTTAAGATTTAACTCATCAACCGTTTTACGCCGTTCCTGCAATTTTGTTTTATGATGGTCGAGAAGCCATTCTACATTGGTTAACTCCAAGCCCTTTTCACCCTTAAAATATTGATTCGTTTCTAACATAAAATATCCTCCTTATTGTTTAGATATACTTGCCACTGTCATCATTTGGAGCATTTTGTTTGGCCTGACTTACCTCTCCTGTTTTATCAACAGTTGCCTCTTTTATTGTTAAACGAGCGCCATTAACAACCAAAAATACAGCTTCATCTGATGCAGTGCTTTTATAGGTTCCACCGTTGATCGTAGCATTTATTCCGTTCACAATATAAGCAGCTTTAAGACTGACAGATTTTCCTTCAAACGTAGCAGTATACGTTCCAGAAGAAAGTGCTGTGTTAGATACTGTCGCGCTATCCTTTGTTTGAGAGCCGTTTATGCGTTTCCATTGGTTCACTCTTCCTTCTTTCTCCCACCACCAAAGAGTCGCGCCCAGAAACCAACTTTAGGCGCCGGTAATCGTAGAGTCACGAGTCCGAGTTGCTTTTGAATCGATTCTTTATCACGACGCAAGTCAGCGTTAAGACCTTTTTCCGTCTGAAGCAACGTTTCCGAAGTTGTAAGCTTCTGCTGCAAAAGTTCATTCTCGTGCTGCAATTTGCCAGTTTTTTGAGCTGCAAACGCGATTCTCTCTTCGTCTATGCTCGCTATTTCCTTACCTAAGCGGATGCCGCTTGAGGAGATATCCGCACAGAGGGTGTAATCGAATTCTAATCGCCCCTCAAAATAGACCTCGATTGAGCTGCAAACGCGATTCTCTCTGATTTCACCTGGCGGTCTAAAAAATACGTTCCGCCCGTGTCTCTCTAATTCTGACGCGAATCCCTCAAAAGCGGGGTTGACTCTCGTTTCATAGAACTTACTCGCAGCGGACGCATAGCGTTCAATGGCCGTTTGCGCTTCTGGGTCTTGGTGTTCTTTCTCTCTAAAGAATTCATTTAAGTCTCGTTTCCAATTGGTCATGCTATTCTCCTAAAGTAGCCCCGGATTTTTAGCATGAGAAGTGCATCCGAATGCATTAGAAAAAAAGAAGCGCCGGAGGCGCGGGGGTTACGTCTCGCCTTTGCTCAGGAGTTGATCGCGTCGCTCTCGATAGCACACCATGCATAAGACCTGCCATCCATCAGGATAGCCCTCTTTTTCAAGCACGCTGTAAACACGTTGACTGGCTCCGTTAGGGCGCTTTTGATACCGTTCTGTATCATCGGCTACGGGGCATACTGTTAGCTCCTCAGAGCATGTTGTTAGCCCTGAGAGCATTTTTTTTGCTCCAGTGTTCTTTTTTTCCATACGTGTCCCCCTTGCGAAAAAATGAATCTAAAGAGCAAAACGGCGGCGTGATAGCTTAAGTGTTGTCTTTCAGCTCCTAGTCGCTGCTACGCCTAAGATGGCGAGTCGTTCGTGCGTCTAAGAAAAAGAAAATCATGAGAAGTAATCAATTAGGCTTGATCGAAAGGAAATTGTTCGCCGCAGATCTTCAGAGCAGAGGCTGAGCATATTTTATTTGTGTAAGGAGTAAAAGTGGCTAGCGAATGCTTGCCTATAATTTGGAGGTCAAGTGATGAGTAGGGGCACAAGATGGAGGGACTATCAGGATTATCACAGGCCACTCGCGACCTACTCAGAAAAAGAACGAAACCGGATTTTAGAAAGCAAAGCACAACGGAGGGCGAGGGCCCAACTACATAAGAAGCTCAGGGGTCCGATTTCTGGCGTTTTTAACGTGATGCAAGAAACCCCCTATTAAGCGTATTTGTTTCAGAAGAGAAACAAACACGCCACGCTTTGCGGAAAACGCCCTCGACTTTTTTGTATTCTTCCGCCTATGTGAACTACGCTACGCGCCTTTCCCACCTGAGCCTAGCATCGTGAGCTATCTTTATTCGAAGCGACTCAACAGCACAATGAGGCGCGATATCCCACCACCTCGCTGAGGCGACGGTCTATTCATGAACCGAACGCACGCCTTGGCGCAGGACGTGAGTGGTATCGCAAGCACTACAAGCATCCACTGCCTCAGCACGTGAACCATTGCAAGGGCATGGTAAGGATTATAATTGCAGCTGTCATTAAGCAAACATGCAACTGATACGTAAACACAAGATTGACATCCATAACCATTAAGCAAACATGCAACTGATACGTAAACACAAGATTGACATCCATAGCGCGACGCCATCGCACGTCTATCCAGTCATTCGATTACCGCGAGAGTTCAGCGTGCCCTCGCTCAGTTCGGCCCGCGGCACTAACTTCTGCGACCTTTTCATCGAAAGCGACACGGAAATAAATAGAGTTGTCGTCGTCTCGCCATCGACAACATGGTAAACGGGGCATCGGACAGGCTATCCAGCACATGAACCTCATATTCGGTCTCGATGAAACGATGGGGCTTTGGTCTCCTGCGCTCTCGCTTTGAGGTAGATATGCAAGTCCGAGAAGCCATGAACCCAAACGTCATTTCCGTGACTCCTGACACGACCGTTCGAGAATGCATCAAGCTCCTACGCCAAAACAGGATAAGCGGTGCGCCCGTGCTTCAAGGAGAGAAGCTCGTTGGCATCATCACGGAAAAAGACATCCTCGCTCTCCTCGAAGTGCCAGAACATAAGGGCTACTGGCTGCCGAGCCCGCTTGAGATCATCGAAGTACCTGTCCGCGAAATCGTCGAAAGACTTGAGCTGAGAGACTCGTTTACCGAAGACGTGGGGGAATGGATGGTGCAACGAGTCATGAAGCACCCCGTGCACACGATCGATGCGGGTGCTGATATCGAAGAAGCAACGGAACACATGACCCGACACAAGATCAATCGTCTGCCCGTCGTCGACGAGAGAAGCGTACTCGTTGGAATCATCACCCGCTGGGATATCATAGAAGCGATTGCCAAGGGTCACTAATGCACATCGTCGAGGGTGGCGTCTGCGCCCCCACGCGGCCGTGCTAGAATCGACCTCGTTGGTTAAATAAACCATATTCGATCTATGGAGGATGAAAAACGAGGAAAAATGTATGGCGTTCAAAGACATAGAGATTATAGATTTTGACACGGACGGCATAGAGCAGATTGCCGGCACAGAGAACAGAGTGAAAGTGCCCTACATTCTCTCTGAAACGCCATCTAAAGAGTGGAGGCATTACTTTGAGACGAGATGGCCTGATCCACAACAACCCGCGAATGTTGTTGATGACCAAGTCAGAGTTCCATGTCGGATGGACGAAACAGCGATAAGAAAGGATGGGGATTGCTGGAATCTTGTGGCAACGCACGTCGAAGATGCAAACCAACATTGTCGCGAGATTGATGCGCGGAGACAGCCAGAGCGAGATAGAAAAGAAGAAATACGACGGCAAGAGGAGAAAAAGCGCAGCGATTTTGAGGATTGGAAACGTAATCTAAGACGCCGTCACTGAAGTGACCGCCTTCCATTGTTTTGTACCTTCTGTTTTCTACCGCCTTCGTTACAGCCGCTTAACTGGTGCCTCCTCTTTCTTGCCGGGTTCTTCTTCTTTCGGGGTGCGGCGCAGCCACTTGAAACGCTGCCAGCGGTTAAGGCAAACCCCCCTGGGAGCGGCAGTCATACACCAAGCAATAGCTATCGCGATGATTTGGTTCTTTGCGTGTGACTTGTGCTTAGTCGCAAAAGGCTAACCATAACAACTAAATGACAACGCTGACTTTGCACGTACCATGCTAGCCACTGAACATTACCGATGTCATGATGTTACGATACCAAAACACGAGCTGTTGGAAATCCATCGCAGCAAGATCTCGCTTCACCGTGCCAAGGCAGGATACGATTACCCAACGATCCGACTGCCGCATATTTTCACCAAGCTTGCCGGACTTCCGACGAGAATCTATCAGACGGTGCACGAAGGGGCGCTTGCTTTTCTTGTTGTTGTCTCTCCAAAAGGCAGTCCAGATATACAGGAAAGCGCCTGTTCAAGCGCCAAATCCTCCGTCTTCACACGGCAGATCGCGTTTTTGAACTAATAAGACTAATTGTATTCAAGCGGGGGTGAATTCGCCGTCATTAGTCATCGCAAAGTACCCACGACGAGTGCGATATAAGTCAGCGCGTGACGGAGGGAATTGAGGAGTTTAGAATAAAGAACATGGCGAACCTCCTTCGGAAGCGTCAGTTGGCGGTTGAGTCCGATTTTGGCTAATAAGCAAACAGTAGATACGTGTCTCGGCGAAGTCTCTGCAAAGGTCTTAGGTGCTTTCAAAAGGTGAATTAAAGAGCCGGGGTCAGGGTCGGGTTCGATTCTATGACCCCGGCAGTTGCTGCACCACTATTTGTTTCTGAGGTAATCACGCCGTGGTGTTGCGCGCGTAAGGAAGCTCGAAGTGATATAAGTGTTTTCCACTGCTTGCGCGGAAAGGCCTAAAGGAGAATGGCTGCAGTGCGAAACGCAACGTCAACATTAGTGTCATAACGTCCGCTATTCCTAGCTATGCGCACTTAGAAAGCTTCAATGGGTAAATGGTCGCATTCTTATGATCACCGTAACCTGCGCGTTTCGGTTTTGAAAAAAGAACAAGACGCAGCTAAGGCCGTTAGCCACCTCGCGCACTTCTAAAAAAGTCACACGAACTTGTTTGGACCAAGCATCGACCTTTTATGAACCGGAGCGGTTTAACAGCCATAGAAATGCTAAACCGAGGCACAATTTAGTGTAACTAAACCTATTTGACGTTTGTTACAAATTTAGGGTTATACAGTTTTTTTGCCGAGGCAAGTTCAATAGCGACGACGACGCAGTGGAGAGGGAATGTTTATCAGGTTCTGATCGTTTCGAAAATAGCCGTTAACATATCAAAGGAGAAAGTAGAGGGGTTATTGTGCGAGCCTAGGCCACCGACGAAGGGGTTTTCGTGAAGGTTCCGATTACATCAGAAAACGTGGTAAGATGTCTGTGCTGCACAACTTGCCCGACGTTCCAGCTTACCCGTTGCAGCGGATGGGCTCATTGCGCAACCGGGAAGAGCAAAAAGCCTCCCGAAATGCTGGGATGCGGCTGCCGGAAGTGCCCCGTCTACGTGCAGTACGCGCTGACTAGAGGCTATTATTGCATTCACGGCGTCGCCAAGTCGTGACCTAAAGGTCGCGTTACTTCGAGTGTTGTTTGCGACAGCACCCTAACGCGTACCGCCATCCTTGTCCCGGACATTTGGCGAGCAAGCACTCCTCGAGCAGTTCTGGATCGTAAAAACCTTGATCGATCTGCTCTTGCGTATCGCGTCGGATGCCGAAGAGACGGCCGTCTTCGTGTACTTCCAGCGCTTCAAACCGGCGCTGGAGGTAAGGTATCACAATCTGATCGCGCCACGCGGCAGACGGATCGTCGCCTCGTTTGCGTTTGGCATGCCACTCCTCGTACCGCATTCCTTCAACTTCCCATTGTATTGCTTCCACGGCGCATCCTGCAATAAAAAACGGAATCTCGTCCTTTTCGATACGTATCGGCAGCGTCATTGTTCCGTCTTTTTTTTGTCGCGCGTTTGATGTAAGCGAGCGTACCGGTAACGCAGCCCCCACGACTTCACTTTGGGAGGGTGAAATCAGAATAGTTGTGCATTAAGGGCTGCGTCCAGACGCCCTTTTGTTTTTTTTTTGGTGACCTGCTCAATTGGTCTCATCATCAATAAGTGCTTTGCCGACGAAATACGCGACAAGAACGCAGCCAACATGTCTAAAGGACAGCAACCGTTTTCGATATCACACGCACGTCATTGGTGAAAGGGGCAGCGGCTGCTTGTAATGCGACGAAGTTTGCATACCTCCACCCCTTGATGCACGTCCCTCGTAACATAAAGTCACGAAGCGATAGGTTTTAGCTATGCACTAGACGACAACTGGGTGAGGGACACGAGATTAATGTGAGTTGTCTCATCTCCATTTCGTAAGTATCTCCTCCCTGCGGAAGGTGGCTCTGCTTAAGGAAAATAACAGTGCGTCGATTACGAGAATAATCGCAGAGATGATCAGCAAGTTGGCAGGAGTGAGTGATACAAAAGCTATCTCAGTCGCAATATATATCGCCACCAAGGGGAGCACGATCAGCGCGCCGAACTGCTGGGCCGCGCGTACGTCACTGACTCGTGCAGAGATGATGACGTTGAACTCGGTGCTCAAGATGCTGATGAGTGGCACGGTTATCAAGAGGATTACCGCCACGGTCCAATTCGGGAAATAGACGTAGCCGAGTTTGGTACTCGTCACTGCGTCCATAAGCACCATAAAAATCACCGCACCGGCATACGTTGCGATAACGGACGGCAGGAATGCGGCAATAACTTTTCCCAGCAGGATCTCACCATCAGTCGTAGGCGTTGCTAACAGCGGTTCGAGGGTTTTCTCAAGCTTCTCGCCGACGATGCTGTAGGTACCGATACTTATCGGGAGGATGCCTGCTATGAGGACAAAGAGAAAGGAGAAGGCGTTGAACACGTCATTAAGCCCGCCTATGATAGCTGGCAATTGTGAGGGAGGAATCGGGGCGTTTCCAATGCCAAGCCAAATGAGACTCGGCAGTCCGATCGATATAAGCAGCGGCGTAACGACCAACGAGTAGATGACGTATCGTTTCGTCCTAAACGTGGCGAAGTCCTTCCGCGCGATCACCCACGACTTCCACAGCTTCATTGTTCATCCCTCACGAGTTTCAGGTAGACCTCCTCGAGCGTTGCGTGCTTCTCAGTAATAAACTGGATGTGGCCGCCCGCTGCGACAATGGCTTCCATGATGCCGGGATTCTCCTTCTCAGGATCGCTCACGTCGATCACCAATTTGTTTCCACTGCTCACGACGTAGCGCAACCCCCGCCTCTCGACCGCTGCTGTGATCGCTGAGTTAACCTGCGCAAGCTGAACTACCGTCTTTCTCCCCTCGAGCGATTCCGTGAGCTGTTCCGGATCCCCTACCGCAACGAGTCTGGTGTTTAAAATCCCAATTCTGTCGCAGATTCGTTGCGCCTCGTCAAGGTTATGGGTGTTGAGAAAGATCGTCCGCTTCTCGTGTTTGAGTTCGAGGATGAAGTCTCGCACCGTTTTTTGGAACTCAGGATCGAGGTTCGCCGTCGGCTCATCGAGAAAGAGGACGCGCGGCTCGTGGATGAGGGCGCGGACGATGGCAAGCTTTTGCTTCATGCCCTTAGAAAAGGTTCTGACCGCGCGATCCCTTACGTCCCACAGCCCTAACATCCTGAGGAAGTGTTCGATCCTCTCCGTCCGTTGTGCTTCCGTGCACTCGTATAGGCGCCCATAAAAGTCGAGGTTCCGATAAGTGCTCAAGTCCTCGTAGAGACCAACGTTGTCAGGCATCAAGCCAATGATCTTCCTGATCTTCTGGACATCCGCATCGTTCCCAACCTCATACTCGCCTATCCTCGCCTCTCCGCTCGTCTTTGAGATGAGGCACGCGAGCATCCGAATGGTCGTGGTCTTCCCTGCTCCGTTTGGTCCAAGAAAGCCAAACACCTCTCCCTCTCCCACATGAAGGGTCAGATCCTCAACTGCTGTCACGTCGCCAAACTTCCTCGTAAGGTTGCTCGTTTCAATCAAACCCAGCACGCCCCGAACTCTGATTCACAGTGATCGCCTACGAGTTATCCGTCTCTCCATCTCGCATCGGTCGTCGACGAATCTTTCCATCCGTCAGCGTAGCGTGAGGTGATGGCATAAACGTTTTCATCTCATTTTGTCGTCGCAAGCGGATAATCACAACGATTAAGGTGCTTGCACTGACCCCTTCACCATTATGCTAGCCGAACAACATTACTCAGACCTTTTCGCTGATGCTGCATTGCCCAAACACCAGTTATTGGAGATTCACCGCAGCAAAATCTCACTTCACCGTTCAAAAGTAGGTTACAACTACCCGACTATCCGGCTACCGCATGCATTCTCGCAACTTGCCGGCCTATCTACGCGAATCTATCAGACCATATACGACGGATCATTAGCCTTTCTCACTGTGATATCGCCCACAGATAATGCTTCAAAAACCCCTAAATCCTCCGTCTTCACACGGCGGAGGTCGCCGGTCCGAATCCGGCCGAGCCTATCGTTGTTTTTGGGTGCTTTGGTCGATTGGAGCTTGGGATAGCTCTTGATCTTCCTGAGCCGTATCTTCCACAAATAGGTCTAATTTGTCTAATTTGTCTCAATTGTCTAATTGAAGTGCAATAAAAAACCCTTGAACGCCGTCAATCTCTGTTTGATAGATAGTTGCAACTCGGCCTACCAGGTCTTTAAGCTCTCTTGGAAAACAGCTATCTGTCGTCGATGAGGCTGCGTATTAGGTTGGATTCTTGCTAGTGCCGTCATCATCAGAAGATCAGTTGATCAAGACCATCCGCTCGTGCCATCGTCGACGCACTCGAAAAAAAAGAATTGCTTATGGCAACGCTCACCCCTGCTCGCTATCTTCACCAAGAAGCCGGGCGACGCCAGCTGGGCCTGACTTTTGAAAAGCTGCTTCGATAATTGCGTATGCGTGTTCTTTGACGGTGGCGTTGTTTGAGACGAGCTCATATAATTCATCCTGACCTTCTTTTATCTTCTCCCACTCCTTCGCTCCGATTTCGGCTTCCAGCTCGGCTCGCGTGTTGGCTTGCAGTTCCGCTTGTTGACGCTTTTCGCGTCTCGCCCACCGCTCAGGATAATTGTGCTCTAAAAACCACGCGGCTGCTCTCCAGTCGCCTTTCTGGGCAGCCGTTGTGATAACCTCGACGTTTGCTATTGCGGCCTCGGCCTCTGCCCTCCGCAGGACATCCAGAAACTCTACATACTCTCCCGATTTTTCGCTCTCGCCCTTCTTCTCCCACGCCAGCAGCGTGTTATAATGGATGCCGGCAGCGCGGCACGCGTCGATGCGGTAAGCTCCGGCCCGCAACGCTTCGATGAGCTTTTCCATTCGGCTTTCGGTCAGCTTTGAGGGCCGGCCCGTCTTGGTCTTGACTGTCTTTTGTGTTTGCATATACCTTCAACTCCGCTGCTCGGGGGGGTTTAGCAACTTTCCTCCTTCGTTCTGTCCTCCTTTGTTCTTTCGAATCGCTTTCTTTCGAGACTGGTCCCAGAGATCTCCGTGGGCCTGCCCGATGGAGCAAACAGTTCGTCGATCGTAACCGACGTCGTTTTTTGATGTCTTATCATTTTAATCAACATGTTTCACCGAAAACGCCTATTTATACTCGACTACGCGATAACGCCAAATCGGGCTCCTTTTATTTTTTTTATAAAAACCGTTGGGGGTGGATAGCCATCTCAAATGCGGCGACGAAAAGGCCCTTACAAATCGGCTGGTGCAATTCAATAACGATGCAGTGATTTTAATCATTGCGGAGAGTGAAGAAAGTGAACGGAAAAAAGAAAATGGCAGCTAACTCTCACATAACACGCTTTTCAATCGTCTTTAAGAGCAAGGAGCGCTTCTTGCTTTACTTTTCATTTAAGAGTCTTATGGAGGTTTGACGGACGAATTCGACTGAGCCTCAGATTTGGGAGTGCTCGTCGCTGTCAAATCTCTGATTTCCTTCTTAAACAGTTCGAGAATCTTTGGCTTATCCTTACAAATTTCTTCTTTTGGGCAGCGTTCCCTAAAGGCGATTCTGTCTGGTGCGGTCATTTTAGTGTATTCAGTTGCTAGATCTTTGATGATGGATTTTAGGTCTGGGATCTGCGAACCCCTTATGAGTATAAATCTCCGACAATCCTTGAATATGGCCAGCGTTGACCTGTGCCACTATTAAGCGAGCTGCTGATGTTATTTTCCAAACAAGATTAAGGGCCGATCAGCGCTGATCGAAACTGAATCTTGCGAGTTGATCGCGTTGGACACGTTAAGTGCTGACTTTGTCGCCGATAAAGTCAGTGCGCTATCCTTTTGGCTTTGTGACAAGGATCGCCACGAGAGTAAGTAGTGACGCGATAATCGTCACGAGTTCAGCGTAGGCGATATCCACAGCGCCACCCATCACGTCACTCGCAGCTAAAATGATGATTCCCATGACATAGACGCCGATGAAGAGGGACTGCACCTCTCTGTTGCCGCGCACTATGTAAACGAGTTGAATTATCCACGCAAGAGCGATAAGGCCGAATCCAACGAGCATTAAGGAACTAACCACACTCAACATAGGTAGAGACGGCACTTAATACATTTCTCTCATTTTTGAGGTCTTGTTTATCCCGCCTAACACGAGGGAGTTATCAAACGTGTCCGACTTCAGCTGGGGCGGACTAACCGACTAGATAAAATTCGCTCAAAACGTAAACGTCTAAGTAGTATTTTTGGCGGGATACCAGGGTCGATCGCTATTGACTTAGCGCAAATCGTCATACTTTGACCTCATCCCACTAAAGTCAGAGGACTCAAAAATTGAGAACGCCAAAGCGGTCATAATTATTGTCAAAAATGATGGATTAGCAGCACAATCTTAACGACATCTAAAGCGCCAAATGTATAAAGTCCAGCGCACAAAATAACGGTTTGGTATCGCTGAGTAAGGCGGTTAAGGAGGCGCTAGGTTTATGACGGCTATGATACCGCAATGTTATTTCTGTAAACTCCACGAGCAAGGTATAAAATGCGCCAAATACGACCAAATCGCCCCCGAAATATTGGTTAACCTAAGGAAGTGCCCATTTAAAGAAGATACCGACCCGGAGGGTTAACGATGACGATGATAAAGAGCGTGGTAAAATATGGATTTATCTTCTTTATTGGCTCCGCCTTAACAGTGGGGGGCGTTTGCGGCCTTATGGCCATATTCCGTTTTATATTCGGCACGCTCTGAATTCTAAACTTGGCAATATGATCTTTACGCGGTCAGCATGCGTGAGCGACGCAAGGAGGTCCTTTTAGTATTAATCACGCCCTGCTCGCAGATTTTACCTTCGGCTGCCTGTAAGGAGTGAACAAGCGCGAGCCAAGAACAAGAGGGCCGTCTCCACGAACGCATCGATTTATCGCTCATTCGGCGCGCAAATCTTTCATCTATTGAACTCCAAAGGCGATGATCAAAGTATTGCAACTGCGTTCGAAAAGGAAAATGCAGGCGTGCAGCAGCAAAGCGACAAGCATGCCTTTGTGAAATGGCGATACACATGAAGACTAAAACACTTCGTCAATCGGTTTTGCTAAAAGCAACTCCTCACGAGATCTATGAGGCCCTGATAGATTCCAAGAAGCACGCTGAGTTTACGCATTCACCGGCGGTAATACGTAGGGAAGTTGGAGCGGAGTTTAGTGCCTTCGACGGCTGGGCCTCTGGAACTACCCTTGAACTGATCCCGGACAAGAAAATCGTGCAAAAATGGCGAGCCGCTGAGTGGCCCGAAGGTCATTATTCCACGGTGACGTTCGAGCTGCAGGCCCAAGGCGAGGAGACCAGATTAGATTTCACCCAGAGCGATATCCCTGAAGATCGTTATGAAGAGCTCGAAGCTGGGTGGGTCGAATACTATTGGGACAACTTAGTGGCTTATTTTGGCTAATCGCTTCATTAAAGGTAAAAACCAAGGTTCAACCGGAGAAAAGCACAATTGTCCGTTAAGAGAATGCTCCAGCTGCGTTAGGTGCGTTCTCCTACACTTGTTGGGTAATATCCCAATACTCGACGATCTTGTCACCGCTAAAACGGAACAGATGGACTTGTCTCAACCCTCCGTTGTTAGGATTGGAGCTGGAGAGATGCGTGTGCACTGCAACGAGGTCTCCATCAGCAAGCACGTTCCTGACGATAAGCTTAAAGTCAACCGTGGACCCTTCTATTATCCCTTCCGCTCCTTTCTTCTGCACGGCAATCATAGCATCGATCAATGCGTCCATGCCACCGATGACGTACGGATTGTGGGTCTTACAGTCAGCGGTGAAGAAGCGCAGCCCCTCCTTTGGCCTTCCTACACCAATCAAATTGAGGAATTCGCCTGCAATGTCCTTGTGGATCTTATTCACACTGTTTTCAGGAGTTTCAGAACGCTTTGAACTATCCATTTTTTTTACCAAAAAGTTCAGGTAGTTTTTTTTTCAAACCGGCTGCAGGTCCTGAAACAAGCCGATCTATTCCCTGATGAAACAAGCCAGATAGACCGGACACCCTACACAGATCATTCGCTCTTTCGTCTAAAGAGCTTCAGATACTCCCCGTAGCCCTCCTTCTCCAGGTCCTCCTTCGGGATGAACCGAAGCGCCGCCGAGTTCATGCAGTAACGCTGCCCCGTCGGCGCGGGCCCGTCGGGAAAAACGTGACCCAGGTGGGAATCTCCGTGCTTGCTCTTCACTTCGACCCTCACCGCGAAGAGCGTCCGGTCCTTTCTCGTCGTGACGTTCTCCGGCTCTAGGGGTTTCGTAAAGCTTGGCCATCCGGTCCCGGAGTCGTACTTGTCGAGCGAGCTGAAGAGCGGCTCTCCTGAGACGATGTCAACGTAAATCCCGTCCCTCTTGTTGTCATGGTACTCATTTTGGAAGGGCGGCTCCGTGCCTTCGCTCTGCGTCACCTCGTATTGAAGCGGTGTGAGCTTCTTTTTCAGGGTGGCGTCATCGGGCTTGGAATAGGTCTTCTGTCCCCCGGGGTTGCCGCCGGGGTTGCTGTCCGTTTTATTCTCCTTTCCCCATGTCTTATCGAGGAACTGGTCCCTGCCGGAGCCTGACCGGTAGATCTTGTACCGTGAGGGATTCTTCCTGTGGTAATCCTGGTGGTAGAACTCCGCCTCGTAGAACCTTGAGAATTTCACAATCGATGTGACGATAGGCTTCGTGAACTGTCCGGATTGTTCAAGATCCGCCTCCGATTTCTCCGCGATGCGCTTCTGTTCCTCATCGTGGTAGAAAATCGCCGCACGGTACTGAGGGCCCCGGTCGGCAAACTGCCCTCCCGAATCCGTCGGATCTATATGATGCCAGAAGATGTCCAGGACCTGCTCATAACTCACCTTTTTAGGATCGTAGTATACCTGTATGGCTTCGCAGTGCCCTGTCTTTCCCGTTGAGACTTCCTCGTAGGTGGGGTTTTCCTTCTTACCACCGGTATAGCCAGATATAATTTCTGCAACGCCGGACACCTTTTCAAAATCGGCCGCTAAGCACCAGAAGCAGCCGCCCGCGAGGGTTGCGACCTTCAAATTTGTCCGCTCTTCTTTCATAGGATTGTTCACCTTTTGTTTTTTGCCTCTGCCCTGACCCGCTCAGCGCGAGCATCGCGAAAACATGATGATAAGGAGTTTCATTGAACTTCAGGTAAACTGCCGTCGTATTAATGTGTGAATGTCCCAGCAATAAGCGAGAGTTCCAAAAACTTAAGTCAGAGCCCTGCGCTACCTCCTTCTATGCCATTCGTTCATCAACCTGAGTCAATGCCTGGAATTCCAGCTGCCACCATCACAACCCCCATTAATAACACGCGGGTAGGGGACTCAGTACTTGTTAAAGGCACGGCCCAAAACATTGGGGAAGAACAATATTATCTATGGCTTGTATTATTTGATTACAACGCGAACCGCCATTACCCGTACCACGGACCCGTCGTTGTCTCTTCAGACGGTCAATGGGAGATGACTACCTTTTTTGGGAGCAACGGAAGGTATGATATTACTGCACTCGCTTCAGACCAAAAAGCCAACGGGATGCTCTTAGAATACCAAGCGGCTAGTGAGTCGAGCGGTGATTATCCGGGTCTGCCTGCCATTCCTTCAGGATGCGTAATGCTGGCTTCGGTCACGGTCTTGAGAACATAGTTTTACCCGCGTACTTTTCATTTAAGCGGGCTTGAATTTAAATTCTAGGGCGGAGAAGCGCAGGTCAGAGCCTGTATTAGGCTCCGGCCCCTGTGTCGAATTGGTCCTTCAAAGCGTCCAGTGTTAATAGCTCGGTCGCAGCCTCAATAGGACTATGACCCAATCAAAGCTTGTTCGCGAAAAAAGGAGGAAGGCCTACCCTTCCAGTACAGCTTTCTTCAGGTCCACTCGTGGCCTTTTTCACACCTGTGCTTCTCTTCGTGTTTTGGGTCTTCGTGCGTGCAGACCATCTCAGCACCACACTCAGGGCACGAGACAGTGCACTTTATGATTTCGTTCTTATCGTCTTCTGTCATTGTTCCACCTCTTGTTTAGTGAGTTCTAATTAAAGTGCAGCGGAGTATAAAAGTAGTGTTTTGAATAAGCCAGCTCGCCATAACCTTGCAAGGTCTGCGTCTCTCCAAAACTTCTCATAAACATCAAAAAGCGGCTAAACCTTGTAACCTACATAAGGCTCAGGCGTTTAAGCTGCTTCACGATCTGATCGACCGCATTAGCCGCGTCTTCGGGCTTTCGGCCGCCTGTTATAACCAGTTTGCCGGTACCAAACAAAAGAACCACCACTTTGGGATCCGATAATCGGTAGACGAGGCCGGGAAACTGTTCCGGCTCGTATTCAATGTTCTCAAGCCCGAGACCGACGGCAATTGCGTTCAAATTCAAAGCTGAGTGAAGATCTGCTGACGCGACGATGTTTTGCACCTTAATCTCCGGCGTTCCCTTCACGTCGATTCCGATATTTCGTAGACTTTGAAATACGTTTTCAAGGCTTTTATGAACCTCATCTATGCTCTTTGCGCCCGTACACACAATTTTTCCCGATCGGAAAATTAACGCGGCGGTCTTCGGGTCCTTGGTGCGATAGACGAGGCCCGGAAACCGTTCGGGGTCATAATCTGCACCTTCTAACGCAAGCGTGGCTCGCTTGAGGTTTATCTCTATTCCGATGCCGGTTGAGGCTACCACATTTTCAATTTTAATAGTGTCCCGCGGTTCAACCATACGCTTCCCCTGTTGGTTTATAAAGGCTTAAGCTAGAGAGCATGGAGAGGCTAAAAGCAATATGCTACTTGAATACTAGAATACTAGAATTGCCCCGCGTGACCCGAGATTATCTCCTGCTGAACGGCTGGGGCTTCAGTTAGCCATCGAGGGCGGCAAATTCTAACGAGAGCGGCCTATCGGGCGAGCGTGAGTGGTAAGTTACTGTGTTTGGTACGGCCGGTTGTCTTTGCGAAGGCTCGTGCCTCAGCAATATCTTTCTTTCTATAGCGAAGACCGATATAGCAGTGCAAACAGGTCACTAGTGAGGATGTGATAAAAACGGGAGACTCAGACAAACACGAAGTGAATCCACCTGACCAATGCAATGGCTGTCGTACTGGAAAGATAACCGCTGTTAGGGCAAAGCGTGGCCGCCCTGAGTGTGAACCGTGCTCAACGGTGCAGATTAGCAATCCAAGGTTTAATTACTGCTATGATCGGTGGTGCGAAAAAAACCCCTATAAAGCGGCTTTCGTAAAAGCGGATATTGCTGAGTATTGGCGGCGGTAATCAGGGAGTAAATACAATCGCTAGTAAGTGTCGCTCATCTGCCACTTTCTCTCTAGTTTTGATGCACGCGGTTCAACATCGATCTCGTGCGCTAGAGAGATTAACCGCATTGTAGAACCGTGCTTCCCGACTACAAACTCGGTGCGCATGATATTTTCTTTATGGGTGTGTGGTTTGGGCAACAATGAAGTGTGTTCCCAAAATGGCGATATTCGGAAAATTTTAGGCCCTATTAACACACCTAAATCCTTGTCTGGTAATCGACACCGACTGTGTACGTATCCCACGAAACCCCATACTCAGCTATCGAAGGCGAAGCCAGAGTCGAAAACGACGGAGTATCACCAGGTTCATAGATCCTCACGATTACCGCTTTGGCAGCGTAGAACAGCTCGTTGTTGTCACTCCAACCCCACCACCAACCTGTGTCTTTGATGTGTTCGGCAGATAAGTCCCAGTGGCTTTGGCTTGGGTTTTGTATGTGTTGAATCGGGTTAGCGCGTCGTTGCGGTTCTTCACTACTTCAATGGTGATCTTGTGCTTCTTTTTCACCATAATCCTTGTATCCGAGAAACCCTCAATGAACGGCTCTAATGTATCCGATTGGAAAAAGAACGATGGGCTCGGCCGGATTCGAACCGGCGACCTCTGCCGTGTGAAGACGGAGGATTCTTAGCTTTTTGGGGTCTTTTCGTTAGGCGATAAAACAACGAGAAAAGCGAGTGCTCCGTCGTGCACTGTTTGAAAGATCCGTGTTGGCAGTCCTGCAAGCATAGAGAACTCATAGGGCAGCCGAATCGTTGGATAGCTATAATCTGCTTTTGCGCGGTGAAGCGAGATTTTTGAACGATGAATCTCTAGTAGCTCATCGTTCGATAGTGCGACGTTAGCAATAAGATCCGGGTAGTGTTCTGCAGCAAGCATAATGATGAAAGAGGCCATCACTATGCGCTTACCCTTTGTGATTAACGCGCGCGACTTAGCACACATTATACGCGAAGTGGTGTTACAAGCATCCGTTACCGGAGAACATTTTTGACGCACACATGCAATATTGGAGTAGCGCTCAACTTGTCGACATTGATCAACATACAAATTGACAGAAAATGCGGTGACAGATAAACTAAGGAAGGTGTCTACAGCAGTGTTTCCACGAGTTCAACTGCATCCTGGATATAAGTAGGACATCGCTCCATCGCAACTTTATGCGTTTTTGCATCAGCAAACTGTTTCGGGTCTGACAAGTTGTACCCGAGCAGATCCGTACATGCTACCGAGCCATTGAGCGTCTTAAATTCTTGTAGAAATTCACGGACTACTGCGTAGGTTTTTTCTTTCGCTGCATTATCATCCGGTCGTATGCCACCGTAACGTAGTCCGATCACCATGATCGCCCCAGAGAGAGATCCACAGATATTATCTGTGCGGCCCATACCGGCGCCAAATCCCTGCGAGATTCGAGGCGCCATATCCCGGTCAAGCCCGAAGTCCGGTGCAAAGACCGAGAGAATAGACTGCGTACAGTTGAAACCTTGCTGAAAAAGCGCGACTGCGTCTTCTGCCTTTGTCATATCGAATAATCACGTAGAGAAGGCCTTAATGATATCGCTCAAGCCTCAATCAAGAAAAAACTCCAATTCGACGATAATACTCAGTAGGATCAGTCAAACCAAGCTTACATCATGACGCACGGCGTCAGCGGGATTGATTGGGCGCATTACAAACATCCGTTGCCGGAGAACGCATATGACATCTATATGCAATATTGGAGAGACGTAGAATTCAAATCAGTTAAAGAAAAAATCTAAAAAACGTTAGACTGAAGAACAATAGGCGGAGCGCGGCACCGCCAAGAGAAAAGGAAATTGCAACATATCGCCCTTGCTTTAGGAGGGCCGCGCTGCTCCTGCCCCAGTGATTTGAAACAACTACCTTAACTGTTTTTGTTACTGAGTGATAATAACGCTCTAAATCGCCAACCATTGTCGTAAAGAAGCGAAAATACGGTAATTAAGAAGCTTAAAAAGCGATTGCCAGTTTGTATGGAATATTAACACCCGTGCTGATCAATGATGTACCGCCTCTCCGGTCGGACTGAAGTTGCGGGTCGAAAACCAAAGCGCTACATTTACCAAGCTTATGAGCACGGGAACCTCAATCAATGGCCCGATGACGGCAGCAAACGCTTGACCGGAGTTTATGCCAAAGACACCGACTGCAACCGCTATGGCAAGCTCGAAGTTGTTACTTGCCGCGGTGAACGCCAGCGTACTCGTCTTGGCGTAGTTGATCCCCACTCGCCAGCAGACGTAGAAGACGAGCAAGAACATCACTATGAAGTAGACGAACAAGGGGATGGCGACGCGCACCACGTCGAGTGGCAGCGATATAATGAGGTTCCCCTTCAAAGAGAACATTATGATGATGGTGTATAACAGCGCTATGAGCGAAACAGGTCCGATCTTCGGGACGAAACGCGTTTCATACCATTCCCGACCTTTGAGTTTCAACCCGACGTACCGGGTAACTATCCCTGCAACGAATGGGATGCCGAGATAGATTGCCACGGTCTTTGCAATCTCGACAACGGATACGTTCACCACAGTCACTACTTGAGTAATGCCAAGCCACTGAGGTAGTATTGTGATGAGGAAGTAGGCGTAGACTGAATAGAACAGAATCTGCAAGATGGAGTTTAGGGCGACCAAGGCAGCCGCGTACTCGTTGTCGCCGCTAGCGAGGTTGATCCAGACGATGACCATTGCAATGCAAGGCGCGATGCCGATGAGAATGAGCCCCACGAAGTAGTCAGGATAGTTGCGCATAAAGATGACCGCGAGAGCGAACATCAGAAGCGGTGCAATGACCCAATTAAACGCAAGCCCCAGGCCTAAGACTTTGGTATCCCTAAAGACGGTCCCCAGTTCCTCATAGCGAACTTTAGCCAGTGGGGGATACATCATCACGATGAGCACGATCGCAATGGGGATGGACGTCGTGCCGACCTGCAAGCTGCTAAGCACGGTAGGGATGCCGGGGATGAGGTAACCGAGAAGCACCCCTGTGAGCATCGCTAGGAATATCCATAGCGTCAACAGCTCATTCAAGCGGGAGAGTCTGGCCTTAGGCTTTTCTGGCATAAAAGAAAGGAGATGAATCTATTACCGTCTTATCGAAACCTGATGCACCGACAACGGCAGCCGACGCAGGGTGCTAAGGAGAACCGAACGTTGCGTCGATCCATTCCCTTACCTCGTCACGCACGCGCCTAAAAGACGTACACGGTGCACCTTCAGGCCCCGCATCCGAGAGAGGATCGTCAAAGGCGTGGTGGATGTACTCGATCCCTCCAGGGAAAATGGCCCCAGGGAAAATGGGGCATCTCTCTTGGGCGTCAGCACACATGGTCACGACGAAGTCAAAGGATGCGTCGACATACTCGTCGAGTGGTTTTGCGCGGTGTGAGGCGATGTCGATGTTCTCCTCCGCCATCACTTCGATAGCGCACGAGTGCACTTCCGTTGGTTCGCTGCCGGCGCTGTATGCTTCATACCGATCACCGTGCATAGCGTTGACGAACCCTTCAGCCATCTGCGAGCGTGCTGCATTGTGCGTACAGAGAAACAGTATCTTCTTCTTGCTATTCATTGTAATGAGACCTCGATACGGGTCTGTCCACTTGAGTGTAAATACGTTATCTACGGAGGCTATTGAGTTGCACGGGAAAGGAGCCAAACATTGAAACTTGAGTTGTGCTGCTGTAATCCTCGATACGGCGTGTTTGACCCCCCAGTCTTTCTTGAAGCTAACTATATCTTGTGTTTCACTAACGTACAATGTGATCAATGATGACCGCTGACGACGACTTCACTCGACGTTTAAATTGAATTCAGGCTCCGCGAAAAGGAGGCACTGCTATATTTGCACCTGTATAAGTGCCGCCCTAAGACCCCTCCACCGCTCGCCAAATCGGCAACCTTTATCCCGAGGGCGCGTGCAGTAGTACGTTTAAACAGGCACAACGAATAATGAACTCGATTGAGCTGACTTCGTGATTCGAGTCTGTGAGTGGGGCGAAACGCGTGACCAAAAAAGTGGCTGCGATAGTGCTTGTTGTGATTGCCACATTATTGATTGTAGTGAGTGCAGCGGTTAACGCACAAACAGCCACAGGCGTTTCAACGCCCAGTATTGATTTTGGCACGGTCGGACGCGGAGGGAGCGCAGAGCGAGATGTGACACTCTACAACAGAGGCAACAATTCGACGCTCACTTATTCTGTCAACTTCACCAGTGTTACGAACACAAGCGGACAACTCACGGCGACGCCCTCAAGCGGGGCAATGGCTCCAAAATCAAACGTAACCGTAGCCGTGAGGCTTGACGTGCCGAGCGACGCTAAGGAGGGCAATTTCAGCTCAAGCATGGTCGTTAATACGTCAACAGCTCAGAACTTCGGAGGTGGTTTAACACTGCACCCAGCACTAGCGGCTGAAGTGACTTATACCGTCCAAGGTAACGCGCCTGCACAAACAGCGCAAGGCGTAGACGTGCCTCTCATTGCTGGGGCTTTTGGAGTCTTTGCGCTCATGGCTATTGGCGCGGTTTATGTTATCTTACTGAGGGGAAAATGATGACCGACGCTGACACCGATATTGAAACGACACGCGAAGCTGTTGCTCTAGTCAAGCATATATAGTCGAGCATATATGCGAAAGGCAGTTTTTGTCAAAAATCATCATTTTGGGAAATAATCCTGACCGCTCCGGCGTTCCTTTTTTTGGGCCTTCTGAATTTGGCAGGAGGACGTCAAGGTGTTACGATTTATGACCAGCAGCCAAGGGCGCGTGAACATCTGGCCTTAAAAAAGGCGGCATGAGCCTCCGAAGCGACGTTTTTTATCTCCGTATGCTAGTGAGTGTGCATTCGTTATCCTCTAGACAAGATAACTTCCGCATTTTCGAGTGTATCTTCACGCGTGTAGCTTATCGTTCGCCGTCGCCTGATATTGCGACAGTGTTGGCATAACCCGCGAGAGAAACGCAAATCGCTTTCTACGTAACTCTGATTTGTGATTGTCGTGTGAAGACGGAGGATTTAGTGCTTGCAGTGCTGTTTTCATGACGCCTAGAAGCGTTTCACCTATGGGTACGGACGGGTGGAGGATCTGGCGGGCATCGCCATCGTGCTTACCATTCTTTTTAGCGCTATACTTGCCGGCTACGAATCGATTAACCGCCTCTTTCATCCGCAGGAGGTGCAGTTTCTGTGGGCGGTGGTGGCAGCGTCACTGATCGGGTTTGTAGGAAACGAGATCGTGGCAGTCTTTCGCATCAACGTTGGCAAAAGATAGGAAGCGCCGCACTTATTGCCGACGGTCACCACGCGCGTGTGGATGGGTTCACGAGCCTCGCCGTCTTTGTTGGCGCCGTCGGTGTATATCTGGGCTTCCCGCTTGCTGACCCGGTTATCGGCCTCATCATCACCGTTGCCATTCTGCGTATTGTGTGGGGCTCCGGCAGAGAGGTGTTTACCCGCGTCATCGACGGCATCGATCCCACCATTCCTGACGAGGTCAGAGATGCTGCGCTGAACACTAAAGGTGTCAAAGACGTTACCCAAGTGCGCGTGCGGTGGATTGGCCACCGGCTTTATGCTGAGGTGAACATCGCCGTGAGTCCCGACCTGTCGGTTGAAGCCGGTCATGCGATTGCGACAGAAGCGCGCCATCATCTCTTGCACCACCTCACGTACCTTTCAAACGCGTTGATTCACGTCGATCCGCTCACTGCATCAGGCGAAGAGCATCACTATGTGAGTGGACATGATTATGGCGACCGTACTCCGCACAGCCACAAGTAGAACGGCTGGAGGATCAGCTCGTATTTGGCATCTGACAACGGTGGGCTTGCGAGATAGTGCGGTGCTACTTCAAGTAGCTTCTGTTCACTGACCCGGTTCGTCTAGAGGTGTTGATTCAGACCACGTATCGCCAGTTTTCACTTCCTGCAGTCTCGTCCTGGCGTTTTTCGACGCGCGTTCTATATCTTCAGATGGCGTTTGCGAAAGCGATCCGTGGCCGGGAAAGAGTCGCTCTATTTTTTTCGTATTGAGCACGTCCATGGAATGCACGTAGTCACCAGCACTTCCCGAAGGTGCTATCGCCGACAGAGTCCCGTGTGCAAAAACGGTATCTCCTGAGAATAGCAGTTTGTTATACTCCTCATACACACATATGCAGCCTGACGTATGGCCGGGAGTATCGATCACTTCGAGTTTCGCGTTTTCTAGGTCGATAAACGCGCCGTTCTCAAACCACAAATGCGGTTTCGTATATCGATAATCGGCCGAAAATGACGAGTACATGGTAACATATGCATCTTTTTCGGTTATTTTTGCGGCAGCGAGTCGCCCGGCCGCAATAATGGCCGTGCGGAAGAAATACTTGTTGCCGCCGATGTGGTCAAAGTGTTCATGCGTATTAACGACCAAATCGACATCTGCAGGCGTGAATCCAATGTCGCTTAACCCATCCCTCAGATCACCAAAGCTCGAATCAATTCCCGAATCGAGCATGACAATCTTGTAGGTTCCAACAATGAGGTAAACGTGGCACGATGGCCGCTGCGCCGGAATCTGGAAGACGCCAGGGCACACTTCTAAGGGTTCTTTGCGCTGATCTGTCACGTTTCATGCCTAGCGGTATCATGTCCTTAAAAGTGATCCATATAGACTCAATAGCCGCAAGGAGTTTCCACGCTAGGCACGCGCGGATGCTGTCGAGAACGGACGACCTGCCCACGCCGGATCGTGCATTTCATGTATGCGAAGGAGGGTAAAACTATACGAGCATGCTTGATGGCAGGTGGTCAAAATCTCCACAAAAAAAGAGACGTTAGTCCCGTCCCAGGAGGTATCCTACCATGAACGCAGGGCCTTAGATCGTCTCATTTTCTTCAGCGACGGGGTCTTTGCGATAGCGATCACGCTGCTTGTGCTAAATGTCGCAGTCCCGGTGATACAACCGGGCTCCGTCGCGACTGAATTGCCCTCGGCACTGCTTGCCACGACGCCAAAACTCTTCAGCTATGCGCTCAGCTTTCTGGTGATAGGCGCGTACTGGATGGCGCATCAGCGCACGTTTCACTATATCGAACGCTACGACCGTCGGCTCGCGTGGCTAAATATTTTCTTTCTGCTTTTCGTCGCACTAGTTCCGTTCCCGACAGGGGTGCTCAGCGCCTACGGCGACCAGCTAGTTGCTGTGATACTTTATGCAGCAACGCTCGCGATCACAGGTCTGCTTTTGAGTTTGCTCTGGTTCTACGCCTCGCACAATCACCGGCTTGTGGCAAAGATGCTGACCACGCAGCATATTCACGCAACCACACTCAGGAATGCTGTCCCCCCTCTTGTCTTCCTCGCTTCGATTGGCATCGCGTTTGTGAGTATTCCTACTGCCGAGGTCACCTGGGTACTCGTCTTTGTGATTAACGCTGTGCATCGACTTCACCCCGTCGCCTAGAACGCGGCATTTAGCTGCAAGCCTCTTTTTGAATCATTTTTTGTCTCTTTATAGCACGCGAGCTACGTAATGGCGAAAGAGGCTACGAGAAGCAGTGCGAGCCCTACGATGTCTGCTGAGAGGTGTGCAAGCCACGCTAGCAGCACGTTGTGTGAACGTGCGAAGATGAGACCATAGACCACGCTATCAAGAAACACGAACAGCAAGTCCACTGCAAGGACGAGCAAGGCGCCGATCGTGAGGTGTGACAGGGCAAAGATGAGTGATACGAACACGATAGCCGGCACGTTTCCAATAAACCAGCTGAACCGTTCCTGAAAGAGGCTGCGAAATACGAGCTCTTCTCGTAAGGCGAGCACGATAATGAGCGCGATTGCGACTGTGAGGGTGTTAACGGCTGGGATACGTCCCAAGACGTGACTGACCCCTTCAGGGAGCGCGAAAAAGAGCGCAACCGGTATGACTTGCAGCACAATGACAACCAATAGGAACAGACGCCAGTTTGCCCTGAAGAAGCATAAAAACCGTGTCGCTTGATTCCCAAGTCCTTCCACGGACGATGTCGTGCCCACTTCTCGGCAAACAGGTATGCGATGGGAAATACAAGCGCGATAAGTGTCGCAAGGCCAGAGAGTGCGGGCACAAGCGGCACAAATAAGAGGGGCACAAACGTAATCAGCAGAACGAGAATCGTTTCGTAAAAAAGGCTGCGTGGTGCGCGTACGTTGCGATGAGAGACATCTATGTCTGAAGCGTTGCTCGGGGTCACCGTATGTCATTAGCTCTGTCGCCGATTTAAGGCCTTTGCCCTGGGCAGGCCACGGCATCGCTCATGTGAAGCCCGAAGAAAGATTGACACGTTACGTTGGCCGTGTAGTCTACGTGCAGAGTATGCAGAAAGAGCTCGAAACGGACTGGACTCAACAGCTTGATCCGTCGAGGACGTGCACAACATTTAGGCTATGATGTGTGAAACAAATACATGTAAAAGATTTTAAGATATCTTGGCACCCAGTGAATTCTCAAGAGCGCTTGAGACGCAATGAAACGACTCTACTATTTTGACAACATTAAAATCGTTCTGATTCTTTTTGTGATCTTCCAGCACTCCGGCATGGCGTACGTTCCCGTGGCTGAGGGGTGGTCCCCGAGCTTCCCTGGACCATTGCCCTTCGCGGACGTGGTCGTCGTCAATACGTTCTTAGCGGTGAGCGCCTCGTTTGCGATGGCACTCTTCTTCTTCATCTCGGCGTACTTCCTCCCCGGCTCGTTCGATCGCAAGGGGCGGCAGAAGTTTCTTAGAGACCGCTTCGTACGGATCGGAATCCCGCTCTTTGGGATAGTGGCATTCTTGCTCATTTTGATGGCTGCAGTAGGGGCAAACCCGGCGACCTTAAATATCGGCTGGCTCTGGTTCCTTGTGTTCCTACTTATCCTTGCGGTCGCGTACAGCTTCTGGCGGAGGTTCAACGTCACGATCCGCCCTCTGTCATGCCCGAGAAACGGCACGCTGATGCTCGCCGCTCTGGCGCTCGGCGCCGCAAACTTCGTTGTGCGCGGGTGGTACGGAGAAGATCAGTGGGTGCTGTGGCATGCGGTCGAACCGGCGCACGTGCCGCTCTACGTGCTGTTCATGATCGGAGGCATTCTGGCGTATCGCAACGGGTGGCTGGACGAGGTTTCCCCCTCTTTGGTGAGAACCTGGGGCATCATTACGATTATCGCTCTCTGCGGCATCCCTGTGGGTATAGCAGCACTCGGCGTCGCTGCCTTTGGGGGCGGCTTCACGGCCCTGACGCTTCTTTCTTCGTTCTGGGAGGCGTTCTTAAGCATCGGCATCTGCACGTGCATGCTCATCGTTTTTAAGCATCGATGGAACGTAACCGGGCGTATCAAGGCAACCCTTGCCAAAAATGTGTACACCGTTTACCTCATTCAGATCCCGATCATACTGTTTTGGCAGTCGCGGTTCATTCAAGGCGGCGTCCTCATTCCAGGCGGGCTGCCGCCACTCCTGCAGTTTGTCCTCGTCGGGGTGCTTGCCACCGCATTCTGTTTCTTAATCAGCAACTATATCGTCCGCAAGATTCCGTACGCGGATAGGGTCATCTTCTGACTGATGCTCGAAGTGAGACAGTTATGTTAGACTGCGACTAAAAAAGAGGCCAGCACAGTTTCAGAGTCATATCGCACAGGGATGTGTCAGCCTCGAAATGGAGGCCGCAGAGCGAAGGAAATCGTCAAAAAATGGGCTCATATCGATCTGAAATGGGGTTTAACGCTCACAGTCCTAAACCCGCAAGTGAAAGATATTCCACATTCTGCTCTTATTAATGAAGTTCATCCATCTTTCGATTTGCGTGCCCCACGCGGGGTCTCGCGGAATGTTCTTTAGGGCAGAGAATTGATCGAGCACTTCAATGCGCGCGTCCCACTTCATCATCGTGCGTGCATCTTTCAACGCCCATCTGGTCGACATTTTTTTCACGCCCGTTCGCCGCAAGCCGAAGTTACCGATGAGTTTGCCTAACCTCGACTGCGCGTTAAGTACAACTTCCGCGCCCGGGAAGTTGTCTGCTAGCAATGAGAGAAACCGCTTAACCTGCGAATCTTCAAACCAGTCCAACACGCCTCCACAGATTATGAATACCCCGTTTCCCGTGTGGATGTCCCTACACCAACCCACGTCGAACAACGATTTTGATATGTACATTGTCCGGTCAGGTTCGGGGAGCAATTGCCTCCGGACGTCGATAACGTTGGGAAGGTCAAGATCGTACCACTCAATAGAACTGTTGTCGATCCGGTAAAACGTGGTGTCAAGACCCGCTCCGAGATTAATGACCGATGCTGTGGGGTGTTCCGCAATATACGTGCGTACTTTGTCGTCGAACTGTATTGCTCGTGCAACTATCATAAGAGTGCCTTCAAAACGCAGGCCTTCATCGATAGTTGAAAAGTCATAATCAATTTGTTCCACGAGCTCGATGGCTTTCGCGTCGTTGAAGACTGAAGGATATTCGCGGCTAAACTTCGCCCGCCCCCAAAGCGGAGCTAACAACGTTCCTTCGACGCCGTGCAGATCAACCTTCATCGCACCCGCTTCCTCGAATGGCTGCAGAATGTCTAGCACGCGATTAGAATTATAGCTTTGCGCTTCCACGAAGTGATGCCCAGTGAGTGGCATACCTCCGCTTGATATAGGCGATCCACGGTGCTATGCGCTTCTAATCTAATCTATAAGCAAATTGGCGGAGCTTGTCTTGATAAGCTCCTTTCTTGACCTCTTCTTGGGAAACGGCAAGGGTATCTACCGGACGTTGCTCACAGAGTGCTTCCATCTCGTCAAATAGCTGTTTATTTTCAGTGCCCCCTTGGGTGCAAAAAAATGCTACGCGTTTGAATTTCGACTTGTTAGCGGAAATATAGGTTCGCATCGCACCAGACAACGTGCCGCCCCACATAGGCGTGCCGAGTATCACCAGATCGTAGAGCGCTGGGTCGTGCTTGATGTCTGCGAGCGTTGTAAGGTTTTTTGCCTCCGCATCTCGTCCGGCCGACACAAAGCCCAGAGGACCGCTGCGTTTTTTCGTGTCAACGAGTTCTTCATTGTCGCACTCAAGCAGTTGAGCGAGTGCTTCCCCTATTCGTTTGGTGGTACCGGTTCGTGAATAAAACACGACTAACGATTTCATTGCGGTTCCACTATGAATCCTTTCACCTGTTTAAAGCTTGTTGCGGCAGTAAACAATTCGGTGTAAGTTTTTGCTCGAGGGATGTTGGAGTTGTGTAGAGTTGTGTAACCCAGCCTCAACCGGACTCGTCAGTTCTGAGGCGGATTGAAGATTTATGGACATCCGCTGCCTGGGCATAACACATATTTAATGTATTGGGATAGGCAGTTACGCAACTTGGCAATGCCATTTACACGCGGGAACAATCGCCACGAAATGGACACGAAGACGGGAGATATGCGTATCGGTTACCAGTGGATTGCGCTTTCCGTAACGACCGTTGGCGTGTTGATGGCGTCGATCGACGGGTCCGCCGTGATCATCGCGCTGCCCACGATCTTAGCGGATCTGCAGGCGAGTTTTATCACCATGATGTGGGTACTCTTAGGGTACCTGCTTATCGTTGCGGCCATTGTACCCGTGGTGGGCAGGCTCGCGGACATACTCGGACGTAAGAACCTCTACAACCTCGGCTTTGTCATCTTCACCGTCGGGTCGCTGCTGTGCGGGCTGTCGCTCCCGCAGTTCCACGGAGTTGACTTGTTGGTGTACCGCATGATACAGGGCGTCGGCGGCGCACTGCTCATGACCAACAGCGTCGTGATCGTCACCGACGCCTTTCGCAAGGGGAACATCGGCTTCGCCCTCGGCGTGAACGGGGTCGCGTTTTCCGCGGGGTTCCTCCTCGGTCCGCTCGTCGGCGGCGTGCTCACCGCAATTTCTTGGCGGCTCGTGTTTCTTGTGAATGTACCCATTGGCATTTTCGGCACGATTTATGGCGTGTACAAGCTCAGAGAACCGGTCGTTCCACTTGCGGATCAGATTTTTGACTGGGCCGGAGCCATTACTTTTACAACGGGGCTGACAGCACTCCTGCTCGCAGTGTCGCTCTATGCGTTTCCCGTGACCGGCGAGTGGGTCGTGTACGTGATGTGCGTGGTCACAGTGATCTCGTTCGCGGCGTTCATCTTCGTGGAAGGACGTGTCCATCAGCCGATACTGAACGTTCACCTCCTCTCTAACCGCGTCTTCACGTACGCCACCGCTGCGAGTGGGCTCAGTGGCTTGGCTCGCGGTGCTGTGCTCTTCGTCCTCATCTTCTTCTTGCAGGGGCCCTACGGACTTGACCCCCTCACGGCAGGCATTCTCTTGACGCCTTTTGGCGCCGCGCTGTTGGTCACTGCGCCGATTTCAGGACGTCTTTCTGATCGCTATGGGGCGCGGTACCTCGCCACCGGCGGACTCCTTATCGACGTTGGGGCGCTCATCGGGATGGCCACTATCGTGAGCACGACGCCGTACTGGGAGCTGGCCGTCTTAATGGCGCTCATAGGGGCTGGGTCGGGCATTTTCTGGTCGCCAAACACGAACGCGGCTATGAGCGCCGTGCAGCCGAACGAGCGTGGCGCGGCGTCCGGCATCCGGACGATGGTCCAGAATACCGGTCAGATGCTCGCCATCGCGATCGCGTTTCCCCTCGTCCTAAGCACGCTTCCTGTTGCCGTCATGTACCACGTCTTTTTGTACGGCGGGGGGTTGAGCAGTGATCCACTGGTCTTGGCAGCCTTTGAGCGAGGCATGCACGAGGCATTTCTCGTGTCAGCGGCCATCTCTGCGTTGGCCGCAATCATCTCGTTTATGCGGCCGAGACACGCACCGCACGACGCTACGCCGGTTGTGTAATGTAAACGATACTACCTAGCCACCCACGCCTATTTTATCAGCTTCCCCTCGCTTCCTGATGTTTACGATCTAGAGCGATCCGGGCTTCAGTGTGGCCGATTGTAAAAAGAACGGTGGGCTCGGCCGGATTCGGACCGGCGACCTCCGCCATGTCAAGGGCTCCTCTCCTTGGCTTGCTCAGCCGCCCCAAATCCGCCGAACCCACAGTATAACCAGCTAGAGCACGAACCCTTTTTAGTACCTCAAGTTCTTTCAGAACTAGCACTTCCGTTTACCGAAGAAGAACTGGCTAGTTTTGCGGAACGATTAATGAGATTGTCTTGTTAGAGATAACACAATCCCGTTTGCGAAGTGGTAGTCTTGCCTCCCCTCATTCTGTGAAGGCCAACGAATAGAGCATTGCGATTAAAAAACCCAAAGATGTTTGGCTTGAAAAAGGACATTACCGAACTTCAAAGACCGGGATATGAGGTATTCAAGAAAGCGTGATAAGATACACGTATAAAGGATAAACGATATGACAACGCGAGAGGCTAAAGGCCTTAAATTCACGATTGATATAAAGATCGAGGGCATAGAGGGTTAAAAATGGCATGCTGCCGTCCAAGTCAAACACAGATAGCGCGCGATGGCGTTAAGGGAATAATCATATCGACAATAGAGGTTAACGGCGCGCCCGAAACCGCGCTTATTGATAAAAATACGAGTTACGTCGTCGCTAAGTATAATACGCTCCGGGGGGCGCTACATGGACATACCTATTTTTGCGATGCGGTCGCCAAATCCTACGTGATAAAAGACGCCTGGGATGATGAGATAACTCTCGTACCGCGCGACGAGAACGACCCCTATTAGTTAGAGAGAGTCAAGATAAGCGCGGATAGGTGTTTTTAAAATATGACATTTTATGACATCACGTTTCGTGATTCGTTCGGATCAACTGTTAGTATGTCCGAATTTCGTGGAAAGGTTGTTCTCATTGTTAACACAGCGACCAAATGCGGTCTGGCGGGTCAGTTTAAAGAACTCGAGGAACTTCACCAGACTTACAAAGACAAGGGACTTGTAGTGATTGGCTTTCCCTCTGACCAGTTTAAACAGGAGCCAGAGACAAATGAGACTATGGTCAAAGCTTGCCTGATAAATTTTGGCGTAACATTCCTCATTTCCGAGAAAATAAACGTTAACGGTAAGGATACCCATCCTCTCTTTGTTTATCTGAAAAAAGAGTTACCCGGAGGTATTCTTGGAAGCAACATAAAGTGGAATTTTACAAAATTCTTTGTTTCCAAAGAAGGTGTGCCTTTTAAGCGGTATTCGCCAACAACAAAACCCGTTGAGATAGAAGGAGACATCATCTACCTATTGGATAAGTGATACCTCTTCAATCTGAAGTAGATAGGTGGATTTGGAATAAATAGTTTGATGAATTGCATTTAGAGCGAAGGTGATGCTCCATCTTCGGCCCTACGTCACCGGCATGGACATGCTCCGCCACATCCCTTATCCCCCTTTCCCCCATACCATTTTTCATGGACCCGATCATTGCGCAGATACAGCAGGAGCTGGAAGCACTGGCTGATCCTGAAATTCAGAAGAGCTCAAAGAGATTCTTCAAGGAAGAGATTCGGTGTTACGGCGTGAAGACCGCCCCTGTGATTGCAATGGCAAAGAGATACTGGGAGGAGGTTAAGAACCGCCCAAAGCCGGAGATCTTTGCTCTCTGCGAGGAACTCTACCGGTCGGGATACATGGAGGAGTCTTTCATCGTTTCTGAATGGGCTCACGCCCTTTCGGGTCGGTATGAGCGCGAGGATCTTGCCGTCTTCCAACGCTGGATCGATACGTACATCACCAACTGGGCGTCGTGCGACGGGCTCTGCAATCATACAATGGGTGACTTCATCGAACAATACCCGGAATATACCGATGAACTGAAACGCTGGATCCAGTCAAAAAACCGGTGGATGCGCCGGGCATCAGCCGTTTCTCTCATTGTCCCCGCAAAACACGGGAGGTTCCTCAAAGAGTCCATCGAAATTGCCGACCTGCTGCTAACCGATACAGACGACATGGTACAGAAAGGGTACGGATGGTTACTGAAGGAGGCAAGCCGGAAGCACACTGACGAGGTCTTTGCCTATGTTATGAAAAACAAGAGGCAGATGCCCCGGACGGCGCTGCGGTACGCGATTGAGCTGATGCCTAAGGAATTGAAGGCAGAAGCCATCAAGAAGAACTGGTAATTCCAGTTTTTTCCCCACAGAACGTAATTTATGGGAACTTCTTTGAGCTGGAATGGGTGTTATCTGAATAAGTAAACGGAACGTTAGTTAACTCCCTTTTTGATTATCTTTATCCCTGAAGTGTCACTCATCCGCTGTCCAAAGTGAAAAATATGTGCAATACTGAACAGATTCTGAGTTTGAAATATAGGACTTGGACGTGATACAGATTTCATTATCAACCATTGATACCATCGACCGCAAATACAAGGTTGATATGCTCACTTCGATGATCGTATGAAAGATGAGACGCTCTCTCAGATGGTTATTGCCTTTATTGTAATTAGTGGAGTCTCTGGAGCCATCTTCGTAGGCATTTCTTTGATCCTATTTTTGCCATTAGAGATCGTGGCGGGTGTGTTTTTAGTTGCGGTTGCTGCGGTCGTTGTTGCTATAGCTCTCGCTATTTTTGCTATTCGGAAGCAAGAAAGAAGATACCAAAATGAGGGATGAAAGGGGGCTCTGCAACCATAAAAAAAATCCGAGCTAAGCCGGATGATGTTCGTGAAACCAGCGAGAGGGATGAGCTTTTGCCTGGACCCGAAGACTACGATCTGATTATTGTCGGGGCCGGGCCTTCCGGGCTTTTTTGCGCCATAAACTCCATGCAGAATGATAAAAAGATATTGATTATAGAAAGAAAGAATTCCCCAGGGCATAAGCTCCTGATATCAGGTTTTGGCCGCTGCAATATAACTCACGATGGAGATATTCAGGACTTTCTTGGTCACTATGGAAATCATGGCAGGTTCCTGCGCCCGGCTCTTCTCGGCTTCACGAACCGCGATCTCATTTCCTTCTTCGAAGACCTGGGGCTCGGAATGGTCCAAGAAAGGGGAGGTAAGATATTCCCAGATACTATGCAGGCAAGAGATGTGCTGGATGTCTTGACCCTGCAATGCCAGGAATTGGGGGTAGTCATCAAGTGCAGCCAGGCTGTCAAGTCCATAACCAGGAGGGAGGATAGTTTTTTTGTGGGCTGTGTTGGTGGCAGCTATCGCTCCAAGCTGTTGGTGATAGCCACAGGGGGATGCTCCTATCCAGCCACGGGATCGAGCGGAGACGGCTACAGGTTTGCCGGCATCCTTGGCCACAGCATATCTGAGATCGGTCCGGCTCTAACTCCAATTTTCATAAAGGAATATCCTTTCTGTGAGCTGGCTGGTCTCTCGTTTTCGGATATGAAGATCTCGCTCTATCGCCATGCAAAAATCAAAGAACATCGGGGCGATGTTCTATTCACTCATAACGGACTCTCGGGCCCAGGAATTTTGGACCTATCCAGATATATCAGAGCAGAAGACGTAATTAAGCTCTCTTTTGTGCCGGAGGACAGACGAGAGGCACTGGAGGAATGGCTCGTGGAAAGGGCCCGGCGTGATGGTGGAAGGAGCTTACGGTCTGTGCTTGCAAGTCTGCCTAACTTTGTGCCTGCTGGTGTGCCACTCTCTCCCCGTTTGACAAAGAGATTGCTGGAGATCTCGGGGATTGCCTCAGCCCTGCAAACGGCTCAATTGACCCGAAATATGCGTAATCGATTGATTGATTGTCTAACAGGTCTACCTCTGGTCGTATCCGATGTTTGTGGCTTTAACGTGGCCATGTGCACCAGGGGTGGTGTGCCAACCGCTGAGGTCGATCCCAAAACCATGCACTCTAGACTGGTCAAAGGACTATATCTGGTGGGCGAGGTTTTGGATGTGGACGGGGATACGGGGGGCTATAATCTGCAAGCGGCATTTTCTACGGGAATGCTGGCTGCTAGGAGCATCAAGAGCGATTTTGACAGAATTAGCGGCTAGAAAAGTGTTTCAGGTGGCGTAATACTTTTCTTGTGTAATACTAATAATCCGGTATGTCTGCAGAAACAGAAGCAGTAAAAACCGTTGCCGGACTTATGGCGCTGGCAGCACGGACCGCACCGAAAGCCGTAGGACTCGATTCAATCACTATTGAGACCGTCACGGGCAAAGACCAGGAGAAGATCGCCGAGAAGATGATCCAAATCGCTGCCGAAACCGACATGGACTTTTTTCGGATCAACGGTGAGCAGGTCAAAGTTAGTGATGCAACGTTCCTCATCGGAGTAAGCGGGGGGAGGCCACTTGGACTGAACTGTGGTGGATGCGGATACGTAAGCTGCAAGGATATGGAAATAGCCAGTGCAGCGGCAAAGGCCAATAAAACGGATTACAAAGGTCCGAACTGCGTGTTCAAGGTTACTGACCTTGGCATTGCTGTAGGGTCAGCGGTGAAAACGGCGAGCATCCATAATGTGGACAACCGTGTCATGTATACCGCCGGCGTTGCCGCTATGAAACTCGGGATGTTCAAAGGATGCAGTATGGTGTATGGGATTCCCCTGAAAGCCTCCGGGAAAAACATCTACTTTGCCGCTGCGATCGAGCATTAAACACGATCTCGTCCTCCCCCTTTAGGGTGTGCAAAAAAGTCTGGGCAGTGTTCAGCGGCTAGCATAATAGTGGATGAGGTAAGTGCTGCGGACTTTGAGCGTTATGATTGGCCGTTCGCGACTAACATCGATTAGCGAGGCTAGTTAAATAACAACAACTATCCCCTTTGTTCTTTCACTTTCAGCACTTTCCTGCAGTTGAGTAATCAACGAAAACATAAATTGGACAGGCGGCATCCAAACCTTAATATTCAGTCTTATGTTTCTAACTTTGCGAGTGAGCTTATGACTGGAGTTATGGAACGCTGTTCGCGTCAGGGTATGGAGAAGAGCTAGTCAAACCTGATGAATGAAAGGTCAGGGTTACGATCATAAGTGAGAGCGCGACCGGGCTTGACAACTCTGCGGACTCGTGATAGTCTGCCACACAGCAGTCGAGGCAGAAAGAGAAATATTGCTTAGGCATGGAAGGTGGTCAGACCCCTTGCAATTCTACATACCGGGCCGGGGGGTTACCAGGTCTTGACCAGAGATTCCCAAAGGAGAATAAGGTGCCAATCCCTCTGAATGGAATCGTCAGCCGCAACCAACTGCAGGACCGTTTTAGGCAGGCGATGAGCGACCCTCTTTGTCAGGCACAGCAAATAGGCGCAGCGGATATCGTTGTGGGGATTCCCTTCTACAATGAAGCGGACTCGATTGGTCACGTGTTGAGGACGGCCACCCAGGGACTGGATCAATACTATCCCGATGCGAAATCGGTGATCGTAGCCGCCGGGTCGCCGGCGGGCGGAAAAGCGCTCCAGGCCTTCAACTCCACGCGTCTGAGGAAGATTTCCCTTGTGGAGCGGATCGCCTTCAAATTCGATGACGACCTACTGGATGGGAAGGGATGGAGCATCCGGGCGATCATGGAGATCGCGGATCAACTGGGGGGCGATCTGGTCCTGCTGGAGGCCGATCTGACCAGCCGAAGAAGCAAAAAAGAAGTGGTGGGGATGGCCCCGGAGTGGATTCGGTCTTTGCTCGACCCCGTCAAGCGTGGTCAGATGGATCTGGTGGTCTCCCGGTTCAATCTGCATTATCCTGATGTCATCGCCCACGCCAATCTGACGTATCCACTGCTCAGTTCGGTGTACAACTCTCCGGTCTATTCCCTCGTGGGCGGCCTCCGGGGCATCGCCCACCGACTGCTTCGGGTTTATCGGGATGACGCGCGCCGCAACTGGAACACAACAACCGGCGGACATGGGATAGACGCTTGGATTGTCACCAACGCTATCGTAACCAACGCCCGGATCGGCGAAGCCAACCTCGGAGTGAAAATCGATAAAGAACCAGGAGGGAAGTGGGAACTGGTGTTCCGGCAGGTGACCCGATCGCTGTTCGATCAAATTCTCAAAGACCATGATTGGTGGCAATCGACTCAAAAAACTGAAGAGCCGCCCATTCTGAAACGATTACCGACCGTCGGCGTTCGGAACTCGCAACGGCCTGTGGCGGCAGAGATGGCTCAGGATGTGCTGATAGCCAAATACCAGGAGGGTTTCAACAGATTCCATTGGCTGTACGATAAGATATTCCCGGCTGAGATCTGCCGGCAACTGGAGAATATGGCTGACGTCCATGCGAGGGAGTTCAAGTTTTCAGCCGGCCTATGGACAACCATCTTGTATAATCTGCTTTTGGCATATGCCTTCAATCGAGACTTTACCCACGATGACCTGTTCGATTCCCTCATTCCCCTGTATGACGGGTTCACCGGCAGCAACTTGATCGAAATCGAAGCGCTTAGAACCGAACTGGGGTCGACCGCTCCCGTGAACGCCGACCATCTCATTTCCATCGAAGCCGAGGCGCGGATCGAAGAGCTGGTGAATGAGTTCCTCGTGCAGAGGCCGACATTCATGACGGCATGGCAGGAGCAGGCCGAAGCGCTCAAACCGCCGGTGCCCCAGGTGACCTATCGGGAGTTCATCCCCGGCGTGCCTCTGGTGGTTCCGTCGCAGATGCCTGCCCCCGATGGCGGGATCGTGACGGCGAACAGTATTTATTATTCGGTGTTTGCCAGACGCCGCCAAGAATTCGAGCATTTCGTCTATGAGCGGCTGGGAGTCCGGCGCGAAGCCAGTTCTCAGGAAACGTCTCTGGCTATCCAGCAATTCCTCCTCTCGGTGGAGAACCGCCTTTTCCCCGATATCGATCTCTCGACCATCGAAGGCACCCAAAAGGTGGTCGACGCCATTTTTGCCGACTTCCCCCATCAGGAGGCCTTCTCCCTTGTTCCCGAAAAGATCTCTGCGATATTGGCGCAGACGCCGCCGACGGTTCTGCCGATCAAACTCGGTTTTGATACTCTGGATGAACTCCTGCAAGAATACGATCCCCGGCACGTTCTGGCCCTGGTTAGCTGGGTTGAGGATCGACACTACGTCGAGGGTCTCTGGGGCATCATTCGGGAGACCATTCGTCCTGAACATTCTGGCCCCTGCGATATCAAGTCGCTCGTGGTTAATGGCGATGATTTCCCGTCGCTGGTGGAGATGAAGGATTCTTCCGCCCTGGATAAACTGGGCTCCGGCATTTTGGTGACCAGCCTTCATAAGGGGATGGGCGGTGAATTCCCCCGGCTACGATACCTGACGACCATTGTCAAGAATATCGTCGAGGCTGAAATGTTCGGTCAGGTGTGGCAGAGATTTGCTTCGGAGCGAACGGACTTTGGCCGGAAGGTCATCGAGTCGATTGAGGGCCACTGGGGAAGAAAACCTCTCTCGGCGTACAGTATATTCGAAGCCGCCATCCACCGATCAGTGGCCACGCGCCTGCGCCAGATGGCTGAGGCCATCGCCACGAAGAATCCGGGCAATAAGGATCGATTGACGCTAGCCGATGATCTCAGATCGGTAGCCGATTCCTATCATCTGGCATTGTCGCTCCCCGATGGCGGCTTTGTGACGTGCTCCGCATGGTCGTGGGCGAGCTACAGCTTCAAAGGGGGCAGGACTTCCCCACCACCCCTCTCAGCGCACGTTGAGACGGACTGGACATCCCGGGAGTTCCTCCTCGAATACTTCAAGGCTGTCGGAGGGGACATCGAAGACTTGGGAGAGAAGGTGACCGAGTTGATGGGGCAGGGAAGGGCACGGGAAGATTTGGCACAACTGGTGCTGGGAACAGAAAAGGAAGCCAGCGAAATTATGCCCAAAGCAACAGCAGGTCCCATCGAAGGGCAGCCTCCGGCCGGAATGCTGAAGCGGTATGCGCATAATCCGGCGCTCGAGTCCGTCAAAAACCACCCCTGGGAATCCAGATATGTGCTCAACGCGGGCGCTATCAAATTGGATGGCAAAGTCTATCTGGTGTACCGCGCAGTCGGCGAAGACAAAGTCTCGCGGCTAGGTCTCGCCGTCAGCGACGATGGATTCAGATTCAAACACCGCCTCGATCATCCCATCTTCGAGCCGGAGGGAAAAGCGGAAGCGCAAGGGTGCGAGGATCCTCGTCTGACGCGGATAGGGGATCGTATTTACATGACCTACACCGCCTACGATGGCATGATCGCCCAAATCGCCCTAGCGTCAATTCCGGTGGACGCTTTCCTGCATAGACGCTGGAAAGCCTGGCAGAGACACGGCACGGTTTTCCCGGGAATCAGTAACAAAGATGCCGCCTTGTTTCCCGAGCAGTTCAACGAGAAGTTCGCCATGCTTCATCGCGTGGATCCGCATATGTGGGTGACCTTCTCCCCCCACCTGAGCTGTCCCTGGCCCAGAAAGATGCATAAAATACTGGCGGGAGCCACCTCCGGGATGATGTGGGATGCGACCAAGATCGGTGGCGGCTCCCAGCCGATCAAAACCAGGTTCGGCTGGTTGCTCATCACCCACGGAGTCGACTATGCGCATATCTATCGGCTGGGGGTTATGCTACTGGACCTGGAAAATCCCGCCAAACTGCTCTTTCGTTCCCCCAACTTCATTCTGGAGCCGGAAGACGAATGGGAGCTGGGCAAGGATGAGCGGTCGTGGGTTCCCCGCGTCGTGTACACGTGTGGAGCTGTTCCAAGAGACGGGGAGAAGGGCATCCTCGATGCGGATGATGAAGTGATCGTCTACTATGGCGCTGCGGATTCGGTGATCTGTGCTGCCACTTCTTGCATTGGGGACCTGATACCGGAGAGGTTCCGCCGGACGATTGCTGCCGAACCCAGTCCTGTCTAGATCGAGGATGGGGTCTCTTGTCCGAGCTTATGTTATGACTTATTTTCAGCTGAAGAACGATATCTCCCGTCGCTCCCGCAAACACCCCTACCACGTTTTATTCTGCGTAAACCTTACCATTAAGCGACGGGGGGATTTTTTTCTTTTTCGCGCGGGGATAAGAAGCAAATATAATGCGCAATAAATTAATCCCTGTGTAAGCTTCGATGAATAAGTCCCGTTGTTCCTTGAAGTAGCGTCGATTGTATTTGTTCTCATCACGAGTGTGCGCGGCGCGGCCTCTCAATTTTGCGATGTTTTTGAAACATTTTATCATTTCATTGATTTGTGTTCTGTCGTCGATATGAAAGCATTTTTCAAGCCATTCAGCCAACAGTTCAACGCTTCCTTTGTTCTGCTCCTTGGGTCCTGAGCGCGTCTTGATAATCTTTATCTTTTCAACATCGTCCCTGAAGAACTTGATATTGATGTTGTCGCCGATTGCTTTGTTCAGCTCTAACGCGAACTTACAAAATTCTTTGCGCGTAGGCATTATCAAAAAACTAAGTTCCGTTGCCCTCGTGACGCGTAATTCATCATTGAACAACGGTGGACGTTTCATCAACTTACAAACTTGGTTAATTGCGATAATATCTAACGAAAGAGCATCAACCACAGAACAGCCTTCGGGCCATTCGCCTAAAATCATAGATCGATAATAGTCAGGATGTAGCTTATACTCGCCTCTCAGCAATTTTGCATTCCATATTTGTTGGTGCGCTGCGTTCAAACGGCGTAAGTAAATTAAAAAAACGGCGACAGCGCGGTAGTGTTCAGAATCATAAGAGTAGCCGAAAGACTTTAGAAAGACTCGATCAGACTGGTCTAACTCCTTGATAGTTTCATCATCTTTTATGTCTATACTTCCGTGAATATCGTTGTTGTAATAATCATAGCGTGGGTCATCTCTATAGTTAAGCAAAACACGCAAATCAAACGATTCGAAGTCAAGCTGCGGCGCTCCTAACGCGATTTTTAAAGTAAAAGGTTTGCCCTCAAAGGAATGCCGATCCACAACTTTATGTAAATGAGTAGGGGACGGATATACGCAAATCAATCCGTCTTCGCTGTCAAACCTGATAATCTGATTTTCACGGGACTCCTCAGCAAAGCGTTTAATATATGGATTAACATCCTGTTTTGAAGATACGATTGATATGTGGTTCTGTCCTAGAAGTTCTCGTAGCGCACGAAGAATGCTTTCACGTGACATTCGCATTTCTTTTTCAATCGTACCAACAGGGACTCCGTTGAAATCACGGGACCCTAGATAAAAATCCGTTACGAAATCAAGGACTTTAGTTCCAGTTGTCTTTTCTTTGTTATCTCTTCCTAAAGCCATGTGTAATCCTAATAAGTATAGGTAAAGACTTGTTAAAGTTTTGATTGAAGGCTACCGTACCTTGCGTTAAATTGAAAATATTTGAGCTATCCCACGGATTTTCGTCAGATTTTACTTGACATTGACTCCAAGACATTCTTCGTATACTCACATCTATATTGGCAAACGTATTTCAGATTCAGGACCATTATTAATCCTGAAAAGATGTCGAGGTGAAAATTTGAGTAAATCTGGTGAGACCGATAGCCTTGACGTTCAAGAACTCAAGCGTGTTCATGATGTGGGGAAACTAATCGCTATCTACCGAAATAAAAGAGATACACGCAGTGATGAAGCACGAGATTCACTCATTGAAATCGGTGAACCGGCAGCAGCAGCGATACAATCGTGGTTACTAGATAAGAGTGCAAGTGATCGACTTCAGGCGGCATACCTACTTGTGGACATATGTGGACCGAAAGCGATTGAACCACTCGCATCAGTCATGTTGGATAAAGAGGATGACATAATGGTGCGAGATTTTATGCCTTATATCTTGGGCAATTTGGGAGATATAAAAGCAGTCACGCCGCTTTCACAGCTGATATTGGACGAAGATGAGAGCGAGATGTTACGTGTCTTTGCCGGAGCACATCTTGAGACTTTGCTGCCGTGGGAAAAAATCGATCCGCGTGTTCGCGAAGTAATAACAGAAATCGGTCCAACGGAATTTAAGGCAATTGTTCCGGTTACAAATAGACAAGATTTGCAAAAGATGCTCGAGGATGGCACCTATAGATATCCACTCTATGCATTTTTGCTCTATACAGAAGTCGATAAGACCTTTGCTCGTTTTGTGAATACAAAGGGACGCTGGCTGCATGAGCTAAGTGGCGAGGAGTGCCTTATTGGTACGGTTGAAAATCCAAAAAAATGGGGTGGGGGTTGGCAAAATTATTGGAAAGAAAAACTGGGAACTGATTTCGATCTCAAGATGATGAAGTGGATGGAATTAACGCCTGTCGACAGAGATATAGCATTCGGATTAGCAGAGGAGCTGCACGTGGACAAGAACTTGCTGCCGTGCATTGTTTTTGTGGATCCTGACTCCATACACGAAGTGCTAAGTATTCCGGTGATAGCAGATACAGCAGAATATGCTGATTTTTTCAAGGATTTGTTTACTGCCGTCCAGAGAGCTTCAAAAGTGAAAGAAGGACAAAAGGTCCGAGATCTTAAAAAAGCGTGGTTGAAATATTGGCTAAAATGGTCTGCTCATCAAAAGGCGAAGCTCCTACAAGGAAAGATGAAAAAATGGGGCTCTATTCTGGTAGAATTCGACGAAACTACGAGTATACTTAGCATCCTAGCAAAATATTTACCGCTTATTGCAGCCTTACTTTCGATTAGGTAGTCGCACGTTATACGTTCTATCCTAACTTTCTCAGCTCGTTTAACTTACTTAACGCAAATGACAGCTAATGATCTGATTGGCCATGATCCTCGTAACCGGCAAAGCCCCAGCAGACGCTTCAAGTGTGTCCGGTTGTAAAAAGAACGATGAGCTCGGCCGGATTCGAACCGGCGACCTCCGCCGTGTGAAGACGGACGATTTTGGGTTTTCTGAGGCTTTTTCTTGAGGCGAAATGACCACGAGAAAGGCCAACGCCCCATCGTGAACGGTTTGATATATTCGGGTCGGTAGCCCTATAAGTCGGGAGAATGTGTGCGGCAGCCGTATTGCTGGATACGCGTAACCAGTTTTTGCGTGATGCACAGAAATTTTACTTCTATGGACTTCCAGCAGTATGTTTTTTGGCAATGCTCTTTGGTTGAAAAGGTCTGAGTAAAGTTCTGAAGCTAGCATAATAGCGTGCCAACAATACCAAACACTTTAATCGTTGTGATTAGCCGCGGGCGACTGAGTGAACAGTCTAGGCTTTAGTCACGATTTCCGACCCGCAACAAATGAAATATGAGGTGCTACCGTCAGCATCCCACATTTTAGACCAGTTATAGCGAGGGGGGTTAAGCTTTCCCCCAGTTAATATCGACGATGATGCGGGCTCGTGAAACACCCTTAAAGCCATTGACACGACACGGTCATATTCTGCGCTGACGGTTTCGCGAGAAACGGTGACTTCAGCAGATATACAGTTGCCGTCTTCGCAGCTCAAGGAATACCCGTATGCTTGCAACGCCTTAAGAAATGTCACTGCACTCTCCAACCGCGGAATGTCGACCTGAGAGGCGCGAGAACACAGAAACACGAAAACCTCAACAAAGAATGAGGGGTGATCGGCAGGAAGCGTGCGTGCACCGACGCTAATGCGATACTGCTTACCTTCGCCAAGTACGCGATAGGATTCGTTAAATCCTGAGTGCGCCGCTTGTTTTTCCAATTCGTGGATGTCGATCGTATTATTTTCTTTCATTCAACGTTCGTCCTATGCGTTCCCGTACTTTCTAAACAACACGATACCCGCCACGAGTGCGACGAGGCTGAAACCAGCAACTACGACGATATCCTGAAGAATCAGAGGGCTCGTCACGGGCGCTCCACGCAGCAACAGTGAGGTGAGTGCGTCGGTGACGTAGTAGCTTGGCACGAACTTCGCGGCCGCCTGCACGCCAGATGAAGTGGCGGCCACAAAGGTACCAAGGAACATTTGTGGGAGTATGAACAAAAATGTTATCCCTGTTGCACTTCCTGGGGACTTCGCAACGGTCGCGGTGATGAGGCCAAATCCCACGTTGCACAACGCGAAGACAGCGACAATGCCAAACGCCAGTACAAGGCCCGGGAGCGCCGCATTTGGACGGAAGCCGATCGCAAAGGCTACCGCGAAAACCAGCGCGACTTGCACGACCGCTATGACCATGTTGGCGACTGACTGACTTGTCATGAACTCGGCAGGTGTCGTAGGCGTTGTGTTGATTCTCCTCAGCAAGCCTTTTTCTCTGTCGACCGTAAATGACTGGGCAACTGTCATAGTGAGGAAGATAACCGCATAGGCGAATATCCCCGGTACCATATAATCAAAGGCGGACTGCTTCGTTGCTTGCACGAGCGAAGGCGACGCGATCTGGACAGGCAGAGCGACGGCAGTCGCGTGGGCTCCGGACAAGGTGGTCGCGAGCGCCTGCTGGAGCAGTGGAGGGATTGCCTGGGTGGCAAACATCGACCCACTGTCGCAATAAAGCGGGATGGTCGTCGCGATCCACCGATTTGCGTCTGAGGGGGCCGCAGCAAATGAATCACAGCTGATGCTGAAATTAGCTGGAATGACGATCAGCGCCTGGATTTTTCCTTGGGCTAAATCGGCGTGCGCGGCTGCGTTGTCTGCATAAGTGGTGACTTTGAGAATCTGCGATGCGCTTAGGTTTTCTACAAAGTGCTGCGACCAAGAGTGATTCGGCGACATATCCGCGTTAATGACACCAACCTGGTACGTTGTTGCCGGCGTGCCTCCGACCGCACCGAACGACAAGCCGAAAGCGAGCGTCAGAGCTATTGGGAACAGAAGAATTAAGAAGAGGGCCGCCGGTTCTCTGAGAAACTTCTTTTGTTCTTTCTTGATGAGCGATGAAACGCGCCGGAAGTTCATTTCGGCTCCTCCCGAATTCTCTTACCCGTAAGCTGAATGAATACGCCTTCAAGGGTCTCCTCGCAATACCGTGCTTTGAGTTGTGCTGGCGAGTCAAGAGCGATGAGCTCACCATGATCGATGATGCCAACCCGGTCACAAAGCTGCTCTGCTTCCTCCATGTAGTGTGTCGTGAGAATGATGGTCTTGCCTTGCCTGTTGAGGTCCCGGATGACATCCCAGACCGCGTGGCGGGATTGGGGGTCCATCGCGGCGGTCGGCTCATCGAGAAATACTATATCCGGATCGTGGACCAACGCCATCACAAGATTGATGCGACGCTGCATACCGCCGCTGTACTTGCTCACGCGCCTGTTTGCATCCTCAGTGAGTCCTATTTTCTCAAGTAGGGCGTCAGTATTTTTTCGCATGCGATCTTTCGGCACCGAATAGAGGCTGCCGAAGAGCTCCACATTTTCTCTGCCTGTCAGATACGAATAGAGCGCCGGCTCCTGAGGGCAGACTCCTATCAATTCTTTCACCTTTCTTGTGCCGTTCCCCACGTCAAAGCCGCATACGCGGACCGAACCGCTCGTCGGCTCCTGAAGGCCACAGAGAATGTTAATAGTGGTGGTTTTTCCCGCACCATTTGGCCCGAGAAGCCCAAAGAGCTCACCGGCGTTGATCTCAACGTTTAGATCAGCGAGCGCCGTGGCGTCGTCGAACGTTTTTGTGAGGTGGTCGATTACCACCGCTTTTGTTGCGATCATTTTAATCTCCCCCGTTACACCCGTTTTGTCGCTGAGCTATTTCTGTGCATGTTAGCCGGATTGGAGCAAAAACAGCAGAAATGACCTTAAAAACGTCGCTTCTTTCAACTAAGCGGATGAAAGAGTGCCCATTGGAACGCCTAACGCTCGTTCAGTCACGTTTGCGAGTCGAGCGCGTCGGAACCCCTCGCTCGAGGACAAGTGTATCGCGCCACGTGTCAAAGATATAACCGGTGTAGAGCACATTGGGCATGACAGAATCAAACACTTCTTCGCGCTCTAAACGTTCACGTATGTCGCGCAACTCCTTCATTGTGTTGGTCCATACCACACCCAATAAAAGTATAGGAAGGTTGCTAAAGGACCAATAAAAAATAAGGTTGAGCCCATATGCCGTTTTGAGAAGCTGGCCAATAGAACCCTTATCAGCAGATGTCGCGAGGTACAAATGCAAAGTCGTCATAATGTCGTTTGACGCATCAGGGTACCATTGTATTGACAGTTCAATAGAGCCGTCGCGCATCATTTTTTGCAGGCGCCGTTGCACTGTCTTGGCTGAAACGCCTATCTCTGCAGCGACTTCTGAAACGTGCTTCCTAGCGTCGGTGCGGAGTGCGTAAATGATCTGATAATCCAATGAGGAGAGCGCTGTTTCGCGGGGAAGAGATCCACGAGGCGGCACAGCAGGCGGCGCTTCAATGCCCACGGTGGCGTCAGGCATCGAAGCGTGTGTCCGGACGAAGGCAACAAACGGTTCGAGCTCCGCAATATTCCGCAGATACGCCCCGACGTACAGATAGTTACCCCCCGCAATAGCTACCCAATACGTAGCCTCATGGCTCCCGAGCTGCGTACGGACCTCGTCAAAGGAAGTGGCCTCAGACCTCCCAAACACAAGTACGTGCAGCGCGTGCAGCGCTACGAGACTGATCTTTGCGGTAAATACACGGATGATTTCCTCTTGTATCAACGCCCGAAGTCGTTTGTGCACCGCGTTGACGGACATGTTTAGCCTGTCGGCTAGTTCGCTATAGGGTAATCGAGAGTTGCCGAGGAGCGTCAGCGCCAACTGCAGGTCTAATCTGTCCATATCGTCTCAATTGTGTTTAGATCTGCTTGCATCTAGCTGTCTTGCTCCACCTTCTCTTTTATAAACTGATATAGCCCGTTTAGGTGAATAATCGCTTTGCTCCGGTTAGTAGGATCTTGTTCGAAGTCTTGAAGGAATACCACATCGTCGTTCTCTGTGATAGCAACCACGGGATTGAGGTTATTCTGGAACTTCGCAGCTCCTTTCATCTTAAGCCATTCAGTTAGGTCACCGATGACTTTCACCCCAGACTCATCGTATATGGTATTGTAATCGGAACCACGTAGCAGCTTCTTTAGCTCCCACATTCTAACCTTAAACCAATCTATTGATTCCGTCATAGCCGTATTACCACCCTTCGCGTTTTGAACCTCGTCGGTTTCAATCCTTGTTTTGATGGATGTTGCGCTGCAACCTCCAAAAAATACTCTTTTAGCGTAATAATCCTTGTCGTGTAGTGCTAACGTGCAGTTCTAATAACGGTACTCTCGATTGGCGGTTTTACTAGCATCCGCTGCCCTCTCTTCTAGAGACAGTGACTGAGGCTAGCGTTATACATCCTGAAGGAAGGGCAGGCAACCCCGGATAATCACCACTTGATTCACTGGCCGCTTGGTATAGTAAAAGAACCTCGTTGGCGTTTTGGTCTGCAGCGACTGCAGTAATATCATACCTTCCGATGCTCTCAAAAAATGCAGTTATCTCCCATTGGCCGTCTGAGGAGACAACAACGGGGCCATCTTGTGGGTAATGGCGGTTCGCGTTGTAATTATATAATACAAGCCATAGGTAGTATTGTTCTCCCTCAATGTTATCGGCCGTGCCTTTAACAAATTCAGAGTTTTCTACCCGCGTGTTATTAGTGGGGGTTGTAATGGTGGCTGCTGGAATTCCAGGCATAGACTCAGTTCGATGATCGATTGGCATAGGAAAAGGTTGCGGAGGGCTCTGACTTAAGTTTTTGTTTTTAGTACGATTACAGTGGGATCAGTCGAACAAAAACTACATTTTGACTCATAATGTGGCAGGTGTTGACTGGGACTACCGATACGTCTTAGGCGAGCTATCTGGTTTTAATCGAACAGCTTACGCATACAGTCCAGCATCTAAAGAAATCAAAGCGCTCTGGCAACGATTCGCCGAAAGAACACAGAAATAACGTCAAACCATTATTCTGACGAAATCAAAAAGTAATACACGTTGAGATCTGTCAGACACAAAAAGTTGCTGTAGGTTTTGATTTTAAGTATCAAAAACGCCTTTGAAGAGGTTAAGCCGGGGCCTTCGCACGATTTTTCGTTTGTAATGCCCGTTTATGCTCTTAGAGAAGTATTGAAGGTCTGTTTTTTCAAGGTTTAAGCCCAAAGAATCCATGAAGCCCTTGTAAACCTCCTCAGGCACCTCTGAATACTGAAAGATACTCGAATCACAAAACTCGATTTCCAGCGTTGATGTGTCCTTGTCGTACCCGACCGCTCTAACGCTTACGGAGACGACGATTTCACGATTCACGATCTTACTCTGATGATAAACTATTAAACTCTTTGCAATGTAAGAACATCTGTAAAAATGCAGTAACCGATTAAAGGCTTGTTAGGACTGCTTGAGTTTTATTACCGTGGTTTATCACTCAGCCGCTGGGATGAGCTCTACCACTTCACGTCTTATCTCTTTTAGGCGCGCCGAGCCGTCTTTTATCTGTGTATCAATTTTTTGCTGTTTTTTCCAGTCTGCAACGCCGTGTTCAACTTTTTTTATGTTCTCTTCTGGTATATATTGCCATTTTCCTCGGCATTTTGACGGCGCAAAATAACAGTAAGGGCCATGCAGTCGTCCTTTCCTGCACCTGCATTTCTTTTTGCCGCACTTGATCATTCGCTGGCGAAGTGAGCCAGGGAGAGGCTGTAGCTGCGCTCTTTCGGCTTTAAGGGCCTTAATTCGGTCAACGAGCTCGTTGCTTTCGTCCAGCAGCTTCTTTACCGTGTATAATTTGTCCTCGGCGTCTTCAAGCGCATCTTCCATTTTCATTTAGCCGATCCTTGTCCCTTACTGCAAGCATTCTGGCGACGCTTCTTCTCGCCTTTGAATTATCCTACATTATTGTATTTCTTTTGGATATATTACTTCTTAACCTGATAGCTGTATTAAGATACCTGATCTGGGTAAGACTTATATGGTCCGAGCGACACTCAGTTCGTGCTTAATAAGTTGATCGCATTGAAGTCTTCCCCATTAGGCAAGCTAGGAATCTGACGTATAAGAATTTCAAGTGCTCAAAAAATGGTATTCTATCCCGAGATGCCCCCATGCATAAGATTGCAACCCCGCTTTTAAGCATTGCAGTCACGTGTTTGCTAGTAAGCACACTCGCTGTTTCAGTTAACGGCGCCGCACTAAAAGTAGGCTCAGGGGGTCAATACAAATCAATCAACGAAGCGATAATCGCCGCCCAACCCGGCGACACGATCACCGTTAGTGCTGGCACCTATACCGAGAATGTAATCGTGACGAAGTCAGTAACCATTAAGGCCGCCAGTCCTGGATCTACAGTAGTCACCGCGGCAGATCCTAGCAAAGATGTGTTTCTCGTGCAAGCGAAGAACGTTCGCGTAGAAGGATTGACGATTACAGGCGGGGCGTCGGGCGTGCACATTCAAAACACGTCGAAGTGTGTAGTGACGAATGTCGTCGCACACGATAACGTGCGAGGCGTGTACCTCTCACAAAGCACGGAAAATGAGGTCAGTAACAGCAATCTTGCTGACAACGGCTACGGAGTGTATGGCGATGCCGCTTCAAGCAATACCATATCCTCTAACGTCGCAACTGGTGAAAGGGGGAGTAGTGCTGCGCTCGGGGACGGCATATTCTTGAACTACGGCGAAGCGAATGCTATCATGCACAACAATCTGAGTGCGAATCATGACTTCGGAATCTCCTTATACACCTCACCTCGAAACGTCATCTCTAACAACACCATCAGCGACAACGACCTGATTGGCATTCGTCTCGGTCCGGGATCCAACGATAACACGCTTACCTTTAACGCAATTGCGAGGAACGGTCAGACAGCTCAGACAGCGGCACAAACCTTCCCACCTTCCGGAATACTGATCGTCAGTGCAACAGGCAACCAGATCTATCTTAATAGCTTCGTCAGTCAATCAAGCGCCTTAATAGGCGCGTCGGCCGCGATTTTGGATTCTCCGGAAAAGATGGTGTATACCTACGGCGGCGTTGAGCGAACGGGGTATTTAAGCAACTATTACTCAGACTACAAAGGGACCGATGTGAACGGCACCGGGATCGGCAGCACCCTTTCTGCGTACGGCGACAATTACCCATTGGTCCAGCCTTTTGAGAAGTATACGAATATTGGTGCAGCCTCTGCTGCCACAATAGCTACCACTACGTCTACAGCATCCACGCAGCCATCTAACCTAACGAGTGCAGCAGCACAAACTTCAACGCCTGGATTTGGCGTAGAAGGTGCATTCCTTGCGCTCGCGTTGATAGCATCTGTCTTGGCGTACTCACGTGCTAGACGTCATAGAACAGACATTCGCGTAAATCGCCAGGCGAGGAAAATCCTTCATTCAGATGATGGGGACAAGTGATCGTCTCTCTTATCCTTCTTACGAGCAGCACTATTTTCAATCTCAGTCCATCCACTCTTCCGCTGAAAGCCGTCTCAGGCCATATTTTTTCAAATCAGCTCGCATTATGGAGAGCTGCTTCTCCTTCAGCTCAGGAGATGGCTCAAAGTGCACCACCACATGATTCTCGTATCCAACAAAGGCCCAATGGACGGCTCCAATACCTCAGACTGCAAAAAGAACGATGGGCTCGGCCGGATTCGAACCGGCGACCTCCGCCGTGTGAAGGCGACGTCATAACCACCTAGACCACGAGCCCTGATATTTAGAGATTTTAACAAACAGATAAGTTTATCGTTCGGTCTTTTCAATTCCCATTTTGTTATCGAAATTGCGAGAAAAAGCTGCTTAAGGTGCCTGAACGCTCGCTCAGCGCTCTATGTCCACGCAAAGAAGTCACAAATCGACGGTATTTTCTGATATTGATCTGAGTCGCTGGAAGGAATACGACGACGTCATCCTAGACTCCTTATGGCTCCTCGGACCACGCGATAAGACCGGCCCGCACGTGGGGGACTATTGGGGCAACTTCATCCCGCAGATTCCGTATCAGGTGCTGACTCGTTTCACGAAACGCGGAGACACCGTCGTTGACTTTTTTAGCGGCATGGGCACGACGCTCATCGAATGCAAGCGGCTGGGGAGGAACGGAATCGGCGTTGAGATTGACCCCGTCGTGGCAGATCGTTCGATCGAACGCATAGATAGCGCGGAAAACCCGTTCAACGTTCAAATCGCCGTTTTTGTGGGTGACTCCACAACGCAGCACACCGCTGACCGCGTAGCTGCCCAACTCAACGAATGGGGGGCCGCTTCGGCTGATTGCATCATCCTCCATCCGCCCTATCACGATATTATCCCTTTTAGCGAACGTGAAGGGGACTTATCTCGCGTGCCATCAGAGGACGTTTTTCTGGACAAAGTCAGCCTGGTTGCGCAACACGCCTTTGAATTGCTTAAGCCCGCCGGATTTATGGCGCTGGTGATCGGTGATAAATACGCGGATTCGCAACTCGTGCCGCTGGGATTTAGCTGCATGCAGCGCTGCACAGACGCCGGTTTTGTGCTCAAGGCAATCAACGTCAAGGAGATTCTCAACAACGAACGAGGTAAAGGAAAGAACAACAACCTTTGGAAATATCGCGCGCTCGTTGGGGGGTTTTATCTCTTCAAGCACGAATACGTCATGATCTTTCGCAAGCCCACGACGGGTCGAAACCCTAAAGGTGCCGCGCCATAAGCTTGTCGACGTCAATATCCTCTATCGGCGCACGGGCGAGGGTCTCCGCGTTTAAGGAACGGTACTCGTCATCGAACGTCGGTTTTTCCACCTCGTACAGCACCCCTATAGGTATTTTGTCTCCGACTTCCTGCGCCTTTTTAAGGGCGAGGTCGTAATCGAAGCGATCGTGCTCCGTTTCGTCGAGCGTATAGACGTGGTCGTTCCACCACTTCCACGTGTTAACGTGGTTAAACGTGACGCACGGTTGGCCGATGTCGACGAGCGAGAATCCCCTGTGCCGGATTGCCTTTACTATCAGTTCGCTGAGGTGCTTGTTCTCACCACTGAAACCGCGTCCGACGAACGTCGCTCCGGCGATAAGCGCAAGGGGTAAAGGCGGGACAGGGGCCGCAAAGACGCCTTCCGGGGCGACTTTCCACTTAGTGCCCTTGAAGCTCGTGGGCGACGGCTGGCCTGTCGTGAGGCCGTACACCTGGTTGTCGTGCACGAATACCGTGATGTCGATGTTTCGACGAGCCGCGTGTAAAAGGTGCCCGAGCCCCTCGCCGTACGTGTCGCCGTCCCCGGCATGCACGATGACCGTCAAGTCGCTGTTTGCGAGTTTCACTCCCTGGGCAACAGGAATCGACCTCCCGTGCAGGCTGTGAAGCACATACGTGTTGATCCAGTAGCTGAGGTTTCCCGAACACCCGATGCCGCACACAATCGCCGTCTTGTGGGGCGCAAGGTCCATGTTAGCGTACGCATTTTTCATTGCGTTCCAAATGCCGAAGTTCCCGCACCCAGGACACCACGTCGGCCACGTATCGGGCACGTCGTAGCGATGAATATCTCCCATCTCAGAGCACCTCCTTTATGCGTTCGTAGAGTTCATCGGCGTTGAACGCCCTTCCGTCGTACCGCAAAATGGTGTGATCGGGCCTGATCTGCGCGTGCTCTTTTATAAGGCTCCCCAGCTGCGCACCCCTATTGTTTTCGATCAGAACGACTCTTTTCCCTTCAAGGCGTTCTTTCACAAGTTGCGAGGGGAAGGGGCTCATAAAGAGCACCTGCAGGAACCCGAGCTCAACGCCGTCGCGTGCTCGCAGGAAATCCATCGCGTCAAGGATTGCTCCTTTCGTTGAGCCCCACCCTACCAGCACCGTGCCCGACGTGACATTGCCGTGATACTTGATCCCGTCGAGGAGCGCGGCGGCGGTGAAGTACTTCCGGCACCGCTTGTCGACCAACGTCGCAACGACCGGCGCGTCTTCAGAAAAGTGGCCGCGCTCGTCGTGTTCGTCGCTGTTTGCGTTGAAAATGCCGCCTTCTACTCCCGGGACGGTCCGCGCGGATACGCCGGTAGGGGTCGCTTCATATCGCTTAAAATCAGCGGGTACCTCTCCTTCTGCGAGCAGCAAGCCGCGATCGATAGCGAGCCCGTTCGTTTCAAAGGGTTCCGCCGCAAAAAACGTGGTTGCCAGATGCTTATCAGTGAGCACGAGCACCGGCGTTTGGAGGGCATCGGCAAGATTGAACGCCCTGAAGGTCTCAAAGAAACACTCTTCTGGGTCACCCGGCGCGAGCACCACCCTAAAAAAATCACCCTGAGAAGCGTGAAGGCAAAATCGCAGGTCGCCTTGCGCGGTGCGAGTTGCAAGTCCCGTGGAAGGACCAGGGCGCTGGCCGTCAACGACGACAAGCGGGTTCTCGGTCGCCCCTGCCAGTCCGAGACCCTCAACCATAAGCGAAAAGCCTCCCCCGGACGTTGCCACCATTGACCGGGCGCCGGCGAAGCTTGCCCCGACAGCCATGTTGATCCCGGCGATTTCGTCCTCAGGCTGCACCATCGCAACGCCATATTCTCGCGCGTGCGAGGCGATGTACGTCATAATAGTATGCGTTGGCGTCATTGGGTAGATGGCAATGAACTTCATCCCGGCTTTAAGCGCGCCCATACAGATCGCGTCGTTTCCGGTTAACGTCATCCTGCGCGGGCCCTGGATAGGGGCCAGTCCGCCCTTGTACGGTTCTGGATACGCACGCGTCACATAGTCGTATCCTGCTCGTGCCGCGCTGACGTTTTGCTCGACGATTTTTTCGCCTTTGCCTCCGAATGCGTCTTGAATGGCGGCATTCAGTAGCGTAAGCTCGTATCCAATCAAGCCGACGGAGGCCCCCATTGCGGCCACATTTACGGCCACTTTGGGTAACTGTAAGTCAGTTACGAGCTGTAGCAGAGGCACCTCGCACAAGATGATGTCTTCACGCGTCGGTGCAACGTTGGAGCTTTGCGCATCGTAGAGAAGCACACCTCCGGGGACTAGGTCGTTCAAATCCAGTTCTACCGTCTCTGCGTTTAGTGCGACGAGGATGTCCACCGGCTGGATCGGAGCTCTAATGCGTTGCGCGTCGATCCTGACCTGGAACGTATTGTGTCCGCCGCGGATTAATGAAGGGTATTCTGTGTGTGCAACAACGCAGTAACCGCCTTTGATAAATGCCTTTGAAAAGATCTCGCCGACGGTCATTATGCCGTATCCGGCCTCGCCTCCAATCTTCCAGTTGAGCCGACTGTTGCTCATCGTGCCTCCTATTGATCCCTAGCAGCTCTGCCCGTCAAAGTGACATACAAAACCATCCCGCGAGCGAGTTCGACGAACGGCTGAGCTGACACCTGCGAGCACCTGCGACTATCCTCAGGACTGCACCGCACTGAGTTTCTCTATAAGGATCTTGTAGACGCCGCCTGCCTTTCCGCTTGTAATTGCTCGTGCAGCGTCCTCATACGATCCCTCTATTAGATTGATGTTCTTCTCAATCGTCCTTAGCGAGTCTCTCAGTTCTGCAGGATCTGTAACGCGGCTGATCCAGCCTTCAATAATAACCGATCTCCAGTCTCTGAAGCCTTTTATATCGTGAATCTCAAAGCAAGCCCTCTGGTTCGCTTCAAGGTACTCCAGCGCACGTCCACGCGAACTCTGATACAGGAGCAGCGCGGTGTCGGTGTGCGTATAAGCGATCGGAATGCAGTACGGCTGGTTTCTGCCGCATAGTGCGAGGTTCCCATGCTTTTTCGCTTTGATAAACTCTATGGCTTCATCGTGGGGCAATTCGTGCATGGTAGCTACATAAAACGCGATGGGTAAAAATGTATTTGTGGGCGGACGTGAACGCGGCATCCCTCCGTTCGAGGGTCAAAGCACGAACTAATTTCCCGGCACGAGCTCACTTACGATCGCCCCTTGCGAGCGTACCGTGCTGACGGCGGTTCTTTGAAGCACTTAAATTCGCGCAGTTTCGTGGCAAGAGGCCAAAAAAAGCCTTAACGGAACTCTAACGTTTATTAATCTGAAGCGACATAAGCAACACATACCGAGTGATCGGAGGTTTCCAAAAAGGCATGAGCTCTGGAATGTGTACCGTTTGCGGACTCCCTAGTGAGTTATGCATCTGTGAAGAAGTAGCTAAGGAACAACAACGAATAGCAGTAAAAGTGAACAAAAGGCGCTACGGAAAGGAGGTTACCGTAATCGAGGGAATCGATCCCCACGAAATAGACCTCGAAGAGCTCTCGAGCTACCTCAAAGCAAGACTTGCCTGTGGAGGGACTGTGAAAGACGGTCTCATTGAATTGCAGGGGAATCACAAAGACAGAGTAAAAGAAATCCTTGCTAGCAAAGGATTCTCTGCTGCGCAGATCAAAGCGTAAGTTCGGCTGCGCTCACTAAAGCACTAGTATGGAACCGGGCTGATGTAAGCGAAAAAGGGCGGCTCGCGCCTCCAGCGCTCTTAATACTGTTTTGCAGGTGCTGGCTTTACTGATTCGTATCCGTCTCCGACCGCTTCGAAGTGATCGGATCTCACACGAGTGTCTCTCACTGTATATTACACGTTTAGCGTGTCGGTTACCAGCTGTACGCTAAGCAAGACAGTTTTTCTACAACGACAGACTGCGGGTCTTAGCACGTCGATCCGCGCATGATCCGTTTGCATTTGCCTCAAGCGGCTCATGTGTTTTAACAAAGCGAGCATAGTCTACCACGTATTGCTGGGTCTCTGCATAGCTAAATATTTCTAACATGGCTCACGTGTATACCTGATGCGATTCAGCGATGAGGCCGTGCTGAGCGTATTTCTCAGCGGTGCCTTTTTTTTGCAGGAGATGCGACTTTGAACGTTGACTATCGGGACCACCAAACGGCACTTACGCTCTCCAAAAAAATCGGTGAGCAAGTCCGCAAACACGGCAAGGAGATCAAGATAATGCACGTTTGCGGCACGCACGAGGCATCGATCACCCGTTTTGGCGTCCGATCCCTTTTGCCTGACAACTTGAAAGTAGTGATGGGCCCAGGCTGCCCTGTTTGCATTACTCCCCAAGGCGAAATCGACGCGGCCATAAAAATGGCCAAGGACGGAATAACGGTTGCGACGTACGGAGATCTGATGCGAGTGCCTGGGACCGACGGCTCGCTTGCAGATTCAGGTGGCGACGTGCACATCGTGGGCAGCGTTACGCACGCGATAGAGCTCGCAAACAAGACGAGCGGTGACGTGGTCTTTGTCGCCGTAGGCTTCGAAACCACAGCGCCAACGACGTCAGTTGCGCTCTTGCAGACGTTGCCGAGCAATTTCTCAATAATGTGTTCGCATCGACTTATTCCTCCGGCGCTCCGTTGGCTGTTGGAGCGCGTGAGCGAGTCCGGGGCCCAAATAGATGGCTTCTTGCTTCCAGGGCACGTCTGCACTATTATCGGATTGCGGCCGTTCGAAGAGTTTTCCGTCCCTCAAGTCGTTGCAGGGTTTGAACCTAATGACGTGCTCTACGGGTTATACCTTATTGTTAAGCAGATTGCAAATGGCGAGAACAAAGTCGAAAACGCCTATCCTCGCGTCGTGCACTACGAAGGAAACGTCAAAGCGCAGGCGCTCATGCGACGCACGTTCGACGTAGTCGATCTCGAGTGGCGCGGTTTTCCCGTTATCCCTCAGTCAGGCTACGCGATAAAGCACGCGTTTGCGTCCTACGATGCTCAACTTCGCTATTCTCTCGATTTTACGAGCAGAGAGGTGAAAACTGGGTGCATCTGTAATCTTGTTTTGCAGGGCCTTAGAGTGCCGACCGATTGTAAACTCTTTGCGAAGGTTTGCGCGCCGCACAAAGCGGTGGGGCCGTGCATGGTTTCTGGAGAGGGCGCTTGCAACATTTGGTACAAAAACCGCTGAGCACCCGCAATGTAACTCGCTGGACAAGCGTTCGTAGCCCTTAAGGAGTTTTATGGCACAAGAAAAAACGATTCTGATAACGAACGACGATGGAATTCGTTCCTATGGCTTAGTTGCGGTAGCCAACGCGCTCAAGGATCTTGGCAGAATCGTTATCGTCGCGCCCTCGGTCCAAAAAAGTGGCGTAGGCAGATCACTGTCGCTTTTCGAGCCAATACGGGTTTCAGGCGCTAGAGTTGAAGGATACGAAGCGTATGCGGTCGCTGGAACCCCTACAGATGCAGTGCTGATTGCTGAATATGCCATATTGAAACGAAAACCGGATTTGCTGGTATCGGGCATCAATGTCGGCGAGAACCTCAGCACAGAGTCTGTTATGACCTCTGGAACCGTAGGCGCCGCGCTCACTGGAGCAAGCCAGGACGTCCCAGCCTTGGCTATCTCATTGCAAGCGCATCGTGCCCATGTCTTTGAGTCACGCACGGAAGTAGATTTTGGCTTGGCAGCCGACGTTGCCAGGATTATAGCCTCCCACATCCTCGATTGTGGGATGCCGGAGGAGGTGGATGTGCTGAACGTGAACGTTCCGATGGATGTGAGTGACCCGCGATACAAAGTAACGAAGCTCCAAAGAAACGTTTTTGACATCAGGCTCATTGAACGACTCGATCCGCGCGGAAACGCGTATTTCTGGATCGGAAGCGACTTTAAGAAGAGCCAGCAGGCTGACAGCGATGTCTATGCGCTCAACAATGGGTTTGTCTCTATAACTCCACTCACGCTTGACAGCACCGCCGTTGTTGAAGAGGGCACACTTCAAAATTGGCTCAAGGCTCTTGACGCGGCTCGTGTCAGGTGACCTGCGCAGTCAACTCAATGAGCTTGAAACCGCCGACTTCGAGTCCGACGGAAAAACCACGAATGTTCGTATTCTCTCGTACTCCCTGATCGTACCAGTCGTCTATCTCGCTGTGGAACACCCTTATTCTATAGCGACCGGGCTTGACGTAGGTTTCGGTAATCTCGCTCACGCTGAAGGTGAACGAAGTCGAACTGGCAGCCATGTTGCCGACACAGATGACGACGTGGGTCGGCGTTGCGAGCGCGACAAGGTGAATCTCTTCAAGCTTCTCGTGAATAAACGCCGTAACGTCATCGTCGAGTTCAACGCGAGCGTTTTTCAAACTTGTGGTAAACGGATAGTTTGCGAATATGTTTAAACGCCCGTTGACCCAGCAGGCAAAGTAGGTGACTGTGCCATCGTGGTACGGCATGTTTGAGAGGCTCACCCATTTCCATCTGAGCGGAATGTTGGGATTGATGTGTAGCCCACGGTAGAGCCCAACGCCGCAGACCCCTTCCACGGCGGTCCACAAGTATTTCGGGGGAAACCACGGCGAGAGCTTCATGCCGTTGTTAACGAGTGACTCTCCGTGATACCACTCCGAGAACTGCCCTGGAACGGTGTTCTGGTTCGTCGGATCTAGCTCGTACTGGCGAAACGTACCGCGCATTATGTTTACCATCACGTCTGGTTGATGCGTCGAGCACGAATAGGCGAACATGAATGCGACGTCCGGCCACACCCCACCAGTCAAACCCCATCCTCGTTCGGGATGGTAGTTCAGAGCCGTCCGTGGCACTGTCCGCAGGCCTGCCGTCGTCAAGAAATCAGGACGATTAAGCCGGTCAATGATGAGGTGCGATGTCGCGGGCGTGGCTACGTCAAAGATCACCGGAAATATCAGATCGCACGTGACGTCAGGGTGTTCATTGCCGCTTGCATCGACGTTAAGATAGTAAAAACCGCTCTTGGGGTTTATCAAGTGCTCGTTGATAGCGTTCTTGAGCTTTTTGGCTTCAGCTCGAAAATAAGCCGCTCTCTCATCGCTTTCCATCAAGTCGGCCAGCAGCGCAGTCGCTCGCAAAGCTGCGAAGCATTCGGCATTGACTTCGGTAACCGCGCCGTTGATGGCGTAGTTTGGAATTATGTTGCGCCAGCCACAAATGCCATAAACGCCCACGCCATTCGATCGGCAAAATATGAGTCCACGTTCGTCTTTTTGAGAAATAATATAATCTGCAGCTTTTTCGACGGAAGGGTACATCTCTTCGAGAAAAGCACGATCATCGGTTATCTGGAACGTATGAACGACGGCAAGAATGTAGAGGGGCGTATCGTCGTTAACGTTAAGCATGTAGTCGTCCACGTCCCCCGTCACGCCGTTGTAGTATTCGGCGATGAGTCCGTCCGCCGACTGCAGTCGTTTGAAGACGCGTAAAGCCTGTTTGGAAAATTCGGGAGCTACGTAGTCACACCCGAAAGAGAACCACGCGGTGTCTCGCGCGACGATATTGCTCGACATACCTGGATCATTGGTAAACCCCCAACCTTGGGGGTACTGTGCCTTCACGCGAGCCATATTTGCCTTGGCCCACTGCACCCCCCTGTTAATGACCTGATCCGGCGTCATTACTACCGAATTGCTTGCTTCGTGCACGAAATGGCTGATGGTCAGTTCGTATGCCTTTTCATAATCTTCCAGCAGTTCAAATGTACGAATGGCGTCTGCGTCGCTAGTCGGCGAGAAGCCTATTATGAACGTGAACTGCTCTTCTCCATCCACCGGAACCTCGATATCTACTTGGATCCTGCCTATGATCGCACGATCTTCAGCGCTTTCTGCTGCAGAGTCTGCTGTCGATAGTTCGTTTGCTAACGGAACGTATTGTACCGAACAGCGCTCTGCCGAAAAATCGATCCCCACGTACTGCTCGCAGAAGGGGCGCAAACTCGGAGTGATGTTGAAGTTGTCGGTAACCGCTGAGATATCGGTCGTATAGGAGCAGATAGCGTTTTTGGCCGTCGTGCCAAAAAATCGCGTCCAGTGCTCATTGCTTCGATTGCTAGCTATAATGGCCTTATTCTCATAAGTATAACGCGCCTCCACATCGGCGGTTGTTGCGAGGTACGTTGGCCGCAGGTCCGAGTACGCGACGACGGAGATTCGCTGAATATGAGACGTTTTGTTCGCAATCTTCAGTCCCAAATAGGCGGCCGGACACGTGTCAAGATTGTCTTGCGGCGCGTTTGGCACATAGAATATCTCTGAAATACGGAGGCCGCGCGCGAGTCTGAACTTGTGCTTCTGGTAGGCTGGATGAATTACGAAATCTCCGGTGCCCGCCTGTTCGAGTAATACGCCAGATTCTGCGTCATAGTAGCGGACGAGCGTTGAGCCGATGACGTTCCGCCCCAGATCAGTCGAAAACAAGTTCTCAATTGCCCCAGTCGCCTTTGAATTTGCGAAGCATTTCTTGTTTCCGTAGCTACTGCCGGTCACCAGCTTGTCATCCGGGAGCACGTATGCCCACAGATTATTGATGCGTTCAATCTGAACGATGTTGGCAGCTTCTGCCTCACTTTGCCTCATGGGACAGGTATTAATAGCAGTGCTGCTAGTTTAATGTTTTTGTAAACGAAATCAACTGTGGAAAGCTGGAGAGCGGCCAACGTTTGCTGGGCCTCGTTTTTCGCAACGAAATAAAACAGTTATATAAGGGTGGAGCACTTCAAGGACTCCGAAGGAAGTGAGCGCCATTAGCGGATATAAAAGCTCGTGGACCATTTTGCATACGTACCTCGGCTTGAAACAAACCGAGACCGTGCTCATTGTCACAGACACGTTGCGGCTTAGAATTGCCAAGTCGTTGTACGACACCGCACGCGAAATGGACTGCGATGCGATAATGATGACGATGCCGCCCCGATCCCGCCCTGGAGAAGAGCCGCCCCGGGCAGTAGCAGAGGCGATGCGCAGCGTCGACGTCGTCATCGCCCCTACGACTATGTCGTTGACGCACACGAGTGCGCGAAAGCAGGCGAATGACGCGGGTGTGCGCACGGCCAGCATGCCCGGCGTTACGGAACAAATGATGATTGAAGGGGGGTTGACTGCCAATCCACAGGATGTGATGGATCACACCCGTCGTCTCGCAGAGACCTTCAAGGGCGCGTCGGAGATCCGAATCACATCAGAGCCCGGAACGGACATCTATTTTGATGTGAATGACTCGAAATGGAACCTCGATGTGGGGATTTGCAGAGAAAGGGGCTGCAGTACAAATTTGCCTGCAGGGGAAATCTACACAGCCCCGGAAAACTGTAAAGGCACCGTCGTGATCGATGGTTCTATGGCAGGGCTTCAGCTTTTGAAACACCCAATAAAGATTCGAGTCGAACAAGGCGTCGCCGTCGACGTCCAAGGCGATCGCGCGAACGAAGTCCTCAAGATTATCAACCCGCTTGGCGACGAAGCGAGGAATATCGCAGAGCTGGGAATTGGCACAAATCCGCGAGCGCGTATAATCGGCGTTGTTTTGGAAGATGAGAAGGTGAGGGGGACAGCTCACATTGCTTTAGGCGACAACAGCACGATTGGCGGACACGTTGTAGCAGGCGTGCACCTCGACGCGATAATTCGAAAACCGCGGGTTTTTGCTGATGGCCGCGAGATTGCTCTACTATAACTAGACGACTCTTTTAAGAAACGTTGATCCAGCGGTCTGCTTATAAGAGTTATCTCAAGCAGAATAAACACGTTAGTGTTCTAAACTGCATACACGCATGGTTTCACGCTCAAAGCTGTTGGTCACGCGTTGAGCGCTGCTGCTGGGGAACGCTCTTAGTGTGTGGTTATCTCTGCTCCTTTTTTCTGGCACGATTCGAGATCAGCTTTGGATGGCTTCCCCTTCACTTTAATCGGGGGCTCCAGAACGGTTGCTCCTTTTGAGCGAAAAAAATTCATCATCTGCTCTGTCGCTTCGCCGAGCTCTTCATATGAACCTAACGCGAAAGCTGTCTTGTTGCTGAAATCGAAATTATCGTAGTACTTCATGAAGTAACGCATACTTGAAGGGGGTTTTTGATGATAGGTCGGAGTGGCGATGACGATTGTATCTGCTCTTTTGACATCGAATGGTTTTATTTGTCTGATGTTCTTTATCGTCGTATTAGCCCCCGCTTCTCGTGCTCCGCGCTCTAACGCGTACGCCATCATCCGCGTGTTGCCGTGGTAGCTCTCATATCCGATGACAATGTTCATGGGTGTTACTGCTACCTAATCAACATAAAACTTTTAGCTCGAGAGGATGACAGTCGCGCCAGCATTCTTTAATCCTCGTCGTCGGCGGGGCTAGACTAAGGTGCACGGAACAATAGTGATATAGCCAGAGAACCTTACGGCAGAACGAGGACTAAAAAAATGGCTGAAAAGGAAATCGAAAAAGGACCAGAATTGCGTACACGGATCGGCGAGGCATTAGTTGGAGAAATGCCAGAGCTTGCACACATAGACGTTGCTATTGGTGAGAAGGGAGGAGCGTTCGAGACGGCCTTTCTCACGGCGCTCGCAACACCGCGAGTAGGGCATACAGCGCTGCTGGCAATATTAGCGCCAAACTACGCTGTCAAGCCCACGACGCTTATGGTAAACAAGGTGACCATCAAGGGCGCAGCACAAGCAGAGCTCATGTTCGGACCTGTACAAGCGGCGATCGCTAAAGCAGTGATCGACAGCGTGCAAGAACGAGTCATCCCGGCCGCCGCTGAAAATGAGCTGCTTATTATCGCTTCAGTCTATATTCACGGGAACGCTTCAGATAAAAACAAGCTATACGACTACAACTACGAAGCGACAAAACGCGCCATTGGTAACGCAATACGGGAATCCCCGACCATTGACGAGCTATTGTCGCAGAAGGATACCATTGTGCATCCTTTGAGGTAGGACAGCTCGCTCCTACGGGTAGAGAATTACCCCTTCTTCTATCAGTTCCCAATATCTTGGTTCGATCTCTTCCTCCCATTTTAGCACGACGTGCAGCTCCCGGTGAGGTTTAAGAGCCCTTATTAAATTATAGACTTCGGAATAGAACTGGGAATGATCGAAGTCGCTGGAAAAAAGCAACACGATGTCGATATCGTACTCTTCCGGAAAAGTGCATTTCGCAATTGAACCGTAGAGTATGATCGACTTCAAATTCGTCGGCGCCCAACTTTTCACAACTTTCACGAAATTCTCTATCAGATCTCGATCGGTCGCGGGCATCACTAAACTGTCAAAATCGCGCTCGTTCATCACACGTTCGTACCTTAGAAACTACGTGATCGTGCCACCGCTGACAAAGTGAACTAGGCACGTTTTGCTTTTCTCTCCCGTCTTTCTAGCGCCATGTCCTTAAGCAAAAACGCATCGTAGTTTTTTGTGTCGATGGTAAGAGTCTGGTCAAAACATTCAATAGCGGCTTCTAGCTCATCAAGGCCAAGGTAAAAACAGCCGAGGTTGTTCCAGGCCATTGTGTAGGAAGGATCAATATCGATAGCTTTCTTTAGATCTTGGATCCCTTGGGTATCGAGACCGAGGTTGAATTCAGATAAGGCCCGCGCGTTAAGCGCCTCCTTGTTGGTCGGAACAAGGCTTATTATTTCATCTAGAAGACTTTTGGCCCCGTTAAAGTCGCGTTTGCTGTTCAACGATATAGCCTTATTGAGCTTTACGTGCAGCGCACCTGGGCGGACCTCAAGGGCTCTATCATAACACTCGATCGATTTTTCGAATTTGTTAAGAGCGAACAATGCTAGCCCTTTGTTGTGCAGCGCTCTGAAGTTACGAGGTACCTGCTTAAGAACTGCATCGTACTGTTCGATCGCTTCGCTGAATTGTCCGTGTTTGAACTTGTTGTCAGCTCGGTCAATGACCTGGGCGACATCCCCTTCTTCGAGCATCTTGCTCTTTTTTGCTCGGCTTTTAAACATCGAACCCCACATCGCGCGTCATCGTGCTGGTCTGCGCGCTGCCGCTAAATCTCTTAGAGACCCCACACACGGAACGGGAGATCCGCACACTATAAATACTACACGATGTTTTAGAATATGTGTTTGCACGCCTGTTTGATTGCCATACGGCACAGCAACGAGCGAATACGTCTTCTTCATTCAATTAGAGGCATCGTTGACCGAGGTGAGCTATAAACGAATTTAGGGTGGTTTAGGGAGAAGCACGCAGAAAGGGCTGTGATGCTTTTTGCTGTGTTTGTCGTTGCTCTCTATCTGCGAGTCATACTGCCGTATGCCAGCTCGATACAAGGCGGCAGCATAATTATATCGGATTTTGATCCTTATTATCACCTTCGGATAGTCGAGTATACCATACAGCATTTTCCAAACGTGCTTGCCTTCGATCCCTATGTGGATTATCCTAACGGTTTTTGGATTGGATGGCCGCCACTTTACGATTTTTTAGCTTCGGCTTACGCGATGGTAGCAATGGCCCTGTTTCACGTTGACTACCAAGTGGCCGTGGCAACGTTCCCAGCAGTTTTAGGGGCTCTTGCGATCTTGCCCATATATTACATAACAAAGCTCGTCTTTGACTGGAAGGCGGGCATCGTCGCGGCCGCCCTTCTGACGATCATCCCGGCGAATCTCTTGCGTTCGATGGTGGGCAATCTCAATCACCACGTCGCTGTGGAAGTGCTTTTTCCGGCACTCTTGTTCCTGTTCTTGATGTTCGCGCTGAAGGGTGAGCTGACGTTTGCCAAGGTTCGGCGTTTGGCCTTGACGGGTGAAGACAAGCGTACCTTGCTCTTTGCAGCACTAGCCGGCGTTTTCGTAACTGCCATTTTGCTGACGTGGCTCGGCGGGTTCTTGTTCCTGGGCATTATCGGAGCGTTTGCCATTGTACAGTATAGCATATACCACGTGAAACGGCTGTCGTCTGATAATCTCACGATTGTCTCGATAGCGATGCTTTTCGTATCACTGATTACGCTCCTTCCTGTGAGCCTCATGAGCCATTTCGGGCGGGTAGTAGACACTGAACACCTTTCTCTGTTTCAGCCACTATTTTTGGTGGCGCTCATCGTCATTTTTGCGATATTTGGATTCCTCGCTTATTACATGAGAGGTATGCGGCGGGCAATTTACCCGCTGACGATCTGCGCGCTTGTGGCCGCTGCGAGTATTGGTTTCTATCTGTTGAAGCCGGACCTTGCCGTGACTATTTTCAGCGGCTATGGCTTCTTCACGCAAAGCGGTGTCTTACAGACCATAGCCGAAGCGCAACCGCTATTCGGCGGGGCAGGGGGCTTCCAGCTCAACTCAGTCGCTAGCTATTTCCAGATCCTGTTCTTCGTTGGTCTCGCTGGTCTCGCTGCGCTCGTATATCGCTTGTGGAAGAAACAGGACGAGGCTGCCCTGTTGCTGGCCGTTTGGAGCGTTTTTGCCTTTGCACTTGCCGCTATACAAACGCGTTTTACGTTTCTATTGTCTGCCAACGTTGCGATCTTATCCGGGTTCGTGATAGTATGGATAATGGACGCGTTAATTGGCAAAGCTTATAGTGAGGTGGCGGGCATACACGACGCTGGGGCGGTGCCCCAGCTCTTTGGGCGCGAAGTGAAATACACGCAACTCCTCGGGGTTTTTCTCGTCTTACTTATTCTGCTCTTGCCAAGCATTAATGTGACTGCGTCGTATGCAAAGAACGTCCCCGCTATTGACCCCGACTGGGCGGAATCGCTTCAGTGGATGAAGGCCAATACGCCAGCAACTTCGAATTATAATGCTACCACGGACCAACGACCGGAATACGGGGTACTTAGCTGGTGGGATTACGGAAACTGGATCATTTTTCTGGGCAATAGGCCAGCCGTCGCGAACAACTTCCAGACTGGCGTCAGCGACGCGGCGCAGTTTTTCACGAGCCAGAATGAGTCTGACACCTTAAGCATTGTCCAGAACCGCAACGTTAAGTACGTGATGACAGATTATCAAATGGCGGACTATCAGGGCAAGTTTCAGGCAATGGCGCTCCTCTCAGGGAACGGCGTTGATACGTATTTCACAACGCAGTCCTACCTCAACGAAAATGGATCTGTGCAGCAGCAGACTGTCCCAAACGAAGCGTACTACAATACGACGGTCGTTCGATTGCATTACATGGATGGCAACGGCTTCAGTCACTACCGCCTGATCCACGAATCTCCATCGTCCGTGGGCACGCTCGGCGGAACCGAGATCAAGGCTGTGAAGATCTTTGAATACGTCAACGGTGCAAAAATTGCAGTTAAGGGTAATGGAAATGCCACTCTGTCGCTAAACGTTACAACAAACCAAAACAGCACGTTCAACTACACGCAGAGCGCCGTCATAAACGGCACGTATACCTTTATCGTGCCATACTCGACAAATTGGACGTCCTATGGCATGCAAACAGCTAATGCCTACAACGTGACCGTCGGAAACTCCACGAAATCGATTGCCGTAAGCGAAAGTGACGTAATCAACGGAACAGAGCTTAACTTGAGTTTTTGAAACAAACCAAATCGCTCGAGCAGATCCGTCGGGATTGCTCGTCGCGCAAGCGTCTCTTTCGACAACTGTAATTCAGGACTTGGTCTCCCCTATTCAACGTATCGGATAGCCTCTGCGGGCGATGCTCGTGAAGCGTTTCTCGCCGGAAGTATCGTGCATACTACGGCGGCCAAATAGACGGCCGCAAAAACCAGGGCAAGCTGAGGGATCGGTATCGTAAATGGCGCTTTCATGGATTGACTCAAGCTGAGATAGATTGCGCCAGAGACGGCGAGCCCTGTTGACAGCCCGATGAGCACTGCCAGGGTGATTGCAAAGATCACTTCGAGTATCAGCGACTTTTCCACGCATCTTCGGCTAAAACCGACGGCTCGCATTATGCCGATTTCTTGGCGCCGTTCAATTGCTGATCGTGATGTGATTACGCCGACCGACGCCATTCCAAGGATCAGTCCGAGGCCGACACAGGCCGCTGTGAGCTGAAACAGAAACTGGGTCTGACTCATCATCTGCAGCAGCTCATCACGTATCAGAAATGCGTTAATACCCGCTATTTTATAGCCCTTTTTGAGGTCATAGCTCAGGTCAATAGGTTTCATGCCGTTCTCTGACTTGATGAGGAACAAAGTGTCGCCCTGAATCGCCGGAAAATACTGTAGCATCTGTTGCTTGCTCAGGAATATCCCGTGGAGGTAGACTTCATCCAGAACGCCCGCGACGATCATTCGCGCTGTCCCGTTAGCTGTTGCCACTGAAATGACGTCGCCTGCCTTCACTTGAGTATCATTGGCGCCGTAGAAGTAGCTCGAATCGACCACGGCATAATGCGGATTGTTCAGAGCGTTCCAAACGTCCTGAGACGAATTGAAGCCCGCCAAAGTGTCTTGGAAGCTATACTGTGAGTGCTTGGAGAAATTCGCGTCAACTCCGTAGATCGTGCCTTCCCCGGCTCCTTGGTAGATCGGTTGCTGATCATTGATCATCATCCCTGTCACGTTCGTCGTAAAAAGTCCGTCGTAGTAGTCGATTTCTGACTGGTTTAACAATGCAACCGGCGCCGTGCCCGACTGGCCTGGGGTGAGTGACTGCACCTGCAACATCGTCAAGTTTGTCAAAGGTGTCGTCGTCGTCACCCGAATGTCATATCCGCCTGTCTGCTTTTCGATATCTGGATTATACACAGCTGCTGTCACCGAAGCGAGAACAACTAGAAAGATGACAACGGACACTATGATGACGGTCATTCTGAACTGGTATTTTTTTTGCAGACTGTAGGCGATGGCTAGCTTTAGCGAAGATTGAACGCCCGTAAATCTTCCCAACAACTTAGCGAGTCCGTGCAGCCAGATGCTAGCGTTAGCCAGCACCACTAGAAGCGTCCCAATCAACAAAAGTACCCCTAGAGCAGCAAATACAAGCGTCGACGTAAAATCGCCAAAATGTGAGGGGTTAGCCACGGCATTGTAAGCCGCATAGGTTATGAGAATCATTCCCGACATCGTCAGTGCCAATCGACGAGTGACAGCCTGCTGAACGATCAAAGCGAGCCCAGCAATAGCCAAAATTGGGGCTATAACGCGGAAGACAATGAGATCCTTCGACGTCGCATACGCTGCCAAGCCACACGCCACCAGCGCAATCCCGACTAGAACGGTGCCGATGGTCCTGTGCGACTTGTTCACGGAGTGCTCGGTATTGTGAATCGCTCCTGCGATACTCAGCCGGCTGATTTTTAAAGCCGACAGCGTTATAGTTAATATAGCGATAAGCACGCCCACGAGAAAGGCAGTAACCAGATCCGAGAAGTCGTAGTGCAGTGCGAGGGACGTTCCTACGAGATTCTCTCCATTAAATGCCACGTTGAGTACGCTGAGTATACAAGCTCCGATGCCCACGCCCAGGACAGAGCCTAACGCCGCGGCCAACAACGCTGCAATCGTCCCCTCAAAGAGAAGCAGCAGCACAAGATGCCTTCGCTTCATGCCTATTGCGCGGGCCATTCCCAGCTCGCTTTTTCGTTCTTCGCCGAGCGTGACAAAGACGTTGACGATGAGGGTGCCGCTTGCGGCGACCGCGAGAACAGCAAGCACGGTTAACAAGTTTGAGTAAAGGGCCTCTTGTTGTTGAGTAGCGGCCAGCGTGTCCTGCTTGACGGCCTTAACGTCAAATTGCTGCGGCGAATCTGACAAAGCTTTGGCCACCAATGCTGAAACGTCGTTCGATTTTGCTAACCCCGATTCCGCGGTGCCTAGGTTTGAAATTCTTATCTCATTGATCTGGCCCTCGTTTTGAAAAACGACCTGGGCAGCGTCAAGCGTCACAAAGATATTCTTGTTTAATCCGTACAGGGCTTTTCCCTCGTCTTTTGCAACGTACTTCACCGCAAACGTGTAAGCCTTAAGGGAGGATCCATTTCCGCCGTAATAGATTGTCAGTTTGTCGCCTTCGTGCGCATTTAGATCCTGCGCGAGCTTATTGTTGATCAGGGCTTCCCCACCGCGTAGGTCGCTCGCATTAGTCTGCGTGTTGTTGAGTAGTGTGAACTCTCCAAATTGGGCATCGGTGCTGAAGTTCAACCCGACCAAGGTTACTTGTGTCGAGGTAATACCGCTGGTCACATCATCTACTGATGGCACCTGTCCATACAGGCTTGGAGATAAGCCCTCGGTGTTATTAGCAACAATGGGATCCGCCGCAAGCTTTTCGTAAACGGAAACGTTGAACGGTTGACCGTTCAACGTGACAATTTCGTCAACGTTGCCGAGAGCATCGTACGTGGCCCTTACTACCGCATAATTGAGGCTATTGCTTGCGACCAACGACCCTGAGATGATTGCGGTGCTCATGAGAATCGCGGTAACCACAATGGCCGCATGTTTCGGACGTCGCGCAAGGTTCCTCACGCCGAGCGTGAACATTGTCTTGTTCTTGACTGCCAGCAGCGTCACAAATAGTAGGAGCGCAGCGACCATACCGAGGAGAAGTGCTGAGTCCATCTACATTCCTCAATCTGTGCTCGGTCAGCTAGATCGAAGTCGCAGCGGATTCCGAGAGAATGGCTCCGTCTTTCATATTAATCAACCGGTCGGCAATCTTTGCGACGGACGGGTTATGAGTCACAATGACAAACGTCTGTCGATTCGTCTCATTGAGTCGTTTCAGAAGCGTTGTGATCTGATCGGCGCCTGTTGAATCTAAGTTTCCGGTCGGTTCATCAGCCCAAACGATTGCCGGCCGATTGATGAGCGCCCGTGCGATCGCTACTCGCTGTTGTTGACCGCCGCTTAGTTCGGATGGCTTATGGTTTGCCCACTCGCGGAGTTCGACGCTCGCTAGCATGTCCAATGCTTGGACATGTGCCTCCCTCTCACGAGTGCCGGCGATCAGGAGTGGCAACTCGACATTTTCAACGGCAGTGAGCACAGGGAGTAGATTAAACGCTTGAAATACGAATCCCATTCTCGTTGCACGGTATTCTGACAGCTCATTGTCGTTCATCTGGGCGAGCGGGATTCCTTCAATCTTTACGACGCCCGAGGTTGGGTCATCGAGTCCCGACAGGCAGTTGAGGAGGGTTGTCTTGCCGCAACCGCTGGGACCCATAATCGCTACCATGTCGCCTTTTTCGATTAGAAGGTTGATATCTCTGAGCGCGTGGACTCTTACCCCGTTCAATTCGTATATCTTGTGCACGCCTTGGGCTTCTGCCATTAGCATGTTGGACTCCGGTTGTTTCTGTCGCGCTGGTTTTTCAGCAGCGCCTCCGAATCGAACATAAGTGGGCACAATAGCGCTTTAGGGACGGGTCGCTGATTGCACACTCAATGCATAGGTAATTGATTGAATGCTTTATTTAGAGCTGCCGGCAAGCGCCTGTAACTTATAAATATTATCGAATTATACCCCGAAGTACCTCTCCGAAGAAACTACACAAGGTTACTGATGAAAAACGCAAAGAACCTCTACGTGCCGTTCAACGAGGAACGTTGGAGCAATTGGCTCGAGTGCGCAAAGCAAAGCGACTATAAGAATATGGACGAGACAGCGACTACAGTCTTCGTCGAGATGGAAGAAGACGTTGTAATTACGTGCTGTAAGCTCGTCAGAGGTTTTGAAATCGGCAAGCTCACGCGGGAAGAGTCTTTAGATGGCTTACACAATATCGAGGCAATAACGGAGAAAAAAACCAACACAGGCGATGTAGAGCTAGATGACCTAATCGGACTCATCCAGGCTTCTCTAGTCGGGGCTTTTGCATCATTTGAAAGCTACGTGAAGGAGTCTTTCGCTGACAAATCGCCAATGGATGAGTTGATCAGAGAAGCGCTCGATCAAGAAAAAAAAGGGCATTTTGACTTGGCACTTGCAATAGTCGGGAAAATCGGCGCGCGTGTGATCGCAGGCGAGGCGATTCACCAAGAAACCATTGCGGAGTTGGAAGACAGTTATGTTGCTGAGTGGCTTGACGGCGTTGACTCAATATCAGCTGCCATTTCGAGCTCGATAGAATACGACAGCGGTGAGGAAACGACTTAGTGGCACTTTAAAGCACGTTTTTAGGCCCGATTATTAGCTTTCTCCGCGAACTACTGATTTGAGCAATACTTCCGTTTTGCGTGCGACTGACTCCCATAGCCAGTATCGTTGGATGAGTTCAATACCTCGTGACTGCATTTTTGAGACGTCTCTTTTTGAAAGGTTCAAAAGCGCAGTCACGACTGACTTCATAGCGGTGCTGTCACCCGTATCGAAAAACTTTATGACATCCGAGCCGTGGTCGACAAACCTGTGGGCTCCGATATCGCTGGCAGCGACCAAACAGCCCGATGCGAGACCTTCGAGAAGCGTTATTCCGAATCCCTCGACTGATGACGCTGAAACGAGAACCCTTGCCCTTGCTAGCAGCTCCTTCTTGTCTGATTCTGAAACAGCACCCGTAAAACGTATATTCTTGCCGCCATACTCGTGCTCGATCTTCTTTCGCAGTTTTCCCTCGCCTACAATGCACGTGCTAATGTTCGAATTAAACAAGGCATCGCACACAAGATCAACGTTTTTGTATGGAACATCAAATCGAGCGATACAGACGACATCAATATCCTTGGGTCCGGCTCGATATTCGTCTAAGTATACCCCACATCCGGTGAGCCTGATTTTGTGTCGTGGGATCCAGTATTGCAGCGCGTCTGAGCTCGCCTTCGAGATCGTAATAACGATAGGGCAGCTTGAAGCGTAGTACAGGCATATCCTCTCTAGTAGACTTCCTTGGAGCCCTCTGGCGAAGCTGCCGTTCTGTAGATCCTGCCACGCTGCTACCCCACTAACGAAGGGTAAAGGTTGATAGACGTCGTAAACAAGCGGCACAACAGGCTTTTTGACTCGTCCTAGCCACGTCGACAACACCGGTATAAATGTCTGAGGAACGATGACGTCAAACGCCTCCGAAAGGCGCCTCAATCCTCTTGACAGCCGCACAGCAAATCTGAGGTTTTCGGGACGTTTTAAGACGGTTTTTCTGTTGTAAACGCTGTGCACGGCAAATGGGAAGAGCTCCTTAGGGTAGCTTGACTCCGGCATTTCCGACGTAAGCACGGCCACCTCGTTGTTATTCGAAAGCTCACGAGCCAATGCATAAGTGTTGATTTCGCCGCCGCCCTGTATTTGAAGTTCACCAGTTGCGTCGCAGAATGGAAAAAGCTCAGCGGTGAACAGAATCTTCAAGTTGTTGCCTCCACGGGTTCCTACAGCAAAGCTCTGGGCTCATAACACCTGTATGTGAAAGACAGCATAGCTTAATAAAGGTTATCGAGTGCGGGTAGTGCCTCAAAAATCGAAAGACCCGTAACAGGATCCGTGATTTATGTTATGTTAACGAGTTATAGACGGCGCACAGTCTCTTGCATAAGTCGTTCCAGTCAAAGTGCGCCGCACTCTCTTTTGCGGCGAAGGTCATTTTCTTTTTGTCAGCACGTAACAGCGCTTCCTTTATCGCCTCAGGGACGGGATCGACGATGAAGCCGTTAACGTCGTGATCGACTAGGTCTTGCGCGGCGTTGTTCGTTGCGGAGCTGGTGATGACGGGGGTTCCACACGCGAGCGCTTCAAGCGCAACAATACCGAAACCTTCGCGACTCGATGGTAAGACCAACACGTTTGCCGCTTTTATCACTCCAATGAGCTCCTCGTATCTGAGGCTAGATATGAACGTGGCGTTTACGTTGAGCTCGTGCGAAAGCGCCGTCAACCTCTTTTGCTCAGGACCGTCGCCAACAATGCCTAAAGTCATTCCCTCCGGCACTGCCTGCACGAGGATATCCGCGTTTTTCTCAGGGATAAGCCTACCCACGAACAAGACATCGAATGAGCGCTCCGAAGGAGCGACAGAATCGATCCACTTGATGTCTGCGCCGTTTGGCACCAGTGCCACCGCTTTTGCTAGACCAACGAGTCTTTCTTGAGTGCTTTTGGACACGGCGATTATCTGGTCGGCTAGTTTGACTGCAGCTTTTTCCGTCAACTCGCCGAATGCTCCCAGTCTGCCGAGGTATGTATACCAGTAGTCGCCCCAAAACTCGTGCCACGTAATGACAAAAG